>VOFJ01003053.1_pt1 | contig 52204 bp, 62 predicted proteins | sample 5384081 | NCBI WGS metagenome assembly VOFJ01 (sample SAMN12384729, study PRJNA508395) | human gut metagenome | isolation source: healthy gut I | host: Homo sapiens | reverse complement strand
GTGCGCTTCGCACACGTCCTTGAAAGAGTGGGACAGATTCAGAATATCCAGAGAAGAGACTGCCATGCAGATCACCTGAAACGCTCCGTTTCTATATAGTATGGCGCGCGTGCCGCCGGGCGCAAACCGCTGCAGTGGATACCTCTTCTTTCCGGAGAAAAAACAGCGATGACCAGACTTTCCTGCTTGCATCCTGCCCACAGATGATAAACTGGGAGTAAGAATCGAAAGGACAGGAGGCACAGCATGAACCTAAATCCGCTTGCGGCAGAGAAAACAGTTTTTTAAACCCATTGGATCGCGTCAACGGATTCGATATCCGTCCGGGGCTATATGAAATCAACGGGCGACTTCCTTCGGAAGCTGCGTCAACTTTACAATTCATTCTCAGAATGCGGTTTCCTGTGAGCTGCTGCTGTTTCACAGAGGGGAAAAAGAGCCTTACAGGACGATTCCTTTTCCGGAAAATTACAGGATCGGGCGGGTATATTCGATGATCGTGTTCGGTCTGGATATTTACGATTTTGAGTACGCCTATCGGATGGACGGGCCGAACGTCCCGGAAAAAAGGGCTGATTTATGATAAAACAAAAGTGCTTTTGGATCCGTATGCGCGGGCGGTGACGCAGCAGAGCATCTGGGGAAAAAGAGCCCGACCGGGAGAAGGGTTATCATGGGCGGGTGGTGTTCAACGATTTCGACTGGGGTGACGCCAGAGAGCCAAAAAGCCGATGCAGGAGCTGATTATTTATGAGATGCATGTGCGCGGTTTTTACAAAGCATGCCTCCTCGGGCGTGCAGTTTCCGGGAACGTTTGAGGGTATCCGGGAAAAAAATCCCCTACCTGAAGGCGCTTGGCATCACTGCGGTTGAGCTGATGCCGGTGTTTGAATTTGACGAGACGATGGGAAAACGTGAAATCGGCGGCAGGACGCTTCTGGATTACTGGGGCTACAACACGGTTGGATTTTTTTGCACCGAACACAGGATACACGGCGCGTCAGGAGTATAACCGGGAAGGGACGGAGTTTAAAAAATCTCATCCGGGAGCTTCACCAGAACGGAATCGAAGTCATTTTAGACGTGGTGTTCAATCATACCGCGGAGGGAAACGAGCAGGGACCGTTTTTTGAATTTAAGGAATCGACAACCGGATTTATTATATGCTGACGCCGGAGGGAGACTATTATAATTTCAGCGGATGCGGAAATACGTTAAATTGCAACCATCCAGTCGTACAGCAGATGATTCTGGAATGCCTGCGGCATTGGGTAATTCATTATCGGGTGGACGGTTTTCGCTTTGACCTTGCGAGCATTTTGGGACGAAACGAGGACGGGACGCCGCTGTTACAGCCGCCTCTGCTTCGGAATCTGGCGGAAGATCCGGTGCTGAAGGACGTCAACCTGATTGCGGAGGCATGGGATGCGGGCGGTTTGTATCAGGTCGGAAATTTCCCGGCGTGGAACCGGTGGGCGGAGTGGAACGGCAAATACCGGGATGAGCTGCGCAGCTTTTTAAAAAGGAGAGTACTGGTTCGCTGCACAGGCAGCAAAGCGGATTACCGGCTCTCCGGATCTGTACGGCGGGCAGTATCGGGGCTACAATTCGTCAATCAATTTTCTGACCTGTCACGACGGCTTTACGCTGTACGACCTGTATTCTTATAATGAAAAACATAACGAGGAAAACGGCTGGAATAATACTGATGGTGCAGATGATAACCGGAGCTGGAACTGTGGGTACGAGAGGGAAAATCCGACAATCCCGGAATAGAAGCGCTTCGGAAAAGAATGATCAAAAATGCCTGTGCGGTGTTGCTGTGCAGCCGAGGAACGCCGATGTTTCTGGCGGGAGACGAATTTTGCAATACGCAGTTTGGCAACAACAACGCCTACTGCCAGGACAATGAAATTTCCTGGCTGGACTGGTCGCTGTTGGAAAAAAATAGAGAAATTTACGAATTTTTCCGGTATATGATTGCATTCCGCAAAAAACACTCTGCAATCCGCGGAGAATGCAGTCCGTCCGGACTTGGGTTCCCGACGGTCAGCGTCCATACGAATCAGCCCTGGGACAATAATGTGACCCAGGAAAGTAAATTCCTGGGCGTGATGTTTGCGGGGGCGGTTCCGGCCGGAAGCAGTCAGAAAACAGGACGAAATCAGGGAAAACGCGTGGAGTCAGGAAGCAGAGAGACGCCGGGAATCTGTGTGGAGCTTGGAAATGGAGCGAACCCGGGAATTGGAAACGGAAGATCTCGTGTACCTGGCGGTCAATGTTTTCTGGGAGGATCAGCAGTTTTTTCTGCCGAAGCTTCCAAACGGCTTTGTATGGAGGCTTGCGGTCAATACGGACCAGCCGGAAATGCCCGAAAAGGAGTCACAGATGACTGTCATTGACAGTGAATTTATCCTGAAACCGCGCAGCGTCGCCGTTTTTGTGGGAGGCCCATCCTTTTAACAAAAAATGCCGCGAAATGGAAAGAAAAGCTGATGATGTCTCCACATTATAAGCCAAACATTTCGCGGCAGATTTTTTTCCCGGTCTCTGTGCGGAAAATGTTGTCATAGGTCGCCCGGATATGGGCTGTGTCCGTGTTTCCTTCAAAGAGGTTGACCAGAAAATCCGCCTCCACCAGAATCTGATAATCGAGACCGTCGATGCCGGTATAAGTATGATGATGACCGACTAAAAAGCTGACGCGCTCTATCACATCTTTTTCAAATCCCAGCTCGGAGAGCATCTGGCTCTGCCAGGGCAGGACCTTCTTTTTTCCCTGTAATTTTCCGTTTCCGTCTCCGTATTTTTCCAGACACAGCCGGATGCCGATATCGTGCACGATGGCGGCAGCTTCCGTAATGAACAGTGTTTTTTCATCGAGCTGCTCGGAAACAGCGATCGTCTTTGCAAAGCTGTGCACCTTCAGAAAATGCTGAATACGTTCCGGGCTGCCGTGATCGTAGGAAATCATTTTTAAAATAAGCGGTTCTAAAGTCATACGAAGCTCCCTTCTTTGTGAGATACATAAGTCAGTTAAAAACATCATAGCGCGGTTTTCCTGATAATTCAAGCGCAGGAAAACGGTTGACAGTTCTCTGCAGATAAACTAGGATGAAAAAAGATGTAGGTACATCCATTTTGAATAACTATCGTGCAGGAAAGTCCCTGCAACTTAAATTCAGGAGGACGCTTGCGATGGATAAAACCGAACGGAAAATGACGAAAATTGCGCGGGAGTTAAATAAGCTGACGGTACAGACGATGAAGGAGGAAGGAATCGGGACGGCGGAGTTCGATTTTATCCATCTGGTGCGGCACCATCCCGGCATCACACAGGCGCAGCTGCGGGAAGAATTAAAAATCGATAAGGGAGCTGCGGCGCGCCGGGCGGCAAGCCTGGAAGCGAAGGGCTACCTGATTCGCCGGGACAATCCGGAGGACAAAAGAAGTCAGCTTTTGTATGCGACAAAAAAGGCGGAAGGGCTGAAAAACTCCAAGGTCAGCATTGAATCGATGTTTTATGAGTGGCTGATGGAGGAACTGGACGAATCAGAAACCGAGCACTTTTGCGAAATGCTGGATCGACTGTATCTGAGATCGAAAAAAGAAAGCCGGTCTGGATTTTTGCAGGTAAAGGAACGGATGGACAGGGGAAAAGGATGGCTGAAGGGACGACGATGTGCGACAGGAAAGAATCGGGAATCCGGACTGCTTGGAAAAACCGGATCAGATCGGAAGCTACTTTGTGACGGAGTGGAAGCCGCTGCTTGCGGTGACGGTTTCCGGCCTGATTTATAATATCGGACTGCTCGCGGGACCGTGGTTTGAAGGACGGCTTGCACAGTGCCTGCTGGATGTATTTACAGGAAAAAAAATTTTTACCGATATGCTGCTTTTGGTGTGCGCGTATGTGGCAGTGATCGGATTCGTGCAGGGCGCGCGCTACATCAAGCGGTTTTATGTGCGCCGGTTTGCGAACGATATCAACCGGAGCATGAAGCAGGTGCTTTACGGGAATCTGGTACATAAAAGTGTAGGTGAGCTGGAAAAAGAGGGGGGCCGGAAGCCTTCTGACAAAAGCGGTGTCTGACGTGGATGCGTGCGTAGAGGGAATCCGGAAGTTCACGACGGAGATTTTTGATACCGGTATTGCGCTGCTTGCCTATGCTGCGATGCTGTTGTGGTACGACTGGCGGCTTGCACTGCTGTGTCTGTTGTTCCCGCCGTTTTCCTATTTGATGGCGGAAAAGATGAAAACCGTGGTAGAGCGCAGCAATGCCGCATATAAGGAGAGCGCCGGACGCTTGAATACAGCGACGCTGGACCGCGCGGGCAACGCGGTGACTTATCGGATTTACGGCTGTGAAAAACAGCGCAGCGGCATGTATGAAAAACAGCTGGACGATTACGAAAAAACAGCAGTCCGTGCAGGGATGCAGGTTGTAGCGATGCCTCCGCTGTATCAGGTGATTTCTATGGGAAGCACCGTGCTGATTTTGTATTTCGGTTCGAAAAATGTGTTAAACAGCGGATGGACGGTTTGGAACATCGCAGCGTTTACGACATTTTTATCCTGCTATGGAAAGCTTGCGGTCAAGTCCTCGAAGGCGGCGAAGCTGTTTAACTCCGTACAGAAAGCGAACGTTTCGTGGAAAAGAATCCGTCCGCTGCTGACAGAGCCTCCGGAAGAAACAGAAGAAAAGACAGCCGGGGCGGTCAGCCTGAAGCTGGATCAGGCGGGCGGCGCATATCCGGGCGGAAAGCAGATTTTTGACGGATTGACGATAAGTGCAAAGCCTGGACAGATCATCGGAATCACGGGTCCTGTTGCGTGCGGCAAATCGACGCTTGGTAAAATTTTTCTGGGAGAAGTGCCTTATACCGGACATGTTTTGTTAAACGGGAAAGAATTATCTGAATATTCAGACAAAGAACGCAGGAGCATGGTCGGATGGCAGGGACACGATCCGGAGCTTTTGACGGACAGTGTCCGAAACAATGTCGCGCTCGGAGAGGAGCAGATCGACGTCGGCAGGGAGCTTTCGCGCGTCTGCCTGGACCGGGAAGTGTCCGAAATGGAAAACGGCATCGATACACTGGTCGGCAGCCGCGGCGTGCGGCTTTCCGGCGGACAGCAGGCGAGAACGGCGCTTGCACGGACGCTGTCCCATGCAAAGCCGCTGATCGTTCTGGATGACCCGTTTGCGGCGCTGGATCGGAATACGGAGGAGGAGATTTTCCGGGAATTAAAAGCGATGTCAAAGGATCGGATTATCCTGCTGATTTCGCACCGCCTGTATTTGTTTGATCAGACGGATCAGGTCATCTGGATGGAAAACGGACAGACGCAGACAGGAACGCACGAAAAAATGCTGCAGATAGTTCCGGAATATGCAAATTTGTGCAAGGTATGGAAGGAGGGAGCAGACCATGCGTGAGCGTTTGAAAAAAACGATGCCGTCAAAGGCGCATCATGAAATTCTCACTGCGGTGGGATCAATCTGCACACAGAATCTTCTGCTTCCGATTGCATTGGTCATCACCGTAGTCGGCGCAGTCGTCACTGCACTTGTGCCGCCGCTGATTCTGGAAAAAATCGTGGACGGGCTGACTGCGGGAAACTCGATGCCGATTGTACAGGCATTTTCCTATTTCGGCGTGGTAGCACTGGCGGGATTGCTGGAATCTACGCGGGAGAGCCTTTTGACCGTATTCGGACAGAAGCTGACCCACGGTCTGCGCAGTCAGATGTGCGAAAAGCTGTCGCAGCTGTCCGCAGATACGTTGAGTAAAATGGACGCAGGAACGATCGCATCCCGGTTCGTCGGAGATGTTGATACGCTGGAAACGCTGTTTACCTCCGGTATCATCAGCATGTTTGCAGACGCTTGCACGATGCTCGGTATTTACGCAGTGCTCTGGCAGAAAAACCGCGGACTCGCGATTACGCTGCTGGCGGTTCTGCCGCTGATCGCACTGTTTACAAGACATGTTCAGAAAAAAATGCTGGCTGCGCAGATGGACAGCAGAAAGGCTGCTGCGCGGACGTCGGGTCTTGTGCCGGAGACGATTCATTGCATTCGGATGATCCATGTTTTTGGAAAAGAAGGCTTTATGCGCAAACGTTATGACCGTACGCTGCAGGAGGGATACGCTGCGATGGAGCGTACAAATTTTTACGATGCACTGTATTCTCCGGTTATTTTGATTACAGATGCGCTGGTGACGGGCGTTGTCATGCTGCTGTCGGCTTCGTCCGGCCCGGAGGTCAGAATGTTTTTCGGCATGTCAGTCGGTACGGCGGTTGCGGTAATTTCCTATATTTCGAGAATCTTTTCCCCAATCGAAAGCATTGGCATGGAAATCCAGACGATCCAGGAGGCGCTGGCAGGTGCGAAGCGTGTCGGAGAATTTCTGGAGCTGCCGACGCGGCTGGAAACCTCCGGGGAGGCGGGAGAAAAAGTGATGGTAGAACTTGGCAGAGCCGGCGCGGCCTCTGGTTCGGATTATGCTGCGGCCGCTGGTTCGGGTTGCGCTGCGCCCGCTGGTTCGGATCGCGCTGCGGTCGCTGAGCCGGCAAAATCGCCTGCGGTCGCATGCATTTCCCTGGAAGACGTCAGCTTCGGCTATGAAGAGGAAAAGATGGTTCTGAAGCATTTGAGCTTCGAGATAAAAAACCGGCGAGCAGGTAACGATGACCGGGCGCACCGGCGCAGGAAAGAGCACAATTTTTAAATTGCTTTTGGGGCTGTATCGTCCGCAAAAGGGCTGTGTAAAAATATATGGGCAGGACGCTTATCTGCTTCCGGACAGTATCAGACGGCGTCTGTTTGGCTGTGTGGAGCAGAGCTTTAAGCGGGTTCCGGGAACCGTTCTGGAACAGATTACGCTTTCTGATCCGATGATTTCCAGAGAGGATGCGGTCGAAGCGGCGAAGCTGGCAGGACTGCATGAAGTGATTGCCGGAATGAAACAGGGCTATGATACGCCCTGCACGGATGCACTGTTTTCACAGGGACAGTGGCAGCTTTTGTCCATTGCCCGGGCGGTTGCAGCGAAGCCGTCGATTCTGCTGCTGGATGAAATCACGGCGAACCTCGATGTAGGCACAGAGCAGGAGGTTTTGTATGCGCTCAGGCGCGCCGGAGAAAACCGGACGGTGGTTTCCATTTCCCACCGTTTGTATGAAAAAAATGGGCGGCAGGGAGCTTGTAATCGGGGTAACCAGACATCGTCGCAAAATACAATATGCCGCGCAAAGCCACAACCGGTCGCCTCTGCGCGGCATATTTCTCCTCCTTTCTGCGCACGTTTTTTGCGCATGTCGAGTTTGTGTCAAGTGAGCGCAGACACAAATCTCGCGATTGAAAAATTTTATTTTTCAATCTTTGCCCTCTATGCAGCGGAAACCTTCTTGTCTTTTGCTACAGGAATGATATACTGGGACTGAAATGATGTCGGGATCAAAAAGGTCTTTTGTCTCCTATGATACCGGATCAGGCATAAAAGCGATGACAGACAGGAGTGGTATACGATGGACATGCAGGAGAAATACAGACAGCAGTTGGATATTTCCTATTCCTATCATCTGGCGAAACGGATGGAAAAACACCGCACCAACGAAGAACTCGGCTATCGGACGGCGGGGTCGAAGGCAGAGCTTGCAACCGGGGAAATGCTGGAGCAGGAGATGCACACAATCGGTTTTCCGATTGTTCATAAGGATGCGATTACAGTAGATGCGTGGGAATTTGAACGCGCGAAAATGACTTTTTTAAACGAAAAGGGCGAAGAGGAAACGATACAGCTTGGCGCGTATCAGACGAATTTTGTGACGGACGGACCGGAGTGCTATTCGGTTGTGTATGCAGGCAGAGGAACTCTGCAGGATTATGAAGGAATGGATGTGACCGGAAAGCTCGTATTAGTGGATATCAACCAGCGGGATGAGTGGTGGATCAATTATCCGGTTTATCAGGCGCATTTAAAAGGCGCGGCAGCTGTCATTGCTGCACAGACGGGCGGCTACGGAGAGGTAGACGAACGCGCTCTGAACGCACAGGATATCGCGGGACCGTCGAATGCACCGGCATTTTCGATTGCCCGGCACGATGCAGATCAATTGAAAAAAATGCTGCAGGGTCGCAGTGAGGTAAAGGTGCTGTTTGATGCTTCGACAAAGGTGATTCCGGCACAGACGACCTATAACATCGTCGGGGAGATTCCCGGAAAAACGCACCCGGAGCGCAGAATTATGCTTTCCGCACATTACGATTCCTATTTTGACGGTTTTCAGGATGATAATACCGCAATTTCGATGATGCTTTCGATGGGAAAAGCGCTGCTGGAAATTGGATATCAGCCCGAAAATACGCTGATGTTCTGCTGTATGGCATCCGAGGAATGGGGCGTGGCGGATTCGCAGTTCGACTGGTCGACGGGCGCGTATGAACAGGTATTTACGGTGCATCCGGAGTGGCGGGGAAGCGTGATTGCCGACCTGAATTTTGAGCTCCCTGCGCTGGCACACGGGACGCGGGCGAGGATTCGGAGCACGTTCGAATACGTTTCTTTTCTGGAAGAATTTCTGGAAGAGCTGCCGAGTCTGACCGGCGCATATCCGGAGGAAACGAGGATTACCGCGCCGATTGAAACCTGGTCGGACGATTTTTCCATTGCGATTGCCGGAATTCCGTCGATGGTAAATGATTTTACGGGCGGAAGCTTTATGGAAACGAACTATCATTCACAGTTCGACAACGACGGCTTTTACGATGAGGATGTTTATCGGATGCACCATGAGCTGTTTGGACTTTTGCTGATGGCGATTGACCGTACGGTTGTTGTTCCGCTGGATTTTTCCAGAGTATTCCGAAAAGCAAGGGAGCGGCTGGACAGCGAATGGTGTGAAAAAACCGGCGCGGACGGACAACGGCTGTTGCGGGTGTTGGAGCAGGCAACGGCGACGGCGCAACAGCTGTATGCAAAGGTAGAGAAAACGAACCGGAACGCGAGGCACGCTGGTGTGGAAAATGCATCTGGACTGTGCGTAGCGGAGACTGGCGATGTCGGAGCGGTGAACGGAGATTTCATCGCATGTGTGCAGGGAACGGACACTGCTGTAGAAGTACCTGCGGCAGACACCCGGAAGCTGGAACGAGCGCTTTTACAGGTTTTCCAGCAGGAGCAGGACGCCTATGTCCGGATCGACTGGTCATGGAAACGTGTTGTTTCCGCATGGAATTTTACAGGATCGTTTGCAGCTTCTGGAAGGTGCGGTGCGCAATCTGAAAGAGGGAAGGCTCTCGGCGGCACTGCGCAAGCTGTATGAGATCGACAGCAACCGGTACGCATTTTTGTTTGAAGAAGAGGTTTATCGACATTTTACATCGTATGCATTGGATCAGAGCGCAGATCGGCTGAAATGGGGAACTGGAAGAATTATCGGGTTTGAAAACTTTTTCCCGGTTGTGACCGGACTTCTGGAAAAAGAAAAGACGGACTGCAGTGATTTTACGGAAGAAATTGCACAGCTGGAGGCTGCATATGAGCGCCAGAGCGATTTGTACCGGAAAGAAATCGATACGCTGTGCGTGCAGACGGAAAGGATGGAGCGGCTTTTGAGAGAAGCCGGAGTGGAATTTTATGGACAGTGAAAAACTGTATCGAGTACAGGAAGAGGATTTGTCGAAGCTTGAGGAGCTGTTGTGCCGTTCGTTTGCGGCGGACCCGTTGTATGTGGAGCTGATTCCGGATGAAGAGGTGCGGAAACGACTGATGCCGGAGCTGTTTCAATGCGACCTGACGGAATTTTATGAGACGTGTGAAATTTTTGCAGACAGTAAGGAATTAAACGGCATATTGGTCGTTTCGGACGAAACGGAGCCGTACCATCTGCTGCATCGTTATTTTACGGAGGTGCAGGCGACGCTGCGCACGGAGGGCTATCTGATCCGGGAGGATCACAGCCTGAAGACATTTTTTAATTTCGTGCTCGGCAGGGATTACCTGAATTCCAGCTGGACGGATCAGCTGCATCAGGATCGGAGACTGCATATCATTTATCTGGCGGTTGATCCGGAAATGCAGCATCACGGAATCGCGGCGACGCTGGTGGAAGAGGCGGTTGCATATGCGGAACGCAACGATCTGATGATTTCGCTGGAAACGCACAACCCGCGTAACGTTGCGTTTTATCAGCAGTTCGGGTTTAAAAGGTGTACGGAGTCGTGGAAAAGCATTTTTCCCTGAAACAATATTGTCTGGTGCGGGAAATCCAGGCGTAATATTCTAACAGTTCACCGCGCCATTTCATTCGCAAAAGCGCATCTTCGATGCTTTCCGCTGCTTCGCGGCTCCTTTTGCTCATGAAATGGCGCTCCCTTCGTAGTTTCCTGGGAGCAGATTTTCCCGCAAGCGCGAAATCTGCTCCCAGGAAGCTGCGAGTGAACTGTAGTACCATATTTGGATCGGCTTGAAAGTCATACCGTTTACGGTATTCCCTTTCAAGCCGATTGTGCTATATAATGAGCACGAAAGAAAAACAAGCGACGCTGAAAGCGGCATTTGTTTTTCTCGTGCCATTAGAGAACGAGCAGCCTGCGGAAGCAGGCGGTAGAGCGCGTCAGCGCGGGCTCGTGATCGAAGGAGAGAAGCGCGAGCACGAAAGAAAAACAAGCGACGCTGAAAGCGGCATTTGTTTTTCTCGTGCCATTAGAGAACGAGCAGCCTGCGAAAGCAGACGGTAGAGCGCGTCAGCGCGGGCTCGTGATCGAAGAAGAGAAGCGCGAGCGGGGACAGCCGGGCTGTTCATCGCAAAGGGCGAAGCCGGTTGCTGATAACCGGTTCATTCTGACATGTTGGTTTGATCTTGTTATTTCTTTTATTATTCTGATGTTTCTAGTTCAATTCTACACAAGATTCCAGGCATGTACGCAATTTTTCACAAGGAGGACGAATGGACGACACACAAAAAATGGAATATGCGAGGGCGTTTCTGCAAAAGGAGGTAGAGTCGGAATTTCCTTACCCGTTTCAGATTCTGACGGAGGAGGACAGTTTTTTATTCTGCTTTAAAAATGGACGCAGGGACTGCTGCGCCCGTTTAAAGGCGACAGAAGGGATGCTCGATAAGCTCTGCAGTGGGGATAAAAAGGTGCAGAAGCAGGAAAAAAGAGCGGATGCTTCGGGTTCTTGAGGCAGCAGTGGAAGCGCAGGAAAATACGGCTCTTTCAGAAAAAAGTGAGTACGGAAAAATGAAAAATATGCTGATTCTTCGTCCGCTCAATCTGGATTTTTACCGAAGCGAGCTTGTAAACGTGCCGTATATCCGCATCGGGGATGTAGCGCTGGTGCTGTACTGCGTTTTATCTCATCTGGGAGGAGATTATTTTACGACGAAGGTGTACCGGGATCAGGTTCAGAAATGGATGGTCCCCGAAGCGGAGGTAATGCGGGCGGCGCTGGTCAATACGAGCTTTTTGTATCCGCCGCGGCTGTATTCGATCCAGTGCCTGATGGGCTGGGACGGAAAGCGGTACGAGAACGGCATTTTTATGGGGGAGGACGACGAACAGAAAATCCCGCCGGGCATGCGCAGCTATCTGTTGACAAATACGCTGGAAATCAACGGAGCGATTGCCGTTTTTTATCCGGGTGTTGCGGAGAAAATTGCGCAGGATCTGGGCGGTGACTTTTATATTGCGTTCACGAGCATTCATGAGGCACAAATTCATGGCGTTGGAATGATTTCTCCGGAAATAGTGGAGTACAGTTTGCAGGAAACGAACCGGGAATGTACCAGACCGGAGGAGGTTCTGTCCAATCATGTATATCTTTATAATCAGGAGAAAAAGACATTTTCAATGCTTATGGACGGCGATTTTCTGGAGGTAGAACATGAAGAATAGACGGGGAGTATCTGTATTTTTGCAGCGCAGAGCAGGACAGTCTGTATGCGTTGACGCTTTTTCGGAAAAAAAAGAAAAACAGGGAACGTTAAATGTGCAGGAGACAGGATTGCTTCTCTGCATGGAACAACGCGCCGAAGACAGCTGGATTTATTTGATGCCTGCGGCGGTCTATGCGGCTGCCAACCAGAAAGGTGCGAGAAGCTGGATGAACCGGCAGAAGCAGGAGAAAATAGATCTCTGGAATGAGAAGGGGATTGCATGGATGCGCCGATATCCGGTATTTTTGGAGCAGTTTGGATGGAAACAGCGGCGCTACGCGATTCTGGCAGCGGGAATTTTTGAGCAGCTGGAAGAGGAATCCATGGACGAGTTTGAAAAAGGAAAAAATCAGGTTTGCCATTTTTTACAGGGAAGCTGGGGATTTCTCTGGAAGCGTATGCAGCAGTGCGACAGGCTGAGTGTGCAGGAATGGAAAGAAATGAAAGCGCCGTGGAAGGATTCTGTGCGGATGGACTGCGCGATGTCCGGCATCCTTTTATTGATGGCACAGCTTCTGAAAAAAGAACTGGAAGAGCGCGACCGGCTCTGCGTGGGATTTATGAAGCTGCAGCAGTTCACACAGGAGAGCCTGCGAACAAATGGTATCGCTGCGAAGCAATCTGCAAAGGTATCGGGAGCTGAACCAGTGGATGCATGCGGTACAGAAATCCGTTCTGTGGGCGTTGGTACGAATCCCACCGCGCTTGTCGAAACCGAAAAGATGGGATGGCTGTTTCAGAAATTTCGCAATCCGGAGCGCCCTGCTTATATCCATGAAAAAGGACGGATTTCCAGTGAATGGCTGGAACAGTTGCATCAGATTATGGAGCTGGCGGGACTTCCGGTAGGAACATTTGAAGCGGTCAGCCTTTCTGTGCAGGAGGTAAACGGCCTTGTAAATCTGATGGGAGAAAAGCTGACTGCGCGCCAGTATATGACGTTTCTGATGTTGTATTCGGTGTCGCGGGAGCTTGCACAGGCAGGGCGCACGGCAGCAGCGCTGCAGTTTATCCAGACGTCCCGCCTGAGGGGGGCATCGCCAGATGCGATGGAGACAGGAATGACAGCGGCGGCATTGATGTCAGGCGGGGCTGGTGCAATGGTGGCGGAGCGAAGCAGGTACGGAGTACGAAGAATGTCAGATGCAGATGGGAATCTGGCGTCTGCAGAACAGCTGGCTTTGTATACACAGCCCATGCCGCAGACGTCACAAAGCAGCTGTTGATCGCACGCGGTTCCTTCGACGCAAAGCGCCTGCAGAATGGAGATTTTTACGCAAGATAGCAGAACATAAACACAAAATGACACAGACTGCCGGCCATGACGAACAGATGAAAAATTTCATGTAAGCCGAACATCGGATGCCGTGCGTCAAACAGCGGCAGCCTGAGCGCATAGATAATGCCGCCTGCAGTATAGATCAGTCCGCCGGCGAGAAGCCATAAAAAGGCGTGGAGCGGAAGCAGGGAAAACAGCTGTCCCAGAACGGACAGGCAGCTCCAGCCCATTGCGATATACAAAACGGAGGAAAACCATTTTGGACAGGTGATCCAGAAGCCTTTGATAAAAATTCCGACCAGCGCGATTCCCCAGACTGTGGCAAGCAGCATCAGACCGGAGGGCTTTGGCAGGGTCAGCAGGCATACCGGCGTATAGGTCCCTGCGATCAGGATGAAAATCATCATATGATCCATTTTCCGAAAGATACGCAGAATGCGCCCGGAGCAGTTGACAGAATGGTATATCGTGCTGGCGGCATACAATAAAACCATGCTGATCATAAAAACTGTCATTGCAGTGAGGCTTTTTACACCGGAGTGGACAGCTGCGCGGACTAACAGTGGGACTGCTGCGCAGAGAGCGAGCAGCATGGCGATAAAATGGGTGAGTGCGCTTCCGGGTTCCCGAATGGTTATGTTCATAGTAGTACCTCCTCCTTACATTTGGATACAATGGAATGCGTATTTTGCGGGCATTCTGTGTCAGGGATAGCAGAATGTTCGTTTAACAAGCGATGTGGCATTACAAAATATTACATGTAGTATTCAAAACTACATATAATATATGCAGATACTACATGAAAAGCGACAAAATGTCAAGAAGAGATGATAGAAAAAAAGTTACCGTTCACACGCGCCATTCGCAAAAGCGCATCTTCGATGCTTTCCGCTGCTTTGCAGCTCTTTTTGCTCATAAAATGGCGCTCCTTTCGTACCCTTCTGAGTTCAGATTTTCGTGCAAGCACGGAATCTGAACCCAGAAGGATACGAGTGAACTGTGACATAAAAAAAGAAACGAGCAGACCGCATTAGCAAATGCCGTACGGTTCTCGTTTCCGTTTCTATACTATATGATATTTAAGATGTCGGGGCAAAAAAGGCCCCGACTGGTTGATCATCCAAGACCCTGACCTTGATGCAGCTTTCAATCCTCCTCAATCACCTGGATTTCCAGATAATCGAAGTCGATTTCCTCAACAAAAGAATCCTGGCGGAAACGTGTTTTGGCATGGCGGCGGAAATCATTGATATTGCTGTCGAGCCAGATTGGTTTGCCGAGGTCGAACTGCATGCAGACCTCCTGCAGCGCGTCGAAAACCTTATGGGTTCTGGTTTCTTCGCGGTCGTCGCAGATGACGGTATCGTTTAACATGTGGTTATTTTGAAATGTGCGCGCCCATAAACGGAACATGAAAAATCTCCTTTGATGTGAAAGATGTTTACGTCAGTATAGCATAAATCCCGGAGGAAGTGCATAAATATATTTTGTGTAGTGAAAAACCGGAGGAAGATTGGGCGGAATATCTAAAATTTTAATGAAATCCGTCTGTTTCCGCATCGGGTATGCTATAATAAAATTATCAAGAAAAAGAGAGGCCGAAGGTATGGAACTTTTATTGGATGCAGAAAGCCAGATCGAAACGTGGCAGGAAGTGATATTGGTTTATAATGCCGCCCTGAAACAGATTAATACGAAGCTGGAAATTTTAAACGACGAATTTCAGCACGTTCATCAATATAATCCGATCGAACATATTAAATCCAGAATTAAGACTTCGGAGAGTATCGTAAAGAAGCTACGCAGGCATGGATATGAATCCACGATCGAAAATATGGTGAAGTATGTCAATGATATTGCGGGAATCCGTGTAATTTGTTCTTTTTACATCGGATATTTACAGAATCGCGGAGATGATTCGACTGCAGAATGATATTCATGTCATCGCAGTCAAGGATTACATTCGCCTGCCGAAAGCGAGCGGCTATAAGAGCTATCATATGCTCGTGACCGTTCCGGTATTTTTGTCTGACCGCACTGTTGATGTAAAGGTGGAGATTCAGATCCGTACGGTAGCGATGGATTTCTGGGCGAGCCTGGAGCACAAGATCAATTACAAATTCGAGGGCAATGCGCCGGAGCATGTCAAGCGAGAGTTGATCGAATGTGCAGGCATGGTATCTGCACTTGATAACCGGATGCAGGAGCTGAACGAAGAGATTAAGGCATTGAGCAAGGAAGACATGGATGGAGCCTGACGGCTGACCGATCCTGTCAGGGTTCGCTTTATTCATGACAATAGAATGCTCGCAGAGCGTGCATTCTATTGTTTTTTCGAAAAACCTTTTTAGGGTATTGAGGCAGTTCGGACGCGGATGCGATCGGGCTGCTTTTGGTGGCCAGAAACCGCGTTTCTAGCCAACGCCCGCGAATCGCACCGGAGAGGAATCGCACGCGCCGCGGAGAATCCTGCAAGACATAAAACGGGAAAATTTCCCCCTGAAAACGGGAAAATGAGGAGTGCCCAGGGCCTCCCGGCACCTGGGCTATTATGAAAAAATTATCTGTGTTTCCTTTGGTAGATCGTTAAGTTCTGTTCCTTAACGACAAACTCAGTATAGCAATTAAATATGAACAAATTATGAACACAATGTTAATATGTAGTTAATTAGCACAAAAACTCGAAAGGCATAAAAAGAAAAACAGTGCAAAATAAATAAAAACATTACAGTTCACTCGTACCTTCTTTGCAAGCAGATTTCATGCTCGCATGAAAATCTGCTTGCAGAAAGACACGAAGGAAGCGCCACTTTTTATGAGCAAAAAATGAGCTGCGAAGCAGCGGAGAGCGTCGAAGACGCGGTTTTGACAATAGAATGGCGAAGCGTACATTCTATTGTATTGCGAATGGCGCGTGTGAACAGTAGCAATAAAACAAAAGCACTGGAAGAACCTCCGTTTTGATCTTGTTTCAAAATGGTAATAATGATACAATAAAACAGAGTATACACTGTTGTAAAAAATGCGATTTTGGGGAAAGGATACTTTTTGCCCCGGGACACAGGATTGGGAACGGAACAGACAGAGAGGAAAAATACATGCAGGATTTGGAAGCAAAGCGTTTGAGAGAATCGCTTGTAGAATACGAAAATTACTTAAATGAGATCCGTCAGGTTACACGAAAAAATGTGGAAGCTCTGGATGTGATTCAGAAATATACAGATCAGAGCGCTGCCGGAATGCAGAATCTGGCGGAGCAGAGCATTGAAGGAATCCAGCGTGTGACGACGGAGAGAGAGCGCCGGCGGACTGCGTAAAATTATCGAAACCGGCACGAGCAATTTAAGCCGGATGGCAGAGGGAAGCCAGGACAGCATCAACCGCACCGCACAGGAATGTATGGTTAGACTGCAGAACTATACAAAGAAGGACTGCTGCGCCTCGACGAAGCACAGCAGAAAAATCAGGAAACTGCAGAGCAGGTCAGTCAGATTGAACAGGCGATCCTGGAGCATATGGATGAGATCAAGCAGCTCTTAAAAAACAGTCCGGATGATTTTACCCATAAGGAAAACGTAAAGGTATACCGCAACGTACAGGCGGTTGTCGTAGATGAAGTAAAGAAGCAGACCGAAGCGATAGCGGCACAGAATGACGAACTTGTCCGCCGCAATGAGCATTTGCAGAAGCAGGGCAGAGGACTCAGACCTCTGATGATTATTACCCTCGTGACCGCGCTGGCGAATATTGTTCTGGCAGCGGCGCAGATTGCAGGGTTTTTTAATGGGCCGCGTAAACTGGCGGCCGGGCAATATGCTTTACCCGCTTCCGGCGGTCATGGTTTCGGTTGCGGACAAAGACGGAAAGCCGAATATTTTCACCGTTGCATGGACAGGTACGGTCTGTTCCAATCCGCCGATGGTGTCTATTTCGGTGCGTCCGGAAAGATATTCCTATCATTGTATTGAAGAGACAGGAGAATTTGTCATTAACCTGACGACGAAAGAATTGACGAAAGCAGCAGATTTCTGCGGCGTCAGAAGCGGTCGGGACGTGGACAAATTTGCAGAAATGAATCTGACACCGTGGCCGGGACAGAAAGTGTCGGTACCGCAGATCGCGGAAAGCCCGGTCAGCCTGGAATGCCGCGTGACGCAGAAGATAGAGCTCGGCAGCCACACGATGTTTGTGGCAGAGGTCGTTTCAGTCAGTGTGGACGAGAAGTGGATGGATGAAACGGGACGGTTTCATCTGGAAAAAGCGGACCCGATCGTGTACTCCCACGGCACATATTACGGACTTGGGGAAGCAATTGGGACGTTCGGCTACAGCGTAGCCAAAAAGAAAAAGAAGAAAAGATGAACAGATTGAAGAAATATAGAGGACTGATCAAAAAGACCTGGTTTGCGACGACGGGAATCACATTGCTGGTACTCCTTTTTGGTGTGCCGTCTTTTCCACGATTTCAGAAAACAGGCGATAATTTTTATAAAGTCAGCATCAACGGAACGGAAATTGGCAACAGCAGTGACCCGGAGGAGGTAGAAAGGCTTGTTGCCGAGGCGCGCCGCGAAATTACAGAAACAGAAGGTGCGATGGTATATATCCCGGTTGAAATCACTTCCGAGGGGCAGGAGCTGCTTTTTGGAAATACAGACAGCCGGCACCACTTATATAAAAAGCGATTTATGATGTTTTTAAAAAGCAGCATTTCCACAACGCTGCAGCATGCTTATACGGTAAAAATCAACGAATATACGGTAAACCTGGGCAGCAGCAGTGACGTTCGGGCACTTTTACAGGCTGCACTTGACCGGTACGATACAGAACATGCCTATCGTGCAGATATTGTGATTGACCCGGACAGACAGCTGAACGTACTGACGACTTCGGTTTCCAAAAAAGACGACAGCACCGGACAGCTGCAGCACGCAGCGGGGGAAGGTGCCGGGGCGGAACGCTTTTTGACGAGCTGTTTGAAGAGATTGAGCCGGATCAGGGAACGGTGGATTTTTCCCCAGATGGAATACGGCACGGTTTCCGTTGATTTCGGTGATACGGTCGAGATCGTGGATGCCTATTTGATGGGAAACGAGATCACGCCGCTGGAAACCGCGATTTCCGAGGTGACGGCGGATCAGCAGAAAGAGCAGATTTATGAAGTAAAAGCGGGAGATACGCTTTCCCAGATCGCAGAGGATAACGGTTTGACGATTGCAAATCTGGTTGCGATCAATCCAACCTTGGACAATGAAAATTCTGTCATCCGCACCGGTGATGAGCTGATCATCACCGTACCGGAGCCGGAGCTTTCTGTTGTGCATACGGAACAGATTTATATGGAAGATACCTACGAAGCAGATGTGGTATATATCGACAATGACGAATGGTATACGACAAAGACAGAGCTGCGTCAGCAGCCCTCTGCAGGCTTCCGAAAAGCAGCGGCACTTGTGACTTATCGAAATGATGCTGTGGAATCACAGGAGATTTTGAAGGAAGAGGTTATCGTAGAGGCTATTCCGAAGATCGTGGAGCGCGGAACTAAGGTTCCACCGACCTATATCAAGCCGATTTCCGGCGGACGGCTTTCCTCTGGCTTTGGCGGCAGAAAAGCACCCAAGAAGGGAGCGTCCACGAATCATAAGGGAATTGACTGGGCAACCCCCATCGGTACGGCGGTCATGGCATCCAGCGGCGGTACGGTTACAAGGGGCAGGCTGGGGCAGCGGCTATGGCTACGTCGTTTACATTCAGCATGCGGATGGCAGAGAAACCCGCTACGGACACTTGAGCAAGGTTTTGGTCAGCGTCGGACAGAAGGTCAGCCAGGGGCAGAAAATTGCCCTGAGCGGAAACACGGGCCGAAGCACCGGACCGCACCTGCATTTTGAAATCCGGATTAACGGACAGGCAGTGAACCCGCTGAATTACCTGAACTGAAAGTTTTAGTTTACAAATGAAGTGGAATATGCTATAACCACAAGGACGGTAAAGGATTCTTTTTTTTGCCGTTTTTGACGTGCATAAACGACGAAAAACAGAAGAAGATTATAATAAATAGATGCTGCGTGCAGAGGCTGCATGCGCAGCAAAACAGATTTGAAAAATAAAATTCAGGGATTTCTTTTTCAGGCGCTGAAAGAGGAAATTGATGCGATGGACAGGCTGCCTGTGCAGCAGAAATAAGAGGAAATATGGAACAGTATGCAATCAATGGCGGAAATCCGCTGGTCGGCGAGGTTGAAATCGGGGGCGCAAAAAATGCGGCGCTGCCGATTTTGGCTGCTTCCCTGATGACGGATGAGACCGTACTGATCGAAAATATGCCGGATGTACGGGATACGAACATCCTTTTGACGCGATGGCGGGGATTGGCACTCATGTGGAGCGGGTTGACCGTCACACCGTTAAAATTAACGGTTCTCTGATTCATGACTTAACGGTTAATGGTGATTCTGTCAAGAAAATCAGGGCATCCTATTACTTTTTGGGAGCCCTTCTTGGAAAATATAAAAAAGGCTACAGTTGTACTGCCGGGCGGCTGCGATATCGGCTGCCGTGCAATCGACCAGCATATCAAAGGGTTCAAGGCACTGGGCGCGACGGTTGAGATTGCGCATGGCATGATTACGGCGGAAGCGTCCCATCTGTGCGGTGCGCACATTTATCTGGACGTTGTCAGTGTCGGAGCGACAATCAATATCATGATGGCTGCAGCGCTGGCAGAGGGCAGAACAACGATCGAAAATGCTGCAAAAGAACCTCATGTTGTGGATCTGGCGAACTTTTTAAACAGCATGGGAGCCAATATCAAGGGCGCAGGTACGGATGTGATCCGGATCCGTGGTGTAGAGCGACTGCATAAGACGGAATATCCGATCATCCCGGATCAGATCGAAGCCGGCACGTTTATGTTTGCTGCCGCTGCGACGCACGGCGATGTGACGGTCAAAAACGTGATTCCGAAGCATCTGGAATCCATTTCTGCAAAGCTGTCGGAAATCGGCTGTGAAGTGACAGAGTCGGATGATGCTGTCCGGGTAGTGGCTTCCAGACCGCTCAAACATACACAGGTAAAGACTCTGCCGTATCCGGGCTTTCCGACGGATATGCAGCCCCAGATCGCGGTGACGCTGGGTCTGTGCTGCGGCACGAGCATTGTAACAGAGAGTATTTTTGAAAATCGTTTCCGTTATGTGGACGAGCTGATCCGCATGGGCGCAAGCATTAAGGTGGAAGGAAATACTGCGATCATCGACGGCGTTTCCCGATATACCGGAGCGAGCATCAATGCGCCGGATCTGCGTGCCGGAGCAGCGCTTGTTATCGCAGCGCTGGCAGCGGAAGGAATGTCTGTCATTGACGATATTCGTTATATCGAACGCGGATATGAGGATTTCCCGGCAAAACTGCAGAGCCTCGGCGCTCAGATCGAAAAAGGTGGAATCCGAACGGGAATTGCAGAAATTCCGCTTAAAGATTGGCTGAGACACTTTTCAGAAATTGTCCTGTTGACAAATACAGGGCGCTATAGTATTTTTTAAATGAGTACCTGATAAGAAAATTCAATATTGTGCCTTCTCTTATTCAGAGTGGTGGAGATACATAGGATCTGTGAAGCCACGGCAACCCCGTTTTTTTTCGGAAGGTGCCAGCCTGAGCGAGTAGAAGTCCCGTTTCCGGGACAGAAGCAATCGAACAATAAGAGGATTTGATTATCAAACTATCGGATCCGCTTTTTAGCGGATCTTTTTTTGTTTCATAGGAAAATGCGTCCTATGAAATAAAAAAAGCGCTCCGCGAGGATGCGCACTCGGCGCAAGGGTAGATGGTTGCTAAAGCAACCGCGCCTCGGCGCGAGAATGTGCCAGGGCACATTCTTTTTGTACAGGAAGCTTTGTTTCCAATACAAAAAAATGCTCTACAGAAAAAAGATCCTGTAGAGCAGGATCCTATTTTTCACAGCAAACATCTAAGGAGGAACAGATGGAAAAACGTTTATTTACTTCTGAGTCTGTAACAGAAGGACATCCCGACAAAATGTGCGATGCCATTTCCGACGCAATTCTGGACGCACTGATGGAAAAAGACCCGATGAGCCGTGTAGCCTGCGAGACAGCAAGCTGTACCGGTTTCGTACTGGTAACCGGCGAGATCACCACCAACGCATATGTAGATATCCCGAAGATCGTTCGTGAGACGGTTAAGGAGATCGGCTATGACAAGTCTGAGTATGGCTTTGACGGCAACACCTGTGCCGTTATGGTTTCGATCGACGAGCAGTCCTCCGATATCGCTATGGGCGTTGACAAGGCTCTGGAAGCAAAAAGAAAACCAGATGTCTGAGGAAGAACTAGAAGCAATCGGCGCTGGCGACCAGGGTATGATGTTCGGCTATGCAACCAACGAGACCGAGGAATATATGCCTTATCCGATCTCTCTGGCTCACAAGCTGGCACAGCAGCTGACCAAAGTAAGAAAAGACGGCACACTGACCTATTTAAGACCCGACGGCAAGAGCCAGGTTTCTGTAGAATATGATGAAAACGACAAGCCGGTTCGTCTGGAAGCAGTTGTATTATCCACACAGCATGATCCCGATGTAACACAGGAACAGATTCACGAGGATATCAAAAAATATGTCTTTGATCCGATCCTGCCTGCAGAGCTGATCGATGAGAACACCAAGTTCTTCATCAACCCGACCGGACGTTTCGTAATCGGCGGACCTCACGGTGACGCTGGTCTGACCGGCCGTAAGATCATCGTAGACACCTACGGCGGATATGCACGTCACGGCGGCGGCGCTTTCTCCGGTAAGGACTGCACCAAGGTTGACAGAAGCGCAGCTTACGCAGCACGTTATGTTGCAAAGAATATCGTAGCAGCAGGACTGGCTGATAAGTGCGAAATCCAGCTGTCTTACGCAATCGGTGTAGCACAGCCTACCTCTATCATGGCAGACACCTTCGGCACCGGCAAGATTTCCGATGAGAAGCTGGTTGAGATCATCCGTGAGAACTTCGACCTGCGTCCGGCAGGGCATCATCAAGATGCTGAATCTGCGTCGTCCGATCTACAAGCAGACCGCTGCATATGGTCACTTCGGCCGCAACGATCTGGATCTGCCCTGGGAGAAGCTGGATAAGGCAGAAGATCTGAAGAAGTATCTGTAAGATCCAACCTTTTTGTAAAATAAGGGTAACTGTTCAGTACCTTCACAGTTACGATGCAAAATCCATTCCAAATCGGCTTCGCCGATGGGATTTTGCATTACTGAATCATTTTCTTACGGTCTCAGCAGCAAGTGCTTCGACCTGTTCTGAACAGTTACAAACAAGGCACATTATAAAATCCCATGTTCACGCCGCGGCAGCATTGCGCTGCTTCGGTGGTGGATGTGGGATTTTTATCGTATAGGAAACTTCGTTTCCATACGATAAAAACGCTCCGCGAGGATGCGCACTCGGCGCAGGGGTAGATGGTTGCCGAGGCAACCGCGCCTCGGCGCGAGAATGTGCCAAGGCACATTCTTTTTTTTTATGTTACAGAGCGGGACAAAGCGTTCAGGTATCAGCTGGCTAAACATTTATCGGAAGCTGCCAGTCTGATAAGGATGGAATTTTCCAAACGGGCATGGTATACTCAACTCAACAAAATAAAGTGAGAAATAAAACCGGTGGTGTAAAAATCAGCAGGGATCATAACCGGGCAGGAATTTTGGAATCCTGCATAAAATGATGTCGGGGTCAAAAGCCCCCGACTTTGATGCCTACGGATTGTTCCGTGCTGCGCACTCCCGCAATCCTGCCCGATAGTCGCATATCGTGGGATTATCATCCCACTTTTATGCTCATATCGGGGCGGGTCCCAAGGTCTTTCACCCACCTATGAGCAAGCTCATGTGGTTTTAGACCTTTTGACCCTGGCATCATAAAATAAGGGGATCGATACGAATGAAAAGAAAACAGGTAACAGCAGCATGCCTGATGGCGGCAACGATGCTGTTTTCAGGCTGCACGCCGAATATCAGTGAATATGCAGCGCGAGCGCAGCAAGCCGGAAAGAGCTTTTGGGAAGGGGAAACAACAGACGCTATGGCGCAGGACAGCGATGCTGCGGCAACAGCAGAGGGCGAGACATCTGCAGCAGGTGAAACACAGAATGACAGTACAGGAACCGGCACCGCTGCAGCGAACGATGATGAGATGCAGGATAGCACCGCTGCGACCGATGGTGGGACACAGGACGGCATAACAGCGACCGGCGGAGAAGCGCAGCACGGCGATACCGCGGCAACAGCAGACAGCGAGATGCCTGCGACCGGCGAAACGCAGACCGACACCGCTATAGAATCTGCGGCAGCAACAGCTCCTCAAATTCCGGCCCTGATGACAGAAGTGACCGACTCCGTTTATGAAGCATACGCGCAGAAATCGGATGCGTTTACCGGTAAGCTGGCGGGACACGACCGCTTAAGCCGCGCAGAAAACGCAGCGCTGACAGCAGTTCTTTCGCAGAAGGAGTACGGTGACAAGACGCTTTGCCTGCAGAACATGGCGAAGTATGACAGCAATGCAAATGAAAGTTTTCTGCTGATGTTTGAGAGCACACCGTTGACAGCGCGCGGGCGGATTTCCGGCGATCTCTGGTATTATGACGGCGAGTCGGCAAGGCTTCTGGAAAAAGGAATCGTCGTGACCGGACTGCAGCAGGTGACGGAATTGGGAATCCGTTTGTTATTCTGGAAACGGAAGTCTCCGGCAAAAAACAGGCGGCTGTCTGGACGGTAAAAGATCAAAAGTGCGAAAAGCTTCTGGAGGATGCCGAGACGATCGAAACGACAAAGGACGGCGTTTGTACGTTTTATCCTGCGGAGAAGACTGTGTACGATCCGCTTGTTTCGGAATGGGACAGTGCAGAAGAGACGGTTCCTGTTTATTATGAAAGAGCAGCGGACGGATTTGCAGAGCGTTCGTATCGGGAGCTGACAGCGTCGGAATATTTGGCGTATGTGTCTGCAGAGGATTCGGATGAAGAGGCACAGGCGTGGAAGGAAAAGCTGGAAGAGCAGTTCTACACGCAGACGGATGAAAATACAGAATATACCTATTGGTTTTATGCAATTGGGGAGGACAAAATTGCCTATCGCTGCAGGGAAGCCGGGCAGTCGGTCGGACAGGAAGAAGGAATCGATCATGCGGTTGCGAAGTACAGCTGGTGTATCAGCAGCCTGGATCAGGGAAAGCTGACCAAAGCATCGGAGACGATCAGCGGGGATGGATTTTTCTTCCCGTCGAGATTGGAGCAGGAAGAAGCGCTGGAGAGCCTGGAGGATATTCCAAACGAATTTACGAAAAACCGGTTGAATAAAGTGCAGAAAACAGCCCGCGCGGCGGTCGGTCAGGCGGTTGCAAAGATTCTGGAGGTACAGGAGTACCCGGACGATGCGCTGTGTTTTGCAGAGACGGCGGATTACGATGGGAACGGTAAAAAAGAAACGTTTGCGGCGATCGGCAGGTACGACGGAGCGTTCGGCGCGCCGGTATGCGACCTGTGGTTTGTCGGCGCGGACGGCGCAGCTTTGGAAGAAGAGAATTTTGCCTTTAAGGAGCTGGAAAAGCTGGGAAACGCCTTTGTGCTGTATCGTGGCTACGAAGTGTCCGGCGTCAGCGACATGCTGTTTGGCGTGCAGGAGCAAGGAGCAGTGCGCCTGTTAAAACAGATGGGGCACTTTGAGCTGGACGATGACGGCGATCTGATGGCATGGACTGCCGGGACAGAAGCCGCGCCGGGATATTATGACATCAGCCTGCGCACACTGACAGAGTATCGATTAGAAGAAATCCGTGAAAAAGAGCTGTTACAGTATAAAAACGGCAAAGCAGTGTTAAAGAGTATCCTGCGGCAGGTTGGATCAGATTCCGGGAAAATACAGATTTTATCCGGGGAAAACGATAGGATTCATGTCAACCTTTCGGACGCGGAAGGAAGCTGGTACGAGACATGGAAAGTGGAAAACGACAGACTTGTACTGACAGACAGCGGAGAAGGCAGTGTAAAAGAGGTTCATGAAAGCGGTGATGTGTCCGGACAAAACGCAGTCAGTCAAAACAGCGCTGTATCTGACCGGGAAGCAGACAGCATCAGTGAAAACAATGCGGCAGCATCCGACCGGACAGGCAGCATCGACACGAGGTCTGTGACAAAGAGCGGGCAAAAGTCAGAAAACGGGACAGAAAGCCCTGCCTTCGACTTCTCTGCGCCCGATGGGACAGCAAAGGAAACTCAGACAGAACAAGAATAGGAAATTACAAAAATATGGCATTTGCACATTTGCACGTCCATACAGAGTACAGCCTGCTGGACGGTTCCAATAAGATTAAAGAATATGTAAAACGAGTCAAGGAGCTGGGCATGACGGCTGCGGCGATTACCGACCATGGCGCAATGTACGGTGTGATCGATTTTTACCGTGCGGCGCGGGCAGAGGGTATCAATCCGATTTTGGGCTGTGAGGTCTATGTTGCGCCCAAATTCCCGTTTTGACCGGGAGATTACCGGCGGGGAGGACCGTTATTATCATCTGGTGCTTCTGGCGGAAAATAATACTGGTTACGCGAATCTGAGCAAAATCGTCAGCCGCGGTTTTACGGAGGGGTACTATTACAAGCCGCGTGTCGATATGTAGGTTCTGGAGGAATTTCACGAGGGAATTATCGCGCTGTCTGCGTGTCTGGCAGGTGAAGTGCCGCGCTATATCCAGAAAGGACTGCCGGAGGAAGCAAAAAAATGCGCATTAAAGTATCAGTCGATTTTTTGGAAAGGATAATTATTTTCTGGAACTGCAGGATCATGGGATTCCGGAGCAGCAGACCGTAAACATGGCGCTTTTACAGATGTCGCGAGAACTGGACATTCCGTTAGTATGCACGAACGACGTGCACTACACCTATGCGGAGGACGCAAAGCCCCACGATATCCTTCTGTGTATCCAGACCGGCAAAAAGCTTTCCGACGAAAACCGGATGCGTTACGAGGGCGGTCAGTATTTCGTCAAAAGCGAAGAAGAGATGAAGGGACTGTTTCCCTATGCGTGGGAGGCAGTGGAAAATACACAGCGAATTGCAGACCGCTGTCATGTGGAAATCGAGTTTGGTAAGACGAAGCTGCCGCATTTTGATGTGCCGGAGGGCTATGATTCCTGGGGATATTTGAACAAGCTGTGCACTGACGGCATGAAAGAGCGCTATCCGGAGGACGACGGCACGCTGCAGAAGCGTCTGGAATACGAGCTGGGTATTATCAAGCGCATGGGATATGTGGACTATTTCCTGATCGTGTGGGATTTTATCAACTATGCCAGAGAAAACGGTATTCCGGTAGGACCTGGACGTGGAAGTGCAGCTGGAAGCATCGTTTCCTACTGCCTGCATATCACGAATATTGATCCGATCCGTTATAGCCTGCTGTTTGAGCGTTTCCTCAATCCGGAACGAGTTTCCATGCCGGATATCGATATCGACTTCTGTTATGAGCGCCGTCAGGAGGTCATCGATTACGTCGGACGCAAATATGGAAAAGAAAAGGTTGTGCAGATTGTCACATTCGGTACGCTGGCGGCAAAGGGTGTCATCCGCGACGTCGGGCGTGTCATGGATCTGCCGTATTCCTTTGTGGATTCGATTGCAAAAATGATCCCGAACGAGCTGAACATGACGATTGATAAGGCACTGTCAATGAATGCAGAGCTGCGCAAGCTCTACGAGAGCGATGAACAGGTGCACGTGCTGATTGATATGAGTAAACGGCTGGAGGGATTGCCGCGCCACACCTCGATGCACGCAGCAGGGGTTGTGATCTGCCCGGAGGCGGCAGATCATTTTGTACCGCTTTCACGAGGGGTCGGATGGTTCGATCACAACGCAGTTTACGATGACGACGCTGGAAGAGCTCGGACTGTTAAAAATGGACTTTCTGGGGCTTCGAACCCTGACAGTAATCGACCACGCGGTCAAGATGATTGAGCATGACACCGGTGTGAAGCTCGATATGGAACATCTGGATTATAACGATAAAAAAGTGCTGGATTCGCTCTGCACCGGCAGGACGGACGGCGTGTTCCAGCTGGAAAGCGGCGGGATGAAAAGCTTCATGAAGGAGCTAAAGCCCCAGAACCTGGAGGATATCATCGCGGGTATTTCCCTGTACCGTCCCGGGCCGATGGACTTTATTCCAAAATATATTAAAGGAAAAAACAATCATGACGAAATCACCTATTCCTGTCCGGAGCTGGAACCGATCCTGTCTCCGACCTACGGCTGTATCGTGTATCAGGAGCAGGTTATGCAGATTGTGCGCGACCTCGGCGGCTACACGATGGGACGAAGCGACCTGGTTCGCCGTGCCATGAGCAAGAAAAAGCAGTCGGTCATGGAAAAAGAACGGGCGAATTTCGTTTACGGCAATCCCGAAGAGGGCGTGCCCGGCTGTGTGGCCCGGGGCATTCCGGAAAAGGTCGGTCTGGAAATTTACGCCGCGGAAATGATGGATTTCGCAAACTACGCGTTCAACAAGTCCCACGCTGCATGCTACGCGGTTGTCGCTTACCAGACGGCTTACCTGAAATATTATTATCCGGTGGAATTTATGGCGTCCCTAATGACTTCTGTAATTGATAACCCCGGAAAAGTGGCGGAATACATTCTGGTCTGCCGCCAGATGGGAATCGCGATTCTGCCGCCGGATATCAACGAGGGAGAGCCGGGATTTTCGGTATCGGGAAAATCAATCCGGTACGGACTGACTGCGATCAAGGGTGTAGGACATCCGGTTGCGGACGCGGTGATCGCAGAGCGGAAGCAGCGGGGCGTGTTCAAAAACCTGCAGGATTTTCTATCCAGAATGTCCGATACGGAAGTCAATAAGCGCAACGTGGAAAACTTTATCAAAGCGGGTGCATTCGACAGCCTTGAGGGAACACGCAAGCAGTTTATGAGCGTATTTGTGCAGCTGATGGATCAGAATCAGCAGAATCGGAAAAATAATATGGCGGGACAGCTTTCCTTATTCGATCTGGTGGACGAGTCGGAAAAGAAAAACTATGAAATCCGCTTCCCGGATGTCGGGGAATATTCGAAGGAAATTCTTCTGACCTTTGAAAAAGAAGTGCTCGGTGTGTATGTCAGCGGGCATCCGCTGCAGGAATACGAGCAGCTCTGGCGCAGGAATATTTCTAATACAACGGCAGATTTTATGCTGGATGAGGAGACAAACAGCGTCCATATTCAGGACGGAGCAAAGGCGGTCATCGGCGGAATTATTGAGGAAAAGAAGATCAAATATACCAAAAACGATAAGGTGATGGCGTTTTTACAGGTGGAGGATCTGGTTGGAACGATTGAAGTTATCGTTTTCCCGAAAACCTATGAGCAGTACGGCAGCAAACTGATGGAGGATGAAAAGGTTCTCCTGCGGGGGCGCGTTTCCGCAGAGGAGGACAAAGATGCGAAGCTGATCTGTGAATCCGTGCAGACGTTTGACGAAATCCCCAAAAAGCTCTGGATTAAATTTCCGACGATGGAAGCCTATCAGCAGCAGGAAAAAAAGCTGCTTTCGGCAATCGCAGCTTCCGACGGCAAGGATACCGTGGTGATTTATGTGGAAAATCCGCGCGCGATGAAGCAGCTTGGGGCGAATCAGACCGTTCATGGGGACGAGGCGCTTTTAAAGCAGCTGGAAGAGTTGTTTGGAGAAGAAAACGTAAAGCTGATGTAAGTTTCACAAAACCATTGAAAAGAAAGCCCGTTTCGATTAAAATAAAAAATGGTTTTACGGATTTTGAAATCTTAAGATTGAAGTCCAGCCCGCAGCGGCAGACAGGAGGAACAATGGCAGCTAAGATAAAGACAATTGGAGTTCTTACAAGCGGCGGAGATGCGCCGGGTATGAATGCGGCAATCCGTGCGGTTGTTCGGAAAGCGATTTGCAACGGCGTCAAAGTAAAAGGCATAAAAAAAGGCTATCAGGGTCTGTTAAATGAAGAAATCATAGATATGGATGCCCGCAGCGTTTCGGATACCATCCAGAAGGGCGGTACGATTCTGGGAACCGCACGTTGTCTGGAATTTAAGACCGAAGCCGGACAGAAAAAGGGCGCGGAGATCTGCCGCAGACACGGCATCGACGGTCTGGTTGTTATTGGCGGCGACGGCTCTTACAGAGGTGCGCAGGCGATGTCAAGACTTGGGATCAATACGATCGGTCTGCCGGGCACGATCGATCTGGATATTGCATGTACCGAATATACGATCGGTTTCGACACGGCAGTCAATACCGCGATGCAGGCAATCGATAAGGTAAGGGATACATCTTCTTCTCATGAACGCTGCAGTATTATCGAGGTAATGGGCAGAAATGCCGGTTATATCGCACTGTGGTGCGGCGTCGGCACCGGCGCGGAGGATATCCTTCTTCCTGAAAAGTACGACTATGACGAGCAGCAGCTGATTAACAATATTATCAACAACCGGAAAAAGGGCAAAACCCACCATCTGATCATCAATGCAGAAGGTATCGGTCATTCTACTTCCATGGCGAAGAGAATTGAAGCAGCAACGGGTGTGGAAACCAGAGCAACCATCCTGGGGTACATGCAGCGAGGCGGCAGCCCGACCTGTCTGGATCGTTATTATGCTTCTATCATGGGCGCTTATGCGGCAGACATCCTCTGCGCAGGCAGCTCGAACCGTGTTGTGGCTTACAAACACGGCGAATTTGTAGACTATGATATCGAGGAAGCGCTTGCGATGCAGAAAGAGATTCCCGAATATCATTATCAGGTCAGCAAAGCACTGGCCACCTGACGATACAGGACGCAATGGGGCGGCTGCACACGAAACGTGTGTGGCCGTTGTGCGTTTTGAGAAAGAAAAATGTGTGAGCTGGACCGGCGGAATTTCTGCATTTCGCTGTCGCCGCAGAAATGAAATAACGGAGGAACCTGCATGATTACTGCAGCATCCAACAGCCGGATCAAAAGGCTGGTACAATTGAATCAAAAGTCGAAGCTGCGCAGAACGGAGGACGTTTTTCTGGCAGAGGGTGTGAAGATGTTTCTGGAAGCACCGAGAGAGCAGCTGCAGGAGGTCTATGTTTCGGAATCCTTTCTGGAAAAATGCAGCTGCAGGGAGCATCTGGGAGAGGTTGGCTACGAAGTCGTTTCCGACAGCGTTTTTTCTAAAATATCGGATACCTGCACGCCACAGGGCGTTTTATGCGTGCTGAAACAGTTTCACTATAATATAGAAGAAATGCTGCGGGACAAAGCACCGCTGTTTCTGCTTCTGGAAAATATACAGGACCCTGGCAACCTCGGCACGATGCTGCGAACCGGTGAGGGCGCAGGCGTTTCCGGGATTATCATGAGCCGGGATACAGTCGATTTGTACAACCCGAAGGTTATCCGTTCAACGATGGGCAGCATCTACCGCGTTCCGTTTTATTATGCGGACGATTTTGCGGCGGCGGTTCATCAGGTACAGCAGGCGGGTGTCAGCGTATACGCGGCGCATCTGCGCGGGAAAAATTCCTATGCCTGTCAGGATTACACAAAGGGGACGGCATTTCTGATCGGTAACGAGGGCAACGGCCTGCGGGAAGAGACTGCAGAGCTTGCGGACTGTTATATCCGGATTCCGATGGAGGGCAAAGTGGAGTCGTTAAATGCAGCGGTGGCGTCTTCGATTCTGATGTATGAAGCGCATCGGCAGAGGGCGACGATTGAAAAATAATATTTTTCAAGCTCGAGATTTGTGTCTGCGCGCACTTGACACAAACTCGACATGCGCAAAAAGCGTGCGCAGAAATGAGAGGCACAGATGAAAATCGGTTTTATCGGACTTGGAAATATGGCGCAGGCGATGATTGGAGGAGTTTTGAGAAATCACCTGGCTGTGCCGGAGGAAATTTACGGTTCTGCAAAAACGGCGGAGACGGAAAGCAAAGTGCATGAAATGTTTGGCATCACGGTGACAGGCGATAACCTGGAAACCGCGCGGCAGGCAGAGCTTTTGATTCTTGCCGTAAAGCCGCAGTTTCTGGAGAAAGTGATCGGACAGATCAGCGACATTGACCTGACCGGTAAGACGATTCTGAGCATTGCGGCAGGCAAAAGCCTTGCGTGGCTGGAAGAGCAGTTCTGTGCGCCGCTTCCGTTTGTGCGTGCGATGCCCAATACGCCGGCGCTGGTCGGGGAAGGCTGTACCGGAGTCTGCTATGGCAGCAGGGGTAACTCCTGAGATGAAAGAAAAAACGGCGGCTGTCCTGGACAGTTTCGGCAAGACGGTTGAGCTTCCGGAACATCTGATGGATGTGCTGACCGGCGTTAGTGGCTGTGCGCCTGCCTGGATTTTTATGCTGATCGAGGCGATGGCAGACGGTGCAGTTGCGGAAGGCATGCCGCGCAGCCAGGCATATGAATGCGCTGCACAGGCTGTGCTCGGCAGCGCGAAACTGATGCTTGAGACCGGAAAGCATCCGGGAGAGTTAAAGGATATGGTCTGCTCCCCGGCAGGCTCCACGATTCAGGCGGTACGCGTTTTAGAGGAAAAAGGCTTCCGCGGCGCAGTGACCGATGCGGTCATCACTGCGGTGGAAAAGTCCAGAAGCCTGTAAAATAGTTTGTTACAAAAATGTTAAAAACAGGAATAAAGAAAGATCTGATGGAAAACATAATCCCGTCAGGTCTTCTTTTTTTGATAAAAAATCGAAAAAAAACCGCAGAAAATGGCTGTCCTTTTTATGAAAAGAGAATTTACTATGTTAAAGCGGCATTTGTTGAAAACTTTGAAAAATAGTAAGAAAAAGGCGATGATTTCGGAGGTTTGTTGTAAAAATATCACAATAGAAGAAAAACCTTTGTGGGGAACTAACGGAAATTTGTGGTTCTGGGTGAACGACTTGACATTTGATTGTAATATTGCTATCATATCATGCGTAACAATTGTTAATAAGTTTGTAACAATTGAAACAGCTCTGTAACAAGGAGCGTCCCACAAAAGCTCCTGAATTTCACCGGCAGAATGGCTGGGGAAGCAGAGTAAGATTTATGGAGGTAAGAATGAACGGAAAAGGCAGAAAGTTGTTTCGTAGTGCAGTCGGCATTTTAACATCTGTTATGATGATGGGTGCATATACGACAACCGCTATGGCAAGTGGTATCGGTGTCATTGATGCGAAAGACATGCTGGACATTCATGCAGAAGCAAATACAGCGTCTGCGGTGATTGGTCAGGTCATGGAGGACGGTCATGTGGCGATCCTTGCAAAGTACAACGACTGGGTGCAGATCCAGGCGGGAGAAATTGCAGGATGGGTACCGGCTGAAAATCTGGTCGAGACAGAGATTTCCAACGAAGAGGCTGTTGCAGCCAATGAGCAGGTGATCGCTGAACGGACAGGAGCAACAGCATCCGAAGATGAATTCTTTGCAGAGGAAGAAGTACAGCAGGATGAAACAGCAGCTTTACAGGCAGAGGCGAGTAAAGCAGCACAGAATGAGATAGAAGAAGTACAGGCAGCCGAGGAAGCAGCACGCATCGAAGCGGAGGCGCAGGCAAAGGCAGCAGCCGAGGAAGCAGCGCAGCTTGAAGCGGAGGCGCAGGCAAAGGCAGCAGCCGAGGAAGCAGCGCAGCTTGAAGCAGAGGCGCAGGCAAAGGCAGCCGAGGAAGCAGCACGGCTTGAAGCAGAGGCGCAGGCAAAGGCAGCCGAGGAAGCAGCACGGCTCGAAGCGGAGGCGCAGGCAAAGGCAGCAGCCGAGGAAGCAGCGCGGCTCGAAGCGGAAGCTCAGCAGGCAGCTTTGGCAGCCCAGACCGCAGCGATATCCGCAGAGGAATTAAAACTGCTCGCAAATATTATTTACTGTGAAGCAGGCAGTGAATCCTACGTTGGTAAGGTTGCGGTAGGCAATGTTATCATGAACCGCGTCAAGAGTGCATCGCAGCCCAATACGATCACCGAGGTTGTTTACGCAAAAGGACAGTTTTCCCCTGTTAGAAACGGTTCGCTGCAGAGGGCACTGAGCAGTGACAAGGCAGATGCAGCCTGCTATCAGGCAGCAATCGAAGCATTAGCCGGTGCACAGCCGGTCGGCGGCAAGCTGTTTTTCAGAAGAAATAACGGTCGTTCCGGACAGGTAATCGGACATCACGTTTTTTACTAAAACAGTATCATAGCCGGGGCATTTGTCTCAACAGCATTGTAAGGGAATCGTCAGAAGATGATAAGAATTCATTGTTTCTGACAGAAAAAGAGCGAAAAAAGGCATGTGGAAAAGGATTGTTTTTCACACGCCTTTTTTGTATTCATGACAATAGAATCCTCGCAGGGCGCACACTTGACAGTAATTGACGGATTTGATATGATGACGCTAATCATGTAATATAATTGTAACATTTGATGAGCCGATTTTGGGGGCGCCAAAGGCGCGGAAAATCAATGGAGGCTCAGCTATCGTTACTGTCTGCGGATATGAGGGGATAGAAAGGATCATCGATTTATGGGCTGGAGCAGAAAATGTGAGAAAAGGGGGAAGCACTGGCTGCGGGCTGCAGCGCTGGGAGTCGTCTTTTTGTGGACGGTCGGAAGTAGTCTGCAGGCAGAGGCAGAATCGAGCAAAAGCGCGCACTGGCACAAGGGCGTTGGTGTGGAGGCGTGGCTGACAGGAGCGGATAAGGAACAGGTCAGTCCGAACGCAGCCTCCCAAAAAGATGCGGAAAATGCAGAGATCGCAGCAGTCGGCGGGCAGGAAACGGATGTAGCGTCCGACAGTGCGGACAGCAAAACCAAGGCTTCGTCCGGCGATGGAACGAAAATGGACGACCTGACCGGAACGATCGTGATGACGAGCGTCCAGAATGTATTGAATGTCAGGACGGAACCGGACAGCGAGGCAGAGCTTGCAGGGTATTTGTATGCAGACTGTGGCGGTACAGTGCTGGAACAAAAGGACGGCTGGACAAAGCTTGGGTCCGGCGAACTGACCGGCTGGGCGAACAACGATTATCTGCTGTTTGGGGAAGAAGCGCGGAAAGAGGCAAAAGACGCGGGACGGATTGTGGCAACGACCAAAACAGGCGCTTTGAGAATCCGGAAAGAACCTTCAGGAGATGCTGCGATTTATGATCTGCTGGAAGAAGGTGCAAAGTATGAGGTCGTGGATGAAGAGCAGATCCGTTTCAGCGAGGATCAGGAAATCACGGCGGACTGGGTTGCGGTCAATTACGGCGGAAAGACCGGATATGTGTCTTCGGAATATGTCCAGGTTGATTTTGAAATCGATTACGGAGAGACGGTTGAGCAGGTAAAAGCGCGCGAGGAAGCGGAAACGGCGAGACTGCAGGCGGAAAAAGAAGCTGCCGCACAGAAACAGAAGAAGGAAAAGGCAGCGCAGGCGGAAAAGGAAGCGAACAAGGCTGCTGCACTGGCTGCGGACGACAGCGTGCTTTTGGCGGCGCTCATTCAGTGTGAAGCGGGAGAAGAGCCCTACGAAGGACAGGTGGCTGTCGGCGCAGTCGTGATGAATCGGGTCAGAAGCGGCGCTTATCCGAATACGGTCAAGGGAGTTATCTATGCTTCGGGACAGTTTACACCGGCGGGAAGCGGACAGGTTGGACGCGTTGTCGCAAGTGGAAAGATCAAGGCAAGCTGCCTGCAGGCGGCACAGGAAGCGATGGCGGGAAGCACCCCGGTTGGAATAGCGACGCATTTTAGGCGGGCAGGAAGCAGGGAAGGTATTGTGATCGGACATCATGTATTTTGGTAGACGGGGCATGATTTTTGTAGTATGATAGTCATAAGTCACAGGAAAGGAGGAGTTACATGACGGAAGTATTTGCCTGGCTGGCTCTGTTGATTTTACTTGTGCTGATTGAGCTTGCGACGATGGGGCTGACGACAATCTGGTTTGCAGCCGGAGCTCTTGTTGCGACGATTGCAGCTGCCTGTGGTGCGCCGGTTCTGGTGCAGGTCATCCTGTTTTTGGTAGTGTCCGTGCTGATGCTTGTTTTTACAAGACCGGTTGCCATGCGCTATTTCAATGTTGGAAGGGCGAAGACCAATGTGGACAGCATGCTTGGGGAACGCGGTATCGTGACCGGCAGGATTGATAACCTGCACAGCTGCGGACAGGTTACGCTCAAAGGCATGGAGTGGTCAGCAAGATCTCAGGAAACTGAGGGGACGATTGAAGAGGGTACCGTCGTCATTGTAAAAAAGATCGACGGCGTGAAGCTGATCGTTGTTCCGGACGAGATCGAAACAGAAGAACCTGTAACAAACAGCAGAGAGACTGCTGACAACATGCGGTAAGACCGCGGAAATGAGGGTAATTATGATAGGTGGATTGGTAATACTCATTATTTTAATTCTTGCAATTGCAATTGTAGCGTCCTGCATCAAGATCGTACCGCAGGCGCAGGCTTATGTCGTAGAACGTCTCGGCGCATATCAGGATACCTGGAGCGTTGGCCTTCACTTTAAAGTGCCGATTGTCGATAAGGTTGCAAAGCGTGTACTCTTAAAGGAACAGGTAGCGGATTTCCCGCCTCAGCCCGTTATCACAAAGGATAACGTCACGATGCGGATCGATACCGTTGTCTTTCCAGATCACAGATCCCAAGCTGTTTACCTACGGAGTTGAAAATCCGATCATGGCGATTGAAAACCTGACCGCGACAACCCTGCGTAACATCATCGGAGACCTGGAACTGGATCAGACCCTGACCTCCCGTGAAACGATCAATGCCAAGATGCGTGCATCCCTGGATATCGCAACTGATCCCTGGGGCATCAAGGTAAACCGTGTCGAATTAAAGAACATTATTCCTCCCGCAGCAATTCAGGATGCGATGGAGAAGCAGATGAAGGCAGAGCGTGAACGCCGTGAAGCGATCCTGCGTGCTGAAGGTGAAAAGAAATCTACCATCCTGGTAGCAGAAGGTAAAAAGGAATCCGCAATTCTGGAAGCAGAGGCAGAAAAACAGTCTGCAATCCTGCGCGCAGAAGCAGAGAAAGAAAAGATGATCCGTGAGGCAGAAGGTGAAGCGGAAGCAATCCTGAAAGTCCAGCAGGCGACAGCAAACGGTCTGCGTTTCATCAAGGATGCAGGAGCGGATGATTCTGTACTTCGTTTAAAGAGTCTGGAGGCTCTGGAAAAGGTTGCGGACGGCAAGTCTACAAAGATCATGATTCCGTCCGAAATTCAGAACATGGCGGGACTGCTGACCAGTGCGAAGGAGCTTTTAAGCGACAAATAAGCTCACACGTACCATCTTCGATGCTATCCGCTGCCTGACAGCGTATTTCATCTTTACAAAAAAGGACCGTACATTCTATAATGGATGTACGGTTTTTTTTATTTTATGATGCCAGGGTCAAAAGGTCTAAGCCCACATGAGCTTGCTCATAGGTGGGTGAAAGACCTTTTGACCCGCCCCGATAGGGGGAGCATAAAAGTGGGATGATAATCCCACGATATGCGACTATCGGGCAGGATTGTGGGAGTGCGCAGCACGGAACAATCCGTAGGCATCAAGGTCGGGGGGCTTTTGACCCCGACATCATTTCATAGGAAAATGCGTCCTATGAAATAAAAACGCGCTACGAGGATGCGCACTCGGCGCAGGGGTAGATGGTTGCCGAAGCAACCGCGCCTCGGCGCGAGAATGTGCCAAGGCACATTCTTTTTTATCAGGAAACAAATCCTGCAGCGCAGGATTTTATGAAGAGGAGGATACATCATGGACCTGACAGGTCGTCATTTTTTGAAATTACTGGATTATACGCCGGAGGAAATCAATTATTTAATCGACCTTGCAGCGGAGCTGAAACGCCTCAAAAAGCAGGCATTCCGGTCGATACCTTACGGGGCAAAAATGTTGCACTGATTTTTGAAAAGACCAGCACGAGAACCCGCAGCTCCTTTGAGGTTGCTGCACACGATCTTGGCATGGGATGTACCTACCTTGATCCGTCCAGCTCCCAGATTGGCAAAAAAGAGAGCATCCGCGACACCGCACGTGTTCTGGGACGGATGTTTGAAGGAATTGAATACCGCGGTTACGGACAGGAAATCGTAGAAGAGCTTGCAAAATATGCAGGCGTTCCGGTATGGAACGGTCTGACCAATGAGTTCCATCCGACCCAGATGCTGGCGGACCTTTTGACGATTCGCGAGCATCTTGGAAAGCTGAAAGGCGTGAATCTGGTTTATATGGGAGACGCCCGCTACAACATGGGCAATTCCTACATGGTCGTATGCGCGAAGATGGGCATGCACTTTACCGCCTGCGCTCCGTCCCGTTATTTCCCGGACAAGGCTCTGGTTGAGCAGTGTCAGGAAATTGCAAAGCAGACCGGCGGCAGCATTACGCTGACCGAAGACGTAGAGAATGGAACAAAGAATGCGGACGTTATCTGCACCGACGTATGGGTTTCGATGGGCGAGCCGGATGCGGTATGGATGGAGCGTATCGAAGACCTGATGCCCTATCAGGTAAACCGCAAAGTGATGCAGAATGCCGGGAATGCGATTTTCATGCACTGCCTGCCTGCATACCATGACCGCAACACCCAGATCGGCAGAGAAATCGGAGAGCGCTTCGGTATCTATGAGATGGAAGTAACGGATGAAGTCTTTGAATCCGACGCGTCGGTTGTATTCGACGAGGCAGAAAACCGCATGCACACCATCAAAGCAGTGATGGCGGCGACACTGGGCTGGAAAAAATCCGACAGAGGTATAACGGAAGGACAGCAGCATTTGCTTCGGTGTATGACAATAGCACAGACGCAAAGTGTTTTGTTGCTGAAAAGGAGAAGAGTTCATGTTGGATCAAAAGAAGCTGGACAGCCTCCTTACAGGCTGTCGGTTTTGGGAAAAGGTTCAGTGCTTTGAAACGGTGGATTCGACGAATCTGATTGTCAAAGACTGGGCACGGCAGGGTGCAGAAGAAGGAAGGTACGCAGTTGCGGAGGCACAGACGGCAGGACGCGGCAGAAGGGGAAGAAGCTGGATTTCCCCGCCCGGAGAAAATCTGTATTTCAGCATTTTGCTGCGCCCACAGGCGGAAGCGTCTCATGTGGCGATGATTACACTGCTGATGGCGATCGCCGTAACGCAGAGCGTACGGGAGCTTCATCTGGATGCGAAGATCAAATGGCCGAACGACGTGGTAATAAACGGAAAGAAAATCTGCGGAATTTTGACGGAGATGTATCAGTCTGCAGCCGGCAGCTTTTTCCTTGTGATCGGGACGGGAATCAACGTCAATCAGAAGGAATTTCCGGAAGAGGTAAAAAGACAGCTAGTTCTCTGGCACTGGAATTGGGAGCCGATGTGGACCGGGAAGTGCTTCTTGCGTCCGTGCTGAGACATTTTTCGGATTGCTACGACAGCTTTCTGGAAACAATGGATTTGAGCGGACAAAAAGAGCTTTACGAGAGCTTTCTTGTCAACAAAGGACGCGTTGTGGAGGTACTGGATCCCAAAGGCGAATGGCAGGGAACGGCGATCGGCATCGAGAAGACCGGAGAGCTGCTCGTCCAGAGAGAGGACGGTTCCGTTGAAGCGGTCTATGCCGGAGAAGTATCAGTGAGAGGAATATATGGATATGTCTGAAACAGGAAAATTGGGAGAAAAAATCGTGCTCTGTGGGGCGAACGCCTACGAGCAGAAATATTATTTTAATCCAAGATTCAGCAAAATCCCGCAGTCCGTTCAGGATGAACTGCACATTATCTGCGTGCTGTTTACCCGGGAAGTGGGAGGAATTTTTACGATCGTATTTGAAGAGGACGGAACGCTCGCGTTTGAAACCAATGCGGCAGACGATGATTTATTATATGATGAAATTTCGAGCGGACTTCTGATTGCGGAAATCAAAAGAAACCGTCAGGAGCTTTTGGAATCTCTGACTTTGTATTATCGGGTTTTTATTCTCGGTGAGGATGTGTCTGCGCTTCTGGAGGAAGAAGATTGAAAAATAAGTTCCTGTTCACCCGCGGCATGCGCAAATGGCGTGCGCAGAAATGAGAGGAAAGAATGATTTTAGTAATTGATGTAGGAAATACAAATATTACATTTGGTGTATACGAGTCCAAAAAACTGGTTACGACGTTTCGGATGACATCCCGGACGATGCGTACTTCGGACGAATACGGCACGGAGATTCTGGCGATGCTGCAGAACAATCAGATCGACCGCCGGAAGGTCGGGGGCGCAATCATCGCGAGCGTTGTGCCGAAGGTCATGCATGCGCTGATTGGCGCGGTTGTGCGCTATCTGCATACCGAACCGCTGATCGTCGGCAGCGGAATCAAAACCGGCATCAAGATCACTTCCGAGAACCCCAAGGAAATCGGACCGGACAGAATTGTGGACGTAGTCGCCGCTTATGAAAAGTACGGCGGTCCTGTGCTGGTTCTGGATTTCGGAACGGCGACGACCTACGACCTCGTTACAGAGGACGGAAGATTCGGTGTCGGCATCACCGCACCCGGCATTCGAATTTCTGCAAAGGCGTTGTGGGAGGATACGGCGCGCCTGCCGGAGGTTGAAATCAAAAAGCCAGATTCCATTCTGGCGCGGGAAACGATTTCCAGTATGCAGGCAGGTCTGGTTTACGGACAGATCGGTCAGACCGAATATATCATTAATCAGGTCAAAAAAGAAACCGGTATCACAGACCTGAAGGTCGTTGCGACCGGCGGACTGGGACGGATTATTGCCGATGAAACAGATACCATCGACATTTACGACAGTGCCCTGACGCTGGATGGACTGCGGATTCTGTACGAGAAAAACTGCAGCGGAAAATAAGCTCCGGACAGCAGAAGTGTGTGTTCTGCTGTCGGAAAACGCAGGAAGTAAAAATGCTTCCGAAAAAGGAGGAGTATGAAACAGCTTACGATCGGAAACGTGAGCCTTGCAAATCCTGTGATTTTAGCGCCAATGGCAGGTGTCAGCGACCTGCCATTTCGTTTGCTCTGCCATGAGCAGGGAGCAGGAATGGTCTGTTCGAAATGATCAGCGCAAAGGCGATTCTTTATCATAACAAAAATACCGAAGAACTGATGCAAATTCATCTGGACGAGGGACCGGTTTCCCTGCAGCTGTTCGGCGCTGATCCGGATATCGTCAGCGAGATGGCAAAACGAATTGAAGAACGTCCGTTTGCGGTGATGGATCTGAATATGGGCTGTCCGGTGCCGAAGGTGGTCAACAACGGCGAGGGCAGTGCCCTGATGAAAAATCCCCTGTTGGCGGGGAAAATTATAGAAAAAACGGCAAAAGCGATTCAAAAGCCCCTGACGGTAAAAATTCGCAAGGGCTTCGATGATGCGCACGTCAATGCGGTTGAAATGGCAAAAATCGCGCAGGAATCCGGCGCTGCGGCTGTTGCGGTGCACGGCAGGACGCGGGAGCAGTATTATTCCGGAACGGCGGATTGGGACATCATTGCGCAGGTAAAGCAGGCGGTAAAAATTCCTGTTATCGGCAACGGGGATGTCGTGGACGCGGCAAGTGCGCTGCGGCTGTTTGAGCAGACCGGCTGCGACGGCATTATGGTCGGACGCGGCGCACAGGGCAACCCGTGGATTTTCCGGGAAATTCTGGCAGCGCTGGAAGACCGCGAAATTCCGGCACGCCCAAATCGCCGGGAGCTGTACGAGATGATTGTTCGGCATGTGCAGCTGTCCTGCACCTACAAAGGTGAATATATCACTGTGCGCGAAATGCGCAAGCATCTGGCGTGGTACACGACCGGACTGCCGCACGCGGCTGCACTGCGCAGACAGATCAACAGCATGGAGACGATGGAAGAGCTGATGGAGGGAATGAAACTGCTGCTGGAGGCATAAACTGGTGTATGAGAGAAATCGCTTACTTTATGCTGGAGACGCGTGCCAAGGAAGCGCCGTCAATCCGTTTGGGCAGCCGCGCACTTCGCTGGGAAACGCCTCGACTGGAACGTTTTTTGTGGCACGGCTATCGGGTCAGCCTGTATCTGTTTCCATGCCGCCTCGAGGGCACGAAGCGACTGCGCTGGTGGATGGAGCGGATTGGCAGCGCCTTGGAAGAGCAGGGAACTGCGCTTTGGCTTACGCCGGAGCTGGAAGCCGCCTGGGAGGATTGGCAGCCGCCGTTGCCGGATGCAGCGTTGGCGGCAGAAATTTTGCGCGGTCAGCCGTTTCGAGAAAATCTGGTGCTGCTTGCGGATGCAGAGGAAACGGCGGGACAATGGAGCCGTGGACGCGAAAACGGTATCCGCCCCGTGTCTCGTCTCTGGCAGGAGGACTTTTTACGACTGGTGTCAGCGGATTTAAACGGCTTGTATCTGGTGGGGCAGAAGGAAGCGGCGTGGGAGCATTTTTCAGACTGGCTGTATGAGGAGAGCGGTCTGCCGGTCTGTTTTATAAATAGAATACCGGAAACGGATGGACGCAAAACCGTCCTTGTGGAGCTTCGGGCAAATGCCCGGATTCTGAAGGAACATCCGGAATTTGGAAGCCTGTATGTGGATTTGACGTCTGATGTCGAAAAAAGGCGGCAAATCAGGGAAAAAAGAGCCGATATCTCCTATATCTCCGCCCGAAATTACCTTGACACTGCCCTGAAAGCACGGTATAATGCGATTTGATTAAAAGAAACGAAAGGGCGCGGGAAAATATCCCTGCGCCCGAGATTTTTCATGAGGTAAAAGGAAAAGCAAAATGGAAGAAAAAAAGAATATCCTTACCTATCAGGGACTTCGGAAATATGAAGATGAGCTGCATGACCTGAAGGTTGTCAAACGTCAGGAAGTAGCACAGAAGATTAAAGAAGCAAGAGAACAGGGTGACCTTTCCGAGAACGCGGAATATGATGCAGCAAAGGACGAACAGCGCGATATCGAAGCAAGGATTGAAGAGCTGGAAAAGATCCTGAAGAATGCAGAGGTCGTTGTAGAAGATGAGGTTGACTTAGACCGTATCAATATCGGCTGTCAGGTTAAGATCCTGGATCTGGAATACGATGAAGAGCTGGATTACAAAATCGTCGGCTCTACAGAAGCAAACAGCTTAAAGGGTAAAATTTCCAACGAATCTCCGGTTGGCAAAGCGCTGATTGGTGCAAAGATCGGAGATATTGTAGAGGTAGAAACCCAGGCAGGTGTGATTAAGTACAAAGTGCTGGAGATTGAACGTTCCAACTAAGGACAGGTCCGATCTGACCAGCTGGAAAAGGAGTAAGTAAGGTGGCAGACGCACAGAATAATCAGAAAAATCAGCAGCAGGATCTGAACCAGATCCTGAAGGTAAGAAGAGAGAAGCTTGCTGCACTGCAGGAAGCCGGAAAGGATCCGTTCCGTCATGTAAAATATGACGTGACTGCACACAGCAAGGACATTGTGGAAGGCTTTGAAGAGCTGGAAGGCAAGACCGTCAGCATCGCAGGCAGAATCATGTTCAAGCGTGTGATGGGCAAGGCATCCTTCTGCAATGTTCAGGATTTAAAGGGAAGCATTCAGGTATATGTAGCCCGCGACAACATCGGGGAAGAGCCCTATGCAGATTTTAAAAAATATGACGTAGGCGATATCATCGGTGTAAAGGGTGAAGTATTCAAAACCAAAACCGGTGAAATTTCTGTACATGCTTCCGAAGTGGAGTTGCTGACCAAGAGCCTGCAGGTACTTCCTGAGAAGTTCCACGGTCTGACCAATACCGACCAGCGTTATCGTCAGCGTTATGTCGACCTGATCATGAATCAGGATGTTAAGGATACTTTTGTAAAACGATCCAGAATTATCAGCGCCATCCGTCGTTATCTGGATGGACAGGGCTTTATGGAAGTAGAGACTCCCATGCTGGTTGCAAATGCCGGCGGCGCTGCTGCAAGACCCTTCGAGACGCATTACAATGCGTTGGATGAGGATGTAAAGCTGCGTATTTCCCTGGAGCTGTATTTAAAGAGACTGATCGTAGGCGGTCTGGAGCGCGTTTACGAAATCGGCCGTGTATTCCGTAATGAAGGTGTTGACACCAGACATAATCCGGAATTTACCCTGATGGAGCTGTATCAGGCATTTACCGATTATCACGGCATGATGGATCTGGCAGAGAACCTGTACCGTTTCGTTGCGCAGGAGGTTCTGGGCACAACACAGATTCCTTACGGCGAGTATGTTCTGGATCTGGGCAAGCCCTTTGAACGCATCACCATGCTGGATGCTGTTAAGAAATATGCAGGTGTGGATTTCAATGAAATCCATTCCGATGAAGAGGCAAAAGCGGTTGCAAGAGAACATCACATTGAATTCGAAGAGCGCCATAAGAAGGGCGATATCCTGAGCCTGTTCTTCGAAGAATATGTAGAAGCTCATCTGATTCAGCCTACTTTCGTTATGGATCATCCGGTAGAAATTTCTCCTCTGACCAAGAGAAAGCCGGAGAATCCGGATTATGTGGAACGATTCGAGCTGTTTATGAACGGCTGGGAAATGGCAAACGCTTATTCTGAATTAAACGACCCTATCGACCAGAGAGCACGTTTCAAGGCACAGGAAGAACTGCTTTCCCAGGGCGATGAAGAAGCAAATACAACGGACGAAGACTTTATGAACGCACTGGAGATCGGTATGCCTCCTACGGGTGGCATCGGTTTTGGTATCGACAGAATGGTAATGCTGCTGACCAATTCCCCTGCGATCAGAGACGTATTACTGTTCCCGACAATGAAGAGTCAGGGCGCAGCGAAAAATGCCGCAAACAACGCAGCACAGGCTGCACCGGCAAAGGCTGCTGCAACCGATCTGGCGGAGAAGGTTGATTTCTCCAACGTGAAGATCGAACCAATCTTTGAAGAAATGGTAGATTTCGATACCTTTGCAAAATCAGATTTCCGTGCAGTAAAGATCCTGGCTTGTGAAGCAGTTTCCGAAATCAAGAAGCTCCTGAAGTTCACGTTGGATGACGGAGAACGCAAAGATCACGTCATTTTGAGCGGTATTCACGAGTATTACGAGCCGGAAGAGCTGGTTGGCAAGACAGCAATCGCTATCGTGAACCTGCCGCCGAGAAAGATGATGGGAATCGATTCCGAGGGTATGCCGATCTCAGCAGTACACGAGGAAGACGGTCATGAGGGACTGAACCTTCTGATGGTAAATGACAGAATCCCGGCAGGTGCAAAGCTGTACTAAGATGAGAAACAAAGCCTTGCTGCGGTGTGCGCTTGCAAGCACCGGCATAAGGTGAAAAACGCATGGAGACGGCAAAGCCGTTGGATTTTGGAGAAAAATGAGTGGGGCTGTCGCACTAACGTGCGGCAGCTCATTTTATATATCCAACACAAAACGCCGAGCTTCGAAAAGCCCGGCGTTCGTGGTATAATCAGTTTATGCGACTAAACAAAATAATACAAAAAATTATACCTCATTTTCGCTGTATTATCAAATCAAACTTCCGCTGGATTTAGAGATTTCTATTCCATCTGATGATCCAGTTCGTCTGGTAAGTGCCTTTGTGGAGGAAATGGACCTTTCTGAACTATATAAAACTTATGGCAGGACCAAAAAAATCAGGCAACGCCGCGTCAGATGCTGAAACTCGTTATCTATGCAGCAATGAATCGAATCTACTCAAGTCGAGATATCCGAGAAGCATGGAAACGGGATATCAACTTTATGTATCTCCTTGAAGGAATGCCTGCTCCTGATCATGCAACGATTGCGCGTTTTATCTCCCTACATTTTTCTGCCTGCGCAAAGGTTCTGCTTGCCCAAATGTCAGATCTGCTCTATCTTCTTGGTGAGATTTCGGGAAAGACCATTTTTATTGATGGCACCAAGATTGAATCGGCAGCCGATAAATATACCTTTGTATGGAAACGGGCTATTACGAAAAATCAGGCCCGGTTATACACAAAACTAACTTCTTTTGTGGCTGAATGCGAAGAACTCTATGGAATCAGGACCGTATACCATGACCAGATATCCATCCACACATTAAAACGGTTAAAAAAGCAGTTGTGCCGCGTAAAAGTACAGGAGGGAATGGTGTTCGTGCATGGAATTGGACGTAGAAAAACACAGTTGCAGAAATCCCTGGAACAGCTGGATCAATATCTGGAGAAACGAAAGGAATATACGAAAAAACTGTATACGCTTGGAGATAGAAACAGTTATTCCAAAACAGACCTGGATGCGACCTTCATGAGAAGGAAAGAAGATGCGATGCTGAATGGACAGTTAAAACCTGCTTATAACATCCAGCACGGAGTGGACTCTGAATACATCACATGGATTGATATTAGCCCGCGTCCAACCGATACATGCACCCTGATCCCTTTTTTTTGAAAGATATGGAGAGTCACTTAGGATTTAAATATTCAGAAATCGTTGCAGATGCCGGATATGAAAGTGAAGAAAACTATCTTTTTCATTGAGGGAAACGGACAGACCGCCTATATAAAGCCGCAGAACTATGAGATTTCGAAAACCCGAAAATACAAAAAAAAGACATCAGCAGAAGAGAAAAACATGGAGTATCACGCAGACAGAGACAGCTATATCTGTCGGAATGGAAGGGAACTGACTGTTACAAATGAACGCAGAAGTAAAACAGCCAGCGGATATGTCAGTGTAAAAACTTATTACAGAAGTTCAGACTGTACCGGCTGTCCTTATAAAACGGAATGTATCAAGGGAAACAACTGCAAAACGCCTATGGAAAAACGTAATAAAGTGCTGATGGTCTCGAAGACGATGAGTCAAAAACGTGCAGAAGATCTGGAACGGATCACAAGTGAGTATGGAACGATGCTCCGTATGAATCGAAGTATTCAGGCCGAAGGTTCATTTGCTGATGTAAAGGAAGACATGAATTTTCGAAGATATCTGTACCGGGGAAAAGCAAATGCACTGGCAGAGAGCATCCTTTTGGCGATGGGACGAAATATCAATAAGCTTCATTGCAAGATTCAGACCGGAAGAACGGGGAGTCATCTTTTTTCATTAAAGACAGCATAGATTTTAATGGTTGAAAACAAAACAGTTTGAAATCAGGCATGCCGAAAGGGATGTCTGGGAATGAACTGTGTTTATAAGGGATGGGGGCGAAATCACAACCGATTTCGCCCCCATTTGGGCATAAAGCAGGGCTGCCGCCCAGCAAAAAATATTTGATATGCTCCCTTCTAGGTAGACAAGTGAAATAATAAAAACTTGTCACTTAGGAGGGAGCATATTTTATGTCTAAAAGAAAAGTATCTGTTGAGGATAAGATATATGCTGTAAATCTATATCTGGATGGAAAAGAAAGCCAACGGCGAATTGCCCATATGTTTGATGTAAGTCTCGCATCTGTCCAACAATGGATTCGAAACTATGAATTTATGGGAGCAAATGCATTCACATTGAAAGGGAATAAAAAATATTCCAAAGAATTGAAACAACAAGCAGTCTTAGATTATTTAGCAGGCTGTGGTTCTCAAGATGATATTTGCAAAAAATACGGGATCCGTTCAAAAGGTAAGTTACAAACTTGGATAAAGAAGTATAATGGTCATGAAGAATTAAAATCTTCTGGAACAGGAGAAAGCATTGTCATGACCAAAGGAAGAAAAACCACTTTTGAAGAACGAGTTGAAATAGTACAGTATTGTATCGCACATGATCGTAATTATGCCCAAACAGCAGAACAATATCAGGTGTCCTATCAACAGGCTCGCAATTATATAGTCAAATATGAAGCTGGTGGAGCGGAAGCTTTAAGAGATAACCGTGGCAAACGAAAACGTCCCGATGAGATGAGTGAATTAGAAAAGCTGCGTGCTGAAGTTAAAATTTTAAAAGCAGAGAAAGAACGTGCCGAAATGGAGGCATCTTTTTTAAAAAAACTCGAAGAAATAGAGAGGAGGCGGGGCTAAGCCTGGTCCGTCATGAACATATATATCAGGCAATCAAAGAAGAACATGAAGATCATAATTATTCAGTTGTTGCACTTTGTAAACTTGGTAATATTTCTAGAGCAGCTTATTATAAATGGCTACACAGAGAAATTTCTAAAAGTGAGCAAAAGAATAGGTTTATTGCTGACGAGATAGAAAAGATTCATACAGACTCACCGGATAAAGGCTATCGAAGAATCAGAGATGATTTGGAACGATATCATGGTATTGATGTAAACGATAAACGTGTGCTACGCATTTGCCGTAAACTTAATATAAAATCAACTATCAAGTATTCTAACAACGGATGCACAAGACAGGCTGCAAGCCCTCAGTATATAGCTGAAAATATACTTAATCGGGAGTTCACTGCCAAAGCACCAAATGAAAAATGGCTCACTGATGTGACAGAGTTCCATTATTATATTGGGGTGGAAAAGCATAAAGTTTATCTAAGTGCAATACTGGATCTATATGATAGACGGATTGTTTCGTATGTTATTCGTGATAAGAACAACAATGCTTTGGTGTTTGATACGGTAGACAATGCTTTACTTAGAAATCCTGGTGTGCAGCCACTGTTTCACAGTGACAGGGGATTCCAATATACGAACAGGACATTTCATACAAAACTTGTAAATGCTGGAATAATACAAAGCATGTCGCGAGTTGCTAAATGTATCGACAATGGACCAATGGAAGGGTTTTGGGGAATTCTGAAGAGAGAGCGATACTATAGAAAACGATTCACTGATAGAAGTACTCTCGTAAAAATGATCGAAGATTATATAGATTACTACAACAACAAACGTTTGCAAAGGAATCTTGGAATTTTGACACCAATGGAAAAACATGAAATTTACTTGCAAGCTGCATAAAAACTGCCAGCAGATAAATTTCTGCTGGCAGGAAAAATTTATATTTTTTCAATTGTCTACTTGACGGGGAGCAGTTCATTTTGCTAGTGCGACCAGCCCCTTTTCTTTTGCAAAAACAAAAGTCCGGAAGCCTTGATAACACTTGGCTTTCGGGCTTTTTGTTATTTCAGGGACGGGGTAAAAATAGTCGCTGGGAGACGGCTTTCAGGTGAATTTCGGAGTTTTTTGCAGCTGAATGGCTGTTTTTTGTTTTACCCCTCCTCAGTACCGGAACACACTATCACACAAGGGAAAACACTAGAAAACATAAGAAAACGCAGCATCTATCGACGGCAAGACCGCACACTGGAAGAACCGGCACATCGGGGACTGGCATCACCCTGCAACCTGCACAGATGCCTTCCTCGGGCGCATCCGCTGCGGCATCTGCGGTACAGAGTACCGCCGGGTCAAAGCTGGTCACCTGGTACTGCTACGACAGAAAGTAAAGGCGGCACGGCTGCACCAACAGAAATTATCCTGACTTCGTCCTCAGGCAGATGGTCGCTGAGATCATGGATACTGACGATTTCGATGAAACCACATTTCTTGAGCAGGTCGATCACATTACGGCAGACCCCGGCGAGACCATTACACTTCACTTCAGGGATGGGAGAACAGCACAATGGCAAGGAATATAAAGATGATACCCTCAACCGTTCCGCTGCATGCGGTCGGGCCGGTAGTCACGGGCGCAAAGCGCAGGGTCGCTGCCTACGCCCGCGTTTCTACGGACAGGGACGAGCAGTTCACCAGCTACGAGGCGCAGATCGACTACTACACCAATTACATCAAGAGCCGCCCTGACTGGGAGTTCGTTTCCGTATATTCAGACGAAGGAAAGACCGGCTGTAATACCCGCAAGCGCGAGGGCTTCAAGAACATGGTGGACGATGCCCTTGACGGGAAAATAGATCTCATCGTCACCAAGTCCGTCAGCCGCTTTGCCCGAAACACAGTCGACAGCCTGACCACCATCCGCAAGCTGAAGGACAAGGGCGTTGAGGCGTATTTTGAAAAAGGAAAACATCTGGACTTTTTGACGGCAAGGGGTGAGCTGCTGCTCACGATCATGTCCTCGCTGGCCCAGGAGGAAAGCCGCAGCATTTCCGAGAACTACGTCTTGGGCCAGCGCAAGCTGTTCGCCGACGGCAAGGTCACCGTTCCTTCGGCAGGTTCCTCGTCTACGACAAGGGACCGGACGGTAACCTGATCGTCAACGAAGAACAGGCCATGGTTGTCCGCCGCATGCACTGGCTACTGGATGTTCATTATTCGGAAGATTACTGCCGAATTGCGAACAAAACTGCACAGCAGAATCTGAATTTGTTACGAAAGTTTGCATTGTCACTGCTCAAACTCTACAAAGTGGAGCCTGATGAAAAATGAACAGGCTCTATCCTTTTATTCTTTTGCATTCCGTGTATGTTATTCGACGAGTGAAATACTGATACAGGCAACGCTGCGGGGTGGAAGCTTCGCCTTGATAATATCATCCTTGACATGAATCATCAGGGGATTTTCCGTAAACGGGGTACCAGGCAACAGATTTTTCGGCCTGAAGTACCTTGCTTTCCAGAATTGTTCCGCATTTATTCAGAGAGTAAGTAGTTTCCTCCTGCCAGTTCAGGTTGAGCATCGTCAGGGTCAGCACATGATGATCATCGATGGTGGCAACGACTTCAAAGCCTTCTACACCATCTACCGTACACAGCTTTCCGCCGGCATGCCGGGAGAGCAGCGCAAAGGCCTGACCGGTTGCCGTCAGCTCGGTATGATCCGGATGCACCTGCATGGCGCCTTCGTTAACCGGCTCAAAGTAGCAGGCCATGGGCATGCGCTGTTTTTTCGCTTTCATGCATGAACATGTGCAGCATCTGCGCAGTGAAGATGCCCTCCATGGAGGAAGGATTGCGGCACCATGTTTTCCACAGATTCCATTCATCGTAGGAGATGAATGTCTTTTCCGGGAGCATGTCATGCAGCCTGCGCAGGATTTCTAGATTGTGGATGGGCATGCGGATCATTTCGTTATAGCAGCGCTCCATGCCCTCCGGAGAGGTGAAGTCCCAATGGACTGAATTGTACGTATGCAGAGAAACGTATGGCGCAATGGGAGCCAGCTTCTTGATGGAAACATCTACCCACTCCCTGATTCGGATAGGGGCCGGAAGAAACAAATTTCAGATCCGGCGTAACCTTCAGCATGGCACGCGCATGCGTTGCCACCAGCGATGCGTATCCATCCGGCGTATTTGCATTTGCGCCTTCCATGTGGCCATAACCCATTTCGTTGCCCAGCGACCACCATTTGACATTGTAGGGCTCCTGATGACCGCGCTGGGCACGCAGCCTGCCGTATTTGCTCTCGGCAGGGCCGTTTGCAGTATTCCACCCAGGCGGCGCATACTTCGGGGAATCCCAGGCGGCATTGATGGTGAGGAAGGGCTCCGCGCCGATCTCACGGCACAGTGCAATAAAATCGTCGGTGTCTATTTCATGCATGTCATAGCCGTGTGTAAAGGGCTGCGTTTCATTTTCCATGTGGCCCTCCATGGGAGCGCGCCTGTCGGGATGCAGGAACATATCCTGCCAGCGATATTCGCCGGCAAAGTTGCCACCCGGCCAGCGCAGCAGACGCACGCCGATTTCCTTGAGCTTTTCCACGGTGTCCCTGCGCATGGTATGGAAATGATTGTCCGGCATCATGGAAACTGCGCCGATGAGCAGTTGTGCCTGCTCCGTGTAGGTAATGCTTATCACGGCATGCGCATCGTCGACGCCGGGGGGTCAGAATCGTCTCAAAGCGCTGCCATTCATCCACCTCTTCCCTGTGCATCCTCCTTCGCTAGAACGGGCTGAACAGGAAAAACGGTTTCCGCATAAATCTGCGTACCATCGGCGTTGGTGAGCGCGACGCGCACATCCAGCGGCTGCTGTACTTTGACAACGACGGCAAACGGATAGCTCCTGTCCTTTTTTGAGGAAGAGCTCGCTTTGACGGATACCGCTCACCTGATTCGGAATTGGGTTCTGAATCATCTGGGACTGACATTCGTTACGCCGCCCCATGCCGTTGTGCGCGTAATGACATACATAAGCTTCGTTTGCGTTGCTACCGGGAAGGCGGTGTTCATTGGCAAAGTACACGCATTCGCCGATGCCTTCCCAGTCCAGCGCTACGCCGTTGCGCGCCGCAGCGCCGGCAAACTTCCGGTTGCGGATCATCTGGGCGCTGAGACCATCCATGATGCTGGCTCTGGTATGCTCCAGGTTGTGGCCAAACAAATGGGGCGACACCGTAGAGGTGGTTTTGAGATCGATATACAGGTAATGGCTGTGCTGCTGCGCCGCAAACAGCGTGTCCTGCGCAGGATCTTCCGTGGTCTGGCAGCCGGGGGTATTACCGAATTTGCCGTCGTATTCATCCAGCAGTTCCTGCACCGTCAGACCCAGAACACGGCATAGCGGCACCAAAAAGCGAGATGTCAGGAAGTGTGACGCCACATTCCCACTTGGAAACGGCTTTGTTGGTTACACAAAGCTTTTCCGCTAACTGCTGCTGCTGTGTGAGTCCCAAACGTTCACGGGCTTGGATTATTTTGTTGGAAACAAAGGGTGCATCGCATTGGTGAGATCGTCTCCTTTCACTATTGTAGATTGTAGCTATGTGTTGCAACATCACTGCTTATGGCAATATCGTATCAGGCTTTTTTTTCGAAAACACAATCGCTTTACAAGCGATTTGATGGGGCTGTTGCCCCGAAAGACCGTAACAAGAAAATGAAAAAAAAGAGTGAGCAAGGATATGTTGCGTTGTGCCCTTAAAAAGACGTGTTGGGGATGTGGGCAGGAGAAAACGAAAGTGCCAAGTACTGGGCAACGGTACTCAACGGGCTAAAAAACGAGGCGTGGAGGACATTTTCATTGCCTGCACGGATAACCTGACGGGATTCTCTGCGGCGATTGGGGCTGTATTTCCCAAGACGGAAATTCAGAATTGCATCATCCATCAGCTGCGTAATTCGAGCAAATACGTAACGCCATTCCTCAATCCAAAG
>VOFJ01000230.1_pt1 | contig 52448 bp, 63 predicted proteins | sample 5384081 | NCBI WGS metagenome assembly VOFJ01 (sample SAMN12384729, study PRJNA508395) | human gut metagenome | isolation source: healthy gut I | host: Homo sapiens | reverse complement strand
CTTGCTGACCTGACGCAGCGGGCGCATGACAATGCGGCGCTCTTCCTGGTGGTCAGAGCCTTCATGATGGGGGGCTGAATGACCGGGACGAGGGCCATGTAGGAATAAGCGGCAACGGCGATAGGGCCGAGCAGCTCGGGAGCCAGACGGGAGGTGACGAAGATCGCGGTCGGGCCGTCAGCGCCGCCGATGATACCGATGGAGGCGGACTGCTGGTAAGTGAAGCCCATGAACTGGGTACCGACATAGGTCATGAAGATACCGAGCTGAGCGGCAGCGCCGAGCAGCAGGGACTTGGGGTTGGCGATCAGGGGACCGAAGTCGGTCATCGCGCCGACGCCCATGAAGATCAGGCAGGGGTAGATGCCGAGCTTAACGCCGAGGTACAGAACGTCGAGCAGACCGAGGCTAACGGTGCTGCCGACTGCCCACGGGGCAAGCACCGCATCGGCTACGCCGGCCTCCGACATCTCTGTCAGGAATTCCTGCGTGATGGGCGCTCCTCCGAAGAGGTCCCAATGGACATGTCCTCCGGCGAACAGGATCTCGTGGAACATGTCCGCACCGGGAAGGTTGGTGCACAGCATACCGAACGCGATGGGCAGGAGCAGCAGCGGCTCAAAGCCCTTCACGATGGCCAGATACAGCAGGACAAAGGAAACGGCGATCATGATGAGGCATTTCCAGTTGCCGTCCTGACCGAACATATAGAAGCCGGTCTGCTGCATGAAATTGTTAATAGCAGCCATTTATGTTTCTTTTCCTTTCACAGTTAATTCAGGGGAATGCTGTTATTTAGCCGATGACGCACAGAACGTCGCCGGGGTTGACAGCAGCGCCCTTGGCAACTGCGACGGAGGAAATGCCAGCGCAGGGAGCGAAGATCTCGTTCTCCATCTTCATGGCCTCGAGGATGAAGAGCAGATCGCCTTCCTTGACGGCCTGACCGGCGGCGACCTTCACATCGAGGATGGTGCCGGGCATGGGGCTGGCGACAGTGCCGGCGCCGGCGGGAGCGGCGGCCTTGGGAGCGGCAGCGGGAGCAGCGGCAGGCGCGGGAGCAGCGGCGGGAGCGGGAGCGGCAGCGCGGGCAACGGGAGCCGCGGCAGCGCGGGAGACGGGAGCGGAAGCCATGCGGCCGCCGGCAGCGGACTCGACGGTGACTTCGTAGGTGGTGCCGTTAACGGTGACATTGTACTGCTTGATCATGTTTGTTCTCTCCTAAAAATTAAATTAGATTTTTTTGATGTTCACGATGTTCATGCTGCGGGACGAGATACCGACCTCTTCCGAGAGAGCGGCAGTGATCGCGGCCACGATCTCAGGCTGCATGCCCTGCGGCTTGGGAGCCGGCGCGGGGGCGGCAGCAGGAGCGGCGGCAGCGGCGGCCGGTGCTTTCTCTTTGCCCTTGAGGATCGCACCCATTGCCATGGTGAGGAAAATGATGCAGATCAGGCCAAAGAACACCGTGCCAATACCCATCAGGGTAACGAACAGGCTGCTGTATTCCATTTCTTCCTTTTACCTTTCAATTTGGATTATAGCAAAGCGGTTGCTCAATTTGCAAGCGCGTATGCACATTTTGCGCGTTTTTAACGGCTTTTCCCGCCTGCCTTGTACGGCAGGCGGGAAAAGAGACTTTCCTTACTGCACGGAGAGCACGTCGGCAAACGCCTGAATGGCGGTCGCCGCCTGACCGAAGTCGCGCATCTGCTGGTCGATGCCGAGCTTGATGAAGGGGATCCCAGCGGCGTCGAGCGCCTTCTTGAGGTACGGGAACTCCATCTCCTCGGGGTCGCAGAACTGCTGCATGAAGAGCACCAGGCCCTGCGCGCCGGACTCCTTGACGATGTTCGCCACGAACTCGCCGCGGCGGTTCTTGCTGGACTGCGGATCGTAGAGCAGGACGTCGTAGTCGATGTTGGTGAACTGATCGACGAGCGCCATCATCGGATCGCCCTCTTCGCTCGCGTCGGTGCGGAAGGCACGGGACTCGTGGGCGACATCGTCCGCCGCGATGGCAACGTTGTTGTCCTTGAAGATCTTGAGCAGCGTCGGGTTGTCGCAGATGATGCCGGAGGTGACGACCTTCACGCCGTTCCACTTGGCCTCGGGCAGCGCCTTGAGCTCGGCGTTGAGGGCCTCGAGCTTCTCGGTGTACTCGGCCTTATCCATGAACCAGGCAGCCTTTAAGACGGCCGAGCGCATGATCGGGTCGATAACGTCGCAGTGGTCGCTTGCGAGCTTGACGAACTCACGGCGGGCAGCGCGGGACTTGTTGTAGACCTTGATGGCCGCAGCGATGTCCTCGCTCTTGATCTCGTGACCGGCGATCTTTTCAAGACCGGCCTTGACGTTGTTGTACTGATCCAGGCAGAACTGCTTGCCCCAGTCGGCAAAGCGGTTCTGAGGATGGGCGAGGAAGATGCACGGCAGCTTCTCACTCATGGCGACGCGGATGTTCTGGCTCATGGGGCGCAGCGTGTCGCAGATGGTCGGGGTGATGACGCCGTCCAGCAGATCCATCGTGCCGTCGAGCAGCATCTCGAGGTCGAGCTGGGCGATGGTGCAATAGAAGGTCGCGCAGTATTCCTTGGAGCGCTGCTCGGTCTTGTCGTTGCTGCCCCACATGCCGAACGGCATCATACCGGCGGCGTAAACCAGCTCTTCGGGGGCGTAATAAGGCATCACACCGATGCACTTTTTGCCTGCGTCCTTATAGGCCTTGAGCTGGCCCTTGGGGTTCGCGGCGACGGCGGAAAATTCCTTCACGATAGCTTCGATACTCATTTTTTCACGCCCTCCTTAGTCTTTCTTGTTGGCTTCCATAGCCTCGACCAGACCCTGCACGCGGGTCGCGTACTGCGCTTCGTTGAAGTTGCGCGGGTCAGCCTGGTCGCCGTCGAAACCGGCGCAGGGCACGCCGAGGTCAGCGGTGAAGCGGCGCTGCATTTCGGCCATGTAACCGGACCAGGGCTTGCAGGAGCGGTTGTAGTGGACGAGCACGCCGTCGACCTTGTTGTCGCGGCAGATGCCCTCACGCCAGGCAACGCCCTGCTCGATGCAGACGGAGTTGGGCGCCTTGTAGTAGGCGCGGGCCATCTCGTCCATGTTGTTGTAGACGAAGCCGAAGGCGGGCGCGTACACAACGGCGGTGACGTTCACGCCGTTCTCCTTGAGGGGCTTGAACAGGTTCGGGAGCTTCGGCCAGCAGGGGATGCCCTCGAACATGACGCGGTACTGCTCGGGGAAGGGCAGCGTGGAGGTGCCTTCCTCAATGTTCTTCTGCAGGTCCTTGGACAGGAGTTCGAAGGCGTCGGCAGCAGCTTCCTTGCCGCGGGCGGTGACGACGTCGGCCATGTGGTTAAACAGGTCGAAGCCGCTCATCGGGGCGGGCTTGTACTGCAGGTAGTCGCAGACCTTCAGCCAGTTCTGCGCGGTACGGTTCGCGTGCTTGCAGGCCGCCTCGAACTTGGCCTCGTCGAACTTCTTGCCGGTCAGCTCCTCGAGCTGATGGATGGCGTTGTCGAACTGGGCGCGGACGTACTTCACGGCGGAGTCGCTGACTTCAACGGTGTTGTTGTAGGGGATATCGACCATGATGAGGGGGAATGTTGCACATACGGGCGATATTCTCGTACCACTTGGTCATGCAGTTGCAGATGTTGTTGCAGCACAGGACGAAGTCCGGCTGGGGGAATGCGCATCTGCTTGTAGGGCTTGATGGCCTCGCGGCGGAAGTTCTTGTAGGCGATCTCCTTCTCGGTGGTCTCGGGCAGCGCCTCGATCTCATGGATATCGTCCAGAACGGTGTAGGGCACCTGGGTCTTGGGGTCCTTCTTGGGCTTGCCGGTCTCGGGATCGATGACGACGTTGCCGTTCTCGTCCTTGAGGGGCTTGCCGCTGTTGGGGTCGATGATGAACTCGAGCGTTTCGGGGTCGAACTTGCGGCTGGCGCGCTTACCGGCGGCGTAAGCCAGGGAGATACGTGCGTAACCGCAGATATCGTTGTCGAAGCCGAGATCCTCGGCAGCCTGGCACATGATCTCGCCGTCGCGCTGGGCGGCAATACCGGCAGCCTGGTTCTCGGGATACATCACGTTGAGGTCAAAGGCCTCAGCAAGCTCACAGGGGAACTTGGAGCTGGACCAGCCGACGAGCTTGCCCTGCTTCTTCGCTTCGCGGGCGTCGGCGTACACGTCGTCGACGACCTTGCGCAGAGCAAGCACGCCGGGACTGACTTGTTTAGCCATGATTGATTCCTCCTAATGCGATATAGAAAAATTTGATAACGAATGATGGGGATTATTTGTTCTTCAAAGCCTTCTGGTAGGCAAACAGAGCGGCGCCGAGCGCACCGTTATACTGCGTGAGGGGCGTGGTGTGGATCTCGTGGCCGAGCTGCTCCTGAAGGGCTTTCACGATGCCGTGGTTCTGTGCGACACCGCCGGTCATCACCACGTCGTCGCGCACACCGATGCGGTGGCAGAGGCCGGAAACGCGGCCCGCGACGGACTTGTGGATGCCGTGGATGATGTCGCACTTGTTTGTGCCCATGGCGAGCTGCGAGATGACCTCGCTCTCGGCAAACACTGTGCAGGTCGAGCTGATACCGACCTCCTTGGTCGACTTGTCGCCAAGATCGCCCAGTTCTTCGACCTTCACCTCAAGCACGCGGGCCATGACATCGAGGAAGCGGCCGGTACCGGCTGCGCACTTGTCGTTCATGACGAAATTTTTCATCATGCCGTTCTCGATCTCGATAACCTTCACGTCCTGCCCGCCGATATCGACGACCGTGCGCACGTTCGGGAACAGGAACGCCGCGCCCTTGGCGTGGCAGGAAAGCTCGCTCATCTGCATGTCGGCAAGGCCGTCAAGGCTGTTGCGCCCGTAGCCCGTGGCAAGGACGAAGTCCATCTGCTCGCGCGTCATGCCCGCGTTTTCCAACACCTGAGCGATCGCGCGGGATGGACCCGACGTGCCCGTGCCGACAGCGACGAGGGACTTGGCAACGATCTCGCTGCCGTCTTTAAGATCACACATTTCGACGCGGTGGAGCCCACGTCGATGCCCATGGTGTAAATGCTCATTGTACTCTCCGTTTGCCTTCCCGTGCGCTGCGCGGTTCTTGCCTCCGCGCAGCGCCGAGAAAAGCATTGTTGTGATATTTTACTGCGCGTTCAGGGCGTCGTAGTCGCGGATGACGCGCGGCAGCAGCATCTGATGGACCGGGCAGATGCTCTCGGGATTCTGATAGCAGGCGTTCGCAAAGGCCTGAATGTAGGGACGCATATCGTTCATGTCGACGATCTCGTCCGTCAGGCCGGCCTTGGCGCAGAACTTCGGGCTGGACTTCTTGGCATAGTCCTGGATCAGCGCGTTCATCTTGTCGATGGTGGGCTGGAGGTCCTTGCCGGCCTTCTCGTCCTTCACGAGACGGCGGGCATACATGGCGGCCGCAGCGGTCTCGCCGTGCATGACGTAGATCTCGGTGGTAGCGGTGCCGATGGAGAAGGCGTTGTTGTCGTTGCCCTGCGGGCCGCCGAGGACGTAGTGCGCCGCGGCGGTGCCCTTGCGGAGCGTGATCTCCATCATGGGCAGCTTGCTGGACTGGATGGAGTAGATCAGGCTCTGGCCGAGGCCGAGGAGCTCAGCGCGCTCGGCGTCGTTGCCGACGTCGATACCGGTGGTATCCTGGACCCACAGCATCGGGATGCGGTCACGCGCGCAGAGGGTGACAAACTCGTTCATCTTGATGAGGCCCTGACGGTACAGCTTGCCGCCCACGCCCATCGCCTGGCCGTAAGTCGCCATCTTGTACTCGGGGTAGTTCATCAGCATGCCCTGATAGTTGGCGACAACGCCGACGAGCAGACCGTCGATCTTGGCAAGGCCGGTGATCATCTCGGGGCCGTAGCCGTGCTTGTACTCCATGAACTCGGAGCCGTCGAAAAGACGCGCCAGAACTTCGACCATGTCGTAGGAGCGCTTCTGGTTGAACGGAACGATGCTGTAGAGGTCGTTCGCGTCGAACAGGGGCTCCTTGGGATCGTCCACGCGGAAGAACTCGGGATCGTAGGCGGGCAGCATGTCGATGTACTTGCGGATACCGGCGAGCACGCCCTCTTCATCGGCGTAGACCTCACGGAAGAAGCCGGTCTCGCCATAGTGGATGGCGACAGTGCCGGGGATGTCGCTCTTGAGGTTCTTCTGCGCCTTGATGAGCGCCTCAGCAGCCTCCTTGTCGACATGGCCCTTGGGGCTCATACCGCCGACGATACCGGCGCCGCCGACTGCCATGTTGGCATCCTGATGCGCGATCAGGATGGTCGGGGAGATGGAGTGATAGCCGCCGCCGGCGGGGTTCGTGCCGTAGATGCCGACGATGACGGGAATGCCCATCTGGTTGAGCTCGCTGTTGCGATAGAACGGCGTACCGCCGCCGCGGCGGTTGGGATAGACCTTCTCCTGCTCGTCGAGCTTAACGCCGGAGCAGTTCAGCACGTACACGAGGGGGATGCGCAGGCGCTTGGCCGTGTCGCTGCCGCGCAGCAGGCTGTCGGCCTGGCCGGGGACCCAGGCGCCGGCGAGCTTCTTGTTGTCGCTCGCGATGATGACGGCCCATTTGCCGTCGATACGGCCGAGGCCCTTGACGATGCCAACGCTGCCGTTCTTGTTGTCCTGGGGGTTATAGAGGCTGTTGAGGGGGCACCAGGTGCCTTCGTCAACGAGCTCCATGATGCGCTGCATCGCCGTCCACTGGCCGGACTCGTTGAGCGCCTCGGTGCTCTTACCGGCTTCGAGGGCAGCCTCGCGGATCTCGTGGATCTCCTGCTCCACCGCCTGGATCTCAGCGGCGTTGTCCTCGTGGAATGCGCTCAGATCCTTGCCGATGACCGGCATGCTCTGGAAATAAGAGGGCATGGAATATTCGCTCATATTAAGTTCTCCTTCTTAAATCGAAATAACAAATTACTTATCCTTGGGAACCTTGATGAATGCCTGACCCGGGTCGATCTCCTCACGGATGAGACGGATGATCTCCGGAGAGGGGCCTTCCATCAGCTCGGCGCGGGAAACGTCGATCTCGAAGCCGGTGTTCTCCTGAACCATCTCGGGAGAGGAGAACGGATAGTAGTAAGCGAGGTACATGCGCTTGGTCTCTTCATCAAACTTCATGATGCCGAGGTCAGTGACGACCATCTGAGGACCGCGGTTGCCGGGCAGGCCCGCGCGCTCACGGCCGCCGGGGCCGTCCATCCAGCCGCAGGAGGTGATGTAGTCGACGTGGTCCATGAAGCGGCGCTTCTGGTGCTGCATCATGATGATGGTGTTGCAGTAGGTGGCGATGCCGTTGGCGCCGCCGGAACCGGTGAAGCGGGTGGTGGGCTGCAGGTAGTCGCCCTTGCCGAAAATGCAGGTGGAGTTCACGTTGCCGTAGGGGTCGATCTGCGCGCCGCCGATGAAGGCGACCAGACGATCCTCGTCGTGCAGCCACTCGTTGGCCTCAAGCCGACGAAGCGGATGTTGGGCCACTGCACGGCGCAGTGCGCCATGAAGCGGTTGTCGCCGACGGAGCGGGGGACCTCAACGGGGTCGCAGTCCATCAGGCCGGACTCGACGATGGGGTGGCAGCTCGGGCAGATCGCGCGCTTGGCGAGGGAGGCGCCGATGAGCGGCAGGCCGGTGCCGACGATGACGATCTGGTTTTCCTTGATGTTCTTAGCAATGGCGTAAGCCTGCATTTCCTGCTTGGTATACTTCGTATAATCAGACATTTCTATTTAGCCTCCCAAACCTTAATGTGTAGTGGAATAGCCGAGGTGCGGCTCGTTCTTCAGGCGCATCAGACGGCTGCCGCCGAGCTTATCGAGCAGAGCGGACTGATCTTCGCAGCTGTAGACCCACTTCTCGAGGAAATCCTTGAAGGTCTCGGGAATCTTCTCACCGCTCTTGGCGAGCTCGAAGGCCTTCTGGGCGTTTTCGGCGGCGAGCTTGAGCTTCTCGTCCTCGGGAGCCTTCTCCAGCGCCTTGGCAGCCTTGGCCGCAGCCTTTTCAAGCTGCTTGACGGCATCCTCGGCATCCTGATACTTGGAGGCCTTGTCGTATTCCTTCAGGCCGGCGTCGTCGTCGTCATAGTAATCATAGCACTGAGCGGGCCATGCGCCATAGGGAGCCTTCACGACGGCCTGCACGCACTCGCCGAAGATGCGGGTCTTGGTGGGATCGCGGCGGATGTACTCGTTGGAAACGATCTCCTCGCAGGTAACGATGGTCTTGCGCGCGGCGACCGCGATGTCGATGTCGTGGAACTCATCGCCGCAGATGATGCAGGTGCCGTCGGGGCTGGCCTGCTGGACGTGGATGAGGGCGGTGTCGATCCTGGGAACGGGAACGGCGACGACCTTCTGGCCGGGGACCATCGGGTTCTCGATCTCGACGCACTTGAGGTCTTCCATCTTGGGCATGGTCTTGCGCTTTTCCTCGCTGATGCCCCAGAACTTCATCAGGCCGCTGCCCTGCATCAGGCGGACCGGCAGGAACGGAAGGCCGAGGGAAGAGGCGTGCAGCATGAGCATCAGCACGTCCTGCGAGTAATCCTCGTACGTCAGCTGGCCCTTTTCGATGGCGGCGCGGAAGCGGCGGGAAACGTTGGTGTAGCCGGAGTTCGCGGTGTAGCAGTTGATGTAAGCAGCCACGCGGCCCTCGCCGATGAGCATATCGACTTCGCCGCCGCCGGGGCCGGCGTAGACGATGAAGTCCTTCTGACCCTGGCGCAGGATCTCACTAACCGTGGCATACGGCTTACGGTTGGTGGTGAAACCGCCGATCGCAAGAGTATCGCCATTCTCGACGTACTTTGCAACGGCATCGTGCAGTGACATGACCTTATTCAAGATAAAACCCTCCCTGATTTTGATAAACATTTTTATCGCCGAAGAGCCCTCTCTGCTTGCATGGATTCCGTCAAAAATTCTTCGAAAGATGCTCATACAGGCTTCAGTGTAAATTATAGTGGAACTTCCTCGCAAAATCAATGAAAACCCGTTCAGAAAGCGAAAAAAAACTGAACAAATTTTAGCGGCGCTTTTTGTCGTTTCCGTGGAGACGTTTCACATTCTTTTTGTGCAGCATGTAATTTGCAAGATTTCCTGCAAGTTTTCTGTCGTGACAGTGCAAAAAAGCGTCGGAGGGGAGACCCTCCGGCGCTTTTACCTGTTCCTTTAGTCACTTGCCGTGCTGCATCGCGTCATAGCGCTGCATCAGCACCGCCATCTGCTCGCGCGTCAAAAAGCTGCGGTACTGTTTGTTTCCCGCCTCGTCTCCCGCGATCAGGCCGTTTTTCTCCGCCCAGGCGCGCGCCTCCGCGCTCCAGCCTGCCGGCGTCTGCTGCGCCAGTCTTTTCAGGTAGTTTTCCATCATCGCGTCAAACTGCTGTTGCGTCATCTCTTCCTCCTCATAGCGCGGCATGGGCGGCGGATAGCGCTTCGCGCGGATCATCGCGCTCGTGTACGTGGCGCCCGCGTCCCACTGAAAATGCGGTCGGTCGGGAAAGCTCCCCCAGTCTCCTCCCAGGAAAATCCGAGCATTTTCCCAATCTCTCCGACCCTTATAAAGAACGCAGGATCGTCGTACTCGTGCCCCGCCTCATTTTTGCAGATATCAAAGGCCAATCCTGCATGCTCGGCGTGGAACGACGGCGTCACCGCTCCTTTGGCCGCGTAGCCCTTCTCGGCGAGCATCCGCTGATACGCCGCATCGCGCACCGTCTCCGTCACCAGAACGCTCAACCCCTCGCGCTCAGCGAGCATAAGCAGCGCCCGGCAGTTCTCCGCCACGTCCGCGCGCAGGTCGCTGATGCTTCTGCTGTGGCGCATTTACGTTTCCTCCTGCGCGTTTTTGCCGTTCTGCGTACCAAAATAAAACGCGATCACCATGAGATACACCGTGTTGAACTCCTGCGTCACCTTTGCCTGCACCGTCAGCACACAGAACGTGATCGTCAGGCACAGCGTCACGATGCTCTTCACGCTCAAAAGATTCGCCAGTCTCTTTTTCAAAAGCTCCATGCTCTCTCACCCCTCGCAGTCCTGCCCGCGGCACACCGTTTCATACGTCACGCCGCCCGCCGTATTTTCCGCCTTTGCCTTGGCATAGTAGCACGCGGCGCTCGTGCCGTAAGCGCCCCACGCCGCCGTCACCATCGTCGCGATCCACGGGAGCGTGCCCATAAAGCCCAGTTCGATCGCGAGCTTCGCGATCCCGAAGCCCTGATACGTCGTATAGAGCACGATCGCGCTTTCGAGCAGCAGCAACAGTTTGGAAAAGCTCGTGCGTTTCCTTTTCATAAGCTCCCCCCTGTCATCAGCAGGGAGATCGCCGCCCCGATGAGCACGTACAGCACGCGGTCGATCATCGCATCCCAGCGCTTTCCGCCCTTCTGCGTGATGGTCTTCACGTCCGCCTTGATCTCCTTGACGTCCGTCTCCACGCCCTTTTCGCGCGAGGCGAGCACCTCCACTGCCGTTACCAGCTTATTCAGGTCCTTCTGCTGCTGTTCTAGCTTTCGATGCGGTGCGTGTTCGACTTGGCGCGCTGCTCGGTCTCCGTCAGCTTGACCGAGATCTCCTGTTCCGTCATTCTTCTTTCGGCACCGCCTTTTCAAAGCTCTCCCACGTGTGGTGCGCGTCCTCCACACTCTGCCACGTGAATCCCACTCTCTCGCACTCGAGCCATGTCAGATACCGGAAGTAGAACTCCACCAGCAAATGGCACGGGATGATATCGAGGATGATGCTCTCCACCTGCGAAAACTCATCCGGCACGCCCACGGTGTTCGGAAACCACACCTTGACCGTTCCCTTTTTCTCCGTCTCCTCCGCCAGCGCCTTGATGCCGCAGCCGCTGAGCGTCGAGTTGATCGCATCCAACGTGAAGCTGTCGGCGTTGATGCGCGCGAGCGCCGCGATGGCTTCGCGCCGCAGCGCAGTCGAAACGCTGACCGGGCAGCGGGAAAAGAGCTTCTCCCGCCTTGCAAGGCCTCGCCCTCCGCCGTCTGCAAAACGCCCTCCTGCTCGGCGTATTCCATCGCGCCGTCCGCTTCATCCAGCACCGCGCCCGCCGCGTACAGCTCTCCGCCGCTCAGCGTGCCGCGCTCGGTGCGGTAAACGCGCATCGGCTCCAAAAGGCGGCAGAGATAGTCATAATACGTCATGCCTCACCCGCCCCGATCTCCGTGATCGTCACCGTGCCGAGCACCGGCAGCTCCGTCGCGCTCACGCTCACATCCTCGTCCGGCGTGAGCAGGTGACAGTTCTTCACGCCCTCCACACCGTAGAGGATGTTCGCGAGCTTCGCCGTATACACCGCTTCACCCAGCCGCTCGCCGGTGAAGTACGCCTGCAGCGCCGCCGTCACTGCATCGGTGATCTCCTGCATCGTCCAGCCCTGCTCCGCCGTCAGCTCCGCGCTCATGTTGACGGTCTTCTCTGTCGGCGCCTTGACCTCCACATCCACCGCGATCTCGCGCTTTTTCTGCAAGACCGCCTCGATCTCGCCGAGCAGCTTCTTATCCGGCGCGCCCGCGTGCGTCGAAACATACACATCCACCGTGCCGATGCCGCGGGCGCGGCCGACCGCTTTCGCCGCCGCCACGTTCGGAAAGCTCATCGCCTCCTGCTCGTAAAACGCCGCGTTCGCGCCGTTCGGCAGGCGCTTGTAGCTTGCTAGTACGCGCTCGCGCAGCTTTTCGTCGCTCTCCTCGTCGCTGCCGCCGGAAAACGCCTCAGGATTTGTGCACTGCGTGATGCCCACCGGATACACGGACATCAGATGGATCGCGCCCGCGATGGCGTTGCCGCTCACCCCCGCCTCCACGGCGCTCGCCGGAACGTCCACATAGGTCTCGCCCTTTAAGAGCACCGCCTTCTCCGTCGTCTCAAAGCGCACGCCGCCGCTCGTCATCGCGACGCTCCCCTGCTCGATCTCATAATCCGTCACCGCCGCCGACGGCGCGGAAAAGCGCAGCACGCCCGCCGCTTTCGCCGCCGGAAGGCGCGTCAGCGCCCGCGTCTCGGCGTGATAATCAAGATACTGCCCCACCGCTGTCTGCGGAAAGCTCTGATCCAGCACCCAGTCCGCCTGCGCCAGAAGCGACTGTACCTCGCTCGCCAGCGCATAGAGGCGCACCATCGCGTCGCAGCCGTCGTTCGGCACAAAGCCCGCCTCCTCGGCAAAGATCGCGCGCATCCGCTCGTAGATCGCGTTCAGCTCTTCCATTGTTCACTCTCCCCCTATCGTCACGACCGCCTCGCCCGTTTCGTTTTCATAGCGCAGCAGCACGCGCAGCTCCAAAAATCCATTCTTTTCCGCAAGCTCCATGCCCGTCACGCTCAGGCCCTCTTCATCCGCCAGTGCCTCGGCCACGTACTGCTTTGCCGCCGTCGCGCGGCTCTCGCCCTTTTCCCGCCATAAAAGGTGCAGCTTGCTGCCAAGCTCCGGCGCGAGCGCGAAGCTTCCGCGCCGCACACTCAGCTTAAAGAGCACGCGTTCGAGCAGCTCGTCCCAGCCGCTCACGCGCACAAGCCCGCCTGCGCCGTCGGCCACATAATCGCGGTCTCTGATCTTCAGCTCCATCCTCAGCCCCCCATTCCCAGATACGGCATCCCGTTGATGAAAAGGAGCCCGTTGATGTCGATGCGCCCGTTGTTGCGCAGCACGATCTCCGTCCCCGCCGCGGCGGAGCGAATGCGCACCTCGCCGGGTGCCAGGTCGTCCGCGCTCTGCCCCACCGCGCCCACGGCGTAGGCCTCCTCGCCAAAGGTCCCGCCGCGCACCACCAGCACATCCTCGCCCTTTTTCGGCTGCCACTCATAGCCGCCGGGCGCGGCGGTCTTCACCTCGCGCTTTTCCCCGCTGCTGAACACCGCCAGCTCGCCGCCCTCGACCGTCACCGTTCCGTCCTGCGCCGAGGCCACGTCCTGCATCTCATGCTGGCTCAGCTTTCTCGATAGCCACATCGTCTCTCACTCCCTCTGCATCGTCACTTCGCACGCCTCTCCGCTCTCGCCAAAGCGCCTCACACACTCGATCACGCGGAAATTGCCCACAATGCCGATCTTCGTCCCGCTCACCGCCGCGATATCCCCCGGCGCGGCGGTGAACCGCCCCGCGATCGTCACGCGCAGCGTCTCCGCGCCCTCCTTCGACTTTGCGATCTGATACTCCCCCGTGTAGCGCATTGCCTGCGTGCCGCTGCGCGCCGGCACGTAAAATACGCGCCTGCTCGTGCCGCCGCGAGCACAGAACGCCTCGTTTTTCACGCTCTGCTTCACGCCCGCCTTGCTGTCCACCACCAGCGCCTCGGCGATCACGCCGTAGCGCTTGTCGCAGTAGGCGAGCGCCGTCACCGGCGTTTTGGCGTCGATGCTCACGCGCGCGGCCTTGCGGTTTTTCTTCACCTCCAGCGCGCCCGTCTTGTCGAAATACGGTGCGATCCCTCCGTGCAGCGCTGCAAAATCGTTCAGCGCCTTCCACTGGCTCGACCCGTTCGCCACGCGGTACCGTGCCGCAGCCGTCACCGCGTCATAGCCCGTGCACACAATGCCGTACGGCGTCACATGGTTTTTGAGGATCTCCTCCATCGTCGCCCACTGATAGCTCACGCTCTCTGCCTCGTTGTCGAGCAGCAGCGCCGCCATGCCGCGTCCGCTCACCTCAAGCTGCAAGCCCTTTTCATCGCATGTCACGCCGCACTCGTCCACAACGCCCGCAAATTCGACCGTACCGTCCTCTCTCGCCGTGAAGCGCACCGCCCGCCGCAGCGTCTCCGCCATCGCAGGCTCGTATGCGCACCGCAGCGTAAAGCTGTCGCACGGCACGCTTCCCGTGTAGGAAAATTCCCACTTCAGCAGCGTCGGCAACTCAAACTGCGCACCGTCGCACGTCGTCAGATACCCCTTCATCACGGCAGCGTCACCCGCTCTCCCACGGCGATCCTGTTGGGATTTTTGATCTGCGGATTCACGTTCAAAAGTGCCGTCAGCGTCACGCCATACGTGTTCGCGATGCCCCACAGCGTGTCGCCGCGCTTGACCGTGTAGTACGAGCTCGCCGTTTTCGTCCCCGTGCCCGCGCTGCCGCTTCCGCCGCTCACGCGGATGAGCGACGTATCGAGTGGGCTCGTCTCCCAGAAGGCAAAGCGGTAGCGCACGTAGTTTTCAAGCGGCTGCTGCGCCAGTTCCAGCAACACAAAGTACGCCTGCGACGCCTGCCACACCGGATGGATCAGCAGCCCCGGCCCGCCCTGATAGAAGACCGATGCCAGCTTTTTGAACTCGTCGTAGGCGCCCTTCCCCGCAAAAACGCCTTCGCCCTCCATCACGCGGTAGCTCATTCCGAGATCCTGCATCCCGTAGCGCCCGAACGGCACCTTCGCCACTGCCACCTGCCGCTTGAACGAGATGGTGTAGGTCTCCGGGTTGTGCGGCCAGACATAATCCTTGTATCGCATCGGTGCAAGGTTCATCCTCCCGCCCCTTTCTCAGTAAAATAAAAATCCGCCGTCGTATCGGCGCGCGTCGCGCTCTAAGCTCAGTGAAAACGACTCCGTCTCACGCACCTCCTGCTCCTGCGCGAGTGAAAAGTCATTTTTCCCTCGCGCTGCCGCCGCGCTCGCCCCGTCGCGGCCGTCCGCGCTCAGGAGCTTTCTTATCCAGTCGGACGCATTGTCCGCGCTCTCGGCCTCCCTCGCGCGCAGAAGCGCAGCGTTCGCCGCCGCAGTGCCCGCCAAATCGGCAGAAAACGCCGTCTCCCTCTCCGAGCCATCATCTTCTTGCGTCGCACCCAGCCCGAGCTTTTGCCCAAGCCGCACCGCCGCCGTCTCCACCGGATCATCCGCTGCTTCTGCCACAGTTTCCGCGCCGCCGCTCATCTCCGCATCCTGCGCCGCGGCTTCCTCTTCCGAAAGCTGCGCCTCCGCCGCCTTTTTCTGCGCCGTCCCCTCCGGCACAAGGGAGAGGCGCTTTTTCAGTGCCTCTTCCCGCGCGCGCCACAGCTCTGCGCCTCTTTGCAGCGCCCATTCGATGTAATTCAAGGTTTTCGCCCCTCCTTCATGCGGATAAAGCGCGCCATATCAAAGCTCGCGTTGCCGCCGCCTGCGGTTTCGCCGAGCTTTGCGCCGCAAATGCTGCACCGTGCCTCCTCCGCGCGCGTCCGGCACTCGGGGCACAGCCGCTCCATCGCCTCCTCGCGGTCGAGCATCTCGTGCACAAGGCAATAGAGGTAGTCCGCGTCCGTCATCTCCTGCGCGCGCTTTTCGCTCGGCAGCGCGCCGGCATATCGGAGCACGCGCCATTTCAGCCGTTCGTAGGGCGCGTGCTCCATGCTTTTTTTAGCGCTTCCACCTTCTCGCGCCCGTCCTCGCTCGACGGGTTCTCCGCCCCGTCAAGCAGCGCGTAGCACCGCACCAGCTCGTTGATCTCGCCGACGCTCAGTGCATTTTCAACGTCCTCCGCGCTTGCAAAGGCCGCCTCTCCGCCCTCCGTCAGGCTTCTTTTGAGCAGCGCCGCGTTCGCGCGCAGCGCACGCTCTTCTTCGTCGGCGCAGTCAAGCTGCGCGATCTCGCGCCGCAGCGAGAGCGTCTCGCGGGCCGAAAGCAGCCGCATCGCGCACGTTCTCTCCCCGATGCGCACCGTCTTCTCCCGCTCGCGCCCCAAAAAGTTCAGCAGAAGCTCGTCCATCAGCTTGCGATCTCCATGCGCTTACGTGCGATGATCGTCACCTTCTCCGCCGCCGGGTCGCCGAGCTTGCCCGCCTCTTCAATGCTGCTCCAGCGGCACTGCGAGTAGATGATGCGCTTGTCCGGCTTGCAGATCACAAGCGAAAAGTCGTTCAGATCATAGAAGTTGATGCCGTCGCTGATGGCCTCATCCGTCGCGTACAGGCGGCTCAACTCCAGCGTGTACTTGTTCGCGCCCGCGATCGTCGCCACCGGCTCGTTTTCGCCAAAGGCCTCGATCTCGCGGCTCGTGCGCGTCGCTCTCGTCGTGTAGCTCTGCACCACCGCCACCTTTTTGCCGTCGACTTCGAGATAGATGTCGCTGCTCAGCGGCAATACCGTATTCGCCATATTTTTCCTCCTTACACCGTGATGTGCGCCGTCAGATAGATGCGGTTCAGCCCGTGCGCCACCGTAAAGCTGAATTCCACCAGGCACACCGTCGGGTCGCTCTTGAGCGCGCTCACCAGCACCTCGCCGTAGCTGTCCACGATCTCGCGGCTTTTCATCTCCTCGAGCTCCAGCACCACCTGCGAGCGGATGGCCCCGCGGCTCTGCGCGGTGTTCTTGCTGCGGGCAAAGCGCGTACGCAGCGCGCTGCGGATCGTCGGGATGACCTCATCCACGATCAAAATGGTCGTCAGCTCGCGCCACGTCGTGTCCGCCGCCCCGCCGCTCGAAGTCTTCGTCGTGATACCTCGCACCGGCGAGGAAACGCCGCCCACCGTCTCGATCGGCGTCACGCCGCCGCGCACCAGCTGGTCGATCTCATTGTCACTCAGTCTCTTGCCCGCCGCGCCGAAAAGCGTCAGCTCCGCGCCGTTGATAGGCACGGACGGGTCGGTGTTTCCCGCGATCACCGCCGCCACCGCCGCCGCGGCAAACACCGCGCTCATCGTACCGCCGTCGTCCGATGCGATATCCGGTCCCACCAGCACTACGCGCTCGCTGTTGACAGCCTTCGCGCGGTTCACCATCTGCGCGACCGTCTCTTCCGAACCACCGATGACCGCGATGCGCTCGCGTCTCGCCGCCGAGGCCTCCTCTGCCGCCGTTTTGAGGAGCAGATGCACGCTCTGCGCCGCGCTGTCGCACACCATCACGCCGACATCTTCCTCATCAGAGAGCGCCGCAAACGCGCTCGCGTAGTCCTTCTCTTCACTCTCTCGTCCTTGCCCACGGCCACAGCCTTCACTGCACCCGCGCCGTTGGCGAAGAGGAATTTGAGCAGCGTGCTCATGCCATACACGCCGCTCGCATCCTCCGAATACGCTCTTTCCCTCTTCATACGAGGTGATGAGCTCCACCTTATTGGCCGTCCCCTTCGTCGCCACTGCTGCCGCGCCGATCGTCTTCGCCGCAGCGCTCGCGCTTACCACGCTCGATGCGTCGTAGGACGAATACACGCCCGGCCGCTCATGGATCGTACTATTCACGTTCTTTCACCGTGCCTTTCAATACAAAATCGGTAAACACCGTCTCATCCTCCGCCGCCTCCGCGACAAAGTACGCCGCATATTTCGCGCTCGCGTCCAGCCGGAACATGCCCGTCGTCTTGTCCCAGCCGGTCTTGCCCCACTGCAATGTTCTGAGCTTCAGTCCCTCCGGCAGCGCCGTCATCAGTGCCTGCGTCACCGCCTCCGCCGCTTTTTCGCAGCCCACCGCGCCCAGCGTCCTCGGCGCATACACCTCGATGAGCAGCGTCAGCAGCATTTTTCTCCCGTAGACAGATACCGTCTCCTGCGTCGCCTCGTCGACCTTTTCTCCCAGATACTGGGCCGCGCCGCTCTCCTCGATCACCGTCTCCTTCGTGCCGACCGCCGCCACCGCGGTCGCATACCGCTTGAGCTGTTCTTCGCTGTAACTCTCGATCGCCGCGCACCCCGCCGCCTTGATCGCCGCAGCCACCGCGCGCTTCACCTGTCCGACCGCCGTCATGCCTCTTCCTCCTTCGGATGCAGCATCGCCCAGTAGTAGGCGATCTCCTCACCCACGTAAAACGGCCCCGCCGCGCGCACGACGTACCGCCTCTCTCCGCACTGCACAAAGTCGCCCATCGCGATCTTGACGTCCTCCGGCCCCAGGTACCGCCAGCACTGCTCGTCGACCGCGCCCAGCGCCGTCACAGAGAACGGCTCCTCGCCGTTCTCCCTCTTCACAAGCTGCAAAAATGCCTTCGTCTCCGCCGTCTCTCCGCCGTGCAGCACCGAAACGCTCATGCCGTAGCGCGCGAATGCCTCACTCAGCGCCCGCTTCACGTCTCCACCCCGCGGAAGCAGAACCCGCCGTCCGTCGTATACGGGCGCATCAGCGCCCACGCCTGCTCGCGCAGCAGCGACAGTCTTTTGCTCCCCTCATCGGACGAACACTTCGTCACTGTCAGGTCGCCCGCGCGCAGGGAGGAAAACTCCTCCCCACCCGCTCTCGCGCTCTCCAGCGCGGCCGCCGCCAACCACGACGCCGCGCAGATAAACGCGCTCTCGCAGTCCTCCTTGGCGACGCCCTCTTTCAGCGCGCGCACAAGGCTCTCCTCCTGCGCCGTGCAGATCATTCGGAGCATGCTCTTCTCGCTTTCGTCCGCCTTGCTCAGCGCACACGCGATCGAAAAGATCTGCTCGCTCATGCTCTCCGCCATTCGCTCTTCCTCCTTACTTTTTTTTACTGTAAGGACAGCACCTTCGAGGCCTCCTGATACGGCTTTGCAAAGCCGGAAATGCTCGTGATGGCCGCGCGCTCCAGCTGGCGGTCGATGAGCTTGTCGTACTCGACCAGCACCTCGCTGCCACAGATGCGCTCGAGCGCATAGTTCTTGTCAAGGCCGATGATCTTGCCCGCGGGCATTGCGCTCGTGCGCAGGAGCTTCGCACCCAGCGGGGTCGCGAGCGTGCCCGTGCCCTGGAAGTTGAGGCCCGTCAGCGGGTTCTGGAACTCCGAGAGCTTGAGCATCGCGAGCATCATGTCGCTGCCCATCAGCATCGTGTTCATCGTATAGGGGTCAAACTGCGACCAGAAGCCCAGCAGCGCGTCATAGCTCAGCGTGCCCTTCGTGCCGCCGATGCCGTCATCGCCGATGGTATAGCTTGTTGCCGCATTGTTGTTGCCGTCGCCGTTCATCAAAACGTCGATGGCGTCCTTTAAGTGCATGCGCGCGATGTACGCGCCGATCTGGCGCAGCGTCACAGAGAAGAGGTCCAGTCGCTGGAAGCGGATAGCCTCATAGGACGCGACCAGCATTCTGCCGCGCTTGTAGAGCTTCACGAGATTTTCCTGCGTGCGGATGCTGGTCGTCGGGATGCCCGCGCCCTCCTCCACGCGCTTGAGCTCCTTGTCGTCATCCGTCGGAACGGACGCGATAGAGCGGTAGTCCATGCCGTCAAAATTCGTCACGGTCGCAGTGATGTCGGGCAGGATGTCGCTTTCCATGCCCTGGCGCACCACGCGGGAGACGAACTCCGGGAACAGCACGGACGATTCGCTCGTGTGGAAAAACTTTTCCACCATGTCGCTGCCCGCGCCCTTGACGTGGATATCAAAGCGCTTGAGCTGGCGCTGGAAGGCGTCCAGCCCCTCGAGCGCCGTGCCCTTGTAGTTCTCGCTCGGGTCGAGCGATTCGAGCACCTTCAGAAAACTTCTGCCGCTTTGACCGTACATGCCCTTTTCGAGCTTCACATTTTCATACTGATAAGCCATTTGTCCTTCTCCTCCTTAAAGCTTGATGACGGCCTTGTTCGCCGCGCTGTCCACGCTCAGCACAAGATAGCTGCTGCCGCTCTGGTTCTCGCCCGGCTTGCTCACGCCGCCCGAGCCGTCCGCCACCAGCTCAGCGTAGCCCACCGCAGGCGCCGTGCCGCTGTACTTCACGCTCGCAAGGCCGCCGAGCTGCACCGTGCAGGCCTTGCCGTCATGCGCGACGGCGCGCACCACGCCGCAGAAGCCGTCGCCCGCCGCGCACTTGCCCACCGTGCCGTTCGCGCTCACCTTCACAATGTCGCCCTCGCTGACCGCGCCGCAAACAAACGTTGCGCACCACTCGCCGATGCCCTCATAAGAAATGCTCATACCGTTCCTCCTTGATCTGTTGTTCTATCCAAAAAGCGCCGCTGCTTTTTGTTCCTTTTCACACGCGAAAGTCGCTCTCGTCCTCCGCCGCTTTCGTCTTCTCGCCGTAAGTGAGCTGCGTGCGCAGCCCCAGCTTTCGCCATCTTCCCGCGATACAGCTTCTCCATCTCCTTGAGCTCGCTCTCGTCGAGCTTTTCCGCGAGCTTTTCAATGGCCTCGCCATCCGCCTCCTGCTCGCACACGAGCATCAGCCGCTTCACCTCGCCGCGCAGCTCACTCAAGTAGCGCTTACCGACCTCCGCCTGCTTTTCAAGGCTTTCAAGCTCCCTCTGGTTCGCTCTTGACCCGCGCCGCTTGACGAGCGTCTTGAGCGTGCCCGCGTCCTCCTCCGCCGCAGCGCTTCAAAACGCCCGCTCTCGGCTGCGCCGGCACCGCTACAAAGCTCCACTCATACGCGTCCTGCGCGTTCACAAGCTCCGCGCAGCACACCTTGCCGCCGTACACCTCGCCCTTTTTGTGCGCGCAGGTGTTGATGTCCTCACCACAGATGGAGCACACGCACCTTTCCACGCTGCACCCCACGCTCACTTCCTTTTTGATGCCGCCCTCGATCTGCGCGATCAGCGCGTCGTTCTCGCCGCCGCGCAGCATATACGCATAGCCCTTGAGATAGCAGCGCCCCTCGCCCTGCGAGCAAACGCCCTCTTCCTCCACGATCTCCGTGCGGTAGATGCGCGCCGCCTGCCCCTTCGCCGTCCACTCGTGGTCAAAAATGCCGCTTTTGCCCACAAACAGCTCCGCGAGTTCTTCGAGCGTCGCGCGCGGAAAGCGCTCGCCGTCCCGGTCCACCTCGTTGTCGCACAGCCGCACGGCAAAGGTGTAGACCTCGTCCTCTTTGAGCGCGCGCTTCGTGAACTGATTGATGATCGCCAGTTCCTCGCGCGTCACCATACTGTTTTTGAGCCCATTGCTCTCTTTTCTCACTTCCATGCTCATTTCCCCTCCGCTTCATCATTTTCCTGCCTGAGCTTTCGCGCCTGCTGCAAGTAGAGTGCCGCTTTGGCCTCCTCCACCTCATCCTGCAGGTTGATGTCCTCCCAGTCCACCACCGCACGGCAGCCGTAGCCGTGCATCCTAAGCCACAGCGTACAGACGCGCTCGATGACCGGTTCGAGCGTGCGCCGCAGCGCCGTGATCTCGCTTGTCAGCATATCCGCCTGCTGCGAGCTCATCCGCTCGGTCGACGACCAGCTCAGCCCCAGCATAAACGGCGGCAGCCCCGTCTTCGCCACCAGCTGCTCTAAGATCTGCCGTACCGGCGTCTCGCTGTCGAGGATCTGGTTGTCCGAGCCGATGGCCTTGATCGATACATCGCACCGATACAAAGTCGCGCACGCTGCCGTTTCTGCCCTCCTGCATCGCCCGCGACCATTCCTCGGCGATCTGCTCGGCGCGCTCCTGTGCCGCCCCGCGGTCGAGCTCGCCGTCCTGCGGCTTATAGGTCACCGCAAAGCGCACATTGCCGCAGCGGTCCCAGTTCTTTCCCATCGCGTCGTAAATTTTCAGCAGCAGCCCCGTTAAGTACGGCATCGAGCGCAGCATCGAAACGCCGTAAGGGTGCCCCGCTTCGGGGTTGAGCGGCGTAAAGAGCAGTAGGTCCTGATACTCAAGCGGCACGCTGCGCCCGCCGCCATCCACACCGCACAGGCAGAATTCGAGTGGATTGTCCCCCTCGCGCACCTCCACCTGCGAAACGTCCGCGCACAGCACCGCCGCGATCTCGCGTCCTTCCGCGTCCGGTACGATCTCGCCCACCGCGCGCCCGCAGGTCAAAAGCGAATCGAGGTAACAGTCCAAAAACGCATTGATGCCTCTCTGCCCTCTGCCCACCGGCACCTCGCACAAAAAGCGCTGCAAGCCCTGCTCCGCCCGCTCGTTGCCGCATGCCACGCGCACGCCGCCCGTCAGCCGGATCAGCTTGCAGATGGCCGCGTCCACCACCGGCACCGCCTCGCGCACCTCGCGGTAAAGCGCTGTCTCCCCGTCCAGCAGCGGCACATAGCTCTCAAGCCGTCCGAATGTACTGCGTCCGCCGCTGCGCAGCTGCACGGCGGTCTCGCCGCCCGTGCTTCTCTCCTTCTGCCAGGGTACTTTCATCCTGTCCTCTCCTTTTCCGTTTTGTTCATCGCGCCGCGCGCTCCACCGCGCGCATCGCAATGCCGCCTCCGCGTTCCTTTTTCGCGATCGACACGGCAAAATACCGCATCTCATCCATCGCGTGATCTCTCTCCTTTTTCGGCCGGTCTCTTCCCGTTCCGCTCTCCTCCCAGCAGTACGCCGCGATCTCGCTAAGGCAGCTCTCGCAGCCCTCGCAGATCACGATCTTTCGCTGCTTCAATAGGTTCGCCGTCACGCGGATGCCGTCCGCCACATCGTTGTCCGCCCTGCTCACAGGGAATCCCTCGCGCCGCAGCGCCTCAATAAAGCTCGCCGCCGACGGGTCGACGATCACCTTTTCCACTGTCTCCCCCGCCGCAAACTTTTTAAGGTCCGCCACATACTCCGTGTCCGTCTTCTGCCGCCCCTCTCTGCGCGAATCGAAGTAATACTCCCGCGCCCGGTACCACACCCCGTCCTTGAGCGCCCACAGGCCAAAACTCGTCGGATTCACCGTCCCGTAGTCGATGGAGATCCTCACCCGCTCCCACGGCTTTTCCGGCACACGAGCGCAATACTCCTGCGGCGTAAAGAAGTCATAGATGAGCCCCTTCGCCGCCGTCCACTCGCCCAGGATGAACCGCCGGTAAAATGTCCCGCTGTATGCCTTTTCGTACCGCGCCCGAATGCGCGGCGAGAGCGACGGATTGTCGTCCATCGTAAAGTGCAGATACAGCGCCCCGCGCTCCTCCGCGCGCAGGATCCACTCGCGGTAGAACCAGTGCATCGGCCCCTCGGGGTTGCAGTTGAACCACAGCTTGCTGCCCGATACGCTGCATCGCGCGCTCGCCTGCTCCACAAACGAGCGCGGCATCAGCGCCGCCTCGTCGAACAGCACCCCCGCCAGCGTCACGCCCTGGATGAGCGCCGCGCTCCCCTTCGTCGTATCCGCCGAAGAGGTAAAAGCGGTTTCCCGCCCTCCGCTTCGCACGATCACTAAATTCTCGCTCCGCTTCTCCTCGCAGTGAAAGCCCAGCGCCGTCACCTTCGGTAAAATCTCATGCAACACGTTGCGCCGCAGCGACACGATCGTCTTCCCGCACAGCGCAAATTGCTCGCCGCTAAAGCGCCGCATCGCCCACAGGAAAAAGCCCATCCCCATCGACAGCGTCTTTCCGCTTCGCACCGCCCCGTCGCAGATGATCGCGTCGTACTCTTGGTACCTTAGATTCGCCCACCAGGTCATTGCCGTCTTCTGCTTGGCGGAAAACTGCTTCACGCCCGCCAATCGTCCTTCTCCTCTCCCGCCTGCTCCAGCGCCTGCAAGAACTCCGCCGCCTCGTCCGCGTCTCCGCCGCCCAGCATGTCATAGAGCGCGCTGAGCGCCTTTACCCGGTCGACGAACTTGACCTCCACCGTGCCGTTGCCGTTTCTCTTGAACTCCGCCACCGCCGACAAGTCCATCTTTCGGATGAGCTGCGCCGTCGGCTCGCTCAGATACGTCAGCTCCACCCCGCGGTTCACCCGTCCGAACGCGATCTCCTTGAGCGCCTCGATCACATCCTCGCGCCGCACGTCCTTTTTCTCCATCGTGTCCCCCCATTTTGTTTTCTCTTTTCACCCGAACCCCGCCGCACCCGTTTTGTTGCACAGTCGTATGCACGCGCGCAAAATTTTGTGCGCAAAAAAATGCCGCGCACCGCGCGGCAGTAAAAAAAAAAAAAGAGGCCATTCTCTTTCGCAAAAGAGAATGGCCCCCTTGAACCCCCAAGAGAAAATTTCACGTTGGTAGCCTCTGGCTCGAATGGCCTTTTTGCCTCCGGAATGAATGCCTGCCAGGCGATGGTGCTAAACGACTTGGTTTGCTCCTATCATCCGCTGCCGCTCTGCTGATCTTGTAGAAGTGCACAGTAATTTCCGTCTAACGGGGTACTGCTCAATGCGGCGAGCGCAGCAATACCGCTATTTCGCACGCAGTCTGCCGCCCAACTACCGTCACTCGCGCCTCACGGTAGTAAGGCGCGGTTGCAAGACGTAACGAAACGTAGGGATTCATGGCGAAGCCATGTACACCGCACTTACATTGCGCAGCGCATGCAGTCATTCAAGCCCAAAGCTGCCAATGTGCGGGGTCAAGGGGCAAGGCCCCTTGCGTTCTCTTGGGGGATTTAAAGGGAGCCATTCTCTCACGTGAGAGAATGGCTCCCTTTATTCGCACCCCTGCGCGGCGCAGGGGAATCCCCTCCCAGCATGGGAGACAATCATTCGAGAATGAGCTTTTCAAGCTCACCCGCATCATCGGCGATCATCTTCGCGCCGGCTTCGATCACAACTTCCCTCGAGCGGAAACCCCAGCTCACAGCGATGACGTCCAGTCCGGCGTTCAGCCCCGTCTGCACGTCCACTTCGGAATCTCCGACGAACACCGCGTTCTTTTTTGCAATTCCCAGCGCTTTCAGCGCCGTCTCCGCCATGTCGGGGTACGGCTTGCAGCGCACGCCGTCGCTCGGGCCGACGGCAAAGTCCATCCGGTCGCCGAAATACTCACGGCTCAACTTCTGCACCGCGCTGTCCGGCTTGTTCGACACGACCGCCAGCTTGATGTCCTTTGCCTTCAGCTCGCTCAGCATATCCAAAAGTCCGTCGTACACCCGTGTTTTGATCTGGCAGTGATCCTGATAGTACGCGCGGTACGCCGCGAGCGTCTCCATGATCTTTTCCTCGCTCGTCCCCTCCGGCACGGCGCGGCGGATCTGCTTTTCCGCCCCGTTGCCGACAAAGCGCCGCATCTCCTCAAGGCTCCGCTCTGGATAGCCCATCTGCCGCAGTACATGGTTCGTGCTGTCGCGCAGGTCCTCCAGCGTATCGAGCAGCGTCCCGTCCATATCAAAAAGAACCGCTTTATAGCTCATATTCTTCCTCTTTTCTTATTTTGTTGCCCTATTATAATCTGCTTCATGCACAAAGCGCAACCCCGTTTTTGCTCATATCTCTCCGTCTGCCCCCTTGCGCCCCCTCTTCTCCTCTGATATAATTATTGAATGATTTTATAGCTAAGGAGCGCTGTCATCATGCATGAACTGGAACGTCTCTATCATATCCACTGCGCCAAGGGTGAAGTCGGCCGCTATGTGATCCTGCCCGGCGACCCCGGCCGCTGCCCCTCCATCGCCGCACTGTTCGACGATGCCCATCTCGTCGCGCGCAACCGCGAATACACCACCTACACTGGCACGCTGCTGGGCGAGAAGGTCTCCGTCTGCTCCACCGGCATCGGCGGCCCCTCCGCCTCCATCGCCATGGAGGAGCTGCATCAGCTCGGCGCGGATACCTTCATCCGCACCGGCACCTGCGGCGGCATCGACATCAACGTGAAGTCCGGCGACGTGGTCGTCGCCACCGGCGCGATCCGCTACGAGCACACCTCGCTGGAATACGCGCCCATCGAGTTCCCCGCCGTCGCCGATTTCGACATCACCCTCGCCCTTCGTCAGGCATCCGAAGAGCTCGGCTACCGCACGCACACCGGTGTCGTGCAGTGCAAGGACAGCTTCTACGGGCAGCACAGCCCAGAAAAGAAGCCCCGTCTACTATGAGCTTCTGCAGAAGTGGGAGAGCTGGAAGCGTCTCGGCGTCAAGGCCAGCGAGATGGAGTCTGCCGCGCTGTTCGTCGTCGCCGACGCGCTTGGCTGCCGCTGCGGCTCCTGCTTCCACGTTGTCTGGAATCAGGAGCGCGAAAAGGCCGGTCTCGATCAGGACATGAGCGAGGACACCTCCGCCTCCGTCAAGGTCGCCGTCGAAGGTCTCAAGAAAATCATCCAGCGTGACCGCGAGCTCGCCGCGCTCCCGAATCACGATCAAAAGCTGCTCGAAAAGAAAGAAGGGGCTTCTCCATGAGTGATAAAAAGGTCATCGGCATCCTCGGCGGCATGGGGCCTCTGGCGACCGCCGACCTCTTTCAGAAGATCACCCTGCACACGGCTGCCTCCTGCGATCAGGACCATCCGCGCGTGTGCATCGACTCCAATACCAATATTTCCGACCGCACGGCAGCCCTCCTGCACGGTGGTGCCGACCCCGTCCCCGAAATGGTCAAGAGCGCGCAGCGCCTCGAGTCCATCGGCGCGGATCTTCTCATCATGCCCTGCAACACCGCGCACAACTTTTATGACGCCGTCGCCTCGTCCGTCTCCATCCCCGTTCTGCACATGATCGCCATCACGCGCGACGCGCTCAAGTCCCGCGGCGTCAAGTGCGCCGGTCTCCTCGCGACCGACGGCACCGTCCAGACCGGCATCTACCAGCGCACGTTCGAGGGCAGTGGCGTCGAGCTCATCACCCCCGACAATACCGAAGATCAATCCGCCGTCATGGACATCATCTACAACGGCGTCAAGGCCGGCGACCTCACGCATGACGCGACCGCCTTCCGCGCCGCCTGCGAGCATCTTCTCGCGCGCGGAGCCGAGGTCCTGATCCTCGGCTGCACCGAGCTCCCCCCCGCGTTCGACATCTATCATCTCGATTACCCCAACGTCGACCCGACGCTCGAGCTGGCGCTCGCCGCCGTCCGCGCCGCGGGCTGTGAAACCAAGTGAGGGCGCGCGCATGAGCTACGCCGATCAGGTCTTCCGCGCCAACTGCCTCGACATTCTCCAAAACGGCGTGCGCGACGACGACCTCACCGTCCGTCCCCACTGGGAGGACGGCACCCCCGCCCACACGGTCAAAAAATTTGGCCTTGTCAACCGCTACGATCTGCAAAAGGAGTTTCCCATCCTCACGCTGCGCCGTACGTATCTCAAAGCGCGGTGGACGAGCTCCTCTGGATCTGGCAGAAAAAGTCCAACAACGTCCACGACCTCTCCTCCCACATCTGGGACGCCTGGGCGGATGAAACCGGTTCCATCGGCAAGGCCTACGGCTATCAGCTTGGCGTCAAGCACCAATACAAGGAGGGTATGTTCGATCAGGTCGACCGCGTGCTCTATGACCTCAGACATAACCCCGCCTCGCGCCGCATCCTCACGAGCCTCTACAATTTCGAGGACCTACACGACATGAACCTCTACCCCTGCGCCTACTCCATGACCTTCAACGTCTCGAACGGCACGCTGAACGCCATCCTGAATCAGCGCTCGCAGGACATGCTCGCCGCCAACAACTGGAATGTCTGTCAGTACGCGGTGCTCGTCCACATGTTTGCCCAGGTCTCCGGCCTCAAAGCAGGCGAGCTCGTCCACGTCATTGCCGACGCGCACATTTACGACCGCCACATCCCCATCATCGAAAAGATGCTCTCCGAGCCGGAGCACCCCGCCCCGCAGTTCACCCTCGATCCCGCCGTGACGGATTTCTATGCCTTCACTCCCGACAGCGTCCGGCTGGAAAATTATCAGTTCAGTCCCTTTGAAGACAAGATCCCCATTGCCGTCTGAGCGTTCGCGTCGGCAAAATTTATAGAGAAAGCCATGGAGTTGATACTATGACCGCAATCGTCTGCGTTTCCCAGAGCTGGGGCATCGGCCGCGACGGCGCGCTGCTGTTCCGCATCTCTGCCGACCACAAGCGTTTCCGCACCCTCACCGTCGGCAAGACCGTCATCCTCGGCCACAAGACCCTCGACACCTTCCCCGGCGGCAAGCCCCTCAAGGACCGCCGCAACATCGTCCTCTCCCACCGCGACCTCGACGTCCCCGGCGCGGAGATCGCCCACTCGTTTGATGCAGCCGCCGCGCTCGGCGGCGACGACGCCATCGTCATCGGCGGTGCCAGCGTCTACATGGCGCTCCTCTCCCGCTGCGACCGCGTCTACGTCACCAAGGTCGACGCCGACCCGGACGCCGACAGCTTCTTCCCCAACCTCGACGACAATCCCGACTGGCGCATCGAGTCGGAGAGCGAGACCTTTGAGGAAAACGGCCTCAAGTTCCGCTATGTCGACTATGTCCGCAAGTAAAAAGAGGGGCCTTGGCCCCTCTTTTTACTTGCGCCCTAAAGGGCATGCGGAAGCAGCGCCAGCGGCGCTGCACGGGAAAAGGGGGCTATTCTCTTTCACGAAAGAGAATAGCCCCCTTTTTAAATCCCCCAAGAGAAAGGTTTCGATTGGCAGTCTGAGGCTCGAACAGCCTTTATGCCTCCGGAATGCAAATGCCTGCGCGCGGCTTCGCCGCGTTTGGTGTTGCTATACGACTTGACTCTCTCCTATTATCCGCTGTTGCGCAGCCGTTGGCAGCTCTGCTGCCTTACGGATGCGGCACACCCCTTGCGGGTGCCGCTCTGCTGATCTTGTGGAAGCACAGCCTAATCTCCGTCTACTTTGGATTTGTACGATCTTGCTGCTGCCTGCCAAGGCGGCATTGCTGCGCTCGCCGCGGTTAGGTGGTGCGTTTCTCGCGGGGATAGGGTTCTTTTTTTCGTCGGTCAGGCCGACGAGATAGTCGATGCTTGTATGGTAGAATCCGGCGAGCTGCCCGGCGTATTCCAGCGGAAGCGCTCGCTCGCCGCGCTCGTATTTGGAATAGAGCGACTGGTCGCACATCAAAAATTCTGCGATCTGCTTTTGCGTGAAGTCTTTATCCTCCCGCAAATCACGAATCCGTAACTTCATTTACATCACCACTGCGATTATATCGTAAGACAATATGTCCTATTGACTTTTTGGACATATTGTCCTAAGATGAGCATTGAGGTGATTTCATGGAAAAGCAAACCTGCAATGATTGCGAGCATTTTCGCAGACATTATATCTTTACCGATGGAGAATACAGAGCATTGTACTACGGTCACTGCACCAGCAGGCGCTGCAAAAAACGAGAGGCGGACACCCCCGCCTGTGAAGATTTTACTCTCAAACCACCCCCACTCAAAGACCCCGCCAAATACTACATCGCCCACATCAAACTAATTCCAGCAGAAGACTAAACAGCGCGGCGAGCGCGGCAATGCCGCGCCCGCAGGCAGTCTGCCGCCGGTCCACCGTCACTCGCGCCTCACGATAGTAAGGCGCGGTTGCTGAATGAACCGACTCGCAGAGCTTCGTGGCGAAGCCACGTACACCGCACCCGATTACCCGCAAGGGGTATGCCACATCCGTAAGGCAGCAGAGCTGCCAACGGCTGTGCAATGCGCAGCGCGTGCAGTTCTTCAAGATAAAAACTGCCAATGTGCGGGGTCAAGGGGCAAGGCCCCTTGCGTTCTCTTGGGGGATCTAAAGGGGGCCATTCTCTCACGCGAGAGAATGGCCCCCTTTGCCGCACCCCTGCGGGTACGCAGGGAAAAGCACGCATCGCTGTCGCGCTGCATCACGCGCAGCGGAACGCTTCCACAGCCTCCCCATCCGCGCAGCGATACAGCCGCCCGTCCTTGGCGTAAAACGTCTCATTCCCCTCGTCGCATTCGACGTCCCAGCGCAGACGCCACACTGTCTCGGCTCCGTTTTCGTCATAGCCCTGCCAGCCGAAGCAGCTGACCTCGTTCAGCGCTTTCACGTTTCTCCCAAGCCGCAGTGTCACCGTGCAGTCGACGATCTTCGCGTTCGGATAGTCCTTTTCCGCGTCCGCCGCAACTTTCTCGTCACCGAAGGCGACCTGGATATTCCATATCTCCGGCGCGTTCAGCGCAAACGCCGTCGGCACACCGCGGCCGATATACCCGCCGAGCGCCGTCACCTTGTAGCCGTGCACTTCATCGGGAATGACGATCACCGCGCCGTCGCTCCCGTCCCAGTCAACGTCCGCCGCAAAGGCTTGATGCGTCACCAGGTTGCGGTAGTAGCGCTGCCCGTCTGTGTCTGTCCAGTCCGCCGCGCGGTATCCCTGCGCACCGGTCAGCATCCATAAGAGGACTCCCACCGCCGCGGCGATCAGCGCGACCGGCAGCGCGATCGCGCCCATCTTTCCGGAATGTTTCTTCTGCATGACAATACTCCTTTCTTCATCCTTGCAAAGGGTCTTTTCATTTCCATCCAAGTTGATTATAATAGACAGACACCGCATTTGTAAAGGAGGTCCACCGCATGGCGACGCTCAACACCGATATCCGCTATATCAAAGGCGTGGGCGAAGCGCGCGCCAAGTCGCTCGCCAAACTCGGCATCACCGACCTGCGCTCCCTCCTTTCCTACTTTCCCCGCGCCTACGACGACCGCCGCGCGTACAAGAAGATCGCCGACCTCATCCCCGGCGAGAATGCCTGTGTCTGCGCCGTCATCGCGGGCGAGCCCAGGCTCTCGCGCATTCGCAAGGGGCTCGACCTTATCAAGCTCCGCGCCGTCGACGAGACCGGCGCGCTTGAACTTACCTATTTCAACCAGTCCTACCTCAAAAACACCTTCCACACCGGCGACGCCTACGTCTTCTTCGGCCGTGCCGAGGGTACGCCGAGCCGCCCGCAGATGACCAATCCCCTCTTTGAGCGCGAGGGCGCGCACCAGATCACCGGCCGCATCATGCCCATCTACCCGCTCACCGCGGGCGTCAGCCAGTCGATGCTCTGCAAGGCCGTCGAGCAGGGCCTTGCCGCCTGCGTCGACGAACTTCCTGACATCCTGCCTGAGGACGTCCGCCTCGTCTACCAGCTCTGCCACACCCGCTTTGCCTACGAAAACATCCACTTCCCCACAGACGACGAAGCCCTCTCCGCCGCGCGCCGCCGCCTTGCGTTCGAAGAGCTTTTCCTGCTCGCGCTCGGCCTCAAGCTCCTGCGCGAGCGCCGCACGTTCGTCGCGGGAAAACAGTGCAAAAAAGTCGACCTTTCGCCCTTTTTCACCTCTCTCCCCTTTTCCCTCACCGGCGCACAGCGCCGCGCCATCGGCGATATCGCGCGCGACCTGACAGGTCAGCGCCCGATGAACCGCCTCGTGCAGGGCGACGTCGGCTCGGGCAAAACGATGGTCGCCGCCGCCGCCATCTACATGGCCGCGAAAAGCGGTCTTCAATGCGCCCTCATGGCCCCGACAGAAATCCTTGCCGAGCAGCACTATCGCTCGCTCGCCCCGCTTTTGGAGCCTCTCGGCATCCCCTGCGCACTGCTCACCGCCTCGACCAAGGCCAGGGAGCGCCGTGCACTGAATGAACGTCTCCGGTCCGGTGAACTCTCCCTTGTCATCGGCACGCATGCCCTGCTCTCGCCCGATGTACAGTATCAAAATCTTGGTCTCGTCGTCACCGACGAGCAGCACCGCTTCGGCGTCGACCAGCGCGCCGCGCTGTCCGCCAAGGGCGACGACCCGCACCTTCTCGTCATGTCCGCCACGCCCATCCCGCGCACGCTCGCGCTGATGATCTACGGCGATCTCGACGTCTCCATTCTAAATGAGCTCCCCCCCGGACGGCAGAAGATTGACACCTTTGCCGTCCCGTCGAGCTATCACGAGCGTATCTACGCTTTTTTGCGCAAGCTCGTCGCCGAGGGCCGTCAGGCCTATATCGTCTGCCCCATGGTCTCGGAAAACGACGAGCTCCCCGATGAGCGCAAGGCCGTCACCGCCTACGCGGAAACGCTGCAAAAAGAGGTCTTCCCCGACCTTCGCATCGCCCCCATCCACGGCAAGATGAAGCCTAAGGAAAAGGACGCCGTCATGCGCGCTTTCGCCGCGCATGAGATCGACGTGCTCGTCTCCACCACCGTCATCGAGGTCGGCGTCGACGTGCCAAACGCCGCGCTCATGCTGATTGAAAACGCCGAGTGCTTCGGCCTCTCCCAACTCCACCAGCTGCGCGGCCGCGTCGGCCGCGGCCGGCACAAGTCCTACTGCGTCCTTGTCTCCGACAACAAGGGTGAGGAAAACAAGCAGCGTCTCAAGGTCATGTCCTCCACGAGCGACGGCTTCGCCATCGCGGAAGAGGACTTGAAGCTCCGCGGCCCGGGCGACTTTTTCGGCTCCCGCCAGCACGGCCTGCCGTCGCTGCGCGTCGCCGATCTCTCGTGCGATTTATCGCTCCTGCACGAGACGCAGTCCGCCGCCGAGCAGCTCCTCGCCGCCGACCCCGCGCTCAAAAATCATCCGCTGCTCAAAGCCCGCGTCGAGCTTCTCTTCGAGCTCAACGCCGATGCCATGAATTGAAATAAAAAAGTCAGGCCTGCTGGCTTGACTTTTTTACGCTTTGTAGTATGATTAGTATAACTAATCATACTTTAGGAGGTTGATTTTATGGAAGTACCTCAGGGCAAGCACGCCTGGATGGTCAAGATCGGCGAAAAGGGCCAGTTTGTCATCCCCAAGGAAGCGCGCGACATTTTCGGCTTTCACCCCGGCGACGAGCTGCTCGTCCTCGGCGACGACGAGCGCGGCATCGCCATCCTGCCCAAGGCCATGCAGCGGGAATATATGCTGCGCATCTTTTCCGAAATGGACAACGGGGGCGACAGCAAATGAGCAAGATCGTCTTTTTCTGCATCCCGGCCTACGGCCACACCAACCCGACGCTCGGCGTCGTGCGCGAGCTCACCGCGCGCGGTCACGAGGTCCGCTACTACTCCTACGAACCCATGCGCACGCTCATCGAAGCCGCAGGCGCGCAATTCGTCGCCTGCGACCCGTATGACTGCGAACAGCACCTCACGCCCGCCGACGGCGCGCGCGTCGGCAAGGACATCGCCTTTTCGACGCACATTCTGGTCGAGACCACCCTCGCCCTCGACGAAATGGTCTGCGCCGACATGCGCGCTTACGCGCCCGACTGTATCGTCGCCGACTCGATGGCTGTCTGGGGCAAGGCCGTCGCCAAAAAGCTCGGCATCCCGTTCATCTCCTCGACCACGACCTTTGCCTTCAACCGCTATTCGGCCAAAGTCATGAAGCAGAGCGGCGGCCAGATGCTCAAAATGATGCTCGCCATGCCGAAGATCAACCACGATCTCCAGCGCCTCCGTGACCGCGGCTATCCCATCAAGAATATTCTCGACATCATCCAGAACGACGACCGGACCGACACCATCGTCTACACCTCGCCCGAGTTCCAGCCCTGCGCCGACACGTTCTCAGACAAGTACGCCTTCGTCGGCCCGTCCATCCGCCCCGCGACAGAAACTATCGAAAAGACCCACGATGTACTCATCTACATTTCGATGGGCACCGTCAACAACGACCTCCTCCCCTTCTACCGCGCCTGTATCGCCGCGTTCGCGGACTCGCCCTATCAGGTCATCCTCTCCACCGGCGAGCAGATCGACCGTTCCGCCCTCGGCACACTTCCCGACAACATCACCGCCCTCCCCCACGTCGATCAGATCGCCGTGCTTCAAAAAGCCGACGTCTTCCTCTCCCACTGCGGCATGAACAGTGCGAGCGAGAGTCTCTACTTTGGCGTGCCGCTCGTTCTCTTCCCGCAGACGAACGAACAGGGCGGCGTCGCCGCCCGTGTCGCCGAACTTGGCGCGGGCCTCAAGCTCGAAAAAGCCGACGCCGCCTCCATCCGCACCGCGGTCGACGCCGTTCTGCAAACACCGTCGTACCGCGCGAATGCGCAGAATATTCGTGAGAGCTTCCTCCGCTGCGGCGGCGCGAAAGCAGCGGTGGATAAAATTCTTTCTGTCGCTGACAGAAGATAAATTTCCTGCGACCGCGCAGGGAAACGATTAAGGGGGATATTCTCTTTCCTCGGAAAGAGAATATCCTTTAAATCCCCCAAGAGAAAGGTTTAGATTGGCAGTCTCAGGGTTGAATAACCTTTATGCCTTCGGAATGCAACTGCCTGCGTGGCGGCATTGCTTCGCTCGCCGCCATTGGTTTTGCTAGACGATTTGGTGTACTCCTATTATCCGCTGCCGCTCTGCGTATCTTGCGCAGGTGCAGCCTAATCACTATCTACCGATAGTGCCAACAAACGCGGCGAGCGCAGCAATGCTGCCTTGGCAGGCACCTGCAAGTCCGATAACATCCGAAGTAGACGGAAATTGCGTAAGGCCAACGAATCGCAGGCAAAGCGGCAGCGAAGATAGGAGCAAGTCAAATCGTCTAGATACAAAAAACAGCAGGCACTCGATTCCGCAGGCTGCGCAGCTCTTCAAGCGCCCGACTGCCAATGCGGGGGTCGAGGGGGACTCCCCTCGCCTTTCTCTGGGGGATCAAAAGGGGGTATTCTCTTCGGAAAGAGAATACCCCCTTTTATTCGCGCCCCTGCACGGTGCAGGGATTTACCACCCTGCATGGTGCAGGAGAAACCTTATTTCTCTTCCTGAGCCTTCAGCTTAGAAAGTTCTTCTTCCTCCAGCTGGCGATACGCCACCTTACCAACCAGAGTCTTGGGCATATCCTCCTTGAACTCGATGTCATACGGCATGGCGTACTTCGCCACATTCTTGCGGCAGTAGGCCATGAGCACCTGCTTGGTCTCCTCGGTCGCGGGCACGCCCTGCGCAAGCTTGACGAACGCCTTGACCTTCTGCATCTTGTAGGGATCGGGCACACCGATCACGCAGCTCATCTGCACGTACTCGTGCGCGTCGAGGATATTTTCGATCTGACTGGGATAGACATTGTAGCCGGACGAAATGATCATGCGCTTGGCACGGCCGCGGAAGTAGATAAAGCCCTGTTCATCCATCACGCCCAGGTCGCCCGTGTAGACCCACGTCAGGCCGTCGGCGTGCGTGCGAAGCGTCTGCGCCGTCTCCTCGGGATTGTTCATGTACTCCTTCATCACGGTCGGGCCCGGCCTGCGAGCAGATCTCGCCCTCCTCGCCGTAGGGAACCTCCTCGTCGGTGTCCGGCTCGACGATCTTGATGTAGGTGTCGGGGAACGGCAGGCCGATGGAGCCCTCCTTGAACATGTGCGGCGGCGTCAGGCAGCAGGCCGTGACCGTCTCGGTGGTGCCGTAGCCCTCGCGCACCTGAATGGACGCCTTATGGTCATAGAGGAACTTGTCGAACTTCTTCTTCAGCTCGATCGACAGGCTGTCGCCGCCGGAGAACACGCCCCTTGAGCGAGCTGAGGTTCGCCCCGTCCATGCTCGGCAGGCGCAGCAGCGCTTCGTAAAGCGTCGGCACGCCGGCGATGAAGTTGCACTTGTACTTCACGATCTGCTTGGCGTAGCTCTTGGCCGTGAAGCGCGGGATCAGGATGCAGCGGCCGCCCTGCGAGAGCATCGTGTGCACGCACACGCCGAGGCCGAAGCCGTGGAACAGCGGCATCGCCGCGAGCATCTTGTCGCCGGGGCGGAACATCGGGTTCGCCGCGATGACCTGCTGGCCGAGGGCGTTGAAATTTTGTTCGTCAGCACGATGCCCTTTGTTGTGCCGGTCGTACCGCCGGAATAGAGGATCACAGCGGGGTCCGCGCCCTCGCGCTTGACCTTATAGGTCTTATAGTAGCAGGAGTGGGAGAGCTTCATGAAGTCCTTCCACATGATGACCGGCGCGTCCTCGGGAATCTTCTCGATCTTGCGTCCCTCGGTCAGCATATAGCCCGCCTTGATCGTCGGGGACAGCGCGTCGCGCACGCTTGCGATGATCATGTTCACGACCTTCGTGCGCTCGCGCACCTTTTCAAACTTGTTGTAGAACTGGTCGAGCGTCACCGCCGCCACGCTTTCCGAGGCGTTCAGGTAAAACTCGATCTCCTTCTCCGCCGACAGCGGATGGATCATGTTCGCAATGCCGCCGACGAGGTTGACGGCGTAGAACATATAGATGGCCTGCGGGCAGTTGGGCATGGCAATGGTCACCTTGTCACCCTCGCGCACGCCGATGGTCTTGAGCGCCTTGGCGCACTGCTCGATCTCGCGGATCATCTGGCGGTAGGTCGTCGACTTTCCCATGAACGTAAAAGCGATGTTGCCCGGATATTTCTTAGCGATCTGCTCCACGGCCTCGAACATCGAACCGTCGAAATACTCAAGGTGCATCGGCACCTCGCCCATGTAATCCTTCCAGGGCGTTCTGACAATGGAATCACTCATATTCTACTTCCTCCGATAGCGGTCGTTCCAAAAGGGTGGGGTGTTCTAACAGATATTTGAAAAGGCGCACGCTCTTTGCGTAATAGTAGCCGTCGGCAATGCGCTCATCCACGGTGAGGCCGAGGTCGACCGTCTCCTGCATTTCGACAAGGCCGTGCTCGTCGTACAGCGGCGTCCACTTCTTTTCGCCGATGATGCAGAACAGCGAGCTCGTGCCCCAGTTCGTCAGGTGGTGGTAGCCGCTTTTGAGATGAATGGAACCGAGGTTGGAGATAAACACCGAACTGTAGTTCGGGTCCTTGCCGATCAGGAAATTGGGGCACCAGCCGTGCTTGTCGAGCCAGCGGATAAATCGCACCGCCGCCTTGGACAAAAAGCGCGGCAGGCTGTTGAGCACATTCATGCTGTTGTCGGTCGTGTTGACCTTCTTCTGCTCGCGGCAGGCCGCAACCTCCTGGTGGATCTCCTCGTGGATCGTTTCGATGGTGCTCTCAGGCTTTATCTCCAGCAGAGCCATGGCCTCTTCGCTGCCGTCGGCAAACTCCTTTTTGATGACAAAGCCCGCTGTCACCTTATTGCGCTGATAGTAGTTTTCATTCGCGTAAAAGCGGTTGAGCTTCGGCCGTAAAATGACCGTCTTAACGAGCGCCGTCAGGATCACGTGGAAAAACGTGTACTTGAACGGAATGCCCTCATAGTTTTTCGTCGCAATGTAGTCCTTGATGGGCTCTAAATTCACGCGCTCTGCGATATACGCCTCGTTGTCCGCGCGGTTGGGATAGATGATGCCCATGATAAAGTGCAGCGAATCCACATCCCGCAGCAGTGTTGCGTCGCGCCGGTCGCCCCAGCGTCTTTTCTGTTCTGCCATAAAACCTTCTTCCTTTTCTTTCGGTTTTGCTTCTTTTCCCCCACCCTTCCACAAGTGGGACCCCTCTTTAGGGAATAAACCGCTCAAAAATGGCGATCGCGCCCTCGCGCTCCGCCGTCTCCAAGTCTTCTTTCGACCGGATGGTCCAGTAAACGCCCTGCGCGCCGTAGAGCTTACGGCATAAACGCGGCGCCCAGTTTTTCTTATCTTCAAATTTATAGGCGACAAAATCCGGCTGTGCCATGATGTTGCCCAGCAGATTCGTCGTCGCAAACGCCATCGGCAGGCTCAAATTGCCACGCTCTTTCAAAAAGTCGCAGCTCAACTGCCCGCGGATGACCTCTGGCCGGTGCTTTTTCAGCCACGCCACGCACCGCGGGTCGAACGACTCCACGCAGTACTTGACGTCAAACTTGTCGAGTTCCGCCATCGTGCGCTCGGTCAGCTCGGCAAAGTTGTCGCGAAAGCTCTTGACCTCCACAATGAGCGGCAGGCCCGTCCCCGCAAACAGCGCGAGCACATCCTTGAACTGCGGGATGGTCTCCTTCGTCCCGTCCAGCGCATAGTCCTTGAGTTCGTCCGCGCTCAGGTCTTCGAGGTATCCCTCGCGGCCCGTCATGCGCTTCACATCGCTGTCGTGGAACACGGCAAGCGTCCCGTCGCGCAGCAGGTGCACGTCGAGCTCCGCGCCGAAGCCCCGCGCGATCGCGCGCGAGAATGCCGGCAGCGAATTTTCGGGAATGCCCGCCTCCTTATCGTAGAGCCCGCGGTGCGCATAGCGGAATTTCCGCAGCGCCGCCATCGACTCCGTTCCGCGCCGCGCGCGCAGTAAAACCGCCCACGCGACCGCCAGAATCAGGCAAATTCCGACAACGATCCGTAAAATTTTCACTTTAGATCACTTCTTGTATTCGATTTAGTCCGCATCCATGTCCTCGAACGCCGCAAGCCCGGCCTTGGCCTCCACCTTGCAGTCGCCGTGGCGCACGAAGCACATCGTCACAAAGCTGCACGCCACGAAGAACGCCGCATACGGGAACAGCATGCTGTAGCTGATGTGCTTCAAGAGCGTGCCCGCCAAAATCGGCGTCACGACCTGCGCCGCCATCGAAAACGTGTAGTAGTAGCCCGTAAACTTGCCGATGTCGCTGCCCTTGCACATCTCGACGACCATCGGCAGCGAGTTGACGTTGATCGCCGCCCACGCAAGGCCGACGAGCGCAAACACGACAAACATCACGGCGTTGATGCTCTGATAATGCGTCGTCAAAAAGTACGCCGACGCAAAGCACGCCGCAAGCAGGATGACGCCGCCCTGAATGGTCTTCTTGCGTCCGATCTTCGACGCCAGCTGCCCCACGGGGATGTACGACACGATGGCCCCGCCCGTTGCGACGAGCAAACACGTCGACGCGCCGCCGAGGCCCTGCCCCATCACGCGCCCGACATACGTCGTCCACCACGTCGTCACGCCGTTGTAGCCGATGTACCACAGCGCGATCGAGTTCAGCAGCATCACAAGGCTGCGCCTGACCTCTTTGGGCAGCTCCTCACTGCCGTCCGGCTCCTCCTCCACGAGCTGCTGCTCGGGATGCTCGGCCTCGTATTCCTTCTCCGCCGCCGCGAGCTTCGGCTCGTTTGTCGTGAAGTACAGCACGATGACCGAAACCGCCATCAGCACCGACACGACGACAAAAAGCGGTTGGTAGTTCACATGCGCGGCCCCCGCTGTCTTGCTGTTCGGATACAGCACCGCCGCCACGATCAGATACGAAATGCCGCCGACTGCACCCATCAGGTTGATGATCGCGTTCGCGCGCGATCTTATGGGCTTGGGTGTCACGTCCGGCATCAGCGCCACCGCGGGCGAGCGGTAGGTCCCCATCGCCACGAGCAGCAGCCCCAGCGTGACGACGAACATCGCGAGCTTACCCGTGCTCGCGCCATTTGCGTAGCCGTTGTCAAAAAGCGGCAGCAGATTCATCAGGATCACCGCAGCCGCCGTGCCGCCGAGGATAAACGGCATCCGCCGCCCGATCTTCGTGCTCGTCCGATCACTCAGCGCGCCGAAGAACGGCAGCAAAAACAGCGCCAGCACATTGTCCGCCGCCATGATCGCGCCGGAAATGGTCTCGTCTAAGTGGAACGTGTTCGTCAAAATCAGCGGGATGATGTTGTCGTACATCTGCCAGAACGCGCAGATGGACAAAAACGCCAGCCCCACCAGCACCGTGCGCTTGTGGTCAAGCTTCATAGCCGTTCTCCTTGCAAAGAAAAGTCGATTTCCTTAGAATCACAGTAGAATATCATGTTTTCGCCGAAATAGCAAGCGCCCGTCGCCCGCCGCTCTGTCAAATCCCCGTAAAGCACCAATATTCCTTGCCTTTTCGTCCCGTTTTCGCTATAATGGAACAAAAATTGCGAAAAAGGAGCCCCCATGCTGTTTTGGAAGAAGAAAACGCCCCCGCTCGTCCAGTCCTCCGCCTCCGCGTGGCGCGAGCAGTGGCGCGCGATCGTCCCGCCCGAGTGCCGCAACGTCCCCGTCACCGTCGGCGATAAGACCGTCACCGCCTACGTGCAGATCAACCATTTCGTGATGATGCTCCAGGACGGCTTACTCATGGAGGAGCACTTTTTCGACGTCTGCTCCCACTTCCAGCGCGCGGGCTACCATGTCATCTGGCTCATGCGCTGCACGCAGGACATCGAAAACGGCTATTTGAAGCTCAAAAAGCAGCGCGGCGACAAATGCCTCTGGAAGTGGCGCAAGCCCACGACGAACTTCGGCCGCTGGACGTCCGACAACCGCTGCGTGACCATCCTCCTCCAATATAAGCCCGCGCCCGACGGCCCGCTCGAGCACTGCACCGAGCACATTTTGCAGCGCGTCCAGTGGGCGGAGAGCTCGGACAACGCGCAGATGGTCCCCTCGCGCACGGAATTCGCCACCGTCGGCGTCCCCGGCACTCCCGCCGAGCTCGCCAACTGGCTCCGCGGCGGCTTCATGTCGGCCGATTTGTAAAATTTATCTGCATATTTAGTCATAATTTGACTTGTGAAATCAGTCATGATCTCAGTTATTTAGGGTTATTTTGCTTCGTTGTACCGTTTCGCCCTGCATCTTTTTTCATGTTTGCGAAACATGAAAGCACTGCTTCGGCAGTGCTTTTTTATTTCTATCATAACGGAGGATTTTGCATTGAAACGTACAACCAACTACGCTCTTCCCGACTGGGAAAAATCGGACTTCATCCAAATGTCCGACTTCAACGACCTGACGCACAAGCTCGACACCGCGCTCAAAAGCCACGACGACACACTGAACACCAAGGCAGACACCTCGGCCGTCACCGCCGTGCAGCAGGAGGTCGCGGCGGCGCGCGAGGCCAACTGCCTCGTAAAGCTCGCGGGCCCGCTCGTGACGACGGCGGCCAACGCCGCGATGGAATTCGACCTCTCGCAGGTCGACATGACCAAGGTTGCGGCGCTGTTCGTCGTGTTCAGTGCGGGCGGCAGCGGAGAAATTAAATTATCCGCTAACGATACAGTCGTATCGTCAATTTGCAGCAACAATTTTTATAATAGGTGTAATTTCCATTGCTGTCCTTATCCATAACAAGGAACATGGTATCAGTGTTGGCAACAACCGTGTTGGTGAAGCCAGCAATGGTAGCGGTCTTGCCCTTGGTAATGGTAACTGCGCCAGTGTTGTGGCTGTTCACATTCGTGGCGTCGCAATACTTAACAAGGTCATAAGAACCGTCAGCATTCACGGAGTAGGTGAAGATGCGGTTGTAGTAGGCATTGTTGTTGGTGTAGTCATCAGCAACCTCCGCAGTGAGAACTTCCACAACGCCGGAATTGTAGTTCGTGGTGACAGCATTATCGACTGAAGCAATCGTAGCACCAGCAACCTTGGTACCATCAGCAAGAACGAGGTCAGCAAGAGCCTTGCCGCCAGCAACAGTGCTGTTGTCGTGCTTCCAAGAAATCTTTTCGACCACAACGTAGTTAACAGAGGAAGCAACCATACCAATCAGGTTGGCATAAGAGTCAACGATGGAATCCCAAGCGGCAGCAGTGTAGGTGGTACCCTTGACGTTACCGACATAGAACTTGTCAGCATCGTTGTACTTGGTGTCAGCCAGAGTAGTGGTGGCAGCGGTGGTGCCGTATGCATAGCTCCAGTTCTTCAGCTGGCCCATCGGGGTGACAGCAGCAGCCTCAACAGTCTGAACGACCGGAGAAGCGATATCGACCGTCATAGTAACGAGGACATACTGACCAACGGTGAAGCCCTCAGCCTCGACGCCAGCCTTGTCAATGCCGGTATCATTGACCTGATAGACCTTCAGATCGACAGTGGCATCAGTAACGTGACCATTGCGGTCAGTGGAAGCAGCGGTGACCTTGGTGACCTTGGCAAGGAAGGTGTCGATCATCACGATGGTCTTGGCATCCTTGTAGACCTCGAACAGGCGGCCCTGAGCGCCAACCAGAGAGGTGGTGTTCTTGGGGTCGATAGCACCTGGTAACCGTAGGATCAGTGACAGTCGTGCTCTTGCCATCAATGTAGGCAGCCTCGATCTTCTTGGAAGAGGTGATGCCCAGATCCTTGGCGATGTCGCACTCGTCGACCTTGGTGGTGTAGGAGGCGTCAGCCTTAGCAACAACGAGGGTGCTCTTGTCGCCAACGTTGTAGGTCCACTTGGTGGCGGGACGGCCCCACTTGTCGGAATCAGCCTTCTTGGCGAGCTTGAAGTTCTTCTCGCCGAGGCTGTTGGTCTTGGTGCTGATGACCTTATCGGTCACATAGCCGAAGGCCGGGGTGTAGGTGACCTGAGCCTTCTGGATGCCCTGGAACAGGAGCTCAGCGACCAGCTCACGGGAAGCGGGAGCGTTCAGGTCGGTGGTCTTCGCCACGTTGTCCAGAACGCCGAGCTGCTGCGCGGTCTGCGCAACATGGAGCGCCCAGTCAGCGCCGGAGAACTCGTTGTTCTTGTCGTAGCCAACCGCGCGGAGGATCATGGCGAGGACTTCATAGCCGGTGACCTTGCCGGACGGCTTGAAGGTGCCATCGGGATAGCCCTTGACGAGGGAGGCGTTGGCGCTGACGGCCAGAGACAGAGTCATGACCAGAGCCAGCACCATTGCGAGTAACTTTTTCATAGATGTTACTCTCCTTTCATAAATTTCCATCTTCTCGCGGCCGAACACCCGCCGTCTCTCCCGCTTTCTCGTGGTTGCTGCCAAAATCTGCAAATCCTCAAATTGTTGCGGAAATAATAGAAAATAAGCAAAATTTGGCAGAATCAATGCGAAATCGTTCAATTCAGTGGATATCGCATCCCCTTAGCGACGCGGAAAAAGCCCGATGCGCAATGGCTCGCGGGCGCGGCTGGTAGCGGTTTGGTAGCAGTCCAAAAATTTAAAATGCGGTTTTTCCTGTGATACCAACGGTTTGCAGAATCGCTACCATGGTAGCGCACTCGTTTCACTTAAAAAAAGACGGTGCAGCTGAGCTGCACCGTCTTCGGAAATTTATGATGGAATTTTGAAATTTTACACGTTGAAGCGGAAGTAGATCATGTCGCCGTCCTTGACGACGTACTCCTTGCCCTCGCTGCGCAGCAATCCCTTTTCCTTTGCCGCCGCGACGCTGCCGCAGCGGATCATGTCGTCGAAATTGATCGTTTCGGCGCGGATGAAGCCGCGCTCGATGTCGGAGTGAATTTTGCCAGCGGCCTGCGGGGCCTTGGTGCCGTTTTTGATGGTCCAGGCGCGGCACTCGTCCTCGCCGTAGGTCAGGAACGAGATGAGGCCGAGCAGCGCGTAGGAGCACTTGATCAGGCGGTCGAGGCCGGACTCCTCGATGCCGAGGTCCTCGAGGAACATCGCGCGGTCCTCGCCGTCGAGCTCGGCGATGTCCTGCTCGAGCTTGGCGCAGATCGGCAGCACCTGCGCGCCCTCGCGGTCGGCGAGCTCCTTGACCTGCTGGAGATACTGGTTGCCGTCCTGATTCGCAAAGCCGTCCTCGTCCATGTTCGCGGCGTAGATGATGGGCTTGAGGCTCAAAAGATCGGCGGTCGCGATGAGCTCAGCGTCGTCGGACGAAACCTCGAACGTGCGCGCGCTCTTGCCCGCGTCGAGGTGCTTGGCAAGAGCAGAGAAGAGCTCGACCTCGTGCAGGAACTTCTTGTCGCCCTTGGCCATCTTCGTCGCCTTTTCGACGCGGCGGTTGACCATCTCAAGGTCTGCCATGATGAGCTCCAGGTCGATGGTCTCAATGTCGCCCAGGGGGTCGACGGGGACGTTCGTGCTCGCGTCGGCCACGACGTGCATGATGTTTTCATCGTCGAAGCAGCGCACAACGTGCACGATGGCGTCCGTGCGGCGGATGTTCTCAAGGAACTTGTTGCCAAGGCCCGCACCCTGACTTGCGCCCTTGACAAGACCCGCGATGTCGACAAATTCGATGACGGCGGGGGTCTTCTTTTTGGGGTGGTACATCTCGGCGAGCTTATCGAGGCGCTCGTCGGGAACGGCCACCATGCCGACGTTCGGCTCGATGGTGCAGAAGGGGTAGTTGGCGCTTTCCGCGCCCGCGTTGGTGATCGCGTTGAAGAGAGTGGACTTGCCGACATTCGGCAGTCCGACGATACCTAATTTCATTTGTACTCATTCTCCTTCGATTTTCCTTGATTTGCAAGGGGTTTCAGCGTTTGGTGTCTTGGCTGTTACACCATTTTTACACCATTTCCGCATTTGGCTTTATTGGACTTCATCAGACTACACCATTTTGCTGAAATTGCTTGATGGCATAATCCAGCGATTCGGCAGTCACATGAACGTACCGATCCATCGTCGTTTTGATGCTGGCATGACCCAGCAGTTTTTGCAGCACCTTCGGCTGCATACCGCTTTCAATCGCTCTCGTAGCGTAGGTATGGCGTAAAGCGCGCATACAGAATTGCTCGATTCCTGCTTCGTCGCATAGCTTATATAAGTGGGTATCATAGGAACTGTTCTTCGCTGGCTCTCCTGTTCGCCAGTTGATAAAGACAAGATCACGCATGACAAGCCGAGAAGAAACGCCTGTACGTCTGTCTATGTACTCAAGCGTTTTGTCCAGCGTCGGTGACTCTTTCTGCTCCGGGCGGCTGTCCCAAATACCTTTGAGGATTTCATAAGCCCGATCCGTCAACGGTATGGTGCGATAGCTCTGCTGCGTTTTCGGAGGACCTGCGCGCCAAAAGTGCTGCTTGTGGCGGTACTCCAAGGTTTTATTGACCGTCAGCGTCCGATTCTGGAAATCTATCGCATCCCACGTCAACCCGATCATCTCGCCGGTGCGCAAACCGGTTTCAAGGATCAGCGCGTATTGGTTGTAGTTGCGGGAGCGTTTCGCAATTTCAAGAAACACGCGCTGCTCGTCACGGGTGAGGAACTTAATATCGTCTGTCGCACGAACCGGCTTTGTAAACCGCACACCGTCCATTGGGTGCTTGGCAATCAGGTCATTCATCTTCGCAGCCTTGAACATCGTACCCATTGTGATATAGGTCTGCCGGATGGTAGAACCTGCATAATCCGCGTCCATGGAAAGCAGCACTTTTTTGCAGTGCATCGGCTTGACGTTGGCAATCATCATTTTGCCCATAACAGGCTGAATATTGTGGACATACCGCTCCCGATAATTGCGGAGCGTATTAGGGGCTAAATCGCCTACAATATTCTCAATCCAGAAGTCAAACCATTGATCCACCGTCGTATCGGTGGCTACGAAAACATCCTCGTGCGCATCGGCGTATTTTGATTCTTCAATCCAGTTGCGAGCTTCGGGGAGCGTCGGAAGATACTTCTCATGCCGCTTTCCTGTTTTATCTACGAACCGTGCGTAATATAATCCGTCCTTTCTCTGGCAGATACCCTTGCCGCATTCTTTGCCTCGTAAACTTTTACCCATTCGGAAGCTCCTTTCCCACTATGAGAAGAAGCCCCTATGCATTTTATAATTGTAGCACAAGGACTTTCTTTTCTCAATAGTGAACTTACCGTCAAGTCATCAACTTATGGCTGATATATTGCTCGAACTCCCTGCGTTTGACCAGCTTTTTGGACCCAACATAGAGAACAAACTGGCAATTCGGACTGCGGAGCATACTATCGATCTTGTTGATCCCATTGTTGCTGTATGCTGCGGCTTCCTTAATCGTCAGCGTCATTTTGAGATGGATCGGCACTTGCAATTCCTCGACCATACTGTTACCACCTGTGTGTTACATTCCGGACTGTTGACTTAGAAACGTAGCATTTGGGGAAAGTAAGAGTTCGTCTGAGCTATCATCTCTTTCCGTATCCAAGTCCAGCAGCCATTTGTCTGGGATCGTGATCAGATTGTGTCCTGTGTCGCAGATCCGTTTTACAACATCTGCCTGGCACGAAAACAATGCGCCTCTATCCAGCTCTGCCCGCATTTGCTTCCCCTTTTTCAAGGCATACGCCTCCGAAAGCAGCTCCAGACTGAACAGATACAGCGGGAGCATAGATGCTTTGCAAATACCGTTTTGCTGCAAGTACCGCTGAAACCGATACAGCGCCATTTCATCCAGCGCCAGCTTCATCAGCCGCAGGCCCATCTCATCGACGGTGAAATAATGAAAGCTGCTGTTCTTGCTGAAACGGATCAGACGGCTACGCGGGTTTACCCCGTGAGCCATTTTTGCGTCCTTTTGTGGAAGAATGAAATTCTTCCTTCCGCCGCTCTCCATGGCCATGCAGAAATAGAGAAACCGGCTGCCGGTGCTGAGCGCGTGGAACTGCTTGGAGAGGAGCAGTGAGTTTCCAACCTGAATGAATCGTTTTTCTTTGTTATCCACCTTGGCGGATAAGGCCGGTACAATCGTAGGTCCGTGTTTTCGTTTGCTCAAATCAAACTTCTTCTTTCGTGTGAGAATAGGGGGGGTGGATGTCTCATCCCTTCGTAATAAATGTAGAAAACCGTCCCTGTTTGACCACCCATTCAAGGCAGAAAAAATTACACTCAATGTAAACTTTCGTAAACACAGAATGGCCTGAATCTACATTAGGTCTACACTGAGTGTAATGCTTGTGAGTATGTTTACTTATTCCAACATTAAGCGTAGTGCGGCATCGAATGGGTATCTTCCGGTACACAGCCGAGAAAGGCGACTCTTTTTGCGAATCGGTCGCGGAACACTTCTCCGGCAGGATCTGCGCCGCATGCTCAGCTGCCAATATCCAGCTCGTAGGTGCAGAGGTAGAACAGGAACGACGTCATCTGGTAGCGGCTGATGCGGGTGCCAGCGGATGCCAGCAGCTCGTCAAGGTCGCTGTCCCGGGTGGTGATGTCCTTTTCATCGCACCAGAGCATCGCTTTGGCTGCCTCTCTGCCAAGATCGGGGGCATCCCGAAGAAGCTGCCTGAGCTGCGTCTGATTCACGCCGGTATCGACGCCTGCCATGATCGCGTAGCGGCGGATCAGTACGCACGCCGTCTGATAGTCCACCTTGTCATCGTATTCGGTATTGGGATCATTTTGCCGGAGCAGCCTTGTCTGATAGGCCCAGCACACGGCATTATAATAGGGATGGGCCGCGTTGAATTCCTCGTTCTCGTAGTCAGCCGGAAGGGCGGTGTTGTCCGTTTCCGGCCGGCCCGCGATGCGGTATAGCACATCGATGAACTCGCCCAGTCTTGCCGTGGCCTTGCCGCCGAAGGTGTCCGGCGCTTCCGGCTCCACATAGCCCTTGCGGTACATATAGAGGACGCTGGCCTGATTGAAAATGCTCTTAATGTCCGTGAATACCACCGTGTCCGCAAGGCTCCCGCCGCTGGACTCCCTGGCAAAGACGTGGGCGTAGTAATCGCTGTTGAGGATGTTGCCGGAGAGCTGGAACCTGCTGTCCACATAGAGCCGGTAGGCTTCCGCCAGCTTGCCGGAGACTGTGGTATTCTCGTCGGCGGGGATCACGGTTTCCGTACCGGCGTCATAGCGGAAGGTCTTCGTCAGAAAGGACTTATCCGACAGCACCGCTGCATGGATGCCGCTGGAGAGTACATCGGTGCCCGCCAGCAGGCGGGAATCGTAGTCCACGCCGAAGAGATTCAGCAGTGTCGGCAAGATGTCCGCCGTGGAGCAGTACTCATCCACCACGATGTTCTCGGACAGGCCGGGCACATAGCAGATGAAGCTGTTGCGGTACTTCTCAAAGGTGAGATCCATCTCCTGCCCTGCCAGCTCGTTGTACTCGTCCTCCGTCAGACCGTAGGGATAGTGGTCATTGGTCAGTACGATGCAGGTCTTATCGGCCACGCCCGCCTGCTCCAGCCGCTGCATCAGGTAGGTCAGCGCGTTTTCCAGCTCCAGATTGCAGGCAATGTACGCCTTCACCGGCTCAGAATAGGGCAGATCTTTCACCGCGTCGCGGTTTTTGGCGCTCATGGCGTTGTCCCAGTTGTACTGGTAGTGGCCGCTGAAGGTCATGTAATAGGCGTGGAAGGGCTCCCTGCTGCTGAGGTAGTCGTCCACGGAGGCCTCCATCATCTCCAGATCGGAGGAGGGCCAGTCGATCTTCATGGCCAGACCGGAATCCGCCGCCTTGAACGTGTAGCCCATGTTGGCGTGGGTGATGTTCCGGTTGTAGAAATCGCCGATATAGTCGTGATAGCCCCAGGCCTGATAGCCCATGCCCTTGAGCGCATTGCCCAGGCAGAAGGGCAGATAGTTGGTGCCCGCCACATTGAAGCTGGAATCCGTCTTCGTGCGGGACATATCCGGATAAAGCCCCATGCACATGGTGTACTCGCCGTTGGTGGTGACGGATTGGAACGTGCCGTAGTAATTATCGAAGATAATGCCCGTGTGGGACAGCTTGTACAGGGTGGGCGTCAGCTCCTCGCTGATGAACCAGGGGCAGAAGCTCTCGGCGCAGATGGTGATGAGGTTATAGTCCTTAAGAAGTCCTGTGTAGTTGTTTTTGCGGGTGGGTGTTGCATTTGATAGATACTCGTCTGTGGCCTTGAGAATATCGCTGTCGGTACTGTCTGCAAGAGCCGTAAAATCGATGCTTTCGATCACGTTATAGGAGTTGCTGCTGTATGTCCGCGGAGCATCGCTTATATTCAAGGACGACGGCGTGATCATAATGCTGCCGCTGCCGCTGAAGAGCATGTATCGAAGCTCCTGCGCCGTGGTGGCCAGCATACCGATTTTTTTATAACTGCTGTCGGTGGAGGTGTTCACATTGGTGAAGGTACGATAGACGGAAAAGGCGTTGTCCCGTCCAACATACATGAGTCCCGTGACCGTCAGCAGCAGTGCGAGGAGCACGGCAAAGGAGGCCATAGTCTGTTTTCAGCGCAGCCGCAGCTTCAGAGCCTGCCCCCTTCGCAGGGCAAGGCAGAGGATCACGACAATCAGCGGCAGCAGGAGGAGCAGGATCTTCAGCAGATTTTGGCGGATCCCATAGAGAAGCTGCGAGTTGAAATTGACGACCACATTTCCGCCCATGCCGATCTGGCTGACGGGCATGAAATCTCCGAAGATGCAGTGATAGACCAGCTGCACCTCGGCCAGCAGCACCTGTGCTGCGACCAGGAAAACCCCTGTGATCTGGCGCAGAACCTTTGGCAGGCTTGAGACTACCAGCGTGCAGAGTGCGCCACCCAGCAGGCCAAACAGGACAGGATATCCCGCGTACCGGTCCATCGAGCCGAATACGCACAGATGCAGGCACAGCTCCACATAAACGCCGGTCAGGCAGAACAGCAGGAGATTTTTGCGCCACGTATTCCAAAGGCCATGGCTCATGGGCACCGCCGCTTCAGCAGCAGTGCCAGAGCCTTGATTTGTATTTGTCATGGATACATCGGATGTTTTTTCTTTGAGCATATTAGTTCTCCCGTTGGGGCTTTTTTAAAAAGCTTTGTAGAATTTCAGCTGAATATGACAGATAGAGAGCTTATCTTAAAACAAATATTGAAAAAAGGCAACGGTTCCTGTAAAAAATTAGGAAAGATTTACAGGTCACGCGGAGAATTCTATGCACCAAAGTCTGTCAACCGCAGCTTTGCAGCCCGCCTCTGGGCTGCAAATAAGGACTCTGCACCTGAAAATTTTACAAGATACATACAGACACATTGCAAAAGCCGTGCTATACTGTATGGAAAATTGAGAGTACCATTATTTCAAGGAGGTGTGTGATGTGACGGAGATTGTGTTTCGCTTAAAGCGGCATTTGACTTCTTTTCAAATCATGATCCTCGGCTTTGCGGGCGTGATCCTGCTGGGGGCGCTGGTGCTGATGCTGCCTATCGCCTCAGTGCAGCGGATATGGACACCGTTCCATGAAGCGTTGTTTACTTCTACTTCCGCTGTCTGCGTGACGGGGCTGGTGGTGCAGGATACCGGCAGTTACTGGTCCGCCTTCGGTCAAACAGTCATATTGTTGCTGATCCAGATCGGCGGGCTGGGGGTGATCACCGGTGCGGTGACCTTCCTGATGCTCGCCGGGCGGAACATCACGCTCAAGGAGCGCAGCGCCATGCAGGACGCCATCTCCGCCCGCGGTGGGCGGCATCGTGCGCCTGACGAGATTTATCCTCAAGGGGACCTTTCTGGTCGAGCTGCTGGGCGCGCTGGCGCTGCTGCCAGCCTTTTGCCGGGACTATGGACTGCGGGGCGTGTGGATGTCCGTTTTCCATTCCGTTTCCGCCTTTTGCAACGCGGGGTTCGATATTCTGGGGCGGGCGGATTCCCTCTACCCCTCGCTGACGGCGTATGCCGCCGACCCGCTGGTCAACATCGTTATCATGCTGCTGATCATCGTGGGCGGCATCGGCTTTCTAACGTGGGACGATGTCTGTACGCACGGTCTGCACCTGCGGCGTTACCGGATGCAGAGCAAGGTCATTCTGAGCGCGACGGCGCTTTTGATCACGATTCCGGCGGTTCTCTTTTTTATCTGACGGACTTTGCGGACCTCCCCGTGGGAGAGCGGGCTTTGGCCTCGCTCTTTCAGGCGGTCACACCGCGGACGGCCGGCTATAACACAGTGGATCTGACGGAGATGACGGATGCCTCTCAGGCGGTCACCATTTTGCTGATGCTCACCGGCGGAGCACCCGGCTCCACGGCGGGCGGCATGAAGGTCACGACGCTGGCAGTTCTCATTGCCAACGCCATTGCCGCCTTCCGCAGGCGAGAGGATCTGCAGCTCTTCCACCGCAGATTGGAGACATCCACTGTCCGCAACGCCGCCGCCATTCTGCTGCTGTATCTGGGGCTGACCTTTGCGGGGGCGGCGGTCATCAGCACAGCGGAGGAGCTTCCCCTCGGTGCCTGTCTCTATGAAACAGCGTCCGCCGCCGGTACGGTGGGCCTGACGCTGGGGCTGACGCCGCAGCTGGGAGTCCTGTCGCAGAGCATTCTCATCCTGCTGATGTATTTTGGGCGCGTCGGCGGATTGACCTTGATCTACGCCGCATTCTCTGGGCATGATCTGACTTACGCCCGCTATCCGCAGGAGAAAATTACCGTAGGCTGAAAGGAGCACACGATGAAAACGGTATTATTGATCGGACTGGGCCGCTTCGGGCGGCATCTTGCCATGCAGCTCAATGAGCTTGGCCATCAGGTGATGGCAGTGGACAGGGACGAGGAGCGCGTCAACGAGTGTATGCCCTTTGTCACCAACGCGCAGATCGGCGACAGCACCCGTGTGGACTTTCTGCGCTCGCTGGGCGTGAGCAATTACGATGTCTGCTATGTCACCATCAGCGGAAATTTTCAGAATTCGCTGGAGACGACGTCGCTGCTCAAGGAGCTGGGAGCAAAATATGTGGTATCCCGCGCTGAGCGGGATGTGCAGGCGAAATTTCTGCTGCGCAACGGCGCGGACGCGGTCGCCTACCCGGAAAAGCAGCTGGCGAAGTGGGCGGCCATCCGCTATACCTCCAACCATATTTTCAGCTACATTGAGCTGGACGAGCAGCACGCCATTATCGAGGTTGCCGTGCCGGAGGATTGGCAGGGCCGCAGCATCGGCGAGCTGGACATCCGCAGAAAATACGGCGTCAACATCCTCGGTGTGAAGCGGGAGAACAAAACCGACGTGAACATCTCGCCCGAAACGGTGCTGGACGCTGATATGACACTGCTCGTGCTGGGGGAAAACCAAAAGCTGAAAAAACACTTCCGGCTGTAAAGCAACATAGAGTCTTGCACGTATAAGGGCTTTACGCGCCGGAGAGGCATCTCAACAAAAGCGCGCAGGTTTGCGGAGGAGGATTCCGCGTTGCGCAAAAACAGCAAAAAATGAGGGAGGACGGCTCTGTCCTCCCTCATTTTTGCCCTGCGCTTTCGCCCTTCTCCGTCAGCTGTTTTTCCAGTGCGGTCTGTCTGGCCAGGATGGCATTGACCTTGTCGTAAAGATCCTCGATCATGATCTCTGTCTTGAGGTTGACCTTATAATCGTTCTCTGCACGGCGGCGGTCCTTTTCCTCCTGCCGGTTCTGGCTCATCATGATGAGCGGCGCTTGAATGGCCGCGACGCACGAGAGCACGAGGTTCAGCAGAATGAAAGGAAAGGGGTCGAAGGCCTTGGCCGCGAGCAGCGTGTTGACAACCATCCAGAGGATCAGCACGCCGGTGAAGGCGAAGATGAACGCCCAGCTGCCCGCGAATTTAGCAATGGCGTCTGCCGCCCGCTGGCCGAGGGTGTATTTTTCCTTCTCACCCGCGGGATTTTCGGAAATTTTGCTGTCTGCCAGCAGGTTCAGCACTTCCTCGTCCGTCATATCGTGGCGGATGTCCTTGAGGACTTCTCTTAAAAGCTTACGGTTTTCTTTCATTGTGATATCATCCTTTTCTGTTTGCGAAAGTTTTGGCGTATTATCATGACGAAGGACCCGACGTATCTCGACCTGGCTCACTGCTCGGCCGCGCCGTGCCGCGAGTTCCTGTTCGGCACGGACACGATGGAGCGCGACATCTTCTCGATGATCTGGTACGGCGGGCGGCTGTCGCTGTTCATCGGCGTCGGCTCGACCCTCATTTCGACGCTGCTCGCGATCCTCTTCGGCGCGGTCAGCGGACTTGCGCCCAAATGGCTCGACGCGCTGCTGATGCGCCTGACCGAAATTCTTCTCAGCGTGCCGAACCTGCTGCTTGTCATCTTCCTGCAGGCAGTCATCGGCACGCCGAGCGCGTGGAGCATCGCGCTCGTCATCGGACTCACAAGCTGGACGAGTATCGCCAAGGTCGTGCGCACCGAGGTCAGGCAGCTGCGCGCGAGCGAGTACGTCATCGCGGCGAAGTGCATGGGCGGCAGCTTTTTCCACATTCTGCGGCGTCATCTCGCACCGAATTTCTTCTCGTCCATCCTCTTCATGGCGGTGATGAATGTGCGCAGCGCCATCATCGCCGAATCGACGCTCAGCTTCATGGGCCTCGGCCTGCCCATCGAGGTCGTGACCTGGGGCAGCATGCTCTCGCTCGCGGAAAAGGCGCTGATGACCGACGCGTGGTGGATCCTGCTCATCCCCGGCGCATTTCTGGTCGTGACGCTCCTTTGCATCACGAACCTCGGCGACTACCTGCGCAGCCGCACGAGCAGAAAAGAAAGCAACCTGTAAATAGCAAAAAGAAGGCACAGC
>VOFJ01001550.1_pt1 | contig 52552 bp, 86 predicted proteins | sample 5384081 | NCBI WGS metagenome assembly VOFJ01 (sample SAMN12384729, study PRJNA508395) | human gut metagenome | isolation source: healthy gut I | host: Homo sapiens | reverse complement strand
CAGGTACATATATTTTTAAGTTTTAAGGAGGACACTATTATGAAAAAGAAATGTGTAAGCAGGAGATTCTGGCAGGCGTGCTCACGGAGGAGCACGGACACCAGTGCAGCAACAAAGGGAAGAGACGCCCGTAGCTGCAACGGAGGAGGCTGTGAGGTGCTGAGAACACAAAGCACACCGATACCGCAGCAGAAGGCGGCACCATCAAAGTGGCTGCATCCGCAACACCGCACGCAGAGATTCTTGAGGAAGCAAAGAAGATTCTTGCCGATGAGGGATGGAATCTGGAGATCAAGATTTTCGACGACTATGTAATGCCGAACGGGGAAGTGGTAAGAAACGAGTTTGACGCAAAACACTTCCCATTTCCATTCCGTACCTTGAGGCTTTAACAGAAGAAGGGAACCCATCTGGTCAATGCCAGGCGGCATCCACTATGGGCCGTTCGGCATTTATCCGGGAACAAAGTCCGATCTCTCGAGCTGGCTGACGGCGACACCATCGCAGTGCCGAACGATACCACAAACGAGGCGAGAGCACTTCTTCTGTTACAGGATAACGGCATCATTACCTTAAAGGAAGGCGCCGGATTAGAGGCAACTGTTAATGATATCGCAGAGAACCCGCACAACGTCAAGATCGAGGAGCTGGCAGCAGAGCAGGTTGCAAGAGCGGCTCCGGAGGTTGCATTCGTCGTGATAAACGGTAACTATGCATTACAGGCAGGCTTCTCCGTTGCAAAAGATGCATTGGCTTACGAGGCATCCGATTCCGAGGCAGCGAAGACCTACGTGAACATCATTGCAGTAAAAGAGGGACATGAGAATGACCCTGGCATCCAGGCACTTGTAAAAGTATTAAAGTCTGATGAGATCAAGCAGTACATCAACGACACCTATGACGGAGCCGTTATCCCATTTGAGGACTAAACCAATATGAGGAAAAGAATTGTCGCAATCAGCATATTGTGCTTTGCTTTGATAAGTAATATTACGAACAATAGATACTTAAAAGTTCCAGATAAACATGCGGCGGCAAATTCTGACCGCAAAATCCGGTATTTTTAACCACGCCGCGCCTGGCATCTTCGATGATCTGTGTCTTTCCAAGTTTGGAACACTCCACGGAATGAGTTCGCAAGCCGCAGACAATTTTAGGACTTTCGTGTGTGCCCCTTGTCGACACCGCTAAACAAAACATAACCGCGCGAAGCCGATGTTTGAATTGGCATCTGCCGTATTTTCTAATAGCAGATGCCAACGAGTTTCGGTTCGCGCGGTTTTATATTGTCTGTGAAGAGGTGCCATTAGGGGACACCAGAAAGTCCGCTCATTGTCTGCGGCTTGTCGGACACACTCCGTGAGTGTCCAAACGTGGCCAAGACACGGAATGGGATGCCAGCCACGGCATGGAAGAAATACGTGAATTTTGCTTCAAAGAATTTCCCGCCGTCTGTTTATTCTGGAACTTTTTTGTTCTCTGGTATTCTAATAATATTACTTATCATCCCAAAGCGGTCTATGCTGATTGCAACAATTTCTTTTTTGCAATATTTTTGTAGAAGAAGAGTTTCTTTCGGCTGTATGTTGTGGTAAAATAACAGATATAAGCTGGGAGTATAAAATTTCCCGGCAATTACGAAGGGAATGGAGAGAAGTACCATGAAAGAGGAGCAGAAAGTATCATTTATTCACTCAATTTCAGCAAAGATCATGCTGCTGACCGTGCTTGCAGTGGTTATGTCGGTGTTGATCGTCGCATTCCGGGCGGAAGCGGGAGCAAAGAAGGTTGTCGGAGACGTCAGTGCAGATTATATTTTAAGCATGGCGGAGATGGGAGTGGAGATTGTGAACAATCTTCCACAGGAGGCGGATGCAGGAGCATATGAGAATGCCTTAGCGGATATCAGTATGGAGGGAATTGATTCTTCCTACGCCTATCTTGTTGACACGGACGGCACCATGTTATATCACCCGACCGCGGAAAAGATCGGACAGCCGGTGGAGAATGCTGTCGTGCTTGGCGTCGTTGCAGAGCTTGCCAAGGGACAGGTACCGGTGAATGAGACAGTGACGTATGATTTTAAGGGCGTTACCAAATATGCGGCTTACGCGATCACGGGCGAACCGTCAGATTTGTTGTGGTGACGGCGGATGAAGACGAGATCATGAAGCCGCTGAATCAGATAGTAAGTAAGATTATGCTGCTGTCATTGGGGATACTGGCTGCAGCGATTGTTCTGGCATACGTAGTAAGCCAGTTTATCTGCAGACCGATTCAGCAGATTACAACGATTATTGTCGATACCGCACAGTTGGATTTCAGATCAAATCCGAACGGCGCAAAGCCGCGCAGCCGCCGGGATGAGACGGAGAGATGGCAAATGCGGTACATGTGATGCGCAGGAACCTGCGTTCCATGATTGGCGATATTGATACCGCAAGTAACCAGATCACACAGAATGGGATGGTCTGCAGGAGATTACCACCACGGTGGATCACATGTGTTCCGACAACTCCGCGACAAGCCAGCAGCTTGCTGGCAGGCATGGAGGAGACGGCGGCAACCACAGTAACAATCAACGAAAATATCGAGGTTATCAAGAACGGAGCGGATGATATTAACAGTATGGCGACGGAGGGCGCACGGACCTCGGAAGCGATCATGATGCGGGCAAATGATCTACGCACCAAGACAGTTGAGGCAAGCACCAAGACAATGACGATGTACAACAACGTCAAGACAAAGGCACAGGAAGCCATCGAGGGATCGAAGGCGGTCGATAAGATCAACGAACTGACCGGCACGATCATGGAGATTTCATCCCAGACCGGACTGCTTGCACTCAATGCTTCCATCGAAGCGGCAAGAGCCGGGGAGGCAGGACGTGGATTTGCGGTGGTTGCAACGGAGATCGGAAGCCTTGCGGATCAGACTTCCAAGGCGATCAAGGATATCGGCACGATTGTGGATGCTGTCAACGCAGCAGTTTCCAATATGGCAGAATGCTTAGAAGAGACCACCGGATTTCTGGAGAATACCGTGCTGACGGAGTATAAGGAATTTGAGCAGGTCAGCGAACAGTACCAGGAGGATGCGGATACCTTCAAGACCAGTATGAACGACGTGAGCGATGCGATGGCGGGTCTTGCCAATTCTATCGACGCGATTGCACAGGCACTTAGCGGAATCAACTCCACAGTGGGCGAGTCGTCGATCGGCGTCAGCGATATTGCGGAGAAGACCAGCGACATGGTGGAGAAGACAGGAACCACGCACGACATGGTGGAAGAGTGTTATACCTATGTGGAGAAGCTGCGTGAGATTGTGAGCCAGTTTGTATTACAGTAAATAAAATATGATTTGCAGGGAAAAGGGTATGCAGATGTTGGAGCGATGCAGTACATCGGAATCACGTCGGCATACCCTTTTTTTGGGCAGGCAGGCATAAACCCGTCCACATTTTCATAGGATGAGTTAACGGCAAAGCGGTGGACGTGCTGCTTTGCGGTAAACTCAATGGATGGGGGCAGCGCATATGCAGGAATATTATCGCGGAAGAACGGAAGAACGCGGGAAAAAAACGTGCTCGAGGATGAGGAGAAAAACAATCCTGGGCGGAAAGTTTTCTGGAACAGTTAAACGATCCTCTGATCTTTATTCTGTTTGTGGCGGCGGCGATTTCCCTGCTGCTGCGGGAATACGGCGATATGGCAATTATTCTGGCTGTGGTGCTGTTAAATGCGACGGTGGGAGTGATACAGGAGGGAAAAGCGAAAAAAATCGCTGGAGGTGTTAAAACAGATGACCAGCCCGCATGCACTGCTTCTGGAAGGGGATGAAGTGCGGCAGATTCCGGCTGCCGATCTGATCCCGGGCGATCTTGTGGTGCTGGAAGCCGGCTGTCAGGTTCCGGCGGATCTTGTGCTGACAGAAGCGGTGAACCTGAAAATAGAAGAAGCCGCACTGACCGGCGAGTCTGTTCCGGTCAACAAGGATACGGCGCAGAACCGCATGGCATATATGTCGACAAATGTGACCTACGGGCGCGGCGTGGGGAGAGTATCTGCCATCGGTATGGATACGGAGATCGGGAAAATTGCCGGGATGCTGAAGGCGGCGAAGGTCGAGCTGACACCGTTGCAGAAGCGGTTGGCAGACCTCGGCAAAATTTTGGGCACGGTGTCCGTATTCTTATGTGTGCTCCTTTTTGGCATGGCAATCCTGCAAAAACGGGATGTGGGAGAGATGCTGATTACGGCGATCTCTCTGCGGTGGCGGCGGTGCCGGAGGGACTTCCCGCCATTGTGACGATGGTGCTGGCACTTTCCGTCTCGCGGATGGTGAAGGCTAATGCCATTGTAAAGCGCCTGCCGAGCGTGGAGACATTGGGATGTGTCAGCGTTGTGTGCTCGGATAAGACGGGAACACTGACGCAGAACCGCATGACTGTAAAAAAATGTTACGTGAACGGCAGAGTGCATGCGGTAAAGAACTGCATCCGGCCGACGACCGGTATTTTTTGCAGGGATTTTCTCTGCAACGACGCATCCTCCACGGAGGGGAACGCCGCGGCGATCCGACAGAATTAGCGCTCTTGGATATGGCGGCAGCATTCGGCATACAGCGCGAGACATTGGAGGATACCATGCCGCGGATCGACGAGATTGCCTTCGATTCGGAGCGGAAACGGATGACGACGTTGCATGAGACGTTGGACGGCAGAATCTCTTTCACGAAGGGATCGCCGGATGAAATCCTGGAGCGGTGCCGGTATGTGTGGAGCAACGGCAAGACGGCGGCGTTTTCTGTGGCGGCGAGAGAACAGGCAAAACGGGGACTTGCCGAGATGACGGAAGCGGGACTTCGCGTGCTGGCGATTGGCATGCATCCTAAAGCGGCACAGATGGAGGAGAGCGGGCTTACGTTTCTGGGGATGGCAGGAATGGAAGACCCGGTACGCCCCGAGGCGGCGGAGGCGGTGGAACAGTTTGCACGTGCCGGAGTCCGGACGATCATGATTACCGGGGACAGGGCGGACACGGCGCTTGCGATTGCACGCCAGCTCGGCATTGCAGAGCGGAGGGATGAATGTGTGACGGGCGAGGAGATGGAGCGGTTTGATGGACGAACAGACGCTGGCGGCACGGATCAGTAAAACCCGGGTGTTTGCCCATGTATCCCCGGAGCACAAGGTCAGAATCGTGTCCGCATGCAAAAAAAGAACGGGGAGATTGTCGCCATGACAGGGGACGGAGTCAACGACGCTCCGTCGTTAAAATCTGCGGACGTGGGGGAATTGCCATGGGAATGGCGGGAACGGATGTCGCCAGAAATGCGGCGGATATGGTGCTGGCGGATGACAATTTTGCAACGATTGCAGGAGCGATTGCGCAGGGGCGCAGCATCTATGAAAATATCCGCAAGTCGGTGCTGTTTTTACTTTCATCTAATTTCGGAGAAATTATCACAATGCTGGCGGCAGTTGCCATGGGGCTGGCATCGCCCTTAAAGTCGAGCCATATTCTCTGGATCAATCTGATTACGGATTCCCTGCCGGCGCTGGCACTCGGAGTAGATGTGGAAGAACAGAAGGACTACATGAACCGCCCGCCGAGACGCCGGGATGAGAGCCTGTTTGCGGGCGGCGGCTGGGGATGCACCTGTTTTTACGGTCTTTTTAATCGCAGGAATCAGTATGCTTGCCTTTTTGCAGGGACCGGTCGGCACGATCAAAAGCGCCGGGATGACGCTGACGATTCCGCACCTGCAGGCGGTGCTTAAAGATGCACAGGTGTTAGCGCGGTCGCAGACCTACGCATTTACCGTGCTCGGCATGGCGCAGTTATTCCATGCGATCGGCATGCGGGATGTGGAGACATCGGTGTTTTGCATGAACCATCTGGAAAACCGTCTGATGCTGGCGGCGTTCGCGGTGGGAATCAGTCTTCAGATGATGGTCACGGAAGTGCCGTATTTTGTACAGCTGTTTGGAACCTGCAGACTTACCGCCCTGGAGTGGACGAAGCTGCTTGGACTTGCGGCAATGCCGCTGCTGGCACATGAACTGTTGGTGCTGTTTTCCTGCGCGGGAGAGGTAAAGGATGCGTTAAGGTTGCAGGGAGAGGATTGACAAAGGCGGCGTCGGACTGTTATACTCCATACAATCTTAAATAACAGAACTGCTAAAGGGGAGTAGTTTTAAATTGCAGCGTCAACATACGCGGTCTTGGACCTGGCGCTGTGTACCATGAAGATTACCCGTGGTTATGAGACTTTTTAGCGCGGAAAGTATCGCAGAGATACATTTCGTGCTGGAAGTCTCTTTTTAATTTTAAGAAAACAGGAGGCAGAAATGAAAGAGTGGTATCAGATTTCAGCGGAAGAAGTGAAAAAAGAAGATGGAGACCTCAGAACATGGACTCACAACGGAGGAGGCGGCAAAGCGGCTGGCGCAATACGGGGAGAATGTGCTGGCGGAGGGAAAGAAAAAGAGTTTTTTGCGGTTTTTTTTCGGGCAGTTTGCGGATCTTCTCGTGGGAATCCTGATTGTGGCAGCCGCAATTTCCGCTTGTTCGGGGAATCCGGAGAGCACCTTTGTCATTCTGGTTGTGATCGTGCTCAATGCGCTGCTTGGAACGATCCAGTATGTAAAGGCGGAGAAGTCGCTGGAGAGTCTGAAGGATTTGACGTCGCCGAACGCGAAAGTGCTGCGCTCCGGCGTGAAGGTGGAGATACCGGCGAAGGAAGTCGTGCCGGGAGACCTTCTGCTGCTGGAGGCGGGAGACCTGGTGGCGGCGGACGGCAGAATCCGGCGCAGCTATTCACTGCAGGTGAATGAGAGCTCGCTGACGGGAGAATCGACGAATGTTGAGAAAAGAGAAGGTGTGATCGAACAGGAGGCGGCGCTTGGCGACCGCGTGAACATGGTGTATTCGGGAAGTCTGGTGACTTACGGAAGGGCAGAGGTTTTTGTGACGGAGACTGCGATGAACACGGAGATCGGTAAGATTGCAGGACTTTTTAAGCAATGCGAAGGAAAAAAGACGCCGCTGCAGATTGCATTGGATGATTTTGGAAAAAAGCTGTCATATCTGATTCTGGCTGTCTGTGCGCTGGTGTTCCGGTCTGTCAATGTACCGGGATATGCCGCTTCTGGACGCGATGATGTTTGCGGTCGCGCTTGCAGTTGCGGCGATTCCGGAAGCCCTCGGCTCGATCGTGACAATCGTGCAGGCGATGGGAACCCAGAAAATGGCGAGGGAGCATGCGATCATCAAAGATCTGAAGGCGGTGGAGAGTCTGGGCTGTGTGTCGGTGATCTGTTCGGATAAGACGGGCACGCTTACACAGAACAAAATGACCGTGCAGAAGATTTATCTGGATCATACGGCGATCATGCCGGAGGCGCTGCAGATCAACGATCAGCTTCATCGTTATCTGATGTATGATGCGATTTTAAATAACGATGCGCGCATGGATGACGGGAAAGTGATTGGCGACCCGACGGAGTCAGCACTGCTCGAGATGGTGCGTAAATGTGGCGTGGATGATGATTTCTTACGGGGGAGCAATGGAACGACAGCAGGAACTGCCGTTTGATTCGGACCGCAAGCTGATGAGCACGGTCTATGCGCTGCACGGTGTACCGACACTGCTGACCAAAGGGGCGCCGGACGTCCTTTTGAAGCGCGCGGTCTATCTTAGGGAGAAGCAGGGCATCCGGCGGATGACGGAGGAAGACCGTACGGAGATTTTAGAGCAGAATCAAAGATTTTCCGGGGAGGGGCTTCGTGTGCTGGCGTTTGCTTACCGGGAACTGAAAGAGAGCGAGGAGCTGACGCTTTCCGGGGAGTGTGATTACATTTTTCTTGGACTTGTGGCGATGATCGACCCGCCGCGCGCGGAGTCTGCGGCGGCTGTGGCAGATGCGAAGAGAGCGGGAATCCGACCGGTCATGATTACGGGGGACCATAAAGTGACGGCGACGGCGATTGCAAAGCAGATTGGCATTTTCGGGGAGGGGGATATCGCACTGGTCGGGCCCGAGCTGGACGCCATGCCGGATAAGGAGCTGGACCATCTGATCGGACACATCGCCGTGTTTGCCCGCGTCTCCCCGGAAAATAAGATCCGCATTGTGGAAGCGTGGCAGCGCAGGGGGAGTGTGGTCGCCATGACGGGAGACGGCGTCAATGATGCACCGGCACTGAAGGCGGCGGACATTGGCGTGGCGATGGGAATCACCGGAACCGAGGTGTCCAAAGACGCGGCAGCCATGATCCTGACCGACGACAATTTTTGCCACGATTATCAAGGCGGTCGCGAACGGAAGAAATGTCTACAAGAATATTAAAAATGCAATCCTGTTTTTACTTTCCGGAAATATGGCAGGAATATTGGCGGTGCTTTTACACCTCGCTTGCAGCACTTCCGGTCCCGTTCCAGCCGGTGCATCTTTTGTTTATCAATCTGCTGACCGATTCCCTTCCAGCGCTTGCCATCGGTATGGAACCGGCGGAGAGAGATGTCCTCAGCGAAAAACCGCGCAATCCAAAAGGCGGAATTCTGGAAAGGCGCTTTATGGCGCTGCTTCTGGGGCAGGGGGCGCTGATTGCCGTCTGTACCATGATTTCCTTTGAGGTGGGATTGAAAGAGAGTGCGGCGCTGGCGAGCACCATGGCGTTTGCGACACTGACACTTGCACGCTTGTTCCACGGGTTTAACTGCAGAAGCCGTCACTCCATTGTAAAATCGGATTCCGGAGAAACCGGTACAGTCTGGGAGCCTTTGCGCTCGGCGTGCTGCTTTTTGGCACTCGTTCTGTTTGTGCCGGCACTCAAAACCCTTTTTGAGGTGGAGACGATGAATGGCATGCAGCTGGGCTGTGTCGGTGTGATGGCGGTGCTGCCGACGTTCGTGATCCAGAACTTCAAGGTGGTGGGTGAAGTGTTTGACAGAGAAAAGTAGGAAGAAACAGCTTGTGAAAACGTTACCAGTCCTGTATGATAAGGAAAAAGAGATACAGAAAATCTGACAGAAAGAGGGGCGTTTGGATGAGACGAAGAGGAAAGAGAGAACTGGCGGCACTGCTGGCAGTGGCGTTGCTTGCTGGAAGCGTGCGGCGTGCGGAGCGGATGCCGGGGAGAAAGACGCGGCAACAGGTGCGGCGGAAGCGGCAGCCGGGCAGGACACGGAGACGGCAGCCGGGCAGGGCACGGATGCGCAGGCGGGAGCACAGGAGAACATGGAAGAGACGGCGCTGTCTCTGATGCGGGAGGTAAACCCGGCAGAAGCTGCAGGAACGGATGATCTCTACCGGAGCTGGTACGAGGTGTTCGTTTACAGCTTCTATGACGGCGATGGGGATGGCATCGGAGATCTTCCGGGACTGACGGAGAAGCTGGACTATATCAATGACGGTAATCCGGCAACGGATACAGATCTGGGATGTGATGGGATCTGGCTGATGCCGGTGATGCCGGCGACGACTTACCACAAATATGATGTGACGGACTACTGTGCGATCGATGAGCAGTATGGCACAATGGAGGATTTCGAGACATTCGTGAACGCATGCCATGAACGGGGAATCCGTGTCATGATTGATTTTGTGATGAATCATACTTCGTCTCAGCATCCGTGGTTTCAGACGGCGGCAGAGTATCTGAAGGATCTGCCGGAGGGAATGGAGCCGGATACAGAGGCATGCCCGTATGTGGATTATTATCATTTTTCCAGGGAGAAAGGCAGCGGATACTGCCAGCTGGCAGGGACGGACTGGTATTATGAGGCACAGTTCTGGAGCGAGATGCCAGATCTGAATCTGGAGAGTGAAGCGGTGCGGCAGGAGTTTGATGAGATTACAGATTTCTGGCTGGAAAAGGGTGTAGATGGTTTCCGGCTGGATGCGGCAAAAGAGTATGAGACCGGAAGCATCAACTCGAACATAGAAATTCTATCCTGGTTTAATAATGTGGTAAAAAAGAAAAGAAGAGTGATGCGTATATTGTGACAGAGGTGTGGTCGGATCTGGAGACATACGCACAGTATTACCAGAGCGGAATTGACAGCAGCTTTGACTTTGCGTTTGCAGACAAGGACGGTGTGATTGCGAAGGCGGTCAAGGGAACGAGCGGTGCCTCTTCCTACGGAAAAGCGATCGTGCGGCTGCAGGACGCGCTGGGAACTTACAGTGACAGCTATATCGATGCGCCGTTTTACACCAACCATGATATGGGAAGGGGCGCAGGGTATTACTCCGGCGATACTATGGAGGCGCAGACCAAACTGGCGCAGGCGATGAATCTTCTGATGTCCGGAAGCAGCTTCTTATATTATGGAGAAGAACTGGGAATGAAAGGCGCCGGAAAAGATGAGAACAAGCGCGCGCCGATGTACTGGAGCAAGGATGCCGGTGCAGAGGGGATGTGCCTCGGACCGCAGGATATGGATGCGATCACGATGATCTATGACAGTCTTGCGGAGCAGCAGGACGACGGCAATTCCATCTACTGGTATGTGAAGGAGGCGCTGCGTCTGCGGAATGCCTATCCGGAGATCTCGCATGGAACGGCAGAGTTTCTTGAAAATCTGTCGGATGACGCAGTGTGCGTGCCTGCGCAAGAACTGGCAGGATTCCTCGGTGATCGTCGTGTTTAACTGCACGAAGGACGAGCGCACCGTGGATCTGTCACAGATATCCGCAGACAGTGAAAGCGGGGATTTGAAGCTGGCAGGAGAACTGCTGACCGGAACCTGTGCGGCTTCCTGGCAGGATGGAACGCTGACGCTTCCGGCGTACGGTGTTGCCATCCTGAAGTAGAGATCTGAAAAAACAAATCAGCCGCTCTGCTGCCGGCAGCATCAGGAGAGAAAACGATCAGTCGTTATAATTCAGAAGAAAGTCCGCAAACTGTAAGGCGGCGTCTAAGTTCTGATTCTGATAGAGAATGCCGAAATAGCAGGAATCATAATAGTTGTATTTGTGAAGCCAGGCATTGTCGGTGAGCTCGATCGCACAGGGATAGGAAGCGACGGCACCGTCCTCGGTCGTGTAGATGAGATGATCCCGGTAGCGGTCCAGCAGTTCGTCGGATAATACGGTGGACAGATCCATAAGAGCTCCCTGGTCGGCGTAATCGAGATATTCGCCGCCGGTTCCGAAGAAGAGATCCTGTCCGCCGGCTGCCAGCATCAGCGTCAGCACCTGCGTGTCGTTGTAGGACGTGGAATACTCGCCGTCCGAGAACTGTAAGGAGGATGTGAGGGAGACGGAATCTTCCTTCGGGTCGTAGCCGCAGGCTTCGAGAAATTCATCGAAGCCCTTGCTGTCGGCGGTTATGGAATCATTGCAGTTCATCATGATGACGTTTAACAGCGGGTCGCGGTAGGTCGCGTAATGATAGATGAGGTAAATGACAAAGCAGAGCGCAGCGATCGCAGCGGCGATCGGCCACTTGTAATAATCCCAGACATACTGCACTTTCGCCTTGCGGGAAAGTGAATGAAAATCAGTCTTTTTTTCCATAATGGTACTCCGTTTCTAAAATGAACTAGTACAAGAATAACATAGAAATGGAAGGTTAAAAAGGAAAAAGAATGAAAAAATTATAAAAAAAACAGAGCAGTAAGAGAATCTCTCGATCTGCTCTGTCTTTTTTATGCTCTCCAATAAGAAAAGCAGGTGATGGGAATCGAACCCACGTATCCAGCTTGGAAGGCTGGTGTTCTACCATTGAACTACACCCGCATGAAGTGCCCAGTTCCGAATCGAACCAGAGACACGAGGATTTTCAGTCCTCTGCTCTACCAACTGAGCTAACTGGGCGTCTCACAGAAATTTATTTTACAGGAAAGCCATTAGGATGTCAAGAAAAAGTTTTGTAAGAATCTTAAATTTTTGAAAAATAAACGCAAAAGGGCTTTTCGACAAATGGGATACATGCTAAAATATAGAACAGTGAGCAGTTTTTGGAAGGAAGGGGCGCAGGCGGGATACTGCGCGGAAAGAGGTTTTACATGCACGAGAAATTAGTGATTGTTCCGAGAAAGAAATCCATGGTGAAGAAGATTTTAAATGTGGTATGGTTTGTGCTGGCATGCCTGTGCTTTTTATTTGCGATGTGGGTGCCGATTTTATTTGCGGTGCCGGCAATTATTTTTGCCATCATCTGGTATTTTCAGGCATTCCGCTCTGATATTGAGTATGAGTACACCTATTATGACGGAGAGTTCCGTTTCGCGAGAATCAAGGCGAAGCGCAAGAGAAAGGGAGCTTGGAAGAGTCCAGATGGAAGATGTCCTTGCACTGGCACCGAAGGGTGACAGAAGTGTATACAAGTACGAGAATGACAATTCACTTGCCTGTAAGGATCTGACTTCCGGCGAGAGCGGCACGAAGATCTATGAGCTTGTTTTTAAAGGGGAAAAAGGGAATCAACCGCTATGAATTTGAACCGGATGAGGAGATGCTCGACGCAGTCATGGTGAAGTATCCGCGTGCGGTCATAAAGTAGGGAACAAAAAGGTGGCCCGGATCGGTAAAGCGATCGGGACACCTTTTTTATATCATATATCATGAATCCGGATGGATTCATGAATCAGTCTTCAATGAAACGCATCCGGCTGTCTGAGACATCCTCGCGCGCAGAGGAGTGAACGGAGACATCCTTCTGGCGCATGCATTTGGCGCATAAAGTTCCGAAAGAGATCGGTGCGCCGCATCTGGTGCAGTGCATGGTAATCGTGTTCAGATGGTCGTCCTTGTACTCAATACGCCCCTCGCGGATCCACTTTTTGACCTGCATATGCGGAATGTGGAAGTGCTGTGCAACATCGTATTCATTTACATCGTTCTCACGGATGTACTCTTTGACCTCGCGGAAGAGCTTCTGTTCGATACACGACGGGCAGAGATTCTCTTTGTATGTCAATGGAAGCGGTCGTTTGCATTCTTCACAATATTTATAGTTCCCAAATAAATCCTGTGGTTGTTCCATCGTCTGTCACCTCCGGTAGTATGCTGCCACATCCGTCCGCCGCATGTAGGCATGGGCGTTCGTCTTTACTCCATGTTCACTGTTTATAGATTCATTATACCATGAACGACGGTGAATGAAAACTTTTATCACGTAGAAAAGAAAAGAAACTTAGCAGAAGCTTAGCGGGGAGGAAACGATTTGAAACTGTTTCATTTGTCGGATCTTCATATAGGAAAACAGCTGCATCACTACAATCTCGCGGCAGAGCAGCGCAAGACACTGGCGCAGATTGTGGCGCTTGCAAAAAGCGAGCACCCGGATGCCATCCTGATTGCGGGAGATATTTACGACACGCCGGTGCCTTCGGCGGAGGCAGTGTCTGTCTTTGATGCGTTTCTGTCAGCATTATGCGAGATAGAGCCGCAGATTGCAGTCATGATCATTGCGGGGAATCATGACAGTGCCAGAAGAATTGATTTTTGCCAGCAGTATTCTTGCAAAGCATGAGGTGTATATCACGGGACTTCCGCCGATGCAGGAGGGGGAGACGATCCGCCGCGTGACGCTTGCGGACGGATACGGTGAGGTGGATTTTTATCTGCTTCCGTTTGTGAAGCCGGGTTATGTGAGAAAGCTGTTTGACGAGGAAATAAAAGGCTATGACATGGCGGTAAGGCGCCTGATTGAGCGCGAGGAGATAGATCCGGCGCGAAGATGCGTGATCCTGTCACACCAGTTTTATACGGCGGGCGGAAAGGAGCCTGCGACCTGTGACTCCGAAATCCACTATGTCGGTGGCGTTGAAAATGTCGATGCCGGCGTGCTTGCGCCGTTCGACTATGCTGCATTGGGACATATCCACCGCGCACAGCATATAGGAGCGGAAAAATACCGCTATTGCGGGGCGCCGTTTCCGTATTCCATCAGCGAGGCGGGGGGAGGAGAAGAGCGTGACGGTCGTGGAACTGGGAGAAAAGGGACAGCCGCCTGTGATCCGGCAGATTCCGCTTCCGCCGGTGCGGGAGGTAAAAAGCTGACCGGGACGCTGCATGAGATTTTTGGAGCAGGCGGGGAGGAGGTCTGCCACGCATTTGTGAGCATCACCCTCACGGATGATGTGGAAGCGTTCCAGCCGAAGGAGCGTCTGGAGGAAAAATACGACCACATCCTGGAGATACGGATCGACAACGCGCGGACGAGGAAGCTGTTGTCGGACACGGAAGAGCAGCTTGCCGAAGTGCGGCCGGAGGAGGCGTTTGCCATGTTTTTTTCGGAGATGAATGGGAGAGAGATGACGCCTGAGGAGCGGGAACTGATGCGTCAGGTGATTGCGCAGGAAATGGAGGGGGACGAATGAAGCCTGAAAAACTCATCCTGTCGGCGTTCGGATCGTATGCGGGACGCACGAAGATTGATTTTACGGCACAGACGGGCGGACTGTTCCTGATCACGGGGGATACCGGCGCCGGTAAGACTACGATTTTTGATGCCATCACCTATGCACTGTACGGGGAGGCGAGCGGCGGAGGCAAAAGCGGAGCCATGATGCGGAGCCAGTATGCCAAAAGCGTGACGGAGACCTATGTGGAATTCTTTTTTTTTTGTATGCGGGCGAGGCGTACCGCGTGCGGAAGAAATCCGGAATATAAGATCGTAAAAAGAATTGAAAAACGGAAAATTGCGGGAGCAGAAGGTTCCGGCAGGCGTGGAACTGACGCTGCCGGACGGAACGGTGTATCCGGAAAAAGGAGCCAGACCGATGCGAAGATCGAAGAGCTGATCGGGCTGTCGAAGGAACAGTTCACACAGACCGCCATGATCGCGCAGGGGGATTTTTTTAAAACTTCTGTATGCAAAGTCGGACGACCGGAAAAAAATTTTCTCCAAATTATTTCACACGGACGCATACTGGAGAATCCAGGAGAACTTAAAGCGGCGTTCATTCGAGATGGACCGGGTGCTTGCGGAAAATGAGCGGGCTGCCGAGCAGGAGAGGGCGCGCGTGATTCTGCCGCGCGAAGAACTGAAAGAACTTCCGCTTCCGGAAGCGGTGGAGCAGATCGGTACTTGGGAGAAGGAGCTGACCGCTTCGCAGGAGACCGTGCGGGGAGGAGATCCGGAGACTGACTGCGGGCAATCTCTAAGGCGAAGGAAGTCAATGAACTGTTTGAGGGATTAAGAGCCTGTGAACAGCAGGTACAGAAGCTGAAGGAAGAAGAGCCCGTGGAAGCGCGCCGGAAAGAACAGCTGGTGGCGGCAGTACGTGCGGAGAGGGTGCATGTGAAGGAATTGCGCTGCAATGAGCGTCTGGATGAGCGGCGGCAGTCCGACGAGACGGTGGAGCGGATGAAGAGCCTTATCGCGGAGGAAAAGGAAGCACATGGCAGGCAGGGGCAGGACTTTAATACGCTTAAGATGCAGAGCGCCGATGCGGCGGAAGCCGACGCGGAGAAAATGCTCCGCATCCGGGAACAGCTTCCGGTGTATGAGCGCCTGGGAGAGGCAGTAGAGCGGGAACAGCAGGCAAAGCAGGCGTACGAGTCGGCGAAGCAGTATTATGAGCGTGCGGTGCGGGAAGGCGCCAGCCGGCTGCTTGCGGAAAAAAAAACAGGCAGCTTTTACTGGAGGAAAAAGTATGTCAGTGCCGCAAAAAGCATGGGAGCGGGCGTCCGCCCGGTCCACGGAGGCGTCTGCGGAATATGAGCACGTGTACCAGCTGTTTTTAAAGGAACAGGCGGGAATTCTGGCACAGAATCTGCGGGAGGCAGAGCCTTGTCCGGTCTGCGGCTCCCTGACACATCCGCATCCGGCGTCCCTTGCCGAGAATGCGGTCAGTGAAGCAGCAGTAAAGGCGGCGAAGGAACAGCGGGAGCAGGCGGAGACGGCGCGCGATGCTGCGTATCAGGAATTTGACGGGCAGAAAAGCGCGGCGGCAGAGCAGGAACTGCGTCTGGAGCAGGCGAAGCAGCAGTTCTTGGCGCTTGCGGGAGATGCGTGCGGCGACGGAGAGAAAGAACTTTATACGTTTGCCGCACAGCAGGCGGCAGAAGAACCTGCAGCAAAAAAGAGGTCTCTGACAGAGCGTGGACGGCAGGCGGAACGATTTTCACGGGAGGGGAAAAACATCCCGGGGAAACGGGAGATGCGGTGGACCGCCTGAAGCTTGAGGCGCTCAAGCGCGACTGGGAAGAAGGACAGCGGGAAACGGCACGGATCCGCGCGGAGTTATCATATGAGACGAAGGAACGGGCTGAGCAAGCGCTGCAGCAGCTGACGGATAAGGCAGACCGGCGGACGAAGTGTCTGGCGGATGCAGAGGAAGCACTGCAAAAGAAAAAAAAGGGAAGACATTTCCAGACAAGAGGGAATGCTGACGCAGGAGCAGACGAAGAATGCCGGATTTGTGCAGGAGTGTCTGGAATTGGAGAAAGAATACCGGCAGGCGCTGCGTGATGCCGGATTTTCTTCGGAGGAGGCATACCACGAAGCATTCCTTACAGAGAGCGGGCGGGAGACGCTCGTGCAGCAGTCTGAGGCATACGTCCGGAATCGCGTGGAAAGTGAGGGCAGGCTTCTGACTATGCAGAAGCTGACCGAGGGAAAGCAGGAGATCGGGATCCTGGCATGGGAGACGGAACTGGAGGCGCAAAAACAGCGCCAGCAGGAGCTTCATGAGGAGATTCTTGCAATGCACACCGCATACGAGACGGATGCGAAAGTGGTGGAGCGCTGCAGGGAATATTTCGCCGCACACGAGCGGCTCGATGCGGAAAACCAGGTGCTGAAAAGACTGTACTGCACGGCGGATGGGCGCCTGGCGGGCTCGGCGAAGATTGATTTTGAGACGTATGTGCAGCGCCGGTATTTCCGGCAGGTGATCTACGAGGCGAACAGACGGCTATTGACGATGAGCGGACATCAGTTTATGCTTAAGCTGAAAGAGACGGAAAACAGCGGGCGCAAATCCAACGAAGGTCTGGATCTGTCGGTGTACAGTCTGGTCACGGACAGTGAGCGCGATATCCGTACCTTATCCGGCGGCGAGTCGTTTCTGGCAGCGCTTGCCATGGCGCTTGGGCTTTCGGATATTGCCATCCGCAAGGCGGGAGCCGTGCACCTGGATATGATGTTTATCGATGAGGGCTTTGGTACGCTGGATGCGCAGTCCAGAAAACAGGCGATTGAAGTATTGTCACAGCTTGCGGGAAGCGAGCGCCTGGTGGGAATCATCTCCCATGTGACAGAATTAAAAGAACAGATAGAACACAGACTTTATGTCACGCGCACGGAGAACGGAAGCGAGGCAGTCTGGGAGGAATAGCAGTGGAAAAGTATGAAAACAGGCAGGAATGTCCGATTGGTGTGTTTGATTCGGGAGTCGGGGGAATCAGTGTGCTGCGGGAACTGGTGGCACAGATGCCGAACGAGAATTATATCTTTTTTGGGGATTCTAAGAATGCGCCCTACGGTACAAAGACGCTGGAGGAAGTGCAGCGGCTGACCTGTGCGGATGCCGAATATCTGCTGTCACGCGGCGTAAAGGCGCTCGTGGTGGCATGCAACACGGCGACAAGCGCGGCCATCCGGATCCTTCGGGAAAAAATATGCGGATATGCCGGTGATCGGAATCGAGCCGGCATTAAAGCCGGCAGTGCGCGCTGGCGGACACCCGCGTGTTCTGGTCATGGCAACACCGATGCCCCTGCGCGAGGAGAAGTTTCATGCCCTGATGCAGCGGTTTGAGTCGGATGCCGAGATCTTAAGGCTGCCGTGCCCGGGGCTGGTGGAGTATGTGGAGCAGGGTGTGCTGGAGGGTGCAGAACTCGAAGCATTCCTTGCAAATCTGTTTGAACCGTACCGAAGCCATCCGGTAGATTGTGTTGTGCTGGGCTGCACGCATTACCCGTTTGTGCGGGAGACAATCCAGAAGCTTCTCGGAGCCGGAGTGCAGATCTTTGACGGCGGAGCGGGGACCGCGCGGGAGACAGAACGCAGGCTTAAGGATTGCGGTCTGTGCAGTGGCAGAGCGCAGCAAGGAACCGTGGAATTGTGCAACAGTCTTGCGTCGGAGCAGATGAAACAGCTGGAGATCCGGCTGCTCCAGTCGGGCACGGTGCAGGCAATTATAAAAAAAAATAGAAATAAAATATTAAAGAAATCTAAATAACATTGAACGTTTTTTTTAGAAAGCTTTATGAAAATCGACATACTTCGGACACATTTTTTCCGTATACTAACATCATCGAAAGGAGCTGAGGACGGTTTCCCCAGAGCTTCGTTCCCAGCAGCTCAGAGATGTGGAATAAAGGTCATATTTCTGCAGAACCTTTCGGTGAAGATTCCTTTATATAGATTAACATTTTCATAACTAAACTCCTCGAAAAACCCCCGGGACAGAGATGTCCCGGGGGTTTTTCATTGGGGGAACATACAAAGAATGTAAAATGCAGTTTTTATATGTTGAACTTACTATATTTGTGATATAATGTCGCTCCCTGTGAGGGGAGTGTGGGTTGAAATATCGCTAATAATATAGAAGGGATAGCATGGCTGTGTTTCGTACTCTGCGAAGAAAACACGTTTGTATCTACCACTTCTGGCCAAAGTCGCAACTATTACATCTTCGAGATAGCGAAAAAATACTAAAAAACTATCCCTCTTCACTACGTAATAGGGGGACGAAATAATAGCTTTGATGTGACTTGGTTTTTGCTGGTGCATTTATCAACATCAAGAGTTTTGTGCATGAGACAGATATGTCGAAGAAGCAAAGGTAAAGTAGTTGAAGTTGTGGACACACAATAATGAAATATATATTCCATGCGAACGAAATCTTCTGTAAAATCCCCCGAAAATCTGTTGAAAATTCCTAAAAAATGTTATTATTTTGATGTTTTTTTCTTGAAAAACGCCACTTACATTTTGTAAGATAAAGCGTTAGAATAGCTATGCTATAAGAATACTTTATACATATTTAATAATTTATTAACAGAAAGGGAGTATAGATATGGAATCGTATTCATTTTTACTGTTCTTGGCGATCATTATGATCTCAACCAAGATTCTGGGTTTATTTACCCGTAAGATTCATATGCCGGCGGTTGTCGGTGCATTAGTTGCAGGTGTGATCTTAGGACCGTCCTGTCTGAATTTGATTACATTGACCGGAGATACCGGCGTCTTTCTTGAGCAGATGGCAGAGATTGGTGTTATCCTCCTGATGTTTAACGCAGGACTGGAGACGGATCTGTCCGAACTTAAGAAAAATGGTGTGGCATCTTTCGTAACAGCATTGATCGGTGTGATTGTTCCGTTGATTGGTGGATTCCTGGGGTATGCATTTTTCTTCCACACAGACTTCAGCGATTACGATGAGGTGTTAAAGGCAGTGTTCGTCGGTGTTGTACTGACAGCAACATCTGTAAGTATCACAGTTGAGACGCTGCGTGAGATGGGCAAGCTGAAAGGAAAAGTCGGAACGACAATCCTTGGCGCAGCTGTTATCGATGATATCATCGGTATTATCGTACTCACAATCGTAACCAGCTTAAAGGATACCAGCGTAAGCCCGATCACAGTTGTGTTAAAGATTGTACTGTATTTCGTATTTATTGCAGTATTGATCTTCGGTGCTTACAAAGTTAAAGGTATTTGTGGAAGAGCAGGATGAGAAGAGAAGAACCGCTATCATCTGTGTAGCGCTCTGCTTCATTCTTTCCTATATCTCAGAGGAATACTTCGGTATTGCAGATATTACCGGTGCTTACTTCGCAGGATTGATGCTCTGCACGATGAAGGTTGGACCGTATGTTGCAAGAAGATGCGAGATTCCGTCTTACCTGATTTTCTCACCGGTATTCTTTGCCAGTGTAGGTCTTAAGGTAACAGTCGGCGGAATGGATACCAGCATCTGGATCTTCGCAATCATTCTGCTTGTCATCGCAATCTTAAGCAAGGTTGTCGGATGCGGACTGGGTGCAAAGATATGCGGATGTACCGGAAAGGAAGCATTCCAGGTCGGTATCGGTATGATTTCCCGAGGTGAGGTTGCACTGATTGTGGCGCAGAAAGGATATGCAAGTGGTATGTTAGACGATGTCCTGTTTGCTCCGATCGTTCTCGTTGTTATTGTAACGACGCTGATCACCCCGATTCTCTTAAAGCTTGTCATGAAAGACAATGATTCTGAGAAAGCTGCTGCATAAGGGCATAGAACAGATATTATAAAATCAGGATTTAAGAAGCCGTCACTTTTGTGGCGGTTTCTTTTTTTCACTCTATAGGCTATGTGAGTTTATTGCTTCTTTTGCAAAAAAACAGTTAGAATAGACACAGAAAAAAAGAAATGAGGAGATTGCAATGTTACAGGATCTGCAGGAAAATATCAGATGGAAAAATATATGGCTGCAATGATATGGTTCGGGCGGCGTGCGGAGACTGCGCGGGATGCCATGCCTGCTGTGAGAAAAATGGGGACATCCATTGTGCTTGATCCCTGTGATATATGGCGTCTGACGACCGTGACCGGGAAAAATTTTTGAACAGCTGCTTGCCGATACGATAGAGCTGCAGGTAGTGGACGGCGTGATTCTTCCGAACCTGAGGATGGACGGAGAAAAAAGAGCAGTGTGTGTTCTTGAATGAACAGGGAAGATGCAGGATCCATGCAATGCGTCCCGGGTTGTGTCGTGTATTTCCGCTTGGCAGAATCTATGAGGAAGGCAGAATCCGCTACTTTCTGCAGATGGATGCCTGTCAGAAGCCCGGGCGCAGCAAAGTGAAGGTTGGAAAATGGCTCGATACTCCGCAGATGGAACAATACGAACGGTTTCTGCTGGACTGGCATGGTCTGCGGAAGCAGCTGGAGAAGCGGATGAAAGACGGAATTGGTGAACAGGAGGCAAAGACGATCAACATGTTTTTGTTAAATCTGTTTTTTTATAAAACCATATGAACCGGAGCAGGACTTCTATGAGCAGTATGAGGAGAGAAGAGCGATGGCCGGTCAGGCAGGGTTAAAATAAACTGCGGATAATGTATGGCAGGAGATGGAAGTATGATAATCGACAGAGGATTGAATCAGAAAGGGACAGATGAGAATATTGGAACCAGCCGCGTCAATCTCACGCAGCGGTATGTGGAATCCGTCAAATACAATGGTCTGGGCGATTTTACCGAAGAATTGCGTGAGGAAGCAGACTACCGGAAGCGCATTGAAAAGATTTTCTCGGAAATTCATATGACTGGGGAGACGTATGCGGATCTACAGCCAGAGGCATTGATGGAAGCCTACTGGCAGGGAGAGGAAATGATATCGCGTTACTACTGGGCAAAGAGGCGGGACACGGACGACATTATCTGGGTGCGTGTGGATGTGAGGATTGTACCGCAGCTGGATACGGGAGATTTGTTTGCCTTTTACAATAACTGGGATGTCACGCATGAGAAAAACCGTGACCGTATGATGCAGCTGATCATTGAGTTTGACTATGATTATGTGGAATACATCTGTCTGCAGAATGGCCATTTCGAGATTATGGCGCAGGAAAAAAGCTCCATGTGTCCGAGCGCCAGGGGAACAGACTACGACGCGGATATACGTGATTATCTTACCAGAGTCGCAGTGACGGATCAGCTGGAAGCACACATCAGGGCAATGCAGACAGAGGAAATCCGGCGTAATCTTGAGGTGGAGCCGCTTTTTACATACAGGAAATTGATGTGAGAGAGTTTGACGGTTCAGTGCGGCGTAAAATGATCCGTTATACCTATATGGATAAGCAGATGGGGACGGTATTCAAAAAAGCTGTGTGGACATCGAAGACATCGTAACGGAGGAGAAGAAAAAAGCAGGAACGTCTGGAGCGGGCGATTGAGGAAACGGAGCGGGCGAATTGCGCCAAGAGTGAATTCCTGGCCCATATGAGTCATGATATCCGGACGCCGATGAATGCGATTATCGGCATGACATCCGTTGCAAGGCAGGAATGTCAGGATGAGACGATCTGCGGATATCTGGATAAGATTAAATCCTCAAGTGAGTTTCTGCTCGGACTGATCAATGATATGCTGGATATTTCACGCATAGAGAGCGGCAATCTGAACCTGAAGTCGGAGCAGATGAGCAGAAAGACGTTTGGAACGGCAATCAATACCACGATCGGCCCGCTGATGGAGCAGAAAAACATTACGTTCCAGTGTGATCTGCAGCATATGGAAGAAATGATATACACTGATGCGGTGCGGTTCAAGCAGATTTTCTTCAATCTGCTGTCCAATGCAGCAAAATACACGCCAGCCAGAGGGCGGAAATGTGTGGCTTCTGACCGAAAGGCTACGCACGGAAGGAAACGTTGAATGGGTGCGTTTTACGGTGCGGGATAGTGGAATCGGTATGAGTGAGGAATTCCTGGAGCATGCGTTTGAACCGTTTTCACAGGAGGGTAACCGCACGCTTGCCCTGCAATGGCAGGGAACCGGTCTTGGACTTGCGATCGTAAAGAAACTGGTGGTCATGATGCACGGCACGATTGAAATTCACAGTAAATTAGGAGAGGGTACCGGGGTAATCCTCGATCTGCCGCTTACGATCTCGGGCGTCGATGCTCCGGAAAAAATGCCACAGGCAGTCATGGCAAAACAGAACCTGGAAGGCAGACGGGTGCTTCTGGCAGAGGACAATGAGATCAATACTTTTGTGGCCAGACGTATTCTGGAATCAAAGGGAATTATTGTGGAACATGCGGAAAATGGAAAAAGAGCGGTGGAAATGGTGGAGCAGAATCCGGAGGGATATTTTGACGCAATCATGATGGATATCCGGATGCCGGTGATGAGCGGACTGGAGGCAGCCAGACAGATCCGGGCAATGAGCCGGACGGATGCACAGACTGTGCCCATAATTGCCATGACGGCCAATGCCTATGAGGAAGATGTCAGCCAGTCGTTGGCGGCCGGGATGAACGCTCATCTTGCAAAGCCGATCGAACCGCAGGTGATTCTGGATACACTTGCGGGGTATATAGGCAGTAAGAACTAGAAAGTTGCACTGTAAATAGAAAAAGAAAGGCATGCATTTCGTCGGAATGTCGATGTAAAAGTTGTGATACTGTTGCTATAATAAGTTCCGATGAGAGGGAGACGGCAGGATGAAGCATTTGAAACAATTTTTGATTATTTTACTTTTTTCATTTCTTGGAGAAGGATTAAAGGCATTGCTTCCACTTCCGGTACCGGCAAGCATCTATGGACTGGTATTGTTGTTTGCGGCACTGGAGCTTGGAATAATAAAACTCTCTGCAGTGGAAGATGCAGGGAAATTTTTGATAGAGATCATGCCGGTGATGTTTATTCCGGCGGGGGGCGGGGCTGGTCGAGTCCTGGAGCGCTTTAAAGCCGATCTGTGTGCAGGTGGTTGTGATCATGTTTGTATCCACGATTGTGGTTATGGTGATTTCGGGAAGAGTGACACAGTTTGTAATTCGCAGAAACAGAAAGGCATAAGGAAATGAGGGAATTTTTAAATCAGTCTGTATTTTTCGGTGTGGCAATCAGCGTATTGACCTATGAACTGGGAGTATTTTTGAAAAAGAAGCTGAAGTGGCCGATATGTAATCCACTTTTTAATTTCGATCGTCGCGGTGATCATTTTTCTGGTCGCGTTTGATATTCCTTACGAGAGTTATAACGCGGGAGCAAAATATCTGAGCTATCTTCTGACGCCGGCAACGGTCTGTCTGGCGATCCCGCTCTACGAGCAGGTGGAGCTTTTGAAAAAAATTCTAAGGCAATCGTGCTTGGATTGATCTCCGGTGTGATTACGAGTCTTGTGTGTGTGCTTGTACTGGCACTGTTGTTTCATTTTGATCATGCGCAGTATGTGACGCTTCTGCCGAAATCCATCACGACCGCGATCGGCATGGGAATATCGGAGGAGCTTGGCGGTTATGTGACCATCACGGTTGCTGTGATTATTATTACCGGAGTGATTGGCAATATGCTGGCGGAGACGGTCTGCCGTATATTTAAGATTGAGGAGCCGGTGGCAAAGGGAATTGCAATCGGGAGCGTCATCCCATGCGGTTGGTACAGTCAAGGCGATGGAGATAGGAGAGATCGAAAGGTGCGATGAGCAGTCTTGCCATTGCGGTTGCGGGACTTCTGACAGTTGTGCTGGCACCGGTATTTGCAGGAATTATGTAGCACGCGGTCTGCCTGCCCTATATGCAGATCATTATGCACCAGGATCTTATATCTGACATAAGATAAAGAGAGAAAACAAAGAAGTGGAATCTTTATGTATTGTCAGAATAGAATGGTACACACCGTGCAGGAGGGGGATACTGTATCGCCTTGCGAGACAGTACCACACAACCGTCACGGAACTGATACTCGGAAATCGGGGGTAAACCCCTACAACCTGCAGGTAGGAATGAAGCTCTATGTCTGCCCGGGGAAAGCTACGTACCGCCCCAGGGAGGCAGCGCAAACACCGGGGACACGGGAAACAGCGGAAGCACCGGGAACACCGGTAATGCTGGAAATGGTGGAAATACCAGTAATGCCGGCGTGGGCGGAAACATCGGTATCGGAGTGGTGATTCCGGGTGGACAGCGCCCGGGCGGAAATCAGACAGCGGGAGAGAGGCAGAATTCAGTGAATCAGCTGTTTGAGACAATGCGTCTGGCGTGGCTGGAACTGATCTACTGGACACGGATGTATATGATGAGTGTGGATTCCGGGGCAGATGCAAAAGAGCAGTATGCAGTGGAGGGACGCCTGTTGGAAACTGCAGATGCAATCACGGATGTTTTTGCAGAGCGGCTGCCGGTAGCTGTCACAAGACAGCTGCGCAATCTGCTCGTGGAACATGTGGAGATGACGGGGCAGATCATCCGCACGTTAAAATCCGGGGATAAGGAGAATTATGAACAGCAGATCCGGGAGTGGTATGCTAATGCGAATCAGATCGCAACACTTCTCGCTGACCAGAATCCCTACTTTGCAGGAAAAGAGACGAGGAATCTTCTGTTGAATTATCTGGATATGACGCGCGAGATTATAGAACATCAGATGAACGGTGAGTATGACCAGAGCATTGATACCTTCCGGGATTTAAGTGATCTGGTGCTGGAACTCGCTGATTATCTCGCAAGAGGACTTCTGGCGCGCTGATGTGCTTTGCAAACGGGCGGTGCCTCTTGTGCATCGCCTTTCTGGTACTATTTGCGGCGCTACTGATCCTGGCAGTAGTGCACAGAGTGCGGGCGAAGAAAAAAGTTCTTGCATTGACTCCCGGGGAACGGGTGCGGCTGCTCAATGAACTGGCGGAACCCTTTGGATTTGCTTATCTGCCGTCGGAAGATATTTTTACCTCAAGGCTGGATGCCTGGCAGCGTGACAAGGGATATGAGGCGAAATATGATACCATGGCGGTGGGTGCCGGGATGGTGATTGACGCATTTCCCGTGTACTTTAATTATGAGGGAAGAACCTGGCTGGTGGAATTCTGGAAGGGACAGTACGGGATCAACACCGGCGGAGAGGTCGGAATTTACCATGCGAAGGGCGTGATTCCGCCGCACGCCTATCACACGGTGCATTTTGAAGCGGTATCGGATGCAGAACTCCCGAGAATCTGCAGCTGTCTGGACACGGCAGAGAAAAACGTTTTATGAAATCTGTGCCAGACACTGGTGGCTCACCGGCTTTCGGATGGGCGTGTATACAAAACCGTCGCGCCTCAGACTTGCCACGACGCTGATTTTCCCAGAGCAGGAGATGGCGCTGGCGTTCTGGGAAGGTCTCCACAAAACCGGAAAACCGCGCAGCCTTTTTTCGCATCTGCGGAAGAGAAGTCAGTGTGCGGATGAATTTTTCGGAGGAACACGGATTGATTCCGGGAATCTGCAGAAGCGTGGTGCTTCTCTGGAACAGGCTGCTGTGCAGAGGATTTAGGATCGTGACATACCCGTGGAAACGGACGGCGGACAGAATGGTATTTCTATATTATCTGCTTCCAGGATGGTTTCGGAAGATTCTGGTGCTTTCGGGCGGGCGATGCAAACCGCGCTGTAGAACCAGGAAACCGCACAGATCATGTCGGGGCAGGTGAAAACATGGGATGTTATCGAAGGATTGACAGGGCATTGGAACATGCCCTGCACCTTCCGCTTGGCACGGGCAGCCGCTATGTGGTGATCAGTGACTGCCACAGAGGGAAGGGACAACAAATGACAATTTCCTGAAAAACGCGTACCTGTACGAGGCGGCGATGGAACATTATATAAAGAGAGGATTCTTCTATCTGGAACTGGGGGACGGGGAGGAACTCTGGGAAAACCGCTGCATGGATCGGATTGTGCACTATCACGAGACCGTGTATGAGATGTTTGCTTGTCTGCAAAGCCGGAATGCGCTGTGCCGCATCTATGGAAACCACAATATGGAGCTGAGAAAAAAATCCTGCCGGAGGCGATTATATTAGATAATTGCGAGGGCGGAAGGGATGTCTGCATGATTCACGGGCATCAGGCGGATTTTTTTAATTCTGTGTGCTGGAGGCTCTCCAGAGCTCTGGTGCGCTACGTGTGGAAACCGTTGGAGCGCTCCGGCGTGGAATGATCCCACGAGTGCGGCGCGCAATTATAAAAAGGCGGTCCGGTATGAACAGTGCCTGGCGGGCTGGACCAGACTTCACGACCGTTATCTGATTGCCGGCCATTCACACAGACCGAGACTGCCGGAAAACGGGGAGCTGTATCTGAATGCGGGAAGCTGTGTGCATCCCGGGTGCATCACTGCCATCGAACTGGAACAGATGCAGATGACGCTTGTGAAATGGAAGGTGGCGACGCGCCCGGACATGACCATGTATGTGGTACGTGAGAAGCTTGCCGGACCGGCTGCCATTTTGTAGGAAAAACGCGATTTTTCAAAAAAATCATTTGACGGAACCGCCATTTATGATAATATATATATCGTTATATTAAATCGTTAAAGCGAGGACGGAAGCGTCCCCTGACGATAGCTGGTAATTGGAGGAGCAGAAAAAAATGATTAAAGTTGTGAAGTTTGGCGGCAGCTCTCTGGCAAGTGCGGAACAGTTTGCAAAAGTGGGGAAGATCATTCAGGCGGACAAGGAAAGACGTTATGTAGTGCCGAGTGCCCCGGGAAAACGCAATGCCAAGGACACCAAGGTCACAGATATGTTATATGCCTGTTATGCGCTGGTGGAGGCAGAGGAGGATTTCCGCGTGCCGCTGATGAAGATCAAGGACCGCTATGACACAATTATCAATGGACTGAATCTGAAGCTGTCACTGGAGGAAGAATTCAAAAAGATCAGTGAGAACTTTAAAAATAAAGCGGGGGTTGACTATGCGGCGTCCCGCGGCGAATATCTGAACGGTATTATTATGGCGAATTACCTTGGCTACGAGTTTGTGGATGCGGCAGAGGTGATTTCCTTCGAGGAGGACGGAACTTTTGACGCGGAGAAGACCAACAAGGTGCTGGCAGAGCGTCTGGAGAAATGCGAGCGTGCGGTAATTCCGGGATTCTACGGGGCACTGCCGGACGGAACGATCAAGACCTTTTCCAGAGGCGGTTCCGACATCACGGGATCCATCGTGGCGCGTGCGGTACATGCCACCTGCTATGAGAACTGGACGGATGTGTCGGGCTTTCTCATTGCAGATCCGCGCATCATTAAGGATCCGCAGCCGATCAAGACGATCACATACCGTGAGCTGCGCGAGCTTTCCTATATGGGCGCCAGCGTGCTTCATGAGGACGCAGTGTTCCCGGTGAGAAAAGCAGGAATTCCGATCAACATCCGCAATACCAACGCACCGGAAGATGAGGGAACCTGGATCGTGGAGAGCACCTGCCATCAGTCAAAATACACCATTACCGGTATTGCCGGCAAAAAAAGGTTTCGTTTCTGTAAACATTGATAAAGATATGATGAATTCCGAGGTTGGATTCGGGAGAAAAGTATTGTCCGCGTTTGAGGAGAATAATATCTCATTCGAGCATATGCCGTCCGGCATCGACACGATGACAATCTTCGTTCACCAGCCGGAATTCGAGGGCAAAGGAGCAGGCAGTGAATCTCAGCAATTCACCGTCTGGCAAAGCCGGACAGTATCGAGCTGGAGGGTGATCTGGCGCTGATCGCGGTTGTGGGACGCGGCATGAAGTCGACCAGAGGAACGGCAGGCCGTATCTTCTCGGCACTGGCACATGCAAACATCAACGTCAAGATGATCGATCAGGGATCTTCTGAGCTGAACATTATTATCGGTGTGAGCAATGCGGATTTTGAACCGGCAATCCGTGCGATCTATGACATTTTCGTGGAGACCCAGCTCTAAGATTAAGATATGAAGAACGACAAGCACGAGCAAAATGAATTACAGCGTATGATGGAAGGCAGGGCTGCCCGCATGATTGCGGCTGCAGTCACTGTCTTTTTGTGCGTACTGACATTGTTTGAATTTGTTGCGTTCAAGATGGAGTGGAATGTGCCTGCACTGGCGGTGCTAAGCGGCGACAACGGACTGTGGACCAGGGAGTACCAGCGGGAAGAACTGGTGATGGACGGCAGCACGGGAAAACATTCTGCTCGCAGACGATGGAGAGACACCGCTCACAGGAAGTGGTGAGAATGCCAAAACGAATGTGGGGGAAAACGGAAGCGGCGGGACGGCGCAGACCGGTGAAAATGCAGGGAACGGGGAAGACTTGCAGGTGGAAGGGACAGAAGCGGTGCGGCAGGAAGAGACTGAGACGCCGGATGTAAGCGGAACCGGAAAAGCGGAAGCGGATGTTAAGGAGACGCAGACACCGGAATTTTCGTATTATATCCGCATCAATCGCAAGCAGAACTGCGTCACGATCTACACCCAGGATGAGGAGGGGGGGAGTATACGGTACCCTATAAGGCAATGGTATGCTCGACCGGACTTTACAACGCAACGCCGCGCGGAACTTACCAGATTTCCACCAAGTATCTGTGGCGGGAACTCTATGGCGGTGTGTATGGGCAGTACGCGACGCGGATTCACGGGGGAATCCTGTTCCATTCTGTGCCCTATTACAAGCGCGCAAAGGATACACTCTGTACGGACAAGTATAACAAGCTGGGACAGCAGGCGTCGATGGGTTGCGTAAGACTGACGGTGGAGGATGCAAAATGGATTGCGGAGAACTGCCCGGAAGGCACTACGGTTGAAATATACGACGGGGAAGACCCGGGGCCGCTCGGGAAACCGGAGGCACAAAAACTGGATAAATCAGATCCGGACTGCCACTGGGATCCGACTGATCCGGATGAGGAAAATCCCTGGCAGCAGACGGAGACGTCCGTGACGGAGAGCGAGCAGGAAAAACAGATAAAATAGAAAAAATAGAACGACGAAGGCGACATCCTATTCATTTGAATCGATGTCGCCTTCTAAACTATCTCGTCCATGGGACTGTACCTCTCTTTTCTTTTTCTTTCGGACTTCTTCGCTTCTTTCGTACCTTGTATCACTCTTCTTATGACGGTGGATATCGCATCATATCTGATTAACTCATCTGATACTGATTCCTCTTTCCATGATTTGGATTGTCACGTGTGTTCTTCGGAGTTAGAAAAAAACGAATGCAATTACGTTTTCGGTGGTCTGTACCTCTCTTTCCTTAATATCGTTTTGAGTAAATCGTTACGTTTCTGGTGGCTTGTACCTTCCTTTCCTTCGATTTCGTTTTCCTTTCTTTTTGTTGTCTTTATTCTATCTGATATATGAGAAAAAGTCAAGCATAAAATGAGAAAATTATAATAAAAAATATTTAAAAACAATAAACAAAGAATAAACGCAAAAATATTCTGAAAATATAGATGCAATAGATATAATATATATTTTTTCGTAAAATACATGTAAATGCTTCGCTGTGGCAGAAGAGCGCGCGTTTCATATAATAAAGAGAAGGGAGCGTAATTCTATGAATAGACAGACCATACTTCTCATCAGTGACATGCGTCAGGTCTATCTGGCGGAGATTATGACCAAAAGAGGACTCAACGTACGCTGCCTGGATATCAGAAACAGCGGGACGGTAAAAGAACAGCTCGAGAAGTTGAAAAGTTTTCTGGCGGAGGCGGATATGCTGATCCTCCCGATTCCGGTGACAAAGATACCGGAACAGAAAATGCTGAACGATATATTGAATAAAAACCTGACGAACGATACGCTGGTGCTTGGAGGCTGCTTCTCCACAGAACAGCAGGAGCTTTTGGAGCGCCGGGACATTCACTATCTGGATTTTATGAGAGATGAGATTGTGACGGAAGAAAATGCAGTGGCGACGGCGGAGGGCGTGATCGCGGAGCTTGTGAACCACAGCCCTTATAACATTGAGGAGGCAAAAATTATCGTCACCGGTTACGGCTGCTGCGGCAGAGCGGTGGCTGCGAGGCTGAAAGCGCTCGGCGCGCGCGTGACGGTGCTGGCAAGAAGACGGGAAGTGCGCAAACTTGCCAAGAAGGATGGATTTTATGCCGCGGATTTTGCGTTTGGACCGGAGGAAGCGATGGGGGCGGCAATGCTGGTCAACACGGTTCCTGCGCCTGTGGTTACAGGTGCGATCATCCGCGAACTGCCGCGGGATGCATATATTTTAGACATCGCGTCCAAACCGGGCGGTACGGATTTTGCCTGCGCCAGAGAGTGCGGCATCCGTGCGGATCTGGCACTTGGACTTCCGGGAAAATATGCGCCGAAGGAGAGCGCCTATATTCTGGACCGGGCGGTGGAGAGATTCGTGCGAAAGGAGCATGAAATGTGATGGATTTTTCAAATTATAATATCGGGCTTGGAATTACCGGTTCGTTTTGTACGTTTGCGAAAGCAAGAAAAGAAATACAGCGGCTGTGCGATATGGGCGCCAATGTGGTGCCGGTTTTTTCATTTAATGCGCAGACGTGTGACACGCGGTTCGGAAGTGCGAAAGATTATGTGGACGGAATCTGCGAGATTACCGGAAATGAGGGCATCCGTACCATCTGTGCGGCGGAGCCGATCGGACCGAATAATTTTCTGGACATCATGGTCATTGCGCCCTGCACCGGAAATACGGCGGCAAAACTCTGCAACGGAATCACGGATACGCCGGTGCTGATGGCGACCAAAGCGCATATGCGCAACGGTAAGCCGCTTGTGATTGCCATCTCGACGAACGATGCGCTCGGCGCCAGCTTTAAGAATATCGGAATGCTGATGAATATGAAAAATATTTATTTCGTTCCGTTCGGGCAGGACAACTGCAAGAGCAAGCCGAACTCCATGATCGCAAAAATGGAGCTCCTGCCGGACACAATCGAGGCGGCGCTCGCCGGCAGGCAGATCCAGCCGATTCTGCAGACCCCGACGTAACGCAGATCTGACGGAGCCGGGCGGAGACAGAGACGGAAAATGCCGGGGACGTTTTATATAGTAGATCATAGATCATTTTAGAGTTCCGGATGCTCCTGGCAAGGGGGATTCTAATCGAAAAACCCGGCATTTCTAATCCGCACCGCATTCGGCATCTTCGATGATCCGTGTCTTTCCAAGCTTTGAGCACTCCGCGGGTGTGTTCGCAAGCCGGCAGACAATTTAAGGACTTTTGTGTGTTCCTTGCATCACCAATGAACAAAAATAACCGCGCGAAGCCGATGTCTGAGTTGGCATCTGCCCTGTTTTCAATAGTAGATGCCAGCGAGTTTCGGTTCGCGCGGTTTTATATTGTCTGTGAAGCGGTGATGCTAGAAACGCTAAAAAGTCCGCTCATTGTCTGCGGCTTGCCGGACACATCCCGCGGATTGTCAAAGCGTGGCAAAGACACAGAACCTGATGCCAAATGCGGCACGGAAGAAATGCTCGGATTTTTCTCCAAAGAATCCGCCCCTGCCAGAAGCATCCGGAACAATAAGATGCTCTGATTTTCTGCAAAATAAAAAAAATTCAGCAGTTTTCCGTCGCTGTCTCCGCCCGGCGCAGGGAGTCTGCTTCCGGTGGGCTGCAGAGCGGCTGTGGCTGCGGCAGGCGAAAACAGATGGCGATTTGTGATTCATTTGATAAGATAAAAGGTGTTTCCTTACGCCTGCTTGGATGCCTCGTAGGCTTCGCGACAGGCCTTAGCCAGCTGATCGCCGCAGGAAGTCGGGCGTCCGTTGCAGGAGATGCCGCCGATTTTCTCCTCAACCTGCTCGACGGTAAGACCCTCGACGAGCTTCGGAATCGCTTGAAGATTGCCGTTGCAGCCGCCGGTGAACTTTACGTTATGCACGATGTTGCCCTCCAATTCAAGATCAATCTGTGTGGAACAGGTGCCTCTGGTCTTATATGTGTATGTCATTTTGAAATCCTCCTTTATTGAAAAAATAGATCGTTCAGATCACTTTTGAGTATAACATGGAACCGGAAGTGTGCAAGAAAAAAATTTGCAGTAAAGCGGCAGTTAATAAAAAATTTACAATTCTTTTTACGCCTGTTTTTATTGTGGTGGTGCTGGAAAAGTGTTACAATAACAATATTGTGCGGGGTCATACCCTTTTGCAGGTGTCCCGCAGGAGAATGGATTTTGACACAGTTTTGTGTAAAAACAGGAGTAGGAGCTTTTTATGAGTGCAATAACGAAGATCTTCGGAACCCACAGCGAGCGTGAGTTAAAGCGGATTTACCCGCTTGTCGACAAGGTGGAATCTTACCGCGAGGCGATGGGAGCACTTTCCGATGAAGAATTAAAGAACAAGACGAAGGAATATAAGGAGAGACTGGAGAACGGCGAGACGCTGGACGATCTTCTTCCGGAGGCATATGCGACGGTGCGTGAGGCGGCGAAGCGTGTGCTCGGCATGGAGCATTATCGTGTGCAGATTATTGGTGGTATCATTCTCCACCAGGGACGTATCGCTGAGATGAAGACCGGTGAAGGTAAGACTCTGGTATCGACACTGCCGGCATACTTAAATGCACTTGAGGGCAAGGGCGTGTGCATCGTCACAGTCAACGACTATCTGGCAAAGCGTGACTCTGAGTGGATGGGACAGGTCCATGAATTCCTGGGACTGAAAGTCGGCGTGGTTTTGAACGAGATGACGAATGATGAGCGCCGGGATGCTTATAACTGTGACATTACCTACGTGACAAACAATGAGCTTGGCTTTGATTATCTGCGTGACAACATGGTAATCTATAAGGAACAGCTGGTGCAGCGCGGACTGCATTTTGCCATCATCGACGAGGTCGACTCGGTATTGATCGATGAGGCGCGTACACCGCTCATCATTTCCGGACAGAGTGGCAAATCCACCAGACTGTATGAAGCATGCGATATTCTGGCGTGCCAGATGAAGCGCGGTGAGGACATGCCGGAGTATTCCAAGATGGATGCCATCATGGGCGTGGAGCAGGAGGAGACCGGAGACTTCATCGTAAACGAGAAGGATAAGGTGGTCAGCCTGACACAGGATGGTGTGAAGAAGGTTGAGCAGTTCTTCAAGATAGAGAACCTGGCTGATCCGGAGAATCTGGAGATTCAGCATAACATTATTCTGGCGCTGCGCGCACACAACCTGATGTTCCGCGACCAGGATTACGTGGTGAAGGACGACGAGGTTATGATCGTCGATGAGTTTACCGGACGTATCATGCCGGGACGCCGATATTCCGACGGACTTCATCAGGCGATTGAGGCGAAGGAGCATGTGAAGGTCAAGAGAGAGAGCAAGACTCTGGCAACGATCACATTCCAGAACTTCTTTAACAAGTTTGAGAAGAAAGCAGGTATGACCGGTACCGCATTGACGGAGGAGAAGGAGTTCCGCGACATCTACGGCATGGACGTCGTCGAGATCCCGACCAACCGTCCGATCGCCCGTATCGATCATCATGATGTTGTATACAAGACAAAGAATGAAAAAATACAAGGCTGTTGTGGAGGAAGTGGTAAAATCCCATGAAAAGGGACAGCCTGGACTTGTCGGTACCATCAATATCGATACTTCCGAGCTGATCAGCGTCATGCTGAAGCGCGAGGGAATTCCGCATACGGTATTGAACGACGAAGTTCCATGAAAAAGAGGCTGAGATTGTAGCTGGTGCCGGACAGCATGGAGCGGTGACGATCGCGACAAACATGGCAGGACGTGGTACCGATATTAAGCTGGATGATGAGTCGAAGGCTGCAGGCGGTTTGAAGATCATCGGTACAGAGCGTCATGAATCCAGACGTATTGATAACCAGCTGCGCGGTCGTTCCGGACGTCAGGGAGATCCGGGTGAGTCCCAGTTCTTCATTTCTCTGGAAGACGATCTGATGCGTCTGTTCGGTTCTGAGAAGCTGATGGACATTTTCAATGCACTCGGTGTTCCGGAAGGTGAGCAGATCCAGCATAAGATGCTGACATCTGCGATTGAGAAAGCGCAGAAGAAGATCGAGGGCAACAACTTCGGTATCAGAAAGAATCTTCTTGAGTATGAGCAGGTTATGAACGATCAGAGAGAGATTATCTACAAGGAGCGCCGCCGCGTACTGGACGGAGAGAACATGCGCGATGCGATTTTCAAGATGATCACGGATCGTGTGGAAAATTGTGTAGATACCTGTATTTCTTCTGATATTCCGAAGGAAGAGTGGGATCTGAATGAACTGAACCAGCTGATCCTCTCCATGATTCCGATGCAGGCAGTGACGCCGGAGGACGTGGACAGCGTTAAGAATAATAAGGAACTGAAGCATCTGTTAAAGGAGCGTGCAGTGAAGCTGTATGAGGCGAAGGAGACGGAGTTCCCTGAGCCGGAGCAGTTCCGTGAACTTGAACGTGTCGTTCTCCTGAAGGTGATCGACCGCAAGTGGATGGATCACATTGATGACATGGATCAGCTTCGTCAGGGTATCGGACTGCAGTCCTACGGACAGAGATCCGCTTGTCGAGTACAAGATGGCAGGATTTGACATGTTCGACGAGATGACGGCGAGCATTCAGGAGGATACGATCCGGCTACTGTATCATGTGAAGATTGAGCAGAAGGTTGAGCGTGAGCAGGTAGCGAAAGTGACCGGAACGAACAAGGATGAGTCTGCGACGAACACGCCGAAGAAGCGTGCTGCGGCAAAGGTATATCCGAACGATCCGTGTCCGTGCGGAAGCGGCAAGAAGTACAAACAGTGCTGCGGCAGAAACGCAGCGCAGTAGGAGTGCTGCAAACGGCAGACTGCAATGACGGGCGGACGGCAGAACGCTGTTTATCCGGCAGAAAAAGTCGACAGAACAGCATAAGGAAGAGAGAGCATTTCAGGTAGATAATTTTTGCCGGGAATGCTCTTTTTTGCATATTTTCATCTGTATGCAGAAAAATACATACAGAGTGCATTTTTGGGTGGCAATTTCCAGAAATCTGATTTATAATTCATACCAAACAGGTAGAATATGAGACGGCAGACTGCCGGACAGAAGGAGGAACACTATGTACAACGTAAGAAAAGTGACTGAGGATATTGTTTGGGTTGGAGCCAGTGACAGAAGACTGGCGCTGTTTGAAAATATATTTCCAATTCCGCGCGGAGTATCCTACAACTCTTATGTATTATTGGATGAGAAGACGGTACTTTTGGATACAGTCGATGCGTCCGTGGCGGGACAGTTTTTTGAAAATCTGGAGCATGTGCTCGACGGACGGAAACTGGATTATCTGATTGTCAATCACATGGAACCGGATCACTGTGCGATGATCGGGGATCTGGTGCGCCGTTACCCGGAAGTGCAGGTGGTCGGAAACACCAAGACATTTGGAATGATAAAACAGTTCTTCGGAACGGATTTCGCGGAGAGAGCCGTGACGGTAAAAAAGAGGGAGATACGCTTGCAACCGGTGCGCATACATTGCACTTTGTGATGGCGCCGATGGTACACTGGCCGGAGGTAATGGTAACCTATGATGAGAAGGACAAGGTGCTTTTTGCTGCGGACGGATTCGGAACGTTTGGCGCATTGAACGGCAATATTTTTGCGGATGAAGTCGATTTTGACCGCGACTGGCTGGATGATGCCAGAAGATATTACACGAACATTGTCGGAAAGTACGGTGCATCGGTGCAGGCATTGTTAAAGAAAGCCTCCGGGCTGGAGATCGCAGTGATCTGCCCGCTCCACGGACCGATCTGGAGGGAGAATCTGGGCTATATTCTGGAAAAATATCAGAAGTGGAGCACCTATGAGGCGGAGGATCAGGCGGTTGTGATTCTGTATGCAACCATGTACGGTAACACGGCATCGGCGGCGGATGCGCTTGCAGGAAGACTTGCGGCAAAGGGCGTGAAGAAGATTGCCGTTTATGATGTCTCGAACACCCATGTGTCGGAGCTCATCAGTGAGATCTTCCGCGCAAGCCATGTGGTGTTTGCGGCGCCGACTTACAACGGAGGCATCTATCCGGTGATGGAGAACCTGCTCGCCGACATGAAAGCGCTTGCCGTCCAGAACAAGACCGTAGCATTGATGGAGAACGGCACCTGGGCACCGACGACGGCAAAGCAGATGAGAGAAAAGCTGGCGGAACTGAAAAATGTGACGATCCTAGATACACAGATCACCATAAAATCGGCGATGGCACCGGAGCAGGAAGGACAGCTTGAGGCACTTGCGGATGCGCTTGCTGCAAGCATGGACAATCAGTAATTGTGTTACTGACTTTATCATTGTGTTTTGTGGGAAGCATAGACTTTCTTATATAAATTACGGATAACAAAAGAAGAAATAGCGCGATCGTTTCAGGATCGCTGGTTGGGAAAAAAGGCACCTGTTTACTTGTACAAAGTGATATGTACGAAGTGGATGGGTGTCTTTTCCTGCTTTATAAGAAAATGCATTCTGTGGAGAGAACTCTTTTTATAACAAAAGCGAACATTTGTTTGCAATTAAAAAAAAAGATGTGATATAATGTGCATATGCAATGAGCAGTGCCAGACGTGACGGCTGCGATATATGTCTGCTTGCAGGCTATATATCGCAGATGTTGCGGATGATAGGCGAATGCCCGCCAGTCCGGTAAAATCTATGATTTTTCGGACGAGCACTGCGGGTATGAACAGAGACGGTTGCGCATGCTTGCATGCGGCAGACGGATATGTGTGCCATGTGAACGCGCCCGCGAGTCCGGGGAACCGGAGGTTTCACGGACTTTTGCCGGAGCGTAATATGAACGTGATATTTTTTTGAGGGGCTTATCACTGGGATAGAGGAACTTTGAAATGTGGACAATACAACGAATGGACGAAATGGATGATGGAGATGAGGAACGCTTGCCGGGCGAGCCGATGATGACAGCGGTTACGTTGGAAAGTGATCTGGGAGAAATACTTCAATTTCAAATGCCTCACAACTGGTTGCTTATGCAGGGATTACAAGAAGGAGAAGAGTGGCCTGAGGACATCGAGGAGGAGGATTCAGAAGCGTTAAAAGCGCGGGAACAGGCAGCGTGGATGGAAAATTATTATCATGCGTTGCAGGAACTTGAGGGGGAAGAAGAGCAATGTAAGCATGGGGCAGAAGGGATAAATCGGAATTTGACGAAGGAGGTTGATTGTATGAAAAAAGTTGATAGCATTAGTTTTAGCAGTGGTTTGTGTGCTTGGCTTGGTTGGGTGCAACAACAAGACAGTCAATATTGATTTACCTTTTGAGGTAGGTGATGTTGAAAATATAGAAATGTATCACTTTGTTGGAGCACCTGTGTCAGCAGAAAAGAAGGTCATTGTTGCCGAAGAAACCATAAAGAACTTGTATGATATGTTTGAGGGCTATCCCTGGAACTCAAAGAAGTAGAGGAAACCGCTGGAGCAGAGATAACCAGTTTCAGATTTAACCTTTCTGATGGAACAAGTTATGAACTGATTTATGGCTGCGATGGAGTAAAGACAGGCAATCTGAAATCTTCCACAGATAATTTTGAATACTTTACAAGTGCAGATATTAGCTCTTATTGGAGCAACACTGACTTAGAGGCAGTTCCCGTTGAAGAAAGCGAGTTGCCAAACTAAGCAGAACAATTCCTGTTTTTGAAATTGAGAAATCGGAATTTGGAGGTACACGATGATAATAAAAATTGTTACAATTTCACTGATGGCAGTGTTCTACATCTGCTATTTTGCAAAGCTGATTAGTCAGAAAAAGCAAGGCATAAAGACAGACCAATTAGGAAAAAGGAAAAGAGGGATTTGTCAAATTTATAGAAGTAGCTCTTAAAATAATCACATATTTGCTTCCTGTAATACAGATTATCAGTATTGTCTTTTATTCGGAAACAGCACATATTGTGTTGCAATTTACAGGAGTTGTAATAACAATGTTCGGTGTACTTGCTTTTTTTATTGTTTCTGTTACACAGATGAAGGAGAATTGGAGAGCAGGTGTGCAAAAAGAAGAAGAAAAAGACCAATTTGGTAACAACGGGCATCTATTCTATTAGCAGAAATCCTGCATTTTTTGGGTTTTGATTTAATGTATATAGGAATATTGTTTTCGTTCTTTAATTGGTTCCTTTGCTTTGCCACAGGTTTTGCAGTGGTATTTTTTTCATTTACAGATAGTCAATGTAGAGGAAGATTTTTTTTGATAGAAGCATTTGGAAATGAGTACCTGCAATACAAAGCAAAAAGTATGCCGATATTTAGGAAGAAAAAAAGATAACTTCTAGTTTTTGAAATCGAGAAATCGATATTTGTGGAGGTCGAAGTATGGGATTATTTGATAAATTAAAACCGAATAAAAACAACAAAGATTTCTTTGAATGGTTAGATTTGATCTTAAAGAATGAATTGAATAGTGAAATAAAAGCGATTAACTTTAATTTATACGAAGATACAGATAATAAATGGTCTATTGACTTAGTTGGCACATTTTCATTCAATACGGATAATGACGATTGGGCTTGTGATGAAGTATTTGCTACAAGAGATAATCCTTTTTATGATAGAGCGTGAAAGTGATTGGAAATCAATGGAAACATTTTTTATCGGTTTATTGAATGAATACCTTTCTTTTTGGGAAATATGCTGGAAGTTTAAAAAAAATATCAAGCAATAGGTATTGGATTTGTTGATGGAGATTTACATATTTTATATGAAAGATAATGTCTGCTTGTTAGCAATAAAAATCGGTATTTTGGAGATGCGTTTAAATGATTTCTAGAGCAGAATATATTCAACAACCATATTCAGGGGAATATATTGAAAAAATTTATGATATAAAAAGTTCATGGAATTCAACTGATTGGACATGGATAAAATTTACCGAAGAAGATGATATTTGGTGTGGTGAATTTAGAGGTAAATATAGAGGGGTATCTTGTTCTACAACATTAGGAATTATTGTTGTTTTGACTTCTGATTATATGTATGTGCTAGATATTTATGGTGGTGAAATCATGGAATATTATTCACAACCAGAATATGTAGATATAACAGTCACACCATTTGGAAAAATTTTAGTTACAGACGGCTATGGCATTGAGATGTTTGCAAATACTAAGATTAGCGATATGGAAAACATAGTTCTTCCCATTAATGCTGATAATTTGAAATTTGTTGAATGGAGAGAGAATATTTTAAAAAATCAGTTGTTTTGAATTTTTGACATGGGGAAAAAGAAATAGAACTATATTTGAATTTTGAAACTATGGAATGGTTGATAAACAAATAGCGCATGAAATTCAAGTTTGCAGAATCGGAAAAATCATGATTGTTAGGGGCTGTTGGAACGAGAGATAGACTGAAAAAAATCAGGCCATATTTTCTTGCTTTTGAGGGCGGTTCGAGACTTGAGATAATGAATAAGCCGGATATGGAGGATGTGAAGAAAACACTTAACCGAACAGGTCTAATCCATATTGCTTTCAGCGTCGGCAGTAAAGAAAAAAGTGGATGAATTGACAATGAAACTGGAAGAAGCAGGATATCCGGTCGACAGTGGTCCACGCACAACAGGCGATGGCTATTATGAAAGCTGTGTTGTTGCAATAGAGGAAAATCAGATTGAAATAACGGTATAACTTTCCACTTGCAGAATTTCATTGTTTGAGAAGTATGATTTTGTTGCCAAGGATGTTAAAATGGATGGCAAGGTTCAGCTTGTTAAGCTGCATAAAAGTGAAAAATTTCTGATTTGCAGAACTATTTCAGGGGAGGAATGTGGTATGGAAGATTTTAGTATAAACGAAATGCAGGAAATGCAGCAGGCATTACAGGATAAGTACAAGGACAGATGGGAACCGATCTGTCCGGAAATAGGACAGAACAAGATGCTTTGGATGGTTGGCGAAATAGGTGAAGTGATTGATATTGTCAAAAAGCATGGTGCAGTGAATGCCCTGACACAGGAAGAATTGAGAAAAGATCTGGTTGAGGAAATGGCTGATGTTCTTATGTACTACAATGATGTCATGCTCTGTTACGGAATTACGGCAGATGAATTGAAGCAGGCATATACCGGGAAGTTTGAGAAGAACATGAAGCGTTGGTAATTTCCGATTTGCAGCATCAAAGATTTTCCGGACATGTACTGCACAGCCGGGAAAGGGCGCTTTCTATTTTTTATGAGAACATAAAAGGAGATTTGCAAGTGGATCATTTTAAATTACATTCCAAATACAAGCCGACTGGAGACCAGCCGCAGGCGATTGAAGAACTGGTGCGCGGATTCCGCGAGGGCAACCAGTTTGAGACGCTGCTCGGCGTGACGGGTTCGGGCAAGACATTTACGATGGCGAATGTCATCGAACAGCTGAACCGGCCGACACTGATTATTTCTCACAATAAAACACTGGCGGCCCAGCTTTACGGCGAGATGAAAGAATTTTTTCCTGAGAACGCAGTGGAATATTTTGTGTCATACTATGATTATTATCAGCCGGAGGCGTATGTGCCGCAGACGGATACCTATATCGCAAAAAGACTCGGCAATCAATGAGGAGATTGATAAATTGCGCTTGTCTGCCACAGCGGCACTCGTAGAGCGTAAAGATGTGATCGTGATCGCCTCGGTTTCCTGTATCTATGGTCTGGGCAGCCCGGAGGACTACCTTGGCATGATGGTATCGCTGCGCCCGGGCATGGAGAAGGACAGGGACGAGGTCATCCGTGCGCTGATCGATATTCAGTACACGCGAAATGAGATGGATTTTCATCGCGGCACGTTCCGGGTCCGCGGGGATGTGCTTGAGATATTCCCGGCAAACTATGGCGATACGGCGATCCGCGTGGAGTTTTTCGGGGATGAGATTGACCGTATAACGGAGATTGATGTGCTGACCGGCGAGATTAAGTGCCGGCTCGAGCATTTTGCGGTATTTCCGGCTTCCCACTACGTTGTGCCGCAGGAAAAGATTTTAAGAGCGTGCGATAACATCGAGGCGGAGCTGGAAGAGCGCGTGAAGTATTTCAAGGGAGAGGACAAGCTGCTGGAGGCACAGAGAATCGCGGAGCGCACGAATTTTGACATTGAGATGTTAAAAGAGACGGGATTCTGCAGCGGCATAGAAAACTACTCCAGGCATCTGGCGGGGCTTCCGGCGGGAGCGACGCCGCACACACTGATGGATTACTTTAAGGATGATTATCTGATTATTGTGGATGAGTCCCATAGCACAATTCCGCAGATCCGCGGAATGTATGCGGGGGGATCAGTCACGAAAGAGCACGCTGGTGGATTACGGGTTCCGGCTGCCGTCTGCGAAGGATAACCGCCCGCTGAATTTTGAGGAATTTGAGGGCAAGATCGACCAGATGCTGTTCGTTTCGGCGACGCCGAACGTATACGAGGATGAGCATGAACTTTTGCGCGCGGAGCAGATTATCCGGCCGACGGGACTGCTCGATCCGGAGGTTGTGGTGCGCCCGGTAGAGGGGCAGATTGATGATCTGGTGGGTGAGGTCAACAAGGAGATCAAGAACCACCACAAGGTGCCGATTACGACCCTGACGAAAAAAAGATGGCGGAGGATCTGACCGATTACATGAGGGAACTGGGGATTCGCGTCAAATATCTCCATATTCCGATATTGATACGTTAGAGCGCGCGGAGATTATCCGCGATCTGCGTCTGGATGTGTTCGATGTGCTGGTGGGCATCAACCTTCTGCGTGAGGGATTGGACATACCGGAGATTACCCTGGTGGCAATCCTGGATGCGGACAAGGAAGGCTTCCTGCGTTCTGAGACGTCGCTGATCCAGACTATCGGCAGGGCGGCGCGCAACAGTGAGGGACATGTGATCATGTACGCGGATACGATTACGGATTCCATGCGCGTTGCGATCGAGGAGACGGAGCGGCGCCGCAAGATCCAGCAGGAGTACAACGAGGCACATGGCATTACACCGACGACGATCCAGAAGTCGGTGCGGGAACTGATTTCTGTTTCCAAGAAGATCGCAAAAAGAAGAAATGAATTTCAAGAAGTCCCCGGAGTCGATGAACAAGGCGGAACTGACGAAGCTGATCGCCGATATCCAGAAAAAAGATGGAAAAAGCGGCGGCGGATCTCAATTTCGGGAGGCGGCGGCGGAATACCGCGACAAGATGATCGAACTCAAAGGGATGCTGCGTGACCTGTAGAAAGGATAAGACAATGAAGAAAAACATCCGAAAGAAAATATATTAAAATCAGAGGAGCGAATGAGCACAACCTCAAAAATATCGATGTGGATATTCCGAGAGATGAATTTGTCGTACTGACCGGATTGTCGGGATCGGGAAAATCGTCCCTCGCGTTTGATACAATCTATGCCGAAGGACAGCGGCGCTATATGGAGTCGCTGTCTTCCTATGCAAGACAATTCTTAGGGCAGATGGAAAAGCCCAATGTCGAGAAGATCGAGGGGCTGTCCCCGGCGATCTCCATTGACCAGAAGTCCACGAACCGCAATCCCCGCTCGACGGTGGGAACGGTGACGGAGATCTACGACTACTTCCGGCTGCTCTATGCGCGGATCGGTGTGCCGCATTGCCCGAAGTGTGGAAAAGAGATCAAAAAGCAGACGGTTGACCAGATGGTCGATCAGATCATGGGACTGCCGGAGCGCACGAAGATCCAGCTGCTGGCGCCGGTTGTGCGCGGCAGAAAGGGCGAGCATCAGAAGCTGTTTGAGCAGGCGAAGCGAAGTGGTTATGTGCGTGTGATTGTCGACGGCAGCATGTATGAACTGTCGGAAGAGATCAAACTGGACAAGAATAAAAAGCACAATATCGAGATCGTTGTGGATCGTCTCATGGTAAAGGAAGGAATTGAGAAGCGCCTGGCGGATTCCATCGAGAATGTGCTTACACTGGCAAACGGACTCATGACCGTGGATGTGATCGGCGGTGAACCGATTCAGTTCTCGGAGAGCTTTTCCTGCCCGGACTGCGGGATCAGCATCGGCGAGATTGAACCGAGAAGTTTTTCCTTCAACAACCCGTTCGGCGCGTGCCCGACCTGTTTCGGACTTGGTTATAAAATGGAATTCGATGAGGATCTGATGATTCCGGATAAACGTCTCTCGATCGCGGAAGGGCGCCATCCAGGTGATGGGCTGGCAGTCCTGTACAGATCCGTCCAGTTTCACATACGCTATTTTAAAGGCGCTGACGGAGGAGTATCATTTTTCGCTGGAGACGCCGTACTGCGAATACCCGGAGGAAATCCGCCATGTCCTGATCTACGGAACGGACGGCAGGGAAGTGAAAGTCCATTACAGAGGACAGCGCGGGGAAGGCGTTTATGATGTTGCCTTTGAGGGACTGATCAAAAACGTGCAGCGCAAGTACCGGGAGACCGGTTCGGAGGTCATGAAGCAGGAATATGAGCAGTTCATGCGGATTACCCCCTCGCGAGACCTGTAAGGGACAGCGGCTGAAAGCAGAGTCTCTGGCAGTGACGGTTGCGGATAAAAAAATATTTATGAGATGACTTCCATGTCGGTGAAGAATCTCAATGCCTTTCTGGCGGAGATGAAGCTGGGGGAGCAGCAGCACCGGATCGGCGATCAGATTTTAAAAGAGATCCGTGCACGCGGTCGGATTCCTGAATGAGGTGGGACTGGATTATCTGTCCCTGTCCAGAGCGACCGGTACCCTCTCGGGAGGAGAGGCACAGCGTATCCGTCTGGCGACGCAGATCGGTTCCGGGCTGGTCGGGGTTGCGTACATTCTGGATGAGCCATCGATCGGACTGCATCAGCGCGATAACGATAAGCTGCTGGGGGCGCTGAAGAATTTAAAAGATCTCGGCAACACGCTGATTGTCGTGGAGCACGACGAGGATACGATGCGGGCGGCGGACTACATTGTGGATATCGGACCGGGAGCCGGCTCACATGGTGGAGAAGTGGTCGCCTGCGGTACGGCACAGGAGATCATGAAGAATCCCGGAAGTCGATCACGGGAGCGTACTTAAGCGGCAGAATCAAGATCCCGGTACCGGATGAGCGCAGAAAACCGACGGGATTTCTGACGATCAAAGGCGCACGGGAGAACAACCTGAAAAACATCGATGTGAACATACCGCTCGGGATTATGACCTGCATTACCGGCGTGTCCGGCTCGGGAAAGAGCTCCCTGACCAATGAGATTCTCTATAAGCGGCTGGCGCGCGACCTGAACCGGGCGCTGCATTCCGGGAGAGCATGATGAGATTCTTGGCATGGAGCAGCTGGACAAGGTGATCGATATTGACCAGTCTCCGATCGGCAGAACGCCGCGTTCAAATCCGGCGACTTATACCGGTGTCTTCGATATGATCCGCGATCTTTTTGCGGGAACACCGGATGCAAAGGCAAAGGGATATAAAAAAGGGACGTTTCAGCTTCAATGTAAAGGCGGACGATGTGAGGCATGCTCAGGGGATGGAATTATCAAAATTGAGATGCATTTCCTGCCGGATATTTATGTCCCCTGTGAAGTGTGTAAGGGGAAACGGTACAACAGAGAGACACTGGAGGTAAAATATAAAGGAAAAAGCATTTATGATGTGCTGGATATGACGGTGGAGGAGGCGCTGGAGTTTTTAAAAATGGTGCCGTCCATCCACCGCAAGATTCAGACGCTCTACGATGTGGGACTTTCCTATGTAAAACTTGGACAGCCGTCCACAGAGCTTTCGGGAGGAGAGGCGCAGCGAATCAAGCTGGCAACCGAACTCTCCAAGCGAAGCACCGGAAAGACGATCTACATTTTGGATGAGCCGACGACCGGACTTCATTTTGCGGATGTACACAAGCTGATCGAGATTTTGCGGAGATTGTCCGACGGCGGCAATACCGTGGTAGTTATTGAGCACAATCTGGACGTAATCAAGACGGCGGATTACATCATCGACATGGGACCGGAAGGCGGAGACGGCGGCGGAACGGTCATCGCGCAGGGAACGCCGGAAGAGGTGGCGCAGATACCGGAGTCCTACACCGGACAGTATGTCAAGAAATATCTGGAAAAATAGTGGAAATAAGGAGAAGGCACTGGACGCAAACGTGGAAAACACGCGGCATACAGTGCCTTTTTTGACAACAGATGCGCTGACATCTGCGGTCAGAGAAATGTTGTGAAATATATGGCAGCAAAAATTCATATGGATGAAAATTCGTTATACCCGGGGTACCTCCCGGCGTTTGGTGTTTGCGCCGGAAGGTATGAGTTATGAAAAATTATACTAACCGCGGAATATTTGAGGAATATTTCCGGGGCGGTGTATGTTTGGTACACCATTTAGTACGTAAAAAATATAACCCGCAAATGTGATGAATACGTGATGAAAAAATGAAAAATACGATATTCCGGACAAAAATGAAGAAATTCTTATTTTTTTGTTCAAAAATGGCGGCGCGGGCGAAAAAAAGCTTTGAAAAATCCCAGTTTTTGTATATAATAATGCTGTATATGTAAAAATATGATTAAATGCATCTTTATGTCCTTTTGGACGTGAAGAAAGATTCAACGAATAGATGAACAATTGGCAGAGAAAAAGAAAGGGGCAGATTAGAATATGATGAGTACGGACATCGGTATCGATCTTGGTACTGCAAGTATCCTGGTATATATTAAAGGCAAAGGTGTAGTGTTAAAGGAGCCGTCAGTAGTGGCTTTTGATCGTGATACAAACAAAAATCAAGGCAATCGGAGAGGAAGCGAGACTGATGCTCGGCAGAACGCCCGGCAACATTGTAGCAGTCCGTCCGCTGCGTCAGGGTGTTATTTCTGATTATACTGTCACCGAGAAGATGATCAAGTATTTCATCCAGAAGGCACTTGGCAAGAAGACATTCCGCAAGCCGCGCATCAGCGTGTGTGTGCCGAGCGGAGTGACCGAGGTCGAGAAAAAAGCGGTTGAGGATGCGACCTATTCTGCAGGTGCGCGTGAGGTGGCGATTATCGAGGAGCCGATTGCGGCAGCGATCGGAGCCGGAATCGATATTTCAAGACCATGCGGCAACATGATCGTGGATATCGGTGGCGGTACAGCAGATATCGCTGTCATTTCTCTGGGGGCTCAGTTGTGAGTACTTCAGTCAAGATCGCCGGAGATGATTTTGACGAGGCCATCGTCCGTTACATGAGAAAGAAACACAATCTGTTGATCGGTGAGCGCACAGCGGAGGACATCAAGATCAAGATCGGTTCCTGTTTCCCACTGGCACAGAATGAGACCATGGACGTCAGAGGCCGTAACCTGGTGACCGGTCTGCCGAAGACGGTAACCGTTTCTTCCGAGGAGACGGAAGAGGCGCTGAAGGAGCCGACACTGCAGATCGTGGAAGCGGTACACTCGGTGTTAGAGAAGACGCCGCCTGAGCTTGCGGCGGACGTGGCGGACCGCGGAATCGTTCTCACGGGAGGCGGATCACTGCTTCGCGGACTTGAGGAACTGATCGAGGACAAGACGGGCATCAATACCATGACAGCGGAGGAGCCGATGACCTGTGTGGCAGTCGGAACCGGAAAGTTTGTGGAGTTCCTGTCCGGAAAGCGCGACGATGATTAAGTTTGACGACAGTTATGACGATATAAACAACAAAGAGAGCCCTTGGGATGCGGGAGCGTCTGATGGATTCTGGTGAGAAGCAGGCAGAAGTTACAAGAGGTAACAGAAAAAAGGAGCAGTCTATGGTAAAGGGATTGTATACAGCGTATACAGGAATGATAAATGAACAGAAGCGTCTGGATGTGCTTTCCAACAATCTTGCAAATGCAGATACGAATGGTTATAAGAAAGAAGGCACAACGTCCCAGACATTTGCAGATGAGCTGGCAATCAAGATCAAAGATACATCGTCTTACGGTCTTGCGCAGAAGCTGGGTACAATCAGCATGGGCGTTCATATCGGTGAGACGTATACGGATTACAGTACCGGAAGTTTCAAGGTTACCGATAACAGTACGGATTTTGCAATCAAGGGAGATGGATTTTTTTGCGATTGCCTACACGGATAAGCAGGGAAATTCATCCGTAAAATATACAAGGGACGGAGCGTTCACGGTCAACACCCAGGGCTATCTGGTGACCAAGGACGGCGATTATGTCCTGAATGCAAATGATGCCAGAAACGGCAATGTGAACGGACGGATTCAGGTGGATCCGACCCAGAAGATCACTGTGGATGAGCTTGGCAATATCTATCAGAACGATCAGCAGGTTGGAACGATCGGCATCGTCGATTTTGCGGATTATGACTATCTGGCGAAGTACGGTGAGAATATGTACGACCTTGTGAACGGAGGAACGGTGACGGCGGCAGACGGCAGGATCGTGCAGGGAACGCTGGAGTCGTCCAATGTGAATGTTGTTTCTGAGATGGTCAATATGATTACGATTTCCAGAGCATATCAGGCAGGACAGAAGGTTATTAACACGATTGATGAGACACTGGATAAGGCGGTCAATCAGGTCGGAAATGTATAGACGGAGGTAGCTGACATATGATGAGGGCACTTTATACTGCGGCAACCGGTATGCTTGCGCAGCAGACGAACGTGGACAATATTTCAAACAATCTTTCCAATGTGAATACGGTTGGATTCAAGCAGGAGAAGGCAGAGTTTAAGTCGCTGCTTTACCAGACCATTCAGACGAAGACAACGAGTGCAAACGGAGAGCAGAAACCGATTCCGGCACAGGTGGGACTCGGAACGAGAGTTGCGGCAGTCACATCCGTGTACACACAGGGAGCGCTGCAGGCGAGTGAGAATGATACCGATTTTGCAATCGTCGGAGACGGATTTTTGCAGTGCGCTGCGCAGACGGCGAGACACGCTATACCAGAGCGGGAGATTTTGTGTGGGCAGTGGGAACCAACGGCGTTACACTGACCAATCCGACGGCTATCCGGTGCTGGACAGCAATAACCAGCAGATCGCTCTTCCGGCCAATATAAGTTCCAGCAGTGTGACAGTATCGAGCGACGGCAGAATCGGTTACACGACAGCAAATGGAACTTATGTGAATATGAACCGTCAGATCGGACTGTTCCAGTTTAACAACCCGAGCGGCCTTGAGAAAACGGGTGACAACCTTCTGGAGGTTACAGCAGCTTCGGGTGCGGCAATGAATGAGAATACGACAGCAGGTCTTACCAGAAGCCAGGTTCGCCAGAATTATCTGGAGGCGTCCAATGTACAGGTGGCGGACGAGATGGTCAATATGATTATCGCACAGCGTGCCTATCAGTTGAACTCAAGGCAATTACAACATCGGATGAGATGCTGGAGATGGCGAACAACCTGAAACGATAAGCAGATGATAATCGAACGGTAAGCGAATGATAAGCGGAATGGAGTGTAAAGTATGAGTTTTTTTCGATAGACGGTATTTCTTCACTGGTCAGCAATGCACAGAACAGCGCAGCCGCAGGCAGTGCGTCGGCACTGAAGAATTCGATCAGCGGTGTGTCTTCCGACTCGAGCGAGGAGGAACTGCTCTCAGTCTGCAAGGATTTTGAGTCTTACTTTGTGGAAGAGGTATTAAAGGAAGTAAAGGAGAATCTTATCTCGGATGATGACGAGGCTAAGGATTCTTCTCTCAGCACGCTGACAGATTTTCATATGGACAGCACGATCGAATTGTTGGCAGATGAGATTGTGGATCAGGTGGGGAGAAAATTATACGCAGCAGCTTTATGAGCAGATGAAACGGAACTATGGCATAGAATAGATGCCGGCAGTTAAGAATGAACGAGGCAGAGGGCGGTCACCGTTAGAGGTGACGGGTTCTCTGCTTTTTTTCGGCGGGAGGAATGATTTGGAAAAGTTAGCAGGATATGTGGAACATATTATATACAGAAATGCAGACAACGGATATACGGTTCTCAATCTGGTAAGCGGGGAGGAGGAGATTACCTGCGTGGGAATCTTTTCGGCAATCGCAGAGGGGGAGAATATTGAGGCATCTGGTGACTATACCGATCATCCTACTTACGGCAAACAGTTTAAAGTCGAAAGTTTTGAGGAGAAAGCGCCGGAAGACGAGGAAGCCATCGAACGCTATCTCGGTTCCGGGGCGATCCGTGGGATTGGTCTGGCGCTGGCAGCGCGGATTGTGCGCAGATTCAAGGCGGATACCTTTCGGATTATCGAGGAGGAGCCGGAGCGGCTGGCGGAAGTAAAGGGAATCAGCGAGCGCAAGGCGATGGAGATTGCGGATCAGGTGAATGAAAAACGTGATCTGCGGCAGGCGATGATTTTCCTCCAGCAGTACGGCATCACGATGAACCTGGCAGTGAAAGTATATCAGCAGTATGGACAGGAGGTATACGGGATTATCCGTGAGAATCCGTATCGGCTGGCGGACGACATTGAGGGTGTGGGATTCCGCACGGCAGACGAGATTGCTGTCCGGGTAGGAATCCGCATGGATTCTGATTTCCGGATCCGGAGCGGGATTTTATATGTGCTGCTTCAGGCATCCACAGAGGGGGCATACCTACCTGCCGGAGGAGGAACTGACCAGAAGAACCGGACAGCTTCTTGAGGTCGGGGAGGAGCAGATCGAGAAGCAGTATATGGATCTGGCGATCGAGCGGGAAAATCATCATGAAGCAGGGCGAAAACCAGACGCAGATCTATGCGGCGTCCTTTTTACTACATGGAGGCAAATACGGCAACCATGTTAAAACAGCTCAATGTCAGCTATGATGTTCCGGATCTGGAAATTGAGGAGCGTGTTCGCAGAATTGAGAAGCAGACCGGAATGGAACTGGATGAGCACCAGATGACAGCGGTCAAGGAGGCGGTGCGCAACGGACTTCTGATTATCACCGGAGGACCGGGTACCGGAAAAACGACGACGATCAATACGATCATCAAGTATTTTGAGATGGAAGGACTCGACATTTTTCTCGCGGCGCCCACCGGACGTGCGGCGAAGCGCATGAGTGAGACAACCGGGTTTGAGGCAAGAACCATACACCGCATGCTGGAACTGAACGGCGGTGTGGACGGTGCGGCGGGGTTTGAGCGGAATGAGCAGAATCCGCTTGAGACGGACGTTGTGATTATCGACGAGATGTCCATGGTGGATATTTCTTTGATGCGTGCACTGTTAAAAGGCGGTTGCTGTTGGAACGAGACTGATTCTGGTCGGAGATGTCAATCAGCTGCCGAGTGTGGGACCGGGAAGTGTTCTACGGGACATTATTCGCTCGCACGAGTGCAATGTGGTCATGCTGACGAAGATTTTCCGCCAGGCATCCACGAGTGACATCATTGTGAATGCGCACAAGATCAATCAGGGCGAAGAAGTGACGTTGGACAACAAAAGCATGGATTTCTTTTTTTCCTGAAGCGGTATGACGCGGATGTGATTATCAGCGTGGTATTGCAACTGATCAAGCAGAAACTCCCCAAATTTGTGGACGCGACGCCGTACGATATACAGGTGTTGACGCCGATGCGCAAGGGACTGCTGGGCGTAGAGCGGTTAAACGGAATACTGCAGCGCTATCTGAATCCGCCGTCTCCGCAGAAGCGTGAAAAGGAACACGGCGATATTCTGTTCCGCGAGGGGGACAAGATCATGCAGACACGGAACAACTACCAGTTAGAGTGGGAAATCCGCACAAAATACGGTCTGTCTGTGGATAAAGGAACGGGAGTATTCAACGGAGACATGGGAATTGTCCGGGAGATCAACGATTTCGCGGAGACGATGACTGTGGAATTTGATGAGGGCAGAATGGTGGAATATCCATACAAACTGCTGGATGAACTGGAACTGGCGTACGCGATTACCATACATAAATCGCAGGGAAGCGAATACCCGGCGGTCGTCATTCCGCTTTTGTCCGGACCGTCGATGCTTATGAACCGGAATCTGCTGTACACAGCGGTCACCCGTGCGCGGAAATGCGTGACGCTGGTCGGCAATGAAGTAACATTTGCACAGATGGTACAGAACACGTCGCAGCAAAAAACGATACAGCGGGCTGTGTGACCGACTGAAGGAGGCATAACACTGCCGTGGAATATTTTGGGAGAAGAAGATATCCGGGGAAAACGAATGCAGGCGAGAAGCCCCTTTGTTTCAGGATGCAACGGCACAGTCCCTTCTTTGGAGCAAAATCCCGTATTTCTTCCGTGCGATCGTTGTCTTAGGTTCCGTGTCTTTGCCACGTTTGAACACCCCACGGAAGCTGTCCGTCAAGCAGCAGACAATGAGCGGACTTTCTGGCAGCACTAACTGCACTCACGCATAGACATCATAAAACCGCGCGAACCGGAACTCGCCGGCATCTGCTATTGAAAATAGGGCAGATGCCGACTCAGACATCGGCTTCGCGCGGTTATGTTTTATGCTTAGAGTGCAGGTAAGTGCTGCACAAAAGTCCTAAAATTGTCTGTAGCTTGCGGACAGCTTCCGCGGGGGTGCTCCAAACTTGGAAAGACACGGATCATCGCAAAGGCAACGGCCGCACGGATTAGAAATACACGATTTTGCGATTAGAAGGGATTGTGCCCGTTACATCCTGAAACACAAAAGGCTTCCGCCTGCGCTCACTTCATCCGGACAGCTTCTCCTACCTCCCGAAATATCCTGCGACCGCGTTATGCCTCTTTCCTGCGGTTACGACAGCAGCGCTTTATCGTTTGCAAACTCTTCGCCGCTGACCTTCTCAAATTGATGGAGGAGATCTTCCACCGTCAGCTTCTTCTTCTCTTCCCCGGCAATGTTTAAGATGACCCGGCCTTCATGCATCATGATGAGGCGGTTGCCGTGCATGATGGCGTCTAGCAATACGGCGAAAATAAGAACAGGATGCCTGTACATTCTCTCGATAGTTTTCGGATGTTCTTGTCAGTGATTCCATTTTCTTTTTTTCTTTGCGGAGCTGATCTACTTTTTCTTTCATTTTTTTCAATCACACCAGTAAGCTCCAGTGCTGTTACAGGCTTGAGCAGATATTCGCTGACTCCATACTGGATTGCCTTTTTAGCATATTCAAATTCGCCAAAACCACTGAATATAACTATCACGATATCCGGATAATTATCATGTAGGAAATAGCAATACGTAATATA
>VOFJ01002090.1_pt1 | contig 52819 bp, 67 predicted proteins | sample 5384081 | NCBI WGS metagenome assembly VOFJ01 (sample SAMN12384729, study PRJNA508395) | human gut metagenome | isolation source: healthy gut I | host: Homo sapiens | reverse complement strand
CGATCAGCAGCTCGGCCAGCTCGGTGGTCAGCGTGTCCGCATCAAAATTGCCTTGGACGCTTCCATGCGGCTGTCCTGCCGTGCCTGTTCGTCCCGTTTCTGCTTCGCCTGTGCCAATACTGCGGCATAGGCATTTTTCGTTTTCAAAAGCAGCTCGTCACACGCAGTCTTTTCCGCCTTGTAGGTGTTCAGGTCGATCTCGCCCATGAGATAGCGTTCATACAAGGCGCGCTTACCGTCTTGCAGTGCCTCGATCTGCTGCTCATATTCGGTGCGTTCCGGTACGGAAGCATCCACCCGGAGCGTACCGTCAGGGGCAAGTGGCGCGGCGGCTTCCATCTGCTTTTTCAGCGTCAGGAATACCGCCTGCTCCAGCTCTGCGGCGTTCAGGCGCATCTTGTGGCAGCGGCTTTCTTCGTCTGCTTCGGAATGGCGGCAGTAATAATACGAGGTTTTCTGCATGGTGCGGGACAGTGCATGGCCGCAGCAGCCGCAGAAGGCTTTGCCTTTCAGCGGGTAGTCCCGCTTTTTCTTGTTTGGCTGGGAAAATCGGAGCTGGCTGGCCTGCACGGTATCAAACACGGCTTTCTCTACGATGGCCGGGTGATGGTCGGGGATGATGTACCACGATTCTCTGTCCTTCAGGCGGCTTCTGGTGCCGCCTACTTCGAGAACCGCCCGCTTGCCGATCACATACACGCCGGTGTAGCGTTCGTCCTCCAAAATGCGGAGAATGGTGGATGCACTCCAAATCCCGTGACAGCGGGAAATATCGTGGGTATGATTGCCCCGCGCCGCTTTGTACTGGCCGGGAGTGGGGATGCTTCTGCGGAACAGCTCCCGCGTGATGGCGGTGGCGTTGATACCCTCTGCGGCAAGCTGGAAGATAAGCTGCACGATGGCAGCGGCCTCCGGGTCAGGCTCCATTCTGCCATCGGCGCTTTTGCGGTAGCCGTAGGGACAGATTTTGCTCTGATACTCGCCGCGCTGCATCTTGGCGTACTTGGCGCTCTTGGTTTTAATGGACATATCGCGGCTGTAATACTCGCTGATGAGATACTTGAACGCCACATCCATGCCGCCGGTGTCGCCCTTGAATTTGCTGCTGTCAAAATCGTCGCTGATGGAAATGAAGCGGGTATGGAACAGCGGGAACACGCGCTCGATAAAGTAGCCGGTTTCAATGCTGTTTCGCCCGAAGCGGGAAAAATCCTTGACGATGATGCAGTCGATTTGATTGGCCCGCACCAGCTCAATGAGCTTCTGTACCTGCGGACGCTCAAAATTCGTGCCGCTGTACCCGTTGTCGATGAACTCCATGATCTCCGCGTTCAGGGCTTCCGGCATGGAGGCCGCATATTCGTGGAGGACAAGACTCTGGTTTTCGATACTCAGACTGTCATACTTGTAGTCCTCAATGGAGAGGCGGATATAGAGAGCAATCACATATTTCTGCATTGTTCCAGCACCTCCGCATAGGTTTCAAACTCGCTCTGGAAACGATAGCGCACCGTGATTTGCTTATCATGGGACACCTCGATGCGGTCGATCAGCCGCTCGATGAGTGCGCCGGTCAGCGCACGGTCGGTCTTGATTTGTGCGGCGTCCTGTTCCAACGCCCGGTGCTGCTCAATCTGCGTATCTATCGTTCGCAGGCCGTCCTCTAACTGTTCCATTTCCACGGAGAGGTCGGCAATGCGGCTTTCATACTTTTCCTTGTAGTCGAAATATTCATCCTTGGTAAGAACGCCTTGGACGAGGTTTTCATATAAGCTCCGCACAATGCCGCGAAGCCGCTGGATTTCCTGTTTGCGGCTGGTGATCTTCTCCCGCAGCTCGGCACGTTCAGCGGCCTGCCGGGGCGACTCTGCAAGGGAGAGGGTGTATTGCCCCAGCGCCGTATCAAGCGCATCCTGAAGCATATCTGCCAGCATATCCAGCAGCATATCCTCGCGGATGGTCACGCCGGGGCAGGCACCCTTGCTGATTCGGCTCTGGCTCAGACAATGGTAGAAGTACACATCGTCGAACTTCTTGCGGATATTTCTCTGCCGGTGCAGACTGCCGCCGCAATGGGCGCAGAACACCTTGCCTTTGAGCAGATTCGGCGTGTAGGCTTTGACCTCCCGCGCCTTGGCGCGGCTGGCGGTCTGATTGAGAATTTCCTGCACCGCCGCGAACTGTTCTCGGCTGATGATGGCCTCATGGGTGTCCCGCACCACCGTCCATTCCTCGGCATCGGCCTTGACCTGCCGGTGATCCACGGTTTTGGTCTGCCCCTGAACGAGATCTCCGGTGTAGACCTCGGAGCGGAGAATGACGCCGACCGTTCGGGTCTGCCACTTGCCGCTGCCGAGCAAATTTTCGTGGGTGATCTTGCCCTGCATCTTCTTGTAGTGGCTGGGGGTGAGGATGCCAGCCTCGTTCAGCCGCACGGCGATGGTATTGAGGCCAGCGCCCTCGGAAGCCCATCGGAACATCCACTGTACCACAATGGCGGCAACGGGGTCGATGATAAGCTGGTGGCAATCATCCTCCGCTTTCAGATAACCGTAGGGAGTACGCGCACCGATGAATTTGCCGTCCTTCATGGCCTGCCGCTGCTGCGCCCTGATCTTGCGCCCGATGTCCAAAGCGTAGGCTTCGTTTATCATGTTCCGCAGCGGAATGATGATACCGGAATGGGCATCCTCCGGGGCGGCGGTGTCGAAGTTTTCATTGACCGCAATAAAGCGGATATTACGGATGCGGAAATACTGTTCGATGTAGTAGCCGGTGTCGATGGTGTTCCGCCCCAAACGGGAGAGGTCTTTCACAATGACGCAGTTGACGTGACCAGCCTCAATATCTGAGAGCATCTGCTGAAAGCCCGGACGGTGGAAGTTTGTCCCGGTCGCGCCGTTGTCAATGTAGGTATCGTACACGCTGATCTCCGGGTACTGCTCCAGATAGCGGGCAATAATCATCTGCTGGGTTTCAATGGATACGCTGTGCGTGTGGGTATCCTCCACCGAAAGGCGGACATAGATCGCGGCGCGGCAAGCGGCGTCAGCCTCCTGCACGGCCACCGCAGCCGTTTCTTTTCTGCTTTTCCTTGCCATGCTCAGCCCACCTTTCTCTGTTCGTAATCTTTCTGCTGCGCTGCCAGCGCCAGAAGCTGCAACGCCTTTTTGTATTCGTCCTCATGGGTAAAGGTAATATCCAGCTCCTTCTTCCCACGGACGCGGATGCTCTGTACCATGTGAATGAGCGCCCTGCGGTCTAAGGTTTCCAGCGTGGAGAACTGCGTAAACTGTGAAATCCAGCGGTTGCGCTCACTCCGGTTTTCCAGAACCTCCGTGAGTTTTTCCTTGAGAACGCGGACGCTCTCGCGGATGTCCTCGGCCTGCTTGGTGTACTTTTTGCCTTATAGGAAGCGTATTCTTCCTTGGTAAGCATACCCCCCACAAGACTCTCATAGAGCCGCGCCTTGAACTCCAGCACCTGCTCCAACCGGCGCTCGTTGTCGGTAATGTGGTCGCTGTATTCCTTGGCAAGCGCCTGATTGATGCTGGTCTGGTCAATGCCGGTCAGCAGCGCCTCCAGAGAAGCAATATTGCCGATATAGGCTTTCAGGCTGTCCCGCACACAGTCGATCAGGCTGCTTTCTTTCAGCATGACCGGATGGGCGCAGCCCTTTTTCTTGCCGGTAGGACAATAATAGTAGTGGTACTCCTTGCCGTTTGCACGGTTGGTCTTGCGGGTCATGCGGCTTCCGCAGCACCCGCAGATCAGAATACCGGAGAACAGGTACACCGTATCCTCGTTGGGAGAAGTGCGGGTATCCAGTCCCTTAATGCGCTGCACCAGCTCAAAATCCTGACGGGCAATCAGCGCTTCGTGGGCATCCGGGACGCGCACCCACTCGGAGGCGGGGCGCTGCTCCATCTGCTTGATCTTGTAATGCGGCCCTGTTTTCCCTGCACCAGTGTCCCGGTATAGGTTTCGTCCTTCAAAATGCGGATGATGGTGGTTGCCGACCATTTGCAGTCAGCCCTTGTCTGTGTATCCCTTTTTTTTCGCGTAGGGCAGGCCGTTGTTCTTCTTGTATGCCAGCGGAGAGAGAATGCCCAGCTGGTTCAGCTCTGATGCGATCTTAGAGGCGCTTGCGCCCTCCAGCCGCATACGGAAGATGTCGCAGACAACGCGGGCGGCGTAGGGGTCAGGGACGAGCAAATTCTTGTTGTCCTCGGCTTTCATGTAGCCGTACACCGGGAACGCGCCGACGAAATCGCCGTTGCGCCGCTTCACGTCCAGAGAAGAACGGGTCTTGATGGAAATGTCCCGGCAGTAGGCTTCGTTCATAATGTTCTTGACCGATACGGCCAGATCATCGCCGCTGTCGTGGGCGGTGTCGATGCTGTCGGTGATGGCGATGAAGCGCACCCCATAGGCCGGAAATACCCGGCGCAGATACCGGCCGGTTTCAATGTACTCGCGCCCCAGCCGGGAGAGGTCTTTTACAATGACGCAGTTGATATTTCCATCGGTGACATCCTGCATCATTTCCTTGAACGCGGGGCGGTCAAAGATGATGCCGCTGTATCCATCGTCGATCTTTTCGGAAACGACCTCAATATCCGGGTTGTGCTCCACAAAGTTTTCAATGAGCTTGCGCTGATTGGAAACGCTGTCGCTCTCGCTGGAATGATCGTCGGTGTAGGACAGGCGGATATAAGCGGTGGCTTTGAATTTAGGCATGAAAAAGCACTCCTTTCTCCCGGACTGCTCCCGCATGAAAAGAGTGGTTATCTGGCTATTAGGTTTTCATCCTTTTCCACACCGATCATAGCACTCTCTGCGGAAAAAAGCGAGGATGTCGCTCAGCGCAAAATGCCTTGCAGACATTCCTCCAACGTAACACCGTTCCCGGCGAAGCAGGCGTTTACCACGAAATCGCCGCAGCGGAAGCGGTAAGGATTTTTGATCTGGCGAATAAAGGCGGCAATGCGTTCTTCCTTGGGAAGATTTTTGTCTACGGATACTTCCCGGATGTCCACCAGTTCATCCGTGTGGATTTGGGTTTCGTTTGGTGTCGGCTGCATCATGGCGATCTCCTTTCTCGGTTTGGTGGGTTTCCTCAAGGTCACATGAATGCGCTGACGGGAAAGGCCGTCAGCGCATGGTATCTGACTTTGAGAGGCGGCTGCGCGGGCAGAATTGGAGCCACATAACATAATGGCGAATACCGGCGCAGCCGCTCTGCTTGTCCATTTGAGAAGATCCATCCTATTTGCCACGCGCCCCGGATAGTGGGCATGATGCAGGCCGCCCTTGGCAGGGCTGTCATAACTCCACGATACCGCTGCCTCAAAGGGCTGGCGCATACCGCAGGGTTCCCCCTCAAGTCTGTGGGAGGGCGTGAGCAAGTTTCATTATCCGCCGCGCTGTCATCGCGCCCGATTTGCCGAATCGGGTCTAAGGCTGCGTAGATCGCTCGGATGGCTTTTCCGGAATCACCTCCTTGAAGCCATCGTCGTGGCGGCGCACCTTATGCCGCTATCACGCGGGTTTTGTGCCTGCATCATGGTCTATTCAGTTTTCAACGTTCGGTGAAAGGCTTCGTGGAGAATGTCCCTTCACCTATCGCCGATTTTGGGCCACTTTTGCACCCTGTTTTCAGCAATCAGGGAAAAGTTTTTTCATTTTCTTCATCGCCGCGCCGATGCTCTTGGAAATATTCTGATGGCTGACACCCTCGGCTGCGCCAATCTCATCAACCGTCATCCCATCCACGAAATACATCCACACCCTGCGGAACTGCGTATCCGTCAGGTGCTTCCGAATCTGCGTGACCTTTCTGACGCTGCGGTGGATTGCCTCTGCCCGGTCATGCGCCTGCTCCATGCAGACATCCACGGCAGGAATGGAGGCCGCTTCCTCGGATAGCTCATCCAACGCAAGCGTGTGATTGGCATAGACGTGAGCTTCCTTTTCGGAGGCGTGATAGTCCTCGTCCGACAGGGCTTTCCATTTCAGAAATTCTTTCTCTCGCTGGCAAAGTCCTCGCGGGTCAGGCGGACGATGACTTCATTGGCATCCATATAAACGATGGCATCGGGGTCTTTCTTATTCAGCGCATAGATGCTTTTTCTATTAAACATTTTGTTCCTCCGTTTCGGTGTTGGGTGGTTGGTGAGCCAAACCAACACCGGCGGAGAACGACAGCCGACAGGAAAACGTAAAAAGGCGCTCGAACAGGCATGATGACCTGAACGAGCGCCTTGCGTGCGAGTGAAAACATGAGTAACGAATACTGTACCGGGAGGGGCTAAATCACGGATGAACCAAACCGCATAAAAAGAGAGCTGCAACTCGCTTTCGTGAGTGCAGCTCGTCTGGGGGATAGCCGCGTGCTTTTTGAAGTGGACGGCTAATCGGTGCTTATGCTTTTTTACATGACCGCGAGCGGCCTTAGCAGTATCTCCTGTTCATCCGTGACATCATAAAATTACCTCCAACTCGCTGAATGTGATTTGCGGATCATTCAATGTGAGCTTCATGTGTATTTAAGTGAATTGAGGCTCACTCTACAATGTAGTAGAGGTGATTTACAATGAACTTTCTTGACCTGTTCGCCCAAAAGCTTCGCGAAAAGCGGGAGCAGAAAAAGATCACGCAGCTTGAATTAGCGGAACGGCTTAATATGTGTACCCGAACCGTCATTGAGATTGAAAAGTGCAAGAGCAATCCGAAATTTGAAACGGTTGCGCTGATCTCAGAAGAAATGGACATCAGTCTGGATGGAATCGTGTTCCACGATAGAGCGCCGCAGACCGTTGCCAAGTGCGTTCTTGATTACTTTGCAGGAAAGGGTGAAGAAGAGTCGCAACGGTACATAGACCTGTGCATGAGCGCAGATAAGCTGAAGTGATGTACAGGGGAAAACAAAAGGGCCGATGATTGTCTTTCATGTAGAGCAGCCAGTGGGCTTATATTTTCCCCACTGGCTGCTCTTGTCCGCACAGTTGGAACGACGGGCATTAGTATCCCCTATTTTTCCTGTTTGTGTGCATCCCGGATCTTTTCAAAGGTGTCCTGACTGATGGCGTGTTCAATCCGGCAAGCATCTCGCTCTGCAATTTCAGGGTCAACGCCAGCTGCGATAAATTGCTCTGTAAAGAACTGATGCCGCTCATAAATTTTTTTCGGCAACATTCCGGCCTGTTTCGGTCAAATGCAAAACGTAATCACTATCTACCGTTAAAAAGCCCCCTTCACGCAAAGCCGACACCGCATAGCTTACACTGGCTTTTGAAACTCCAACACGCCGTGCAACATCAATAGAGCGGACAGCACCGTGATTCTTTTGAAGAACCAGCACAGCCTCCAGATAATCCTCTCCGGACGCATGAATCATCACTATTGTCTCCTTTATGCAAGGCTCCAGCCGGAGGACTTTTTACGGATATTTACAAAATCCTGATAAATCCCGGCTTTTGCCATAAGCTCGTCATGGGTTCCCTGTTCGCTGATCCGTCCATCAGAGATCACCAAAATCTGATCTGCCTGACGGATGGTATTCAGGCGGTGTGCAATCACAAGTAATGTTTTACCCTTTACCAGCTCATTGATTGCCTCCTGGATATAGCTTTCATTATCGGTATCAACACTTGCAGTCGCTTCATCCAGAATGACAATCGGTGCGTCCTTCAAAATGCATCGGGCAATAGAGATTCTTTGCTTTTCGCCGCCGGACAGAGTAGCGCCGCCTTCACCGATGACTGTCTGGAATCCATCTGGCAGCGCCATGATAAAATCATAGCAGCGGGCTTTTTTTGCAGCCTCATAGACTTCTTCCTCGGTAGCGTCCGGTTTACCCATGCTGATATTGTTGTAAATGGTATCCTGGAACAAGTACACCCTCTGGAAAACCATGCTGATCTGTTCCATCAGTTCGGCGAGAGGTACATCCCGAATATCTGTACCACGGATTGTCACTTTGCCGGATTTCACATCCCACAGCCGCGCCAGAAGGTTCGCAATCGTGGATTTGCCACCGCCAGACGGTCCCACAAGTGCGGTCATGGTATTCTTCTGCATAGAGAAGCTGATGTTGTGCAGGACTTCCTTGTCCTGATAGGCGAAGGCCACATCGCTAAATTGTACTTCTGGCTGATCCGGCTGTGCCTGTGACAGAATATGTTGATTTCCGTTATCGGGAAGTTCGGGCTCGTCCAAAACAGCTTCAATGCGGTCTAATGCGGCATTCATCACGGTCAGTCGGGTTGCTTCTCCATAAAGAGCTTTCAGAGGTCCAAAGAGATCAAAGACAAACAGCAGCACGCCCAAAAGATAAGCCAGTGAGAGTACGCCTTCCTGATGTAAAAAAACGGATAAACCGAAGATAGCGGCAATACCCACGCCATAGAGAATGTTTAAGCCAGTGGTCCACGGTGTCATTTTCTGCTCAAACTTCGTATTGACATCCCTTGATTTTTTGAAGTTTTCCGTTAATTCGTCAGATTTTTCTCCGAGCAGATTGTGTAAACTTTTGATAACCCCAATTCCTTCAGCAAAAGACAAGACCGCATCCGTCAAATTCTCGCTTTGGTTTTGACGCCCGACAGCCTCCTTGAAGGAAACCTTATTCATATATTTTGCAACCAGCGATGCCAGCAAGGTAATGATTACCGCAATCAGCCCAAGTCTCCAATCCAGTACGAACATAAAAACAGCTAAAACCAAAGTAGACAGCATATAGCTCATCATGTTGCCAATGGTACTCATAGAAACTTCCTCAATGAATACCATATCCGTACTGAGAACAGAGCTGATTTTGCCAATATTCCCCGATGTAAAGTAACCCATCGGCATTTTTCTTAAATGATTTCCCAACTCCATCCGTTTATCAGCAAAGATCATAAATCCAGCGGCACTTTGCAGACGGTCGCTCAAATAGTGAACCACTGTCTGAACCACTACAACAGCTAATAATCCAAGTCCGACAAACAGACAGGTCTTTCCAGTCAGCGTATTATCAGCAAAAACCCGGCCAAGACAATAAACGCCATGAAGATCGGCATTTTGGAGAGAATGGACTCGACAAATGCACATAGAAATGCAGCCTGAATACGGCTTTTATACCTCCCGGAGAGGTTCAGGATTCTTGAAATCAATGCAAACATTTATCTTCCCTCCTTTGCAGTAGATACTTTCCACTCGGCGCTGTCCTGAGCCGCTTTCCACAACTTTTGGTATTCTGGGCAAGCTTGAATCAGCTCCTGATGTTTTCCGGTTGCCACCATCTTTCCGTGATCCATAACGCATATTTGATCTGCGTTCATTATAGCGGGAAGTTTGTGAGCGATAACTACCAAGGTTTTTCCCTTCACCAGCTCCGCAATAGCAGCCTCCATTTTTTCCTCAGTTTCTGGATCAGCATAGGCCGTGGCCTCGTCAAGCACTACAATCGGGGCATCCTTCAATATTGCCCGCGCCAGGGAAATTCGCTGGCGCTGCCCCCGGAAAGCATTTTCCCCGCATCGCCCGCCATGGAGTGAATACCTTGCGGCAGCTTTTCCAGAAACTCCAGACACTGGGCTTTCTTCGCCGCCTCCATTACTTCCACATCGGTAGCATCCAAACGTCCAAGACGGATATTTTCCAGCAGGGAGGTGTTAAACAGGTACTGATCCTGAGCCACATAGGAAATGCGGCTGTTCAATGCCTCCAGGCTCATATCACAAAGTTTCTGCCCGCCAATGGAAATGCTCCCTTTCTGCGGGTCATAGTAGTGGATCAACAGTTTTGCAAGGGTGCTCTTACCAGAACCGGATTCACCAACCAGGGCAGTTTTTTGTCCTGCTTTTGCCACAAGGGTAATATCGTGGAGGACTTCGTTTTCCGCTATTATCGGTTTCCCATCTGGGCCAGGCTGTGTCGTTTGATACGCAAAGGAAACATGATCGTAAGAAATGTTAAAATCCTGTCCGTGGAAATCATCCTCAGCAGCTTGCAGCGGTGCCGCATTTAACATCTGTTGTTCAAGTGCCGTGATCTTATAATTCAGATTCGGAATCGTCTCCATAAAGCCCAGTGCTTTCAGGAGAGGAATCCCAATGCTGAGGGAAAGGCAGAGGACTAAAATCAAATCAGGTAAAGTGCTTATGCCACAGAGAACAAACCATGCCCCAAGAGGCAAAGTCAGAATAACAGTGCAGGGCAGTAGACTTCCGTAAATCGCCATCCAGGGCCAGGCGGCCTTATACCATGCCAAGGTATAATCCCGATAGTCCGTTACATCCTTGCGGAAGTTCTCGTAAGATTCACTCTCCCGGTTGAAAACCTTGACAACCTCCATACCATTGATGTACTCAATGATCGTGTTGTTCATTTTCTGTGCAGACTGATAGTAGGGGCCCATGCGCTTCATTCCAACAGAGTACATAATGACCATGGAGAGCAGGCTGATCGGGATAGAGGCCAAAGACATAAGAGCCAGTTTCCAGTCCGCACAAAACATAGCAACATAAATCACCAGCGGAATCAGCAAATTTGCGATACCCTCCGGGACTGAATGAGCAAGGAGCAATTCCAAGCTGTCCACATCATCGACAAACAGCTTTTTGATTGTCCCTGTCCCTTTTCCTCCTCCACAATGCCAAGGGAAGTTTCTCAAACTTCTTTTGCAGAGATACCCGCAGCCGGAACAATGTGTTATATGCTGCTTTATGAGAAATTGATAATCCCCATCCATAAAAAACCGCCTGCAAAACAAGACAGATCAAAACCCCTATAACACGCAATAAAACAAATTCTGTTTCAACAGAATCGCCCATAACCAATGGCGAAATGACCTGATAGGCCAGCACAAAAAGGCAGGACGCCCATAAGAACGCTGACCAGTACGACAACCGTGGCCACATACATATTTTTTTCTTATATGGCCCTGCGTACTCAAAGATTTTTTTTTTGAACATAAGCCCTCCTTATATTGAGCCGTACTGTCTGTGCTTCAAAAACAAGAGGCCGCCAAAGTAAAGCGGGCCTCTTATCATTATCTTTCTGTCCAGTCAAGGCGGCCCTGACATTCATAATTTCTAAAATTCACTGGCGGATTCGGAAAAAATCCAAAACCTTTTTACTGCCGGATTCGTCCAATGGATAGCTTTCTTTTTTTTTGCCCTTTTTCCATATGGACTACATACGAACATCCCGCCATCACCAACTCCGGATCATGCGTAATAACAAGAAGCGTTTTTGCCCCTGATCCGCGAGTGACTTCAAACTCCGCGCAACTTCCCGCATATGTTTGAGATCAAGCCCGCTGGTTGGTTCGTCAAACACAATGATCTCCCGGTTACTCACAATGGCAGACGCGATCGCTACCCGCTGTTTTTGCCCGCCGGAAAGAGAAAGCGGGTGCCTGTCTTTATATTCCAGCAGATCAAACTGTTTAAGGATTTTATCCAAACAGTTTCATCCTCGTTGTCCATGCTCAGAAGCACTTCATCCGTCACGCTTTCGGTAAATAGCTGATGGCTTTGGTATCCTGCATTACCATGTAGCAATGTTTGAGCCGGGCTTTCCAATCAAGGGTTTTCCCGTCAACCTGCAAAAGGCCACACTTCTTTTCCAGTCCGCAAATACAGCGGGCCAGAGTAGATTTTCCAGCGCCATTCAGACCGATAATGGCAATCGTTTCTCCAACAGGCAGTTCTGCACTCGGAATATGGAGGCTTTCCGGTTCCCGCTTTTTATACGCAAAGCAGAAATTTTGAAATTCCATCTGTTTAGCTGTATGCGCCTGATACTGATTCGCAGGCTTCAACTTCGAGAGAGAAAACGGCCGCAGTCCCATTTCTTTTCGAATGCCATCCGATAAGCTGTCAAATTCAGCAGGCGTGTATTCCCGTTCAATCTCCCCATCTTTTACATACAGCACACGATCTGCAAGATCGTGAAGGTAGTAAAGGCGGTGTTCTGCGATCAGAATTGTTTTGCCCTGCTTTTTCCAGAGGCTCAGGACCTGCCGCAGGTCATCACAATAGCAGCCATATCCAAATTAGAAGATGGTTCGTCCAGGACCATAATTCCCGGCAGCAATACACTTGATGAAGCACAGGCTATTTTTTGCTTTTCGCCCCCGGACAGAGCAAACACGCTTCGCCCCATCAAATCTTCAATATGATAATCGGAAACTGTCCGGTCAATCCTTTTCAGGATATCCTCCTGAGGATAGCCTAAATTTTCACAGGCAAAGGCTAATTCACTATCCGTATCCACGTTGAAAAACTGACTTTTGGGATTCTGGAATACAGATCCCACCATAGCAGCCAAGTCATAAAGCGGCGTATCTGATACGCTTTTTCCGTCCAGAAGGACATCTCCCTCTAAATTTCCCTCGTAATAATGAGGCACCAGCCCGTTTACCAAACGGGTAATCGTTGTTTTCCCACAGCCGGATTCTCCCGTGAGTAAAACAAATTCCCCTGTGTTTATGGTGAGATTGACATTTCTAATCCCTCCGCCGCTGGATTCTTCACCCTCATAAGAAAAAGAAACATTTTGAAAATCTATCATGGCAAAATCCCTCCTGCGGAAATTATCGGGGAAGCAATCGCCCAAAAAACACTACAAAGCTGCAGAACAAAATCAGCACCACATCAGCGAAATTGAATTTAAGCTGACAAATGTTTGTCCGTTTAACGGGAGCGCCGAGGCCACGGGTAATTGCAGCAGCTGAAAGTTCCTCACCGATTTTCACGGAGCAGGTAATCATCGGGATCAGCTTATACTCCAATATTTTTTTGAAGATTTTTTTCCCTCCAAGTTTAATCCCACGCATTTTCATAGCGTCACTGATTGCTTCTGACTCCTGAAAGACAGTTGGAAAGAAGCGGAACATGACCGTTAAGGGGATCGTCACTTCTTTAGGCATATGGATTCTTTCCATGCCGGAAATCAATTCACTGACCGTTGTTGTTTTCACTGCATAGGCAGCAATCGCAACACTGGGAAGGATTCGGCAGAAGAATCCTGTTGTAAACAGAACGAGGAAATTCAATATTCCCGTAAGGTGCGGCAAAACATAAATTTGAACAGCATAAAAAGCAGAAAACACAGCAATATAGCCCACAGCTTTTGCACATTGTTTCGAGGTAAGCAGCAATATAGCCGGAACCGTACAAAGAACAAGGCGGATCAGCCCCATAGCTTCTCCGCCTGTTCCACCCATGACAAAAATGCTTATGATGAAGATGAGCAACAGTTTTGTACGCGGATCGAGCCGTAACCCTTGTTCTGTTTTTTTGCTGAGCAGAATTTCCCGCGCCATTATGCAATACCGGCACGCTGGAAGTGCTTTTTGCAAATAGCTTTCCCAATCACACCTCCGACAAGGCCAAACACAAAGCAGGCAACCAGCAGAATAGGCGCAATCCACATAGGCATATATGTATTAAGGGTAGCTGCATATTCAGCGCCGTATCCTGCAGTCAACATTACCATATAGCTTTCACGGTTCAGGAAAATGGGAGCAAAGTTGCCAAACACCCAGATGCTGAACACGCCGCAGGAAAGAACTGTACTCTTTGCACTTTTGTAGTCCGCCTTTTTCAGGATCACGTCGGCCAACAGGCCGCCAACGAGACCAGTTACCATAGTAAGATAGCCGTTGCCGAAGAACACCATGATTAGGCCAATCAGGAAACCCATGATTGCAGTCATCCCGAATTTTTTAGCCTTTGTAACATACAGCATATAGGGGATGCCGCCAATCAAAGGGCACAGTACCGCCATCAGCGGAATAAAAATGGGGATAAAGCCAAGCATCGCCACCAGCATAACAATCACGACATAGATGACGGTGTAGATGCCGATAGTAATTAAATCTTTTCCCTCAAGCCGGGAACTTTTTTTTTTTTTTTCTGGGAACTCATACCAGTATCCTCCTCTGAGAAAATGAAAATGTTGTGTGGTTAGAGTGTTCTAACCACACAACGCATTTTAGCAATTTCATGCCCAATATCCAACCCAAAAAGCAATTTCATTATTCTACCCAAAATCGGTATTTATTTTGGGTATGCAAAGCACCTATTTGATTCGGCTGGCCTCTCGATAATCTTTTGGCATAACTCCATACTTTTTTTAAATGCAGCAGAAAAGTTGCTGGGCTTTGTATAACCCACAAGAACCGCTATCTGCCCAATGTTCATATTGCTCTCCAATAACAATCCTGCGGCTCGCTCTAACCGCTGCTCAATAACATACGCATGAACCGAAATGCCGTACATCATGGAGAATCCCCTTGATAATTTAGAGACGCTGATTTGAACCTGCCTTGCCAGTCCTTCACAGCTTGGCGCAAAGGCAAGCTCGCTGTCAATGATTCTCTTTGCCTCGATGATGCAATCACGTTCACTTTTTTTTGATATGCAGCAGTATTCCGGCGAGAGGATTCGCAGCTCCAACACTTCGCTCAAATATACTGACAGCAATTCGTGGATTTTGCTTTCCAGAAACAGATACCCAAGCCCACCCCGATAATGTGTAAAAGTCTTGTAACTCTGCGAAAATATGCTCCATATAGGGCGTTATGCTCACCTTTGAAATTCCGGTCAGCAGTTTCTTTTCATAGACGGTAATCTCGCCATCCTCGAAGTAGTCCTGTAATAAACGTTTGAAATATGGAACGGGAATTTTGATGTTCTTAAAATAGAAGTCGCTGTTTTGCGCATAACAGAGACTCCATTTTCCCGTGTCCACGGTAAATGCAGGATTCTCCCTTTGCAAGACAAGCGCCCTCTCTGCTGCCTGCAATATTCCACGACACGCCGTCGTTCAGGCAGAACAGCATTTGAATATAGTCCTCGCTGTTAACCCCGCGCACATTCATGTCAGAAAAATAATTCATCTTCCAGTCTGAAACAACGGCACCCTGTTTTGTCACCACCTGCGCAATTTGTCCGGTTCCCATATCAGAAGGAATCGGGATCGTTACGGTCTGCGGTGAATTGGAGAGCAGATCCCGATAGAGGTTGTTCATGTATTTTCGCTTGTCATTGGATGCCCTCCTTTTTTCGGTTAGCAGTGACTAATGTACTAATATAGTTTACACGATTTACGCCTGAAAGTCAATTTTCAGCACGAATGCAAGCTGCTACAGAAAAAATCAGGGACGTTCCCGCAGGGGCAGAGTGCCATGTCGCGCAGTTCGGGTACGACGAGGCGCAGACGCAGACACGGTCAACCGGCCGCGTGGGAGGCGAAGCGTTACGCTATATGCAGCATCGAAAACCACGGCTTCAGAGGGGTTACGAACGGGAACAAGAAACTGGCAAGCAATGCAAAGCGGTACCCACTTTGCGAAAACAAGCGGATTCCGTTTACACGGAGCCCGCCTGTTTCATGCTTGTTGGGGCGCTGCCCCAATCCCCGCAGAACACAAAAACTGTGTTCTGGAACGATGGATAAATCCATCGGCTGCGCGATTTTTCAAATCGCTTGTGGGCGGGCAGCTCAGCGCTGCTCCGCCTCTTTTTCCCGTCGTTCATTCGCTTCCTCCTGCTCCTTGTCCAGCTCCAGAATACGGTCGATATTGGCCTTGGCCGTCAGCAACTCTTTCATTTCCTCACGGGCTTTTCGGTAGTCGGCGTAGGCCGCTTTCTTCTCCGCCAGCAGCTCGGCGTACTCGGTATTCAGCGCCTTGATGGTGGGCAGCTTCTTGAGGCCAAGCCCATCAAAATAGTTCTTTGCGGCCTTGTGGATCGTGATCTCACTTTCATGCTCTGCAAGAAATTTCTTGGAGTACCCGGCCTTGCGATAGGCAACGTAGGTATCGCGGGTCTTGGCATAACCCACGATATGCTCCCGCAGCACGGCAATCTCGGCCATGCGTGTTTCCGCAGATTTGATCCTTGCGGAAAGCTCGTTGAAGTGAGCGGACGCTGCCGCCGCTTTCTCCGAGAGAATGGCGTAATCTAACAGCTCATGGTCTTGCAGATAGGCCACCGTCTGTGCCATCTGTTTCAGGTTAAATAACGTCGCCCCAACGCGCATAACCGGCACCCCTTGTCAGCGCGTAATTTTGCCTGAATGTCCACCAGCAGATTCCCGCTGCGCTTTTCCGGTTTGACCGGCGCGGTGGCGTTCTTTCGCGGCGTATGCGCCTTTTCACCTGCAATCACCGCGCGGAGATCTGCGGGAGTATAACCGTCGCCGAGGGTATCCATGCGAATGGACTTTTTCTGTTCGCCGCCCAGCAGGGATGGGACTTTTTTTGCCCTTGACCTCATACCCGGCCTGCCGCAGCAGCTCCAGCAGCGTTTCAAAGCTATCGGGCTTTTGCGCCAGTGCATCGTCAATGGCTGTGCAGATTCGCTCCCGGTGGGAGGGCTTCTTTTTGTCGCCCAGCCACTTGTTGTAGCTCTTGCCGTGGCGCTTCGGATTCTCCACGATGGAGTAGCCGTTCTCGATGCAGATGGTATCGTTGAGCCGCCGCACGGCGCGGCTGCTGCCCCAAAAGTTTCTGAATTTCCGGGTCTGGCTGAGCGCGGTGGAGTTCCAGATCACATGATTGTGAATATGGGCTTTGTCGATATGGGTGCAGACAATGTAGGCGTGATTGCCCTTGGTGAAGCGCTTGGCCAGCTCACAGCCCAAACGGTTCGCGTCCTCCGGTGTGATCTCTCCGGGAACAAAGGATTGCCGCAGATGGTAGGCGATCACATCATCCTCGCCGCGCACCCTGCCGGTCTTTTGAATGTACTGATTTTTGGTGAAAAGAAACTCGGCGTCGGCGATCCTGCTGTCGCATTGCCAGCTCGTAATTAACCTGCCGCCGTCCGTCTTTTGTGGATTTTCGGTGTAGTCGATGATGTCGCTGATGGCCTGTCCCACCGTGCGGCCTTTGCCGGTGTGCAGGGGCATCAGGCGCGTGGTTGCCATGGGTGTTCACCTCCTTGAAAAGCAAAACGGCCTGCCGAAGCAGACCGTTTTATTCTTCATTTATCGGATTGATAGCGGATAATCGGAACCTGTTTTACCTTTCCTCCAATGGTTCGTCGTTCCAGAGCAAAGATCATATCAGGGGTGCGTTCGAAAAAGCCTTCGTCCTTTTTCCAGCTCATGCCGCATTTGCAATGCTGCAAGCCTATGAACTGCTGCTTCATCTTTCTGCCGCAGTTCGGGCAGACCTTATTACCGTTTCCCATATTATTCAGCCCGCGCTAATCTATATAGGCTGCGGATGGATTCCATGACCGTATGCCACGACAGGTCGGCGGCATAGGAAAACTTCTTCTGATATGCCCGCCACAGCTTTTCCATGTTCGGGTCGGCCTCAACTTCATCAAAGGCCGCAGGCGCGTCGGCAAGATACTTCTCTGTACCGCGTTTCTTGACCGTTGCAATGAGCGCCGCACGGAGATCGGTGGGGACGATGCTCCGGTCGTGGAGCTGGCTCAGAATGTGCAGATCATAGAAATCTCTCATACGGGTGTTGGCGGTGGCGCGGGACACGACGGTTTCCAACTTCTCGGCCAAAACGGTTTCCAGATTGTATGCCCAAATCTCGATGGAGCGATCCTCCAGCATCAGCTTAAAGCTGTAACGCACCTCGTGGGGCGTGATGGCGTCGCCGGTGGAAATGTCGATCTTGAGCGGCGTTATCACACCGTCAAACTCCGTTTCCATGCTGACACGGATGCCCGGATACTCGGCCTCGTCCATGATCTCGGAAATGCGCTTCACCCGGAACTCCACGCCATCGTCCACCGGCACGGAGATGATGGAGGCAATCATATTCTCCACTTCCTCGATGCCGACCGTCGCACCCTTTACGGTCGCGTCAATGTCCATCGTGGAGCGGGCGTCAAGGCCGACCATTGCAGCCACCAGCATCCCGCCTTTGAGGATGAACTTGTCCCGGTATTCCGAAAGAGAAATGCGCTCCAGAAAGCGCTCCATCATGTAATTGCGCATCAGGATTTGCGCATCTGCGGATTTGTCCTTGGAGAGATTGCGGATCAGGTCTTTGAGCTGCCGCGCAGTTTTTATCATAAGAGTACCTCCAAATACTGCCGAAGCAGTTTTTCAACACGGAACATCTGTGCATAGCGCATCAGCTTCCGTAAGTTCTTGTCTTTTCGTTTTGCGTATTGCTTGAGTGCGTCCTGAAAGGTCTGCGTCTCGATCCCGCTGCGGCTGCGGATCAGATCGCAGATGGTACGCTCCATATCATAGACGGGAACGGGATTCCCGAACGGCGTGTTCATCGTGACGATCCCCACATCATGCAATTCCTTCTTGATGGTGTAGACCTTGATGCCATCCGCTTGCAGGCTGGCAGGATTGTAGCCGGTCTTGACGGTGATGGAATACGGATTCGGCTCCCGGTCGGTCAGGTCATGGAAAAACAGCGCGCTTTCATGGGAGAATACGGCCTGCGCACAACGAAGGTGCAGCAGGTACATGGCGTCCGTCCATGCGTCGGGCGAAACATAAACGCCATGCGCGGCCTGCTCCACGCCACGCTGCTTGGCATAAGCGTAAAACGTGGACTTGGCAATACCGATTTCCAAAACCTGCGCGGTCTTGACGATCCCATTGTTTTGCTGAAAAAGCAGATCAAGCCGGTCGTAGGCGGTCATGTTATCACTTCCTTCTTGCTAATATTATATCCGATATTAGCAAGAAAGTAAACAACGATTTTAGAAAAGCAAGCCGAGGCGTTCGCCCCGGCTTGCGCTTTAACTATGAATGAAGTTTTTCATGGCAGAGTTCACGTCTTGCAGTTTGCCAAGCCCCTGCACAGCCAGCAGCGGAAGTCCCATCGGGCTGATCAGAAACGCCAGCACAAAGAGTATGATGCCGTTCTTTGCGGAGTAGGTAATCAGCACGGCGAAAGCCAGCAGGGAGAGCAGTCCGCTTGCCAGCTTGAACACGAAGCCGGAACAGGACAGCAGCCCCACGCACAGCCAAACGAACAGGGACAGGATAAGCGACAGCGGCGCAAAGAGAATTTTCAGGATGAACATTTTGCGGCCTCCTTTTCACAAAGTGCGGTCAGCGCGTCACGCTCTTTGGCGAGCTTTTTGCTTCTTCCTTTTCGGTCAAATCACGATCACCGCCCGTGATCTCCATCATGCGGAAATTCTCATAGGCATCCAGCAGAGAATCCAACAAATCTTCGGGCGTAGGGCAAAAGTCCACGGTGTTCCAGTCCTGCCGATAGCAGTCAAAGCCCATAACCGTGTAGCCTTTGCTGGTTAGGACAACTTCAAAATCCGTATCGCGGTTGAGGTAGTCGGAAAATACCTTCAGCACAATTTCGTTTGTCAGCATACGTTCCGCAGCTCCTTTCCAAGCGGTCAAATCTTTTTCTGATATTAGAATACTTTGCTCATTGGTGTTTTGCAAGGATGCGGCAAAGTCATACGAATAGTTTTCGCCTTTTGCCCGACATCTAACCATATCACATAATCTCGCTTTAGTACAGCTACCTGAACTAATTTGCTCCAGATGGGAAATATAATGTTTTGGTACAGTTACAGGGACGGGAGGTGTGGTACTTGCAGTTGAATGAAGCCGTCAGCAGGCGTTTGGTTGAGCTGATGCAGGAGCGGGGCATGACGCAGTATCAGCTTTATATGAAAAGCGGCGTACCGAAGTCCACCATCGGTAATCTTGTGAACTGCGCATACCCGTCTATGAAGCTGCGGATCATCCACGAGCTTTGTCAGGGATTGGAGATCGACCTGAGCAGCTTTTTTTTGCCTCGCCGTTATTCGATGAAAATAATCTGGAACCGTAGAAGCTCCGATGCTGTTTTGCGTCGGGGCTTTTGCTTTTGTACGGGCAGGGGCGGCGGTTATTCCGCCGCCCCTGCGACTTATTTCAGCGCCGCCAGCGAGGAAACAATTTTCTCTGCCGCCGTCCATATCCGCTCCTGATTTTGCTGAATGTCCTCCAGATCGGTTTCGTAGATACGGCCCGTTTCATGAGCGCGGCGGGTGAATTGGTTGAGGTTGTTGCTGGAATACCGAAGCAGCGACACCAGCTCCCGCAGCTCCGGAAGATCGAGCTTCACCACATATCCGTCAATCGCCATCTTGCGGAGATATGCCGCCATGTTGGTGGTGCCGAACTGCGCCATCTTCGTTTCAATCATTTCCCGCTCCTGCGGTGTAACGCGGAATTTAAGCTGAATGTCCCGTTTGCGCTTTGCCATCGCTCAGCGCTCCGGGGCTTTGGACTTCGCCGAAATTTTCGGCGAAGTTGTTTCAGGCGGCTTTTTCAGCTTGTCCCGGACAGAGGTTTTCTGCTGCTCCTGCGCGTAGGCTTTGCGGGTCTGGCTGAGAAACAGATCGACCAGACCGGGATGGCTGTTGACGGCCAGATAGCAGTTGCGGTCAGTACCCCATGCGTCGGGATTGGCGGGGATGGACATGGCGTTTGCCCAAGCCCTGTTGTCGGAAGAATACCGCCTGTCCCAATCTGCTTGACAGACGGTGATGGCGAGGATATAAAATGCGCGGTCATAGCCGAACTGCTGCACTACCTGATCGACCGCTGCTGTATCCAGCCGGTTATCCTGGTAGTGGTCACGGATGGCGGCTTCAATCGCTTCCTTGCAGGCTGCGTTCGCCTGATTGGAGGCGCGGTAGGCCGCAAGCTCGTCATGCTCTCTGGCGTAGGCTGCCGGGTGCTTGTAAACGGGGAGATTTTTTCATTATCGTGCCTCCATTTCTTTTTTGTGGGGCTTTTCCGGTGCGCCATGAACAGGCGGCGCTTTCAGCCTGTCCAAAACGGAAGGCCGCGTCGATTTTGCAATCGCCTGCTCAGGCTGCGGCTGTCCCTTGCCGTCCAGATTCAGCTCCATATCCAACTCAATCAGCCGCGCCGTTTTCGCGGCCAGCTCCTGCTCCTGCGGGAACGGCTTACCGACCTCGGCCTTTGCCGCTGCCTGCTGGTTATAGAGGTTTTCAAGCTGCTCCTGAACGCTGCGCAAACGCTCCGGCATTTTATCCAGCGCGTTCCTCAATGCGGACAAGGTTGCCTCTGGCATCCGAACCGAGTTCAACGCGATGTGTCATCCGGCCTTTCAGCGTCAGCGTGTACATTTTCCACATGGAATCAAAAGCAACGGACATGGTAAAGCCGCGATAGCTGCCGATCTGTACCGGGTCTTTGCCCTTGACCTCCTTGCAGGTATCCAGCAACGCAGCACCGGCGTTTTCCTTATCAGTGAGCCGGTCGCCGCGAATCTCCATGCCGACAAAGTCCTCTGCCGGGAGCGGATGCGCTGCGAGGGTCTGCATATCCGCCTCCAGCCCACGAACAAAGCCCTTGTGTTCTTCTATCTTTTCCGGGAAGTATTTCAGCAGACTGTCCTCCAATCGGAATTGCTTGCTGTTGTGGTCTGCCTTCATAATTTTGAGCTTGGACACCTCAATGTCCAAATCCATACGCTCCTTGATACGGGGATCACCGGCACACAGCGCCTTGATCTCCGCAAAGGACAGCGCCGTGGCGTCCACATCCTCACAGGAGCGAACCGGGGATTTTGAGGTCATGATTTGTGAGATGAATTTCTGCTTATTTTCCACCGTTTGCCAGAGGTAGGCGTCAAACGTCCCTTCGGTTACATAGCGGCATACATGAACGAGCTTGTTCTGATTGCCCTGACGCTCAATGCGGCCTTTTCGCTGCGTGAGATCACGGGGACGCCACGGGCAATCCAAATCGTGAAGTGCGACCAAACGATCCTGCACGTTGGTGCCCGCGCCCATCTTGGCCGTGCTGCCCATCAGGACGCGCACCTGACCGCTGCGTACCTTTGCGAACAGTTCCCGTTTTTTGACCTCCGTGTTGGCGTCGTGGATGAACGCGATTTGCTCCGGGGGCATCCCGGCGGCTATGAGCTTTTGACGCACATCCTCATAGACCGTAAACGGCGTTTCCGTGCTTTCCTCCAATGAAATCGCGCTCTCCAGCGCATGAATTTCCGGGCTGTCCAGCGTACCGGGGAAGCCTTTGCTCTTTACGCCCGCTGCGAGGGCGTGGTCTTTGGCGTAGAAATGTCGCAGAACACAAGCTGTGTCAGTTTTTCCGCCTCGCCGTCACGCCAGTATTGGAGAATGTTCGCCACGCACTGATTGACCTTGGTGGTTTCCTCGTCGGGGGAGCATGGGATTGATGATGCGCTGGTCAAGCCCCCAGCTTGCGTCCGTCCGAGGTGATTTTGAGCATATTGTCCACATCCGGGCTGACCGCACCGCTGTGTACCTTGGACGCTCGTTCCGAGAGGGCTTTCACCATGTCCTGCTGGATCTGTGTGGGTTTGGTGGCGATGGTGTGATACGCAACCTCCGGCGTGGGTAAGTGGAGCTGATCCGCCGTTTTGATGTCGGCAACCTCTTTGAACAGATTCATCAATTCGGGTAAGTTGAAAAACTTTGCAAAGCGCGTCCTTGCCCGGTAGCCGGTTCCCTCCGGGGCAAGCTCCAGCGCGGTGGTGGTTTCACCAAAGCGGCTTGCCCAGCAATCGAAGTGGCCCATACCCATCTCTTGCAGCCGGTCATGCTGCAAATAGCGCTGGATGGTATAAAGCTCTGTCATGGAGTTGGAAACCGGGGTGCCGGTGGCAAACACCACGCCGCGCCCGCCGGTCAGCTCATCCATGTAGCGGCACTTCGAGAGCATATCCGAAGATTTCTGTGCGTCCGTGGTGGAGAGGCCCGCGACATTGCGCATTTTTGTATAGAGGAAAAAGATTTTTTATAATTGTCCGACTCGTCCACAAACATCCTGTCTACGCCGAGCTGTTCAAAGTAAATCACATCATCCTTGCGGTCGCTGGCTTGCAGCTTTTTCAGCCGCGCCTCCAGCCCCTTTTTCGTGCGCTCCAAGCTCTTGATGGTAAAGCTGTTGCCGCCTGCGAGCTTGGTATCCTGAATACCATCGGTGATTTCCTCAATCTGCTGGTGAAGGAGCCGCTCCTGCCGCTCCGGACTGATGGGGATACGCTCAAACTGGCTGTGGCCGATGATAACGGCGTCATAGTCGCCGGTGGCGATACGGGCGCAGAACTTCTTGCGGTTGTGGGTTTCAAAGTCTTTCTTGGTAGTGACAAGGATATTGGCGGAAGGGTAGAGCCGCAGAAATTCGGATGCCCACTGTTCCGTCAGATGGTTCGGCACGACAAAAATGGATTTCTGGCACAGTCCCAACCTCTTGGATTCCATCGCAGAGGCTACCATTTCAAAGGTTTTTCCCGCGCCAACCTCGTGTGCCAGCAGCGTGTTTCCGCCGTACAGCACATGGGCGATGGCATTTTTCTGATGCTCCCGGAGGGTGATTTCCGGGTTCATACCGGAGAAAACGATGTGGCTGCCGTCATACTCGCGGGGACGAGTGCTGTTCATTTCCTCGTTGTATTGCCGTACCAGCGTTTCGCGCCGCTCCGGGTCTTTCCAAATCCAGTCCTTGAACGCATCCCGGATAAGCTGCTGCTTCTGCGCGGCAAGAGTGGTTTCCTTTGGCGTTGAGGACACGGCGCTCCCGTCCGTCTGCATCCTCAATGGTATCGTAGATACGAATGTCGCGGAGGTTCAGCGCATCCTCCAGCAGCCGGTAGGCGCTGGCGCGGTCTGTGCCATAGGTGGTGAATGCCGCCACGTCGTTGTAGCGCACCATGCTCTTGCGGGAAACCTGCCATTCTGCGGTGTACGGGACATAGCTGATCTCGATCTGTCCGCGCAGATAGCGAGGCGTTTCAAAGGTTTCATACATGAATTGCTCGATGTACTTCTTATCAAACCATGTCGCACCCAGCCGCACCTCAATCTCACTGGCTTCAAGGTCTTTCGGCTGGGCAGCAATCAGGGCGTCCACATTCCCAACGAAGAATGGGTCGCGCGCTGCTACACGCTGCGCGGTGCGGAGCTTCTGCCGGACGTTGCCGGAGAGATATTCGTCCACCGTCTGCCAGCCCTTTGCCCAATGCTCGCCGCCGTCCTGCAAGTCAAATGGGCCACTGTTGGGTTCCTTGTAAATGACACCCTTCAAATCCTCAACGATCTGCGGGATTTTCTCGCTGCCGCCCATGAGGGTGGCCATAAAGCTGAGATCGACGCAGGCTTTTTCTCCGATGCAGACAGCAAGGGCTTCACTGGCGGTATCCACAGAATCTACGCTGCGCTGCTGCTTGATGGTGCGCTTGTGGAACATATCCGCCTTGCGCTCCAGCTTTCCGTCGTCGTCCAGCACTTCCAGTGAACACAGGAGGTAGTAAGAGGAATCGTCAGAGAACGCAAGACGGTTCGCACGGTCATTGATTAGGCCATGTTTTGCGGAGAACGCATCATAGAGGCGGTTTAGCTCGGTCTGCGCTTCCTGAATCCGGCTTTCTGCGCTGTACTCGTCCATTTGCAGGGCAATCAGCTCATTCACGCAATCCCGCAGCGCGACCATGCCCTTGACACGCTCGGCGGCGGTGGCGTTCAGCTCCGGTTTGACCATGCGGCTGTTTTCCCGGTAGTACACCTCGCCGTCCACCACGGTGTAGGAGTAGTTTTTCACATTGGGGTCTGCGGGGATAGACGTGTCGATCTGTTCGCCCTCGCCCAGCTCTGGCAGTTCCGCCTCCTGATAGGTGCCGCGAATGTTTTTCACGGCATCATGAAGCTGCTCTGCAAGTGCCAGCCCCTCAATGGGGACAACGGTAAAATCCTGCTTGCCGTATTGGGTGCTTTCGGAGGTCTGCCTGCCGAGGATCATCTCCGGGTGGTCAACAAAATAGCGGTTGATGGCAAAGCCATCCTCGTTCTGGCCGAGGTGTACCCAATCCGGTTCGATCTCAATGGGACGGTCACGCTTTTGGAGAAAGAGAATGTCCGAAACCACATCCGTACCGGCGTTGGCGCGGAACGCATTGTTGGGCAGACGAATGGCACCCAGCAGTTCCGCCCGCTGCGCGATGTACCTGCGGACTTCGGGTGATTGCTTGTCCATCGTGTAGCGGGAGGTCACAAACGCGATCACGCCGCCCGGACGCACTTGGTCGAGCGTTTTTGCAAAGAAGTAGTCGTGAATGGAAAAACCGAGCTTGTTATAAGCCCGGTCATCTACCTGATATTGTCCGAACGGGACGTTGCCCACGGCGAGGTCATAAAAAGTCTTTTCTGTCCGTTGTCTCAAAGCCCGCGATGGTAATGTCCGCCTTGGGATAAAGCTGCTTGGCAATACGTCCGGTGATGCTGTCCAGCTCCACGCCGTAGAGCTTGCTGCCCTGCATCTGCTCCGGCAGCAGGCCAAAAAAGTTGCCGACGCCCATTGACGGCTCCAGAATATTGCCGGTCTGGAAGCCCATATTGCCGACCGCTTCATAGATCGCCTTGATAACGGTGGGGCTGGTGTAATGAGCGTTCAGCGTGGATGCTCGGGCGGCAGCGTATTCCTCCGGGGAAAGTGTGGCGTACAGCTCTGCAAACTCGTCCGACCAGTTTGGCTTATTCTCGTCGAAGGCATCCGCAAGACCGCCCCAGCCCACATAGCGGGAGAGGATTTCCTGCTGCTCCGGGCTGGCCTGTAAGCCCTCAAACTCCAGCTCTTGCAGGAGGCGGATCGCCGCCATATTTGCCCGAAACCTTTGCTTTTTGCGCCGCCGACGCCGAGGGCATCATCGGTGATGTGGAAATTCTGCGCATCGCGGTGGCTTGCCGCTTTGAAGTCAGCGTAAGCGGCCTGCTCCGCAGCGGCAATGCTGGGAAAGCCCTGCCACTCGCCGTCAACGGTGATAGATACCGCAGGACGGTGTGCGGGAGGCTCGTCGATCTCGGCCTGAGAGATGGCATCATCAAAATCCGGCACAAACTCTCCCATTTCCGAGAGTGCCGCTCGACCTTCATGCTCCAGAATCAGCCTTTCTTCCTCGTTCATAGCAGGAGGTTCAGGCTTGGCGGGTTCCGCAGAGAGCGGGTCATGTTCCGGCTCGTCAAAGCGCAGGGTGCGAATCTCCACATCATAGGGGGAGGTTGTTTTTGTCAGCGGGATACACCGCCACGGTCTGCTCGGTGTAGGCGGGTGCCTGTTCCGGCTGCGGATACCGCTCCATGAGCCGTGCGAAGCTCTCCCTGCTCTCCGCACGGGAAACGGGATAGCGAAGCGACGGATCGCGGAGAGAAATATCAAAAAGACCGATGCTCTCAATAATAAACGGCTTGCCGTCCTCCAAATATACCGTATCGCCTACGGAATACGGGAACGGTTCTCTCTGCGGGACAGGAGCTGTTTCGGGAACGTCTGTAACTGCTTCCCCTGGCTCATGCCAGCGGTATTGCTCCACATCCTCATCCGAAACATGAATGAGGTCGCTGAAATCGAGGTTTTCCAGCTCGTTGGTAATAATCTCTTGCAAAGAGCCGTACTGCCGGGTTTCCAGATGCTCGCCATCCAGATAGCGCTCCAGCCGGTAATTCACAAGGTCAATGTTCACCTGAATGGGAATCTCATCGTCGGTGACGGTGGTTGTAAGCGACGCCAATCTTGGTGGGGTCGCTGAAATCCGCCTCTGAGCCGTATTCACTCCGGCAGAAGTCGGAGATCAGTCCCTTTGCACGTTCCATGAGCGCCTGCTCCGCAACACGCTCTGCATCCTGCATCACACGCTGGATAAATGGATCGCTGTTCAGCTTTTCGGGGTCAACTACTTTGCCGCCCACGATGCCGCGCTCGGCGAGGGTTTCCCGAATGGCAACAGGGTCAATATCATCGAAATTGTCGCGTTCCGCCTCGGTGTAGAAGTTATCCTCGCGGATGAGCTGCGCCATGCGCCGCTGCACCTTCGGCCATGTCAGTTCGGCGGTTTCCGGGCTTCCAGCGCGGACGATAAAGAGATTGTTGCCCTCCTTGCCGCCGTACTCGTGAGCGAGCCATGCGGCGGTTTCTTTTTCGCGCCCGTGCTGCTCCATATACTGCACTACGGTGTGCTTACTCCCGATATTTCCGTTCCATGCACGGAGCGCATCGTTCTATATCGTCTTGCGAAAGTGGTCGCAGCAGATCATGGAGCCGCGCATAGGTTCCCTCAAAAGTCTCTCGGTGCAGGTGGTTGCGGAACTCCGGAACATCCGAAAATAGCCGGATAAGCTCCATATCTTTTGAATTGAGAATGGCACGGCGCACAGCAGCATTACACTCGATCTCCGCATTTTCCCGGTCAGAGTGGCCGCAGGCGTTGCGGTAGGGGGTGTCCTCTGAAACCGCTGCCATCACCACCGGCCTGTAATGCTCCAAACGTTCCTGCACCGTGGGCTGAACTTGCTCTGCGGCGGGATCGCGGAACACCCTCGTGCCGTCCGCGCCGAACTCTGCTTCATAAGCATTGATGGCCTGTTCTGCCTCGTGGTCGATGGACGGAAGCGTATATGCCGTGTGTTCATGGCCGGAATCGCCAATGCGCGAAATTGTTACATCATGCTTTTCCCGCAGCTTTTCAACGTATTTCTCCAAATCCTTTGCAGGGAAGCCGCACATGGTAACACGGCCTACTCCCTCCAAATTGCGGCGCGTCAGCTCAAGGCTGAGATCATCTGCAACTGCCCGCGCATCCTCGCCATACAGCTCGAAGAAGTCCCCAACCTGATACAGCACAATTTCATCGGGGTGCGCCGCCTTTACGTCGTTATAGTCGTTATAAACCGCGTTCCGCATGGCGTCCTGCGCCATTTCCTTGTCATAGGCTGCCTGCTCATCCGGCGTAAGGTAGCGGTTCAACCGAACCAGCTCCGAGATGCGCGAAGCGACCTTGTTCCAATTCATCTGAATGTCTGCACAGCCGTTCTTTTTCAGCACAATGCCTTTGCTGCCGTGATCTTCATAGCTGCCGCTTTCTCTGGATACGGCATGGGTGCGCCCGCCGATGCCGTACTCCTTTTTCAGAAAATCAGCGCTCTCTTTTGTCGTGTGCGGAGTCTGGAAAAACTCATAGATGCGGGTCTTTCCACCCTCAAAGCCGCTTCCGTTTGCAAGAGAAGCCGCAATTTCATCTTCAGTGATAAACCGGCCCGTCTTCGGAACAGCCGCCATATCGGAGTGATATTCTTTGCGCGGCAATGACAGATCTTCCATACGTGTAAGAAGTGCCTGCGGCCGGTGGTAATGGAAGCGCAGCAGCGCACGGTTTTCGTGGTAGGCGTCCATGAATACCTTGTATTCCGACAGGAGCCTATCCCGGAACGCCGGATTCAGCAGATCGTCCGTCAGACGCTCCGTTTCCTCTGGAAAGCTGGTGCTATGGATATTACCCAAGCAGGACAGATACCCCAGCGACTTTGCTTCATCCGAGAAATCGTGATAAAGGTTCCAGACATCCACAGCAATACCCAGCCGCTCATAGCGCGGGGCTTCCGTGACCTCAAGATTGGTGGCAAATGCGCCGCCGTCCAGAAGTTCCTCAATACGCTCCGCCGCATCTGCCCAGCCTATCACTTGGGCAGAACGAAGATAGCGAGAGGTATCTCCGGTTGCAATATGGATACCATCGTCCCCGTACCATGCGGAAAGCCTGCCGTTATCCGTAATCAGGCCGTTGCCGCCGTAGTAAAGAGCTTTCAGAAATGCCGTGCGATTCTCTAAAGGCTTTTGCTTGGAGAATTCCGCAGTAATTTTCATCCGCGCTGCATCCGCATTACCGCCCGCGCGCAGGATGTGGTCAATATCATCCTGAGAAATGAACATAGAAAAAGCGGAGGGTGTTACACTCTCCGCTTCTGCGATGGATTGAATTTGTTCTGCCTCTGAGGGGAAGAAGGACATCTGCGCCCCAGCAGGGGCATCGAACATATTTAGCTGAACACCAGTTCCGTGAGGATCGTTTCCTCGGCCTGCGCTTTCAGCGAGTTCATCAGCCCTACCCACTTCATCGGGTCGCTGGCTTTCAGCGCTTCCGTCACGCCCGCTGACTTCATCAGCTCCGGCATCATCTGTTCCAGCCGGTTGTTCGCTGCCTCGTCGATCTCCCGCAGATGGGGGTACAGCCTCTCGGACAGCAGCAGGCTGTTCCACAGCACCGGACGATGCTCCTTCAAGTAATCCTTCCGCATCCTGCCGTACTTGCCCAGCGGGGCTTGCGGCTGCTCTGTCAGGCTCAGGTCGGGAATCAGATAATCCCCGCTGCGGGTGTAGGTCAGTTCGCTCATGGCTTTCGCTCCTTTCCGCGATTTTCTCGCGCTCATAATTCTTGATGGTGACTTCGATCTGCCGCAGCACCAGCTCGCTGGACTGGCTGATGGCCGTTCCAAGAGCGGCGACGGTCTGCGGGGTATTGAAATCAAAGACATTCAGAAAATCCTCATGCTCGAAGTAATCTCCCGGCTGCATCCCGCAGCGGGACAGCAGCGCATAGGTGGTGCTGACAACAGCGGCGTTCCGAAAAGCGGCTCCGATGTTGAACTCATCATAGTCCTCCAAAAAGGAACCGTCAACGATGCCGACAATATCGCGCCGGTTGTCGTGCCAGTATTCATCTACAAGCTGCGCCGCCACACGCTCCATCTGATCGGCAAGTCCGTTTTCACCGGAAACGTCAAAGCGCTGTTCCAGCGCCGCAGATACCACCTCACGATACTCCTGCCGGTATTCCCAAAGGTAAGGGCGGCGAGAGTTCTCGCCGCCGCTGGTATCGGAAACATCGAATACATATCGGAGTTTGGGTTGGTCGCTGCTGGTATCCACAAGGGCGATGCCCTTGCTGCCTCGCCGCACATAGCGGCGCATCTGCTTATTCCAAAGGTCGTATTCCGCGCAGGCCGTGGCTTCCGGGCGCTGGGCGAAGATCATGAGCTGCTCGTTGTAGGGGTACTTATACAGCCTTGCGGCGGTGGTCAGAAATGCCGTCCACTTCTGGTAGCTTCCCGTGATCTGCTCCGCCGTGCGGTCTGCCATCTGCGCATAGAGCTGTACTTTACTCGGCATCCATATCCTCCTTTTCAAAATCGGGGAACAGGTCGAGCGCGTCATATTCCGCGTCGCTCATCCTGCGCAGCTTTGCGATGGCGCTGTCCGTCAGCTCCCGCAGCTCCGTTTCATCCGCAGCGAGGTAGCCGCGCATTTCCTCCAGCGCCGCGATCAAGCCCGTGCGGGTGCCGGTGTTGTAGAGGCTCATAAGCTGGCGTTCTTCAAAGGTGATGTTCATATCAAAGCTCCTTTTCCGCGCTCTTTTTCGGCGCTGTTTTGTGTGGACGTTCTTGGGGCGGTTGGCTTTTGAGCTGCTCCAGTACAGATTTCTTCTTTTCCCGGTGTGCCGCGTCCGCCAAATCCATCAGGGAGATGGACATACCGGCCTTAACCTGTGCCTCAAGGTCGGCAACGGTGGGCTGCTTGGGGCCGTTGTTGATAATGCCGTCGATCATGCCGTAATCATCCTCCATCGACATTTCGGCGGCTTTCAGGTAATTCTCCGGTTTCTGAAAGGCGGGCAGCTCCTGAAATCCCACGCTGTCGCAGTAGTGATAGGATACCTTGCCGTCCTGTTTCAGCGCAACGATGTCGCTGACGGAGAGGCTGTGTCCCACAAAATCGCCGGGGCGCTCGTCGTTGAAAATGTAGTAGAAGTTTTCAAGGATTCTGCCGGTATCATCGTCCGGGTACACCTCACGGGTATAAATGGCTTCATAGTTGGCCGGGTCAGGCGGTGCGGCCAGACTGCCGAGGCTGGCAAAACGCAGCTCGACCGGCGCGTCCCGGCGCAGTTGATAGATCGCCATAGAATCGGTGGGGCTGTTCAAAAAGCGCTGCTCCACATCGCGGGGCGGGATATGGCCTTTGACCGCATCCCAATCCGGTCTTGTGATCCCGAACATTCCGTCGTGCTTGATGATGTCCTCGGCTTCAAAAACCATTTCCTCGGCGTTGTCGGGATAGAGCATATAAACAGTGATGTCATGTTCCAGCAGTTCCACCGCCCGATCCTTGGAAAGCGGGAGCATATCACTATCCAGATACCCATAGCTGCGCATATCGTCCACCGTCAGCGTGGGGTCAGGCATCGGGGTGGTCTGTTCCAGCTCCGGGGACATGGTATCTGCCGCATCGGTGGGAACAGCGACTGCGCCGGTGATTTGTTCGGCGGCACCGAGGGGCAATTCATTTGCCTCCTGCAAGTCTTTCAACAGCTCCAGCGGCGCAAGGCGGATCGGCGCGGCTTCACCGATGTTGTGGACAGCCCCGGCAACAGATGCAACCGGCGAATCTTCAATGGCGTTGCTGTTCGGCGCTGTCGAGTACGCCGCCATCCAACGCCTTTGCGGAACCGGCGTCATAGATGGTGTAATCAATACCTGCGTCGCTGCGCTGAACGTGAATGTATTTGTCGTTGTCCACCATGTAGAGCCTTTCCGCCTCTGGCGCTTCCACACTTGGCTGCTCCGCAGCGGTCAAATTCTCCCGGTCAATGCCGCGCTCCTTGCAAATCTCCGCAAAATGCCGGTCAATGTTCGTAATCAGCTCGGAAGCCGTCTTGTTGATGGTTTCCAGACTGGCGCGAAGCTCTTTCAGCTCCTTGCCCTGCGACCATGTGGCAATATACCCGAAGCTGTTTTCGCCCGTTTCAATGCCGTAATACTGGCAGACCGCATAGGAGATGCTTTCGGCCTCGACCTCCTCGGTGTTGCGACTCTTTTCTCCGGGAACAAGGATCGTCTCACCATCGTCCGCAAGCTCTGTCATGTGTTCATAGTCGTGGAGCTTGGCGTGAGCAATCTCATGGACGGCGGCACATACCGTCTGCACCTCACTCATACCGGCGCGGATGGTGATGCTCTGCGCCTTAATGCTGAAAAAGCCGTCTGTGTCATGCGCAACGGGCTTTATCTCCATGGGGACGGGAGAAGCACGGCGCAGTGCCTCCATGAAAACCTCATACTGCTGCACATTGCCGCTCAGATCGGCGGCAAGCTGGGGCAAGGGCTTTCCAGAAGTCTGCGACACGTCAAAGACGGACACCACCTTGAACATGGGGATACGGATTTCCTTTTCCTCAATGATGGCCTTGCCGTCCGCATCCAGCACCGGCGCATTGGTTTCCGGGTCGGTCTTGATTTCCTCGACCTTTTTCTTATAGGGAGTGGGAGCGATGATGCGGATACCTTTTTCGCCTTTCAGGACGTTCCTGCCGAACTGATCGCGCCACTTGTTGAAGCCCGCCACATGGGTGGCGTCGGGGCGCTGCATATAGATGAGCATGGTATTATTGACCGAGTAGCGGTGAAAGCGGCTCATAGTGGAGAGATACTGCCGGTACTTATCGCTCTCGAACAGCTCCTTGATGCCATTTTCGATGCTGTCAACGATCTCCCGCATCCGGTCTTTGCTGGTTTGTTTTTCAGCCATGATGATCTCCTTTCAGAAAAAATAGCGCCCCTGCGCAGAAGAAAACACATCCTGCACAGGGGCGATTCTCCGCAGATAGACGTTGTTTTCGGGCTTGCGGATAGAATGACGCAGCCCCTTGTGATTCCGCATGGAAAAAGCCTTGCGGCACGGGGCTTTTACGCCCTCTATTTGCGGAGGTTCCAGTATTGTTCACGCTTTCGTTTGGCGTCCTGCTTTCGGCGCTCCTGCTTGGCGCAGGCGGGGCAATATTTGGCGCGATTGGAGGAAGAATAGACCGGCTTACCGCAGACGGCGCAGCGCTTCCCCGGCCTTTCCCGCATCACGTCGGCCAGCAGCTCATGGTCGGCGGGAAGTACCGCGTTTCGGAACCAGTTGCACAGCAGCGAGTAGGAAATACCCTGTACGCAGACGCAAGGCTCTCCATCATCCAGCGCGAGGCAGTTGCCGTGATCGTAATTACAGCAGAGCTTCCGAATGAGCTTCTTGGAGCGGCGGAGCTGCTTGTGATCCATACGCGGCGCATCAGCCATTGTCGAACACCAGCTTATAGCCCGTGCGCTGCCCATCGTCCTCCAGAAGAACACGGCATCATAGGTTTTCCGGCCTTTTCAGAGTAGCAGCCTTTCAGCAGAGCGCGGCCATTCTTCAAAAGCGCGGCGGCAAGGGATTTCGTCAGCACCTTTTTCTTGGCTGTGAAGAAGCGGCTATTTTTCCAGAGAACAAAGGAACAGGCACGGTTCTCACAGAAAAAGCCTTTCGGTGATTCCGTCACCTCGGCTCCGCAGCGGGGACACTTGCCGACTACCTCACGCCCGGAGGGGAACAGGACTTCCGCACCGGGGATGGGCTTGTAGGTCTGCACCAGCTCATTCAGCATGGCGGCGATCCCATCCATGAAGCTGTCCGGGGCGATTTCGCCGCGCTCGATCTCTTTCAGGCGGTGTTCCCATTCAGCGGTGAGCTGCGGAGACTGGAGCTGTTCGGGCAGAACGGTGATAAGCGCCGTGCCAGTAGAGGTGGGCAGCAGATTTGTGATCTTCTTGGACTTCCTGCGCTCCACAAAACCGGAGGACACCAGCTTTTCAATGATACCGGAACGGGTCGCCGGGGTGCCAATGCCCTTGCGCTCGGCATCATCGGGCATATCCTCCTTGCCCGCGTTCTCCATCGCGGCCAGCAGCGTATCCTCGGTGAAGTGCTTGGGCGGCGTGGTTTTTCCGATCTTGACCGATGCGGCAGATACGGAAAGCGTCTGATTCTCCGTTACCACCGGCAGCGCGGGCGCTGCCTCTGTCTGCTCCTGCTCATAGCGCTTCCAGCCGGGAGCAAGGACGGTTTTGCCCTTGGCGGTAAGCTCTGACCGGCACAGTCCACCGTAATGACCGTTTCCGCATAGCGATGTGGTTCATCCACCGCACGAAGCAAGCCCCTTGCCGCCAGCTTCAGCACCTCGCGTTCGCCCAGCGGCAGAGAGGCCATATCTACCTTTTCCGCGCTGATGGTGGGAACAATGGCGTGGTGATCGGTGACTTTTTTGCTGCTGCATACCTGCTTGGCGCAGATGGTCAGCGGCTTCTCCATGCCGCAGACAGCGGCAGCGGCGGCGACAAGGCCGGGGACGCTGCCCTCCATATCGTCGGTCAGAAAGCGGCTGTCGGTGCGCGGGTAGGTACAGAGCTTCTTTTCATAGAGCGCTTGGAGATAGTCGAGGGTCTGCTGGGAGGTGTAGCCGAGAACGCGGTTGGCGTCGCGCTGGAGGGAGGTCAGGTCGTAGAGTGCGGGCGCTTTCTCGGCCTTTTCCTTGCGCTCCACGCTTTTGACGATTACTGTCTTGCCCTTGCAGGTGTTGGCGATAGCATCGGCATCCTTTCTGTCCTTCATTCGGTCTGTCGTGGCGGGAAAGCCGCAATCGAGCTGGACGGTGTAGAACGGTTCTGCCACAAATGCGGAGATCTCCGCCTCGCGCTGTACCAGCAGCGCCAGCGTGGGCGACATGACGCGCCCGATGTTCAATGTGCGGCCATACGTCAGGGAGAAATACCGCGTGGCGTTGATACCAACCAGCCAATCGGCCTTGGCGCGGCACAGGGCAGATTGATGCAGGCCGTCATAGTCGCGCCCAGACTTAAGCTGCTGGAAGCCGCTGCGGATGGCATCATCCTCCATTGAAGAAATCCAAAGCCGCAGGATAGGTTGGAGCATCCTGCAAGGCAGTAGACTGTGCGGAAGATCAGCTCACCCTCGCGCCCAGCGTCGCAGGCGTTGACCACCTCTGCCACACCTCCCGGCGCATCAGCTCCCGCAGAATGTCAAACTGCTTCTGCTTTTCAGAGCGGACGATGAAGCGGAACGAGGTAGGAATAATGGGCAGCGCCGCCAGCGTCCATTTGGCATCATCGGCATTGTAAACGGCGGCGTCGGCCAGCTCTGCCAGATGCCCGAAGCACCACGACACGATGTACCCGCCGCCCTCCAGATACCCGTCATGCCGTGATTTTGCGCCCAGCACGGCGGCGATGCTCTGCGCCACGGAGGGTTTTTCGGCGATCACAAGGCGCATGGTGCAGCCTCCATTCTCTTTACGTCACGGTAGCAGGGGCGGACGCAGCTCTGCCCGAAGCGCTTGCAGCCGTAGCAGAAGTGTTCCTTGGCAGCGGCGGGAGGGCTGTCCTCCCGCGCTGCTTTCGGCTTCTGCATCATCAGGCGTTCCAGCGGATTATTGGTGAAATATCTCATGCGTCCGTATCCTCCGTAGTATCCTGTTCCGGTTCGCCCTCATACGGCTCAAACTCGTATTCGTCCTCATCCTCGCCGTAGTCATAATCGTCCAGATCGGCGCTGCCCTTGGTCTGCGGCTTGGCCTTTTTCTGCTTGAAAATGTAGAACGCGGCACCGCCGCCCAGCGAGACGATCAGCAGGACGACGAGGATGCCGCCCATGCCGCTCTTTTTCTCCGGCTCCTCGGCGGCGGGTTCTGTCGGCTCAGTGGGGGCTTCGGCTTTGTCTCCTTGCCCACGCACTCGGTCATGTTGACCGCGCAGACGGGGCAGGATGTATTGACCGCACCGGCCACGCATTTTGTGGTGCAGGAGCAAGTGGCGGGAGTTTCTTCCTCGCCAGTCAGCGCCATCAGGTCGGCCTCATCCACCTGATTCAAGAAGTGGACGGTTTCTTCGCCCTCATCGTCGCGGTCAATAATCAGGTAAAATACGTTACCGTTCTTGCTTTCCAACGTAATGAACTGTTTTCCTGCCTTGGTGCTGGAGCCAATATCGTCGATCAGCGTCAGATTGCCGTCCGGTGTCAGCGCGTCGCTGCCGCCCGTCATGCTGCCGATGCTCACGGTGCTGTCGGCGGCGTCGGTGACGGTCAGATAGCTGCCGTACACATAGCCCACACGGGCAGGCAGCAGGATTTTTACCCAATCGCCGTCCCTGCCAATCACATCGACCACCGTGCCGTTGGGGAGCTGCGTAAACGCGGTGTTGTCCAGTCCCGCGCCGGTGCGGACGTTCAGGTTGCCGCCGTTGGTCGTGACCGTGCCGATCTGTTTTGTTTCCTGTGTGTCTGCGGCGCTGCTTTCGGCGGTAGGCAGCGTATCATCGGGATAGTCGCCGCTGCTGGCAAAAGCAGAAACGGGGAGAATCCCGATACACAGGAGCATCAGCAGCAGACTGATAAAAATGCGCGGTGTATTCTTAGTCATGGTTCAACGCCTCCTTTTCCGAAGTGGCCAGTGCAGGCGCGGCCTGCATACGGCGGAACAGCTCGGCAAACTGCTCCATCGTCATGCCGTTCTCACGCACCATGCCGATGATGTCGGTGTCCTCCAGCTCACGAATCTGCTTTTCCAGCTCGCGGTTGCGGCCTTGCAGATCGGAGATTTTGCCTTTGTTCTTCTCCAGCTCTCCACGGAGCTTCATAATTTTCGGGTTCATATCGTTCACTCTCCTTTACGGCAAGCGCCCATAGCGGTAGAAATGGGACTGCCAATAGCTTGAATTTAAGTTTGCATAAGAGATCGGATCTCCGCAGTGGATCATCATATTGTTGCCGACGTAGATACCCACATGGCTGACACCGGGGGTATCATACGTTCCGGTGAAAAACACCAGATCGCCCGGTTTGACGTTGGCAGAGGATACGGGCGTACAGATATTGCATAGCCCTGCGCGCCCAGTCTGCCCACATCCCAACCGGAATGATTGATGACCCAACTGACGAAGCCCGAACAGTCAAACGAGGTGGAGGGGCTGCTGCCGCCCCAAACATAGGGGTAGCCGAGATACTTTTCCGCTTCCTTGATGATGGCGGCAAATACCTCATCGTCCAGCGCCTCCGGGGGAATGTCGTAGTCGGTATAGCTGCCCTCCACATACTTGCCGATGTAGCCTGAACCGGGGAACAGGTCGGGACGGTTGCCGAGGGTGGCCATATAGGTGGCGTACATTCCGAGCTGTTCTTCGCTCATAATGTAGACGGGAACATGAGAGAGATTGAAGTTTTCCAGCGTGACCGTGCAGATGTAGTAGTCATACGGCACCTGATAGGTGTCCGTATGGGTGTTGCCGTCCGCGTCCGTCCATGTGTCGGTTTCTGTGCGGTAGCGGGTTTCCACCACCACATCCTCGGTCAAAATGTACTGGCGGTCAAAGAGCATCTGGAGCGTACCCTGCACCTCATCCAGCGTCCATTCCCCTTGATGCAGCGCCGTAATCATGGAAATGAGTACATAGGGGTCATGCTCGATGGTGTCCAGATCAAAGTGGTACTCATCGTAGTCATGGGTGCTTTCGTAGGTGTCGAGGTAGCGCTGAAGCTCTGCTTCCATCGCGCAATACTGCGCTTCCGCACCCAGCATATCGGCGTCCTGCGACGGATAGGTACTGGCCGCGATCCCGGAGCCGACGCCATCCATTATCACCGAGCAGGAGGACAGGCCGTTGAGCAGAAATGCCAGCATCAGCAGAATTGCGGCGGCAATGGCAAAGCCGCGCCGGTGCTCCCACACATATTTGCCCGCTTTCTCAGCTTTTCAGCGGCTTTTTTCGCGGCCTTGGCGGTATTCTCTGCCGCCTTTGCCGTAGTCTGCGCCGCCTGATTGTGCTTGGCAGCGGCATACTGCTTCTTGATTGCCTGCTTCTGCTGCCACTTGGAAACGGGATTGCTGGTGGGGCTGTCAATCTCTGCTTTCTTCTGGAGTGCGTCAAGATTGGCTCGTTCCAGCTTTCTCTCTGCACGGATGGCGGCGCGATAAGGCTTGAGCTGATGGGCGCGGTGGGCAGACTGCACCAGCCGCCCGCCGCTCTCCACGGCTTGCTCTACCTTGTGCGCGGCCTCTACGCCTACATTGTCATCCTCGCTCTGCCGCACCTCCCGGTGAACCTGAGAGAGAACTGAAGTTGGCGGGGGCATCCCGCACGGCATGGGTCAGCTTGGAGGGAGGCTTTTTCTTATCCACTTCCTCAAAACGGAGCTGCGTTTTGACCTTGCCGGTGGCAGGATCAAAGCCGCGTTCCTTTTTGACCACGGTTTTCTTGGGAATTTTCGCCTGCGCCTTATCCGCCTTGGCCGCAGCTTTTTTTACCCGCTTGATGGGCTTTTCCAGCTTCGGCTCGGCAAGATCGGCGTCGGAAAACTGTAAACGCGGTTTTCTTTTCATGCCGACGCCACCTCTTGCGGCTTGGTGGTCATGACGCGGTACAGTTCAGTGTCCTTCGGGAAGTGGTCAATGAAGGGCAGGATCGTGTTGCCGTAGAACAGCAGTCCCTCGCCCTCGCCGGAGTGGGTCACATAGGAGAGCTGATGCGGCGAAATATTGAGCTGCTTCGCCAGAATCTGCCTGTCGCCAGCGGCCTGATTGAGCATATAAATGAAATCGCTGTTCTCAAAGATGTTCTCAACCTCGCGGCTGGATAACAGGTCTTTGACATTTTGCGTGATCCCGGTGGGAATGCCGCCCCATTTTCGATAGCGCTTCCAGATCTCGACACTGTACGAAGCCGTCTGTTCCTCCTTCAAAAGAAGATGGAACTCGTCGAGATAATAGCGGGTCGTTTTATGGGCAGCGCGGTTGATGGTCACACGGTTCCAGACCTGATCCTGCACCACCAACATCCCGATTTTCTTGAGCTGCTTGCCCAGCTCCTTGATGTCGTAGCAGACGATGCGACTATTCACATCCACGTTCGTGTGATGGTTGAACACATTCAGCGAGCCGGTGACGTAGATTTCGAGCGCGGTGGCGATGTACTGCGCTTCCTTTTCATCCTGCGCACGGAGGGCGTTATACAAGTCCTCCAGCAGCGGCATATTCTCCGGTTTCGGGTCATTGAGGTAGTCCCGGTAGACGATGCGCACGCAGCGGTCGATGATGGTCTTTTCCACAGGGGCAAGCCCATCCTTGCCGCCGACGATCAGCTCGCACAGCGACAGAATGAAGTCGGATTTCAGGCTCAGCGGGTTATCATCGTCGCTGTAATCCAGATTCAAGTCCATCGGATTGATGTAGCAGGGCGAACCGTCGTAGCCCTTGCCGGTGGGCGACAGCTTAATGACCTGACCGTGCAAACGCTCCACCAGCGGTGTATATTCGCCCTCCGGGTCACAGATGATGATGTCATCCTTGGGGCAGATAAGAAACGCATTGGTGATCTCGCGTTTTGCCGAAAACGACTTGCCGCTGCCGGGAGTGCCTAAAATCAGACCGTTGGGATTTTTCAGCAGCTTCCGGTCTACCATGATAAGGTTGTTGGAAAGAGCGTTGATGCCGTAATACAGCGCCTCCGAACCGTTCTGGAACAGCTCCTGCGTGGTGAAGGGGACGAAGATTGCCACGCTGGATGTAGTCAGGCCCCGCTGAATCTCGATCTGATTCAGCCCCAGCGGGAGGCTGCTCATCAGTCCTTCCTCCTGCTGAAAGTCCAGCCGGGTCAGCGCACAGTTATACTTCTGCGCAATACTGGAGGTCTGGAAGATGTTGTTGTCGAGCTGCCGGGGTGTATCCGCCGTGTTGAGAATGAGGAAGGTCAGCAGGAACATTCGCTCATTGCGGGACTGCAAATCCTGCAACAGCTTTTTGGCCTCCGCGCCGTAGGTGGCAAGGTCGCTTGGAATGATGTCCATGTCGTACCCTGCACGGACGGCCTTCTTCTGTTCCTCGATTTTGGACTTGTCGAGATCGGTGATCTTGCGCTTGACGGTCTTGATGGCGTTGACCTGATCCACGGACTGCACATGGAGATTGACAAGGACGCTGCTTTCCATATCCAGAAAGTCCGCCAGCATCCGGTCATTCAGCTCCGGTGCCAGAATCTGCACGAAGCTGATTGCACCCAGCTTTTTGCCCATGCGGAACTTCCTGCCGGTCTTGAACTCAAAGGAGCTGGGCGCGATAAAGTCCTTGGTGGACAGCCCGGAGGGAGCCAGCCAGTCCCACGAAAAGCGGAACGGCTCCTGCTCGTCCATCCACAGAATGTCGTGCATGACGTGCAGGCGCTCGAAGCCGTTCAGCGGCGCAGCCACAACGCCCAGCCGCTTGAAGTTGTTCAGGAGGTCGGTTTCGATGCGCTCCAGACGGGGCTTGCCGCGCGGAGGTTGTCGGCTTCAATGCCGAAAGTGAGATACTTGGTCTTAATGAGGCCGTTGTTGCCGCGGGCAAGCTGATTTTGCAGCATACCGGCGTACTCGGCGCGGATGCCGTCAAATTCGTCCCCGCAGGGCGGAATGGAAATGCTCCGTGCAAAGGTTTCCTGCGAAGCCGAGAGGTTCACAAAGGAAAGCTGGAATTGCACGGAGCTGTCAAAGTAGTTCAGGAAATCGCACCACGCCTCGAAGATGGCGGTCTTGTCCTCGTTCTGCGAGAGCTGGTAGTTGATGTCCTGATACTGGATTGTTTTGGTGTAGCGCGTGTTGGTCACACGACAAATGCCGTCCGGCCACATACGCTGATACGGGATGCTGTCCTGCGCCGATTTTTCTTTCTTATCCGTTCGGTTCGCTCTTGCGATGGCGGCTTCGATCTGTTTTCGTTCGGCGCGGGTCAGCTTTTTCTTTTCGGACAATTTGATACACCTCCCGGTCTAACTGGTTTTGCCGCTCCAGAACGGCATAAAAATTGTTGGTCTTATACGGACGCTGCTTCGGCCTCTGGAAGCACACACGGTAGATGTTGCGGATGACGACCTCCAACGGCTGACCGTTCTTTTCATACATGGCGAACAGCATAGCCGGGATCATCACCACCATCATCACCATGGCGGCGGGGCTGGTGCCGTTGCTGCCCTTGAGCAAGAAGAAAAGCGGTACGCCGATGAGTGCGCCGCTTCCGAAGCAGATAAGCTGTCGTTTCGTGAGGTTGAATAATACCTTGGTCTTACTTTGGTTAAGTCCTTTGGGACGTTGACATAGGCCATAGAAATCCCCCTTTACAAGAGCTTTTCATATCGAAGTTTCATCTGCGCCGGGTACAAAGCGGAGGCGGGCTTGCGGCTGCCTGTCCAGCATTTGCCACCTGCCAAGCCTGCACAGCTCCAACCAGCGGCGCGGAGACTGCTGCCGCTCTCGCTATCCAGCGTATAGGTGATGATCTTGCGGTATCCCATTGCCTTTGCCGCCCGCGCGGATGCGGCATAAAGGATGCTGCAAGCGTTCTTCTCACCGGTGGTACAAAGACGATTGACTTCCAATGTCCAGCCATCATCCAGATACCGGCTTACAGGACGGCCTACGATTGCAACGCCAACAAGCTCTCCATCCTTGGCACAGCCGATGGAAAACTTATGCCCAGCAGTTGCCTTGTGGTGCCGGTGATGCGCATTAACAAATGCGTTCGCTGTTGCAAGCGCGACGGGCGTGAGTGTCAGCATAGTATCGCCCCCGTTAATGTGCATTGAACACGGACTTGGCAAGGCTGCTCGTTTTGAACAGGCAGAAGCACAGCAGCACCGTGTAGCCCATGCAAGTCCAGATGGCGTAGATGATGTCATCCACAAGTGCGATGTTCTGCACCAAAACCGCGTAAATGGCAACGCAGACGATAATCAAAAACGCTTGGAAGCCCAGCGCCAGCAGGGAACGGATGTAGTTCTGCCCCATGCCGCCCCATTCCTTGCCCATCATGGTCGCCATCGGAATGGGGGCAACAGAGGTGACGAGATATATTTCAATCATTCTTCCGAATGTGATAATGAAAATGCAGATGGTCAGCGCCCACATGGTAATGCCCACAAACAGCGACTGGAACCACAGGCCGAACAGCGGCCCCAGCTCCATTTCCATCAGCCGATCCTCAATGCCCACCATGACGCTTGAAATGTTGATGCTGGTGTCGCCGATAATCAGCCCGGAGGCGCTGGCAACGACGCTTTGGGCGGCATCGAACACGCCCATCACAATCGTCCATGTGTTTGTTACGATCAGGACAGCGGCAGCGGACTTGAACGCCCACTTGAAGAATATCCATGTGTCCATGTCGTTGAGGTTATTCTTGTCGGTAATGAGCTGGATCAGCTCCAGCGTCATCACAAAGGCGAGAATTGCGCCTGCGATGGGGACGATCACGGTTTCCGACAGGTTTTGTATCATGCTGAAAATGCTGCCGTTCCATGCCTGCGGCGATAAGCCCACCTGACCGGAGATCTCGGCAACCTTTTGATTGGTTGCATCGAACATCCCGGACAGATTGCTCACGATACCGCCGATGAGCATTTCTTTCAGCCATTCCGTGATCTTATCCCATAAGAAATCCATAGGGTTGCCCTCCTTTCGGGAGGATGCCGCCCGAAAGCGGCACCCTCCGTGGATTTATGGGAAGCAAACGAGCTGCCGATTAGCCGAACAGACCGGACAGCAGCGGCACGAGGGTAATGCCGATCAGCGCCACCCCGCCACCGGCCATCAGCTGCTTCATGCCCTGAGATTTAGCACCAGATAGCCATAGGTAAGCATTTGATATGATCTCCAGCTTTTCCCCGGCTCCACACCGTGCGTGCAGCTTTCACCGCACACGGCGTTCCATCGAATTTGGTCATACAGGGCTTGCGACACTTTGTGTGTGCTTCTTTTGTCAAATTCGACTTGTGGCCTTTCCTCCACCGTTTACTTTTTCACGGCTTCATAGGTACTACGCCACTACTTTCACTGAAACAAAGAATGGTTATTGCCTTCTCACGAAGGTATTCCCATCCACCATCTCGCAGCCTTGCAACAGGCTAAATGTTTTCAGCTTCCTGCGTTCCGATATTTCTATCATGGGCCGCATTTAGGTTCTTCCTCTAAGCCTGTATTCAATTCTTTACGAATCGTGCCGCCTGTAACGGCACATGGACTTTCATAACAACCATTTTTACTTGTCCACGAATACCTCCGTATAAGGAGTACCACCGTTTCGATGGTATCAACGTTTAGACTTGTACATTCAGAAGTTCGTCAGTATTTCCATACATACTAACCATGTGCGGCTGACACCCGGCATATAGGATGCGCTATCCACCTCTGGACAGCTTTCGGTTTCGGCCTTGCGGCCAAACTACGGCATCTCTCTGCCGACTTCACCGAGCTTCTGACAATCGGCGGTTGCGCACCTATGCCAGTCGGAGTATTAGTGTGGACGCTTCGGGGCGTTACCCCCTCATTTCATCCATCGAAATATCAGTTCTCCAAGGTTTTGGACTTCATTCGTCCTTCGACCTGTGCCTGACCTTTTCAGTCAGGAACGCATCGCACGGTTGTCGTTGCCGTAGCCCTCCAGCAGATTGATCGCACCCCAGATGCCGAGGCCAGCGCCCAGCGCCACAACGAGGGTCTGAAGAACACCAACAGCAGAATTAAAGAAAGCCATAAATAGTACCTCCGAAAAATATGTTTTTTAGATTTTGGAGGGTACATTTCTTCCACGAAGTTTCATCGAGTCGTTGTCAAAGCAGGCTGCCGCCGTCAGGCGACAGGTTCACCGGAAAGGTCTGCCTGATACACCTCAACTGCGTCATCCGGCTTGAGCTTGAGGCGATGGGACAGAAAATGCTCTATGTCAAAGGCGTATTTCTTGTCATAATCCGCTGTGTAGCGGTAGAGGGGATGCTTTGTGAGATCATATTTGTTGGACAGAAACGGGCGGACGCCGCGAAGCTGCAAGATGCACTTGCCGCCATCCAGCACGGCAAGCTCATCCACGCTCATCAGCTCTTTGCCCAATTTCTGATAGTTCAGCGAATGGGAAACCTCGCGGCCACGGCTCTCGCCGGTGTTATAGCTGTCGATGGTTTCCTTACCCAGCGCCGCCGCCAGCTCTTTCAGCGTACCGGGTTCCTTACCACCCAAAAAGATGGAGCAGTCCATGTTGCCGATGATGGTATCCGCGCTGTCCTTATACAGGGCTTTGAGCTGGCTCTGTGCCTGCAACACCAGACAGGCGGAGATCTCACGGCTTCGGATGGTGGCGACCAGCTTTTCCAGCTTGGGAATCTGGCCGATATTCGCGCACTCGTCGATAAGGCAGCGGACATGGATGGGAAGCCTTCCACCATACACATCATCCGCCCGCTCACACAAGCGGTTAAACAAAATGGAATAGATCAGATGATCAAAAAATGCAAAGGTCCCGTCCGTATCACTCATAATGAGGAAAAGAGCAGTCCGTTCATCTCCCAGCATATCCAGATCCAGTTCGTCATACATGGTAATTTCCCGCAGCTCCTTTAATGTCAAAACGCCAGTCTGGAAGCACAGGAAATAAAATCGACTTTGCTGTTTTGCCAGCGGCCAGCTTGTATTTTTTATATTGGCGGACGGCAAAATGATTAGGCTTTTCTGTTCCAGTGCGTCAAACATCAGGTCAACGGGGTTTTTGAACTCCTCGTCATCCTCACGGACTTCCATGGCGTTGATGAACTCAATTAGGGTAGAGAAGTTTGCTCCTCCACCGGAGCCTCATAATGGATATAGCCAATAAGCGCGCAGTACAACAAGGTTTCTGCTTTTTACCCAAAAATCGTCCCCGGCCTTGCCCTCGCCTTGGTGTTGGCGATCAGCGTCGTGACCAGCTTCAAGATGTCCTTTTCGGAGTGGATGTAGGCAAAGGGTTATAGTGCATGGACTTCTTGAAGTTGATGGTATTGAGGACTTTGATCCGATAAGGCTCATAGATGTCCTTGCCGCGCTTATCCTTCATGGGCTTGCCGTCCTTGCCCAGCTTGGGCGCGCCCCTCTGGAGCATTTTTCCGCACTCCACCAGAATTGTTCCCTTCGGGTCCGTCACAACATAGGAGCTGTGCATCTGCATCAGGTTGGGTTTCAGCCAGAAGCGGGTCTTACCGGAACCGGAGCCGCCAATCACCAGTACATTTTTGTTTCTGGCAGTCTTTGGGTCCTTGGGGCGGCTGTTCATTGTCAGGCTCTCCGTTTTCGTCAGAATCACATTGTTCTGAAATACAGGATCAACGTAAGGTGCAATATCCTCACGGGTTCCCCAGCGGGCCGAACCATATTCCAAACCATGTCGATATTTCTTGGCGTTCTTGCTTTTCAGGTACACAGCCAGCCTCAGACCGCCGCAGCAGCACAGGCCTACCAACAGGTCCAGCGGATGCAGGCTTGGCCAGAAACTTTGCAGCGCCCCAGGCAGAACCGCAATCAGCGAAAGAAACTTTTCTGAAGCATCCGCCCCTTGTGCCATTCGCCATGCCTCTCCAAAATTGGTAGCAAACAGTCCCAGCAGGATATACGGCATATTCAGCAAAATGAGCTTTTTGATGTCCAACTGTCTTTCATCCATCGTTCCAGCTCCTTCCGCTTGGTGCGATCCACCACAGCATTTTTAACCATCTCTTTGAACTGGCTAAGTTTTGCCAGTACGGACGGGCGCTCTGTTTTCGTTGCCTTTTTGACTTTTGTTGGTGTACTCTGTAAAGGCTGCTGTCAGCGCATCTGCATCGCGACCCTTGAAGAAAATCAGGTACTTTGGCGGAGAACTGCTGCGGTCCTTTTTCACCGCATAATCCACACCATATTTCCGGGCGATTTTCTCAAACTCCTTGATAGAGGGGTCTGTGATCTCAATATTGGATATTCCCTGATTCTGCCCGACAAGCTGCTTCACAGTCTGTTTTCCGTGCGGAATAACCGGCGCATCACGGCTTCTCTGTTTTTCCAGTTTCTTTTCCTTGCGATGTGCCATGTACTTGCTTATGGCAGCCTTAAACATTCTGCCGGTAAACTTTGTTCCACTGACAACCAGCGTCAAAGTTCTGTTTTCCACTTCTTCCTGCATTTTCTCGCCTCCTTTCCACAAAATGTGCAGGGGTGGTGCATTTATTTCTAAGGCGGGACCACCAGCCGCCGGAGAAGGTATTTCTTCATCGAACCGCCCTCAACGAATTTGCTCAGAACGGTCATAGAGCAAATCTCCATTTCTGACCTTTGCATGACTGAGAATCTTGATCTGTCCCTTTGCCTGACTGTCCAGAGCTTTTTCATAGCCCTTATCTGACAAAAACAGGCGGGTTCGTTCACCTTTCCAGCCCACCGGGGAGTCATGCGTCAGCACATCAAAAATAATCATGTGCCGGGTGTCCTCCGCACATCGCTGGAGATCCATGTATTCATGGCCGTGATAGTTCTGCGCTCCAGCTTTCTGGCGCATTTCTTCCATCAGCTGACCGATTGTTTTGCCTTCTGGCATAAAACTCACTTCCTTTCCCACTCTCATACAACCATCAAAATCATGTCTCTCAGCTGAGCAAAGTAGAGTTTGCCTTGCGGGGTTATCAGCGTATAGGAGCCGATATGCCCGTGATTGCAGTAGTCTTTGACACAAAACAGTCCTTCATTGGCTGGCTTTGCATAGGGCAGTACATTCCCGGACGGGGCGCGGTACACAAACCGCTGTTCCAGCAGGAAGCGGACAAACCGACGCTCCGGCACAACCAGTTCCTTGGCGGTGGTACGGAGGTTGGTGCTGTGCTTGAGGTCGATGAACAAATCATAAAAGGCTGCCTTTTACTCTCCAGCAGGGCATTTTCCTCTCGTAGCGACGCATTTTTCTTCCCGCTCAGCAAGCAGCTCGGAGCAGAGCTTTATCAGAGCTTCCGGAGAAGTGGCTATCTCCCACAACTTCTCTTTTGTGAGATAGGCTCCGTGCTTGCGAATGGCAGGTAGAACTTCATCAAACACCCATTGTTCAAACCGTTCCGCTGACGGCAGTTTACTATGGGCGATCAGACGATATAGATCACCTTCGGGGATAAAGAGCATTTCGACCATTTGTACCGCGGGGCTTCCATCTGCCTTTTTCCCAGTCTGGACCCCTATGGAACATTTCGTTCCACCCCTGGTATGGTCGCGGACAGCTTTGCGTGGATTGGTATATCCCAGCGCTGTTGCCACATCTGTACCGCAAAATAATACTTTTCCATTTTGTTCCAAAGTGCGAATGCTTCCGAACTCTGGACTATTGAAAATTTCAATCTGATTCATGCTGTGCCTCCTTTGGTGTAATACAAAAGCGACTGATTACCAGCCGCCTGCGTGCATATCGTGATTTACCAGTGAAGTGTAGTGGTTATTCATGGTGGTAGGAGCGTTGAACAGCACTGCAAGCAGGTACTGCTTGATGTTGTGTACCTGGGTGGTGTTCTTTTGCAGACAGTCCATGACAAACTCGATGTGAGAGCTGTCCAGCTTCAAAAAGCGGGAGCGTACAATCTCGTGAGGAAAGTCCGCACCAGAGATCCGGGTGGTCTTTCGTTTGGCACAGACCGTTTCTACCAACAGCTCTACGATCTCATTCAGGTCATCCAGGTAGAGAGGATAACGCTGCTTCAGACAATCATACTCGATATTCTCCAAAATCAATTCCCGATAATTTTCTATCTCTGTGACAGACATCGCATCCCTTCCTTTCCGTTCCGGCGGTATTACCGCCGCTGTTTCCCGGAAGGGAATGGAATCGGTATTTGATCCATGAGTATTTTGTTTTTGGGTATTTGATTTCTTAGTATTTAATTGTGTTGGATTTTCCGGTAACGGATTTACCGCTGACGGGTTTACCGTTATCGGGTTTTCCGACAACGGCTTATCCAACATCGGTTCTCCCTCGATGGGACGCTCAAAAATGGTATACTCATTGGCTGCGAATTTACCAGAAGCATCAGTTGTCTGTCTGCGCCGAATGTATCCGGCTGTTTCAAGCTCATTGACAGCAGAGCGGATTGCATCTTTGCTTTCTCGATTGATATAGCTGAGTCCTGACAGCGTATAATCCCAGTCATCTGGCAGAGATAACATTTGCGACAAGAGACCCTTTGCCTTCAAAGAAAGCCGTTTGTCTTTTAGATGGAAATTGCTCATAACCGTGTAATCGCCAGTGCGTTCTACACGAAAAACAGCCATTTACTTCACTCCTTTCATTTCTCAGGTATGAAAAAAGCCGCAATTCATAAGAAGAATTGTGGCAGCGGTTAGGGTCTGTCTGTATCTTTTTTCTTGCGTCGGTAGGGGCGTTTTGGCATTGGTGGTTTATCAAACAGATCCCTTTCCTGAGAAAATGGTAAGGTTTGAAAAACACGGTCAATCTCGGTGGATTCCATATCACGCTGTGAGCGGCAATCTTCTTGAATAGCTTCTCGGATTTCTCTTACAGTACACATATTCATTCCTTTCCTTTCGTTGTATCGGTTATGAACGACGGTGTTTTTTAGGCTTGAAGTCGAGAATATGCCCCTCAATAACATGAGCATATCTCTTAATTTTGATTTCTCGACGCTGCTGGCTTTGCAGAGCTGACTGATACCCGTCCTCTGTGAGAAAAAGCCTCATTTCGTCACCAGGTTCTCCATAAGCAGTAGGGCGCAAGACAGTAAACTCAATCATCCAGCAAGTGCTGTCCCAAAAATCGCTCCACTGCAAGAATGTTGTGGCCTTTCAGTTCCCTTTGCTGCAATATCTTTCATAGGCTCTCCCTTCATCGTTCCTGATCTCGTTGGCGTTTTTTCTGCCATTGTTCCAGCAGTTTAATAATGGTTTCCTGCATTTTGGCCGGTGTATAGCTTTTTGGGGAAATACTTTCGCAAGGTATCGCTGCTCAAGGTCACTTTATCCAGATCACCCTTTTTTTCCTCTGACATGATGGCAAGCATCACATCTTCTGACAATTTCCCTTCCTGGCTGAACTTTTTTCATTCGCTGAGCCTGAGAGAGAGAAGGGGTAGCCTGCTCATAGTCCATTGTTTCCACCAGCATTTGCTGTTCGTCCGGTTTCAAAAAAGAGAGTTCATAGGCTGGGTTAAATGCGATTTTCTTTTCATCCACCATATCCAAAAGCTCTGGAATCAGTTCAGTCAAACGAACATATCGCATTACCTGGATACCGCTTCGTTCACCGGCTTCTTTTGCCACCTGGTCTCTGGCACTCAACTTCTGTTCAACTTGAACAGAAGTCAGGTCTGTTCTTGCTCCTTGATGTTTAATGGCTTCCAGCTTCATTTTGTAGGCAAAAGCCCTTTCACTGGGGAGCAGATTTTCTCGCTGCAAATTGCTGTCAACCATAATAATTGTGGCAGCATCGTCATCCAAGTCGCGCACAATGACAGGCATGGTTTCTTTTCCGGCCAATTCGCTGGCTCTGCGGCGTCTGTGACCGGCTACCAGCTCATAACCGCCATCAGGCAGTGGTCTGGCAATCGCAGGAACCAAAACACCATACTTTTTGATGCTGTCTGCGGTTTCTATCATTGCATCATCATCCTTGACCTTGAAGGGGTGATCCTTGAACGGATGCAGTTCAGATAGGGGAATTTCCTGAATTTTTTTTCCAGTTGCTCGTCTTGCCGACTTTCTTCAGTAGAAAACAGGTCATCTACTGAGGCCAGCTCTATTTTTTTCGCGCTGCTTTTCAAGTTTCAATACCTCCTTCGTCAGATTTTTGTAGCCCTCAGCCACTTTGCCATTAGGATCATGGGCATAAATGCTTTTTCCTTCAGCACTGATTTCTTTAGCCCTGACAGAATGAGGAATTTCTGATGTAAACACCTTGATCTTACTGCCATAGGTTTCGCGCAGGAGAGCGGAGATTTCTTTGGCAAAATTGGTTCGGCTGTCTACCATCGTCAGCAGAATCCCATCAATTTGCAGCTTGGGATTGATTTGTCTGCGAACCTTATTGATAGTTTGCAAAAGCTGCTCCAAACCTTTAGCGGGAAGATATTCTGCCTGGACGGGGATTATGACCCTATTAGCGGCAGCCAGTGCATTGACCGTAAGCATACCCAGGGAGGGCTGGCAATCAATAAGGATATGGGAGTATTGCCCCTTCAGCGTGTCCAGATATTGTCGCAGAATGGTTTCTCGGCTCATAGCGTTTACCAGAGATACCTCCATACCAGATAGCTGGATGTCCGCAGGCATCAGGTCTACGCCCTCAGGGTGGTGCAGGATACCCTCGCCGGGACGAATTGGTTCATCCATCAAAATACGGCCCATAGCGTCTGACAGTGTAAAGGGCAGCTTATCAGGCTGAGGATTGCCCAAGCTGATGGTCAGGCTTCCCTGTGGGTCTCCGTCAATCAGAAGGACTTTCTTCCCGGACTGCGCCAGACCAATTCCAAGATTGGCACAAGTGGTTGTTTTGCCGACACCACCTTTTTGGTTGGCTATGGCAATAATCTGTGTATTCATGATTTCACCTCATTTCTTTCTAAGTTTAGATATGAAAAAAAAAGTGCCTGATTTACCTTTCCTGAGAAAGATAAAACAGGCACTTTTACTGGCTCAATACCTCTTGTAATGAACCTCTATGTATGGTAAACTATGTCCACGATACCATAAATATAATTAAGTCCCGACGGGAATTGAACTTTTGGCTAACGCTAAAATTCGCGCCTTTGCAAACAGAGTGCAAACAATAGGGGGCTAAAATCCTTTGTTTTTGCTTGATTTTGCTTGTACGAGGTTTATAGAGGAATGTGGAGAAATGCCTTGATATAACTGCATTTTCTTTATCTCCGTTGATAGGGAATATATGCACTGGGTCCATCTCCTAAGCCTGAGGCCCCCGGTTCGAATCCGGGCGGGGACGCCATTTAAAGAAAAATGCGAAGGTCATTTTTCCATGTGAAAGACGATCTTCGCATTTTTCATTTTGAACCTATCACCAAAATTAGCCAGCTAATGCCATTAGCAGAATTTTCGGTTCCAGCTAATAAAATCAGGTTTCCAGCTAATGAAGCCCCATAAAGCACCTTTTAGACTCTGTTTCCCGGCTCTCTGCTAAAATTGGCAGCCGCTTTTCTGTAAATCCATGTAAATACACGATAATTTGTGTAAATCTATTTTCCACATTCCTACCAGAAACCGTGTAAAACACTTTTCTCCATACATAGCGCGTTCACTCGCTGTTCTCTCGGAACAGAAAGAGGAACGCGCTTTTTTGTTTTCGGGCTGAACTTCCCGAATCCGTCAAAGGAGGGTTTACCGATGAAAAAAGTTCTGACCGTCACGATGGACGGTATCCGCTACCATGCTTCCCGCCCGGCAGATTGCCGGCACTGCTTCTTCTGGAAGAACCGAAAGAAGGGCTGCGTTCTCGGCAAAGAGAACTGCTACTATCTGATCGAGCCGCCCAAAGGCCCCAGCAAGTGCGAAGGGTGCCCCTACAAGCGGGCAAAGCCCTGTGTGCTGATTCCCTGCTACAAAGACCTGATGGCACCGCTGGAGAAACGAGGTGATGCCAAGTGAGCCACAAGCGAAACGAAGCCCTGCGCCATGTTCAGCACTCCATGCACCATGTGATCGCCGCTGGCGAAGGTTCCGACCGTGCCCCGGACAGTTGCAAGCTGTGCCCGTACTATCGACCTGATTTCAAGTTCCGCACCTGCCTGTATGCCCACTGCCCTTATAAGAAGCAGGTCAATGTATTCCGTTCCACACCTGAAAAATGGGATATTCTCTATGCCCGAAAAAAAGCCGACAAGAACCGCAGACCTTGATTACTTCTATGGGCAGTCCAGCGAGCTGTTCTCCTTCTACCGGATTCCCAAGCTGTTGTTTCAGGATAGCCGCTTCCAACCGCTTTCCACAGATGCCAAAACGCTGTACGGTATCCTGCTGGACCGCATGAGCCTTTCAGCCCGGAATGGTTGGTTGGACAAAGCTGGGCGGGTGTTCATCATCTATACTGTGCAGGAGGTGCAGGATTCACTGGGCTGTGCCGATAAAAAGGCCACCAAGCTGCTGCGAGAACTGGAAGAGTACGGCCTGATTGAACGCAAACGGAGGGGGCTGGGCAAGCCCGATCTCATCTATGTGAAGAATTTTTCGTCAGAATCGTCAAAACTACGCTTTCTGAATCGTGATAATGACGATTCTGGAACCGTCCAGAATACGCTTCAAGACCCGGCCAAACTACGATGTAATAAGACTGAGAGAAATAATACAGAGATAAGCGATACTGGATCCTATCTCTTCCGATGAAAACGACTGGATGAGCGAACGTGAACAACTGGAGGAATATTTTTCTCGCAATCTTTGGAGGTAGACCTTCTGCTCCGGCTCTGCCCGGACGATGAGGGTACCATCTATCAGATCGTAGATTTGCTGGTGGACACCTGCGCCACCAACCGCAAGCTGCTGCACATTGCCGGGGACGATAAACCCGCCGAGGTGGTACGCAGCCGCCTTATGAAGCTGAACGCCGACCATATCCGTTTTGTGCTGAAGTGCCTTGCAGAGAACAGCAGCCCGATCCGCAACATGAAACAATATCTGCTCGCTTCTCTATACAACGCACCCACCACGATGCAGCTTTCCTACCAAAACCAAACCAACCACGACTTAGCGATGCGGAGGGGATTAAAATTTCAAAGAAAGCAACCACGATTGCCATCGTAAACCAGAAGGGCGGCACTGGAAAAACCACCACCTGTGAGAATCTGGGCATCGGGCTGGCGATGGAAGGCAAAAAAAGTCCTGTTGGTGGACGCTGACCCACAGGGGTCTTTGACCATCAGCATGGGCTGGCAGCAGCCCGATGAACTGCCCACCACTCTTTCTCACCCTAATGGCAAAAAGCCATGAACGACCAGAGCATTCCACCCGGCGAGGGTGTTCTGCACCATGCAGAAGGCGTTGACCTGATTCCGGCGAATATCGAACTGGCAGGGATGGAAGTGTCTCTCGTCAACTGCATGAACCGGGAAAAGATGCTCAAACAGGTGCTGGAAGGGGCAAAGCATGAATACGATTTCATTCTGTTGGATTGCACCCCTTCCCTTGGGATGCTGACCGTCAATGCCTTGGCAGCGGCAGACACCACCCTGATTCCCGTGCAGGCGCAGTACCTGTCCGCAAAGGGTCTGGAACAGCTTTTTGCAGACGGTGCAGACGGTCCGGCGGCAGATCAACCCGAAATTGCAAATCGAGGGCATCCTGCTGACCATGACCGACAGCCGCA
>VOFJ01003021.1_pt1 | contig 52852 bp, 86 predicted proteins | sample 5384081 | NCBI WGS metagenome assembly VOFJ01 (sample SAMN12384729, study PRJNA508395) | human gut metagenome | isolation source: healthy gut I | host: Homo sapiens | reverse complement strand
TCATCACGCACCACAATACCCTCGATATCGACATGTACATGCGCATCGCCACCGAGCTGCACTTAAAGCGCCTGATCGTCGGCGGCATGGAGCGCGTGTACGAGGTCGGCCGCATCTTCCGCAACGAGGGTATGGACACCAAGCATAACCCCGAGTTCACCACCTGCGAGCTCTATCAGGCCTACACGAACCTCGACGGTATGATGGACATTCTCGAGGCCATCCTCTCCGGCGCCGCGAAGGAGATCCTCGGCACTTATCAGCTCCAGTGGCTCGGCAAGGACATTGACCTGACCCCGTCGTGGAAGCGCGTCACGATGGCTGACGCCGTCAAGGAAGTGACCGGCGCGGACTTTATGGCGATCGAGGGCGACGCCGAGGCCGCCGTCGCGCTCGCCAAGAGCGTCGGCGTCGACATGGACGGCGTGGACAAGACCTGGGGCAACGCCCTCTATGAGACCTTTGACCAGAAGGTCGAGGAGACGCTCATCCAGCCGACGTTCATCACCATGTACCCCGTCGAAGTGAGCCCGCTTGCCAAGCGCAGCCCGTCTGACCCGTACCTCACCGAGCGCTACGAGATGTTCGTCTGCGGCTGCGAGATGGGCAACGCTTTCACTGAGCTCAACGACCCGATGGATCAGTACGAGCGCTTCAAGGCGCAGGTCGAAAAGCGCGCCAACGGCGACGACGAGGCCGAGATGATGGACGAGGATTACGTCATGGCCCTCGAATACGGTCTGCCCCCGACGGGCGGCCTGGGCTTCGGCATCGACCGCTGCGCGATGATGCTCTGCGGCACGGACTCCATCCGCGACGTGATCCTGTTCCCGACAATGAAGCCTCTCGGAGAGTGATACTTGAAAAATGTTCTGAAATTGGTTAAAAACAAGGAAAAACGCCTGTTTTAAGAGCGAAAAGTTGTAGTATTTGAGAAGCGATTTTCATTTTACCACAGCTTTACCACATTTGCCGAACATACCACGGTTTTACCCCGGTGGGGGCCAAAAAATGGCGCATTATGTGGATGAAGTTTCCTGTTGACAAAACAGAGAAATCCGCCTATAATGATAATAGAAACAGTAATGTTTCCGGTGTGAGAGCACCGTAAAAAGTTGTGCTGGGAGTGGGACAGGATAAAAACCCACGCCGAATGACATCTTAACTGGGTGTCGCGTCCGGCAGCGGGAATTAACTGCTGTAGTCCATGCGGGGGACTTAATTATTTCCGCACCAATAGACGCTTTAACTGGGCGTCGCGGCTGACAACCAGCAGAAAACTCTCTACTCAAGCAGCTAAGGAGGAATAGCGTTGGCTATTCCTCCTTTTCTATGATTATGTTTGTCGAAAGAGGCAGAGATATGGATACAAAAAATATCAAGGACGAACAGATCCGCAAGCAAATCATAACTGCCTCAGAAGTGTATCGGGACAAACTCGCTGGTAGAGTTTTCTTATATGTGTATGGAGAATCTTACTTTGAAGTAGTTTTTCCGACAGATCGCTTCAGGCACTTGACTGGCGTAAATTCTTCTATCAGTGCTCAAGAATTTTATGACAAAGCAAAAAGTTCAATGCTGTCTGCTGGTCAGATCTTCTATGACAGGGAGCATACATACAGAGGTGCGAAGAGAAAACTTCCGTGCTTGACGATGTTGCCCGCACTGACAAATAATGTTGTATGCGTTGTAAAAGATATGAAGACTGTCACCCTTACTTACAAAATCGGTGTAACCAATTTAGATTTTACGATTGGTTTGTCTGAGAATCTTGATTTGGAAGGAAATAAGATAAACGATTGGTTTTTACCCAGAACATTGCGCGTGAAGGATAAAGCGATTGAGAGTAGCGCTGACGCGGAGTTCATTGATTTTATCTTTTCTAAGGATGCTTCTGTGGACAAGTATTCTACAATGACATACGCTGATAAAGATAAAAAGCCTCCATTGGTTATCAAAGATTTTCTTTCTGATGATCTTGTGAAGTATCTATATTGACAAAGTTGCGACTAATCGAATGTTGGTTCTTTTACCAGGGGGTTGGCCTACGGGCTGACTCCCTGTTTTTTTTGATAAGAGAATTAAGATAGGGTACAGATTTCCTCGACGGATTTCTGTACCCTATTTTTTTGCCAGCGGAGCCACTGGGCAACGCAGGAGCGGCGATTAAATTGTTCGGGGGTAAGTTTTACCTTTAAGATTTGAAGCGCTTAGAGAGGCTGTAAATAGCTTTTACAAAGGTTTGTTAAATCTGGTACATTTGCAGTGTCCATAGGGATCGCTATGCCTCAACCAATAGCTGCTAACCTCAACGGTGCGTCCACAATTCTGGCAGAGGCATTTCCAGCGAGTTTCATTACCTTTGATCCTCTCGTTTTTTACCGGCTCGATTACTTTAAGAAAGCCGAATGCCTGATTTGTAAGGTCATGCTTGATCTGAGATCGGGCGCAACCGCAGGATCTGGTTTTTCCATTGCGGAGACTATCGGAGAGGACAGACACGATGTTTCCGCATTTGCATTCGCAGATCCATTTCGCTTTACCTGGTTTTGAGTCTGGGTCTTTCTCTATTACTTTCAACTTGCCAAATGTTTTGCCCCTCAAATCAATGAGGGTGGGAGAGGGAGTATGCCGAAGACAACCGCATGATTTTGTACCATTGGTTCGTAGCAGATTTGTAGAGGACACGACAACGGTATTGCCGCACTCACACCGGCACAACCACATAGGACGGCCTGGTTTTCTGTCCTCAACCCTTTTTATAACGGTCAGCATATCGAATGTGCGGTCGGTAAGATCTATCAGCTTTCCCATTGAAATCCTCCTCAAGAGATCTTGATTTTTCCTTCGAGGTTGGAGAAAGATTCTTTCTTCTTTTCCTTCGTAGCTTCGGCATAGATGTTCATGGTAGTTTCAATATCAGCATGACCCATAATTTCCTGAATGACTTTAATATTTCGCTCGTTCTCACAAAACCGCGTACAGAAAGTATGACGCAGATTATGAGCAGAAAAGTGACGAATCAATACAGGATCTCGCCCCTCTTGATCGGCCAGCACCGTTTCATCTTCGATGTAGGCGGCACAAATGCGGTCAATAGCTCGGTTGACACTATGAGGAGAGAGAGGATCGCCGTAGCGGTTTTGGAAGATGAAGCCAGTATACCCGTCAACAATGGACTCATTGAACCCGACTATCTTTTGTGTTTCCCATTCTGCTTGCAGAGCGGCTTTGACCTCTGACAACATAGGCACAATACGGACGCCGGCGCTTGTTTTTGGTGTTACAATATGGAAACGCGCCTTTTCGTCTTCCTCATACTTTCGGTAGACCATATTGTGGTTGATACTGATGATCCCTTCGTCAAAGTCGCAGTCTTCCCAGCGCAGGCCAATGGCTTCACCGATACGGCATCCAGTACCAAGCAAGACAGTGAACAAGGGGAGCCAATGATTATAAACTTTGTGATTTCTCATATAGTCAATAAATGCCGTCTGCTCTGCGATGGTCAGCGCGTGACGCTTTGGCTTCTCCCAGTTGTGGCTCTTTTTGATTTCCGCCATCGCTCCGGCAGCCGGGTTGATACGGATGTAGTTATCACGGACGGCCAGAGTAAATACGGGGTGAATGATGGTGTGAATAATTTCCATAGAGTTAGGCTTGAAACCCTTCTCTTTGATGAGCTTGTTATAGAAAGCCTTGACATCTGAATATTTGATACTGGCTATCTTTTTCTTGCCAATATCGTTCCTCACATACTTGTTATACATATAGAGGTAATTGCTACGAGTGGTATCTTTCAGCTCGGGCTTGTTTGCCATATACAGCTCGAACAGATCATTGAGCGCAGCCTTGTTTTCGACCGCAGCCTTGATGCCGTCTTCCAGATCGCGGTTGATCTTTCGTTCTTTTTCTCTAAGGCAGAGATCGTCTTTGCAGCCCGGAGGGAGGCGGTCAGTTGGAACCAGCCGTTTGCTATACACGTCATGCCGAACACCATCTGCGTCGGTGTAAGTAAAACGGTAGGTACCGTCTTTCCTTTGGGTTTCGCCGTCTTTTAAGATACGGCCTTTGTTGTCTGTTCGTTTTAAGCCAGCCATACTTATCATCCTCCTTTGTTTCGATGGTAAGTCTACAGTTACATAATATCTTGAGGGGTTTCTAAAGTCAAGCGATAAAATCGCTAATAGGTTACTTTGAAAACTGTCTATTGATTTTTGTGCTTTAGCAATTTATAATGATTTAACAAAGATTGTGAGGTGTTAGTATGGCAATGGCCGAGAAAATCAAAATCGCACTTATCAAGCGTAACATGACTTTGAAAGAATTAGCGTCGCGGCTCAACTGTACTTCTCAAAATCTTAGTGGTAAATTCAGACGTGATAATTTCAGCGAAAAGGAATTAGTAGAGATCGCTGAAGCGCTGGACTGTCATTTTGAAGGAAGATTTCTTAGAAATGATAATGGCGAAGAAATCTAAAGCTATAAGAGCGTAGGTGAAAACCCTACGCTCTTTTTTTGTTCCTAATGGCTGTGGTATCTTTTTGAGTAGCCACATTTTTTACATCGGTATGTTTTGCAACTGAACGATTTCATGTCTCCCTTTACGAATACGTCAAAAATCAATTCCCATTCGTGTTTGCAAAAACAAGATCTGATATAATTTATCAGCCAACGCATAAGTAATTGACCTCCTGTTAGTCCTACTTTGTCTTCCAATAACAGTAGAGACAATGGTGTGGGCACTGTTGCTTATGCTCCAGCAGCTCAACCTTACCTGAATAACACATACAGTTCTTACGCTGATACCCTACTCTGTCGGGCGGGCTTCCATAGTAAAGTTTGAGCAGTTCAAGATCGTATCCAGAAATACAGCCGCAGGCAATCGCCTCTGTTAGTCCGGGTTCAGCACAAGATTCGATGCGCAAATCTTTGAGTGGCTTCCCGAGGCTAATGAGGTGGTTTTTGGCATCCAAGATCATCCCATCTACTGCTCTGAGCTGGCTTTCGTTTGGCGAGAACTTTGGCCCATAGGGAAGAGGAAGTCCCGCAGCTTTGAAACGCTCTCGAACATGAGGGTACATATCAATCACACTGATCCTGTAGCGATTAAACCCCATGTCGATAAATGTCTTGATAACATTTAGTGCTCTTTCGCAACCTTTCTTGGTTGGAATAATGGGGTCAACACGGATTACGATTTTCTCTTTTGGGAATCCTTTTTCGATTAAGTACATGATTGCGCCGTATTGCTCATATGGGTACGGAACAAGAGGCTCTAAGATTGTCCCGCCATAGCCGGTAATCGTTGCATGGACGATTATCTTGTCTTTGAACTTCATAGCCGCATCGACAAAGTTAGGAGAGATGCACTTGGTAATGAGCACTGCGCCATCAACAGATCCCATTTTGTCAACCCATGACAGATCAACGCCGGCATCGCCAGCCTCTGTAATTCCAATTTTATATGCTGGCATCGTTAGTCACCTCCTTTTCGATACGCTGATTCCAGGCTTCGATAGCAGCATTATTCAAAACCTGAGCAGGCCGATCATACCACCCTGCGTACATAGAGACTGTCGGGCCTCTCGTATGGCATTTGTTACAACGAACTGTAACGACGACCAGTTTATCGCATCGCCCTGTTTCAGGGTTCCACTTCGTATTGCTGCTTGTTTTCTGATCGACTTTCAGCTTTGTGCTGCCGCAAAATGGGCAAGGTAATGGCATCAAGTTTAATTCGGGCATCGGTATCCTCCTCTTCGGACTCGTATCTTGGGCAGGGCGGCATAATCACTACAGTATAACAATAAAGCGTTTTCTGGTAATATTCATCTCGTCCCCTCCTCCACCTTGCGGCGGTAGGCAACCCAAGCCTTGCTGTAATCGCGCCATTCGTCAAACTCCATCGTGCGCCAGTCATAGTTCCCGACGATCCACCATTTGCTCTTGATGCGTCCGTCGGGCCAGACGATCCACACCGGCTCCTTCTGTATGCGTATCTGGTGCAAGCGGTAATACGCTTGTTACTCCAGTCTGGATGTTTCTGTTTGATACAGAAGAAAATGATTCTCCAAACGGTATTACTTTTCATGGCGTTCTAAGTAGTCCACGATCAAACGATATGCCTTTCGCTGCATATCGAGATCTTCTTGTGTGATGTTATCCAGACCTCCGAGCTGAGCTTCAAAGAGTTTTTTGCTGCCGGCGGAGCTGGATAGCGTTCTGGGAAATACGGACAATCTGAGTAAGAATCAGAATTGTCACCATGATAGCTAAGTAAGTGTTCATGTGGCTATCTCCTATACAGAAATAGAGTTAACGTAACTCTTGATCTTTTCGACGTTCCAGAAAATTCGCTTTCCGATCTGGACACGGGCTTCAGCAGCTTCGCCAATCTGGACGGCAGAGTACCGGCCACAGCTCAGCATAGACTGAAGCTCCTCAGTTGTAATGGCAATCTTGCTCTGGATATCGACATTGTTAAATTGCTTTGTTGCTCTCATAGGTTGTTCTCCCCATTGTCGTAATCGGATTTACCATGCCTGCCCTTTTCCTTTTTGGGGAAGTCTTGCTTTCGATATTTACGGACTTCTTTGCATTGATTGCAGTTATGGGCGTCTTTACAGCACCAACAACCATCTACAATGCTATACCAGAACCAGGGTGGCATTTGAGGGGGTTTGTGTTTTCTTTTCCCCATTTTCCCCTCCATCAAAAAGCAGATGTACTTGGTTGGCGAACTAAGCACATCTTGAATTAGCGCCGCATCGGTGATTTCTTCGGCACCATAAACATTAAGCCAGGTAATTCGTTCCATGAAGCGGCGAATAGCGTCACGGGAGTTTTTGGCCCGAACATAATACCAGAGTCTACCGATATCGGATTTACGGTACCCGGCGTTTGACAGCAAAGAGTTTCAGTCCATCGTTGAGAATAAGAGGCGGACGTTCGTATACTTTAGGCATATGAAAACCTTATTTCATTTGCGATCTTTTGAACCGCACCGAGGGAACGGGCAGGTATCGCACTGCGATTTATCACAAGGGATTTTGCCATCCCAACCTGCCACTTTAAGGATACAAAACCCAATAATGACAGGTATGGCGATAAGCAATAAAACGGAAAAGAAAGCTGACATATTATCTCTCCTTTTCATCATCGGAAAACTTCTTGCACATAGGGCGAATGTAGTCCATAAAGATCTGGACAATCTTCTTGGCGTTTACCGGGAAGTCTTTTTGAATGCAACACCAAAGATCGTAGTCCTCACAATCTTCCATGGAAGTACCTTTGAACTGCTGCTCTAAAGCATCATGGACATCTCGTTCGTTGCTTTGATCGCAACAGTTTTTGATTTCGTTCATGTCGAATACCGGGTCGCCCCAGTAATCGGTTTTTTTTCTGCAAAATCGACACCCATAGTCTCCATGAGGTTTTTTTACTTCCTCGAAAGTGGCCTCGATGTCAATAACACAAGGGTTAGAGATTTTGTCCAACAAATAGCCGGAATCCAGTCTCGACATGAGGTGCATAAAGCTCTCGCTTTTGTGGGTAGGAACCCAGCCGTAAGCATAGTTGCCACAGTCAGATGTAATAGACATTTCGTACCGTTCGAGATCGAAATTGAAGACCGCCCAAAGACAAGACCCATAATCGGGATCTCCCGGTTCTTGGCAGAAATACAGAGAGATAATAGGCGGCGTTCTTGTTGAGACTTTAGCCATTTTGAGTACCCCTTTCTGTATCGCCGCAGAAATTAACTGCCGGCGTAAGGTGGAAGAACTCGGTGTGGCTCCCTACGTCGAAAATCGTAGTGCCATTACGATTCCAGGTACGAAAGTAGTAAATCTTGAAATTGCGTTCGGCGCAGAACGCATGGATCAGCAGATACGCCTCATCCAAGATATCTTGCTCAGATTTGGGCTGGCCCGAATCGTCCAAATCGTTGATTTCGGCGATTTTTCTGGGTCGTCCATATTCGCCCTTGAATTTAAGGGTATGGGTTTTCACTCTGAATACCTCCGAATGATTTACTTTGTTGCTATTAACGAAAAATAACTACCATGCTGGGAAATGGGGCAGAGTTCTTTCCGTCTCCGAATTTCAACCGGCCACGAATAAAGCGGATCTCCACATTGGGCTTTTGATAGATATAATCGTGGAAATAAGCTGTATCTGTACGGGCTGGAATGAGTAGCACTACGATAGTATTAGGCTGCTTGGATTCCTCGGAGCATTTCTTCACCCAATCTTTGATAGCCCTGCCATACGGCGGATTGCAGAAGACCGTCTGCCCCCCCCCACGACCGCTTCAGTCCGTCATCTTCCACAGTGAAATAGCGATCACACTTGTGGTTGGACTTATCGGCGCAGGGGTCAAGGGTGAAGTGAAACTCCGAGTCCAGTTGGTCAAAGAATGTTTGCGGGGTTGCCCAGTCCATCGTTTTGGACGAGAACATGACTTCTGTATTCATTGTGTTTCACCTCATAATTTGCGTTTACATGAGAATGGTTTGATCCGTGACTTGGTTACTGTCGGTGATCTTCACTTGCATATCATCCGTTACCGGAATACGCATTTGCGCATAGCCAGAAGATGAGAACGGCATAAAACCACCGAGGCGGTATTTGTCGCATACCAACTCGTCTCCGTCAAAACGGAAGGAATTGCCGTGGTCGTCATAATAGGTAAGCTCACGATTGCAGGTTGACAGCTTTGCGTATTTCCCGCGATAATCGGGAGCCTTCAGTTCATAATCCGGGAACTCGGCAATGAAAGCGCTGTATTGCTCCGGGAACAGATTGGACAACTGGTGAAGAAAGATGGGAACAGTTTTGGTTTGATAGTCCTCAATCACTCCGCCCAGCATAGCGTGTGGCTGATAGGTACAAATCCGATTGATATTTTCGGGAGTCAGCGCGTCGATAGGGACAAAGAGACGGTTACTCCCAAACCCAGGATCGTGGCAAGACAGCTTTGAATCCGAATCGTACTCAATTCTGATATGAGGAGGTGCGAGAAAAGCGCCGTCTCCGATTCTGGCGATATAGGTATTGTGAGGATATGCGAGCTTGTGGTACTGCTCAGTGCCTTTGGCATCGCGGTAGACACGATCATACATCTTGGTCTTCTTTGTGCTGCCGTCAATACAGGCAGTACGGCCAAATTCACAACGAACACCGAATAGCGTTGTTTTACGGAAGCATTTACCTTCCTTATACACCGAGCATACATCGGCGTGGTCGCAATAGGTGTATTCTGCGCGTAGCCGCGATTTACGGCTACCATCGCCATACAGATCAACGTTGATCAGTTTTTCTTTTTTTTCAGTCATTTGTGATATCCTCCTGGGTTACATGAAGAAATGGAGCAGCCACCCGACGAACAGTGTGAGAAGCGCATAGGTGATAGCAGTGATCCAACGATCCCAGAACGGGTCGGGGTTGGTATTGACTCTGGTAGTCACAATGAATGTGATGAGTGAGTCAAGCCCCAGCGCTTGCACCAGGCCAATCACGGGTAGTCCGAGAGGAACAACAAACCAGTTCCACATGAACATGATGGTCGTTCCGCAGAGCACAGACAGCACCACGGCCAAAATGAATCGCAGCAGGTATGGAGGGTCGCTCAGAGTGGGCTTCGTATCATTCTCATAAATATGGGACATTTTCATAGTCTCCTTAAATCAACTTTTTCGATATATTCCCGATCCTGAGTAAAGATGGGAATTTCGTGGTCGATGATCCATCTGTTACGGTATACGGTAATTTTCTGGCCGGGATTGCGAGGATCGTCGATAGTTTCTTCAAACTGCCGTTTAACGCAGCAGGAACCGCGCTTCAGTTCCGTGGGAAAATCGTTCCAGTTAATGCCTCGTTGAGACCAGAGCATTTCCTGAATCATGTTGCAGGTCTTTTTTATGCAGCTCATGATGACTGAAATTGGCCTGACCTACAGCCTCAATACTGTTTCGGGTTGCGTCCTGCTGCCGCCAGATCAGACAGTTGGATACTTCTTCTTTGGGGATAGAGAAAGCGCGGGAATCAAACATGGCGGTATCCATTTTATTGAAATAGGTGTTGTATTGTCTGCTGCGCATAGCAGCGTCAGTGTCCCATCGTGCGTTAAGCGCAGGGATATTGTTGCAGCCCCATTCTTCGGCAATTCGATCGAATGCCTTGTTGAACGCTAAGGTTGCCATAGACGCGGAAACACTGACCATTTTCTGCACATTGTACCCAAACCAGGCGTCAGTCTGAATAGTAGCATAGTCTGTTAGCACCAGAGTAATCTCATCGGACTGAGTATAACCAAGCACACAACCCTGAACATTCTCACAAAGATACTTCATGGTTTCCTGCATGGATTGCGTTAAGACAGGATCAAAAGGTTTTTGCATTCCACGTGTAAAAGTATGGAATGCCTTGCCGTCAAGACGGATAATAGCTGGGATACGGCGGGTCAAATAGTGACGAGGGATACTCTCATAGCCTTTCATGCGGTCGCCCAGACTGTCGTTTTTCTTTGCCATTGTTAAACCTCCTTGTAATCTTCCCAGGGAATACGAATCGCGTGTTTGAAGGTCATAGTAAACGCATCAGGCCCGTACTTCTGCTTCCACTCATCGAGAGATTCCTGCAGTTCGGCAATCGCGGCGGAGCCGATATTATCATAAGCATCTTCGTACAGATCTTCGCAGGCAGAGGAAACGATGTAGGACGCATCTAAGCTCATCTCAATTTTTTCTGTACCCCAGACATAGAGCGGTTTTTCTCTGGACTCCTCCCGATCCTCATTCCAGTTATCAAAGAAGTCTTCCCAATAACTGAAGTAGCCCTCGTTATGAGGAAAGAAGTCGCTTTGAGCCATTACAAACATAGAGCCAAGAGCGTCTGGTTCATGTTTTTCGGCCTTTTCAAGCTGCTCCTTTTCCTTTTTGTTTCTCTTACAATCTTGCTCTTGCTGACGCCGCCGCTGAGCAGCGTCGCAATCACATATCAGCCTGCTACGTGGAATCTGCTTACCACAGTCGGGGCAGATATGCACGATGCCGTTATAGCAATTCTGGCAGAACCGGATAGACTGGTGTTTGTAAGGGAAGTGCCCAGCACTCTTGTCGGGATCTTCAGTCAACCCGTAGGGGTTATCGTCGATACGGAGGCCGATACCGTGACAGATGGGGCAGATATCCTCGTTATCGTACAAATCTTTTATGAGCGTTTTGCCAAGCAGGTCTCTAAAAGCATCTGCAATCTTAACCGTCTTTCTCACGGGTTTAACGAAGTCGGGCATATGTCAGACCTCCTTATAGATTGCGGGAAGAAACGCAAGTCCCATCTTTTGTGCCACCAAATAGGCAGAATAGCCATCGGCCAAAGTGCCGTTATCATTCAGGGCAACATTGGTGTTGAACTGGCCGGTATGATAGAACTCCAGAAAACGCTTAGCAATCTTTTCATCGCTGGGCTTTGTACGGGCCATATATTCCGGGATTTTGATGGCGCTCAGCAATACATTCTGAGTGGTAGCTACGATTTTACGGAGCGGGAACGTAGCGCCAGATGCTGTCATGATCTCCTTTACATCTTGGTCGTCGAGATCAGAAGCTACAACAGTACCATACCGACGCCCGCGTGCCGTATCGCAGGCCACATGAGATCCAGGGTGAAGTTTACCTACAAGGTGCTCGGGGGTCTCAAACCAAAACACCTGGCCGCAGGATGTATGTTTTACCATAGCGACTTTCATATAACAGTCCTCCCATTGAGATAGAATAATTTTCTTTGTTGCTATAATTATAGTATAAATCACGGCTCCCCCCTTTTGTCAAGAGGAAACCGTGATTTTCTTTGTTGCTATTGAAGATTGTTACTGCTCTGTTGGAACAAGATGGAGGATAATAGCTTGAGGATTATCGCAGTCGTTCAGAGTCGCTTTGTAATGCTGTTTCCACCAGCTATACAATAACTCGAAGTTTTTTTGATAGGCAAGTATTCTTCCATAAGAAGCTGGGGATTTTCCTGTGAGTCATAATCCAACCGAAGGAGTTTGATATCATCATCGGTAAAGGATCGGAGCGGCTTACACTCGAATTTGATGACGGTAGCCCTACGCCGAACAGCATATTCCGGGAGCTGGCTGGCCGGACTCCATTTGATAGCCTCATCATATTCGTTAGGCACAGCTCTGCTGTCATCCCAAGCATATAGGCCATCGGAGCGGTATATGATACCCACGGTGACTTTCTTTTCGATTATCTCTCCGTCTTTTTCAACCGAATCAATAATAGTCAGCCTTTTGAACGGTTCGAGAATGTTCACTACTTCACCGATTTCAGGCAGAAACCCCAGAGGGAGTGCAAACCCCTTCAGTAGTCCTTTCTTCCAAAGGTCGATGTCGTTCAGGTTCATCGGTAGGTTCATGGTCGATCGCCTCCAATCTGATTTGAGCTACCTGCGCCCAAGGTATTCCATAGTAAGGGCTTTTCTTCTTATCACACACACCATTGTCAATTCCAATGTATCTGCGCCCTTCCAGCTTAGCAGCTATGAGGGTAGAACCTGTACCACAACAGTTATCCAAGACAATCGCGCCAGGATCGGTATAGGTACGAATAGCATAGCGAAGCAAATCAATGGGTTTTTCGGTAGCATGAAGTGCTACGGATGGGTGGGGCTTATGAAAGCGCCAGATCGACGCCGGGTACTTCAAATTACTGTCTGAAGATTCTACCAAAGTATAATTGCCATAGCTTCTGTTGGAGTGAACATCTTCTGCTCGCTTACCTACTGCTTTACCTTTGGTGTGGTTCTTCTCGCCAACAGTCATCTGGGGATGATAGGGAGGAGGGGATTTATAGAACACCATAATATCCTCGTGCTCACGAAGCGGCATTTTCTTAGCGTTGAGAAAACCGCTCTTCAAAACCTTGTCCCAGATGATGTTGTATCGGTGTAGCTTGACATTGGAGAGCATCATAGTAGCTGTGAACTTATCTTGGCCGAAAAGCAGGATAGCTCCATTAGGCTTGATAATTCGTTCATACTGCTCCCAGAGCAAAGCCGGTGGGATTACTGTATCCCACTTATTTTGCGTTGCCCCATATGGGAGATCACAAAGGATAAGATCAATACTTTCTGCATCAATCTCCTTCATGACTTCCAAGCAATCCCCATTGATGACAGTGTTAGGGAAAATACTCACGCACTGCCACCACCTTCGTCTACCGTCATGGTAAAGGCCACAACGGGAGCGTTAAAATGCTCTGCGGCGTATGCCCGAATGACTTCTTCGGCGTTGTCGATAAGTACACCATCAATTTTCCGGCCTCTGGTATCGTCAGACAAGGCGATCGGGCTGGGGATAGATAGTTTCATCTTACGGGCTGTATCTTCCACATAGCGCTTACTGGCTTGCGTAGGGACGACGATAGGGTGCCTGGTCAGTGCCGATACACGAATCAGAGAAGTTGTCTTACCGCCGCCTCGCTTTAGGAATAAACCTTTCATGATCGCAACCCTCCTTTGGTTATGGAGAGCAGTTTGCGCAGACAGTCATCATTTACGCTGAACTCGCTACACGGCTCCCCAAACATGGGAACCCAACAGCTATACCGCGTACATCTAATTTTGCCGAAGTCTTTGCCGGCAATATTGCATATACGCTTTTTGTCTGCGTGAGCACAATCGCAGCACCTAATCATGTTCACTGGTAGCCCCTCCGTTGTTGTTGATGAAATGTGTGTTTCATTCACACTTTAGCCCTCCTTATTGAAGCGTATGTCCTTCGACCTGATATCCCAAGCGAACGCCTTTCCACTCAAGTTTAAGCATAGCTTTCAATTCAGAGGCGACGCCCTTACACATCCGCGTAGTCTGGCCGAAGACTTCGTATTCGCACAAATAGGTGTGGTCTTCTGAAAGACCAAAAGCCACATAGATGTGCAGCAGATTAGCCCATGCAATAACCTCATCCACCTTGGCCTTATGCTGCTCATAGTAGGCTTTAGAATCGTCAACGTTTTCATCAAGAAGGAAAGAACCCTTCACATATTTCTGCTGGGGCACATCGCTCACCTCTTTCCCGTAGAGCCGATACCGCCGCGATCAGCGTTGCCCAGCGTATCGACTGACTCGAAAAACAGCTGGGGCTGGTGCTTCTCAATGCGAAACTGGCAAATGCGATCGCCGGCTTTAATAGTGGTATCCCGCATAGCAATGGCAGGGAAGAACCACTGGTCATTGTCACCGCAATAGCTTTCGTCCACCATGCCCATATGGTTGGCCTGGATAACACCGAAGTTCTTGAAGGTGGAACTGCGGGGGAATGATATGGGCTTCATAGCCCTTGGGAAGCTGCATAGCAATTCCCAGAGGGATCAGCTTGAAGTCGCCAGCCTTTAGCTCAGTATCCTCAGCAGCCCGAAGGTCAATCCAATCGGACTTGCCGTCGATATATTCCAGGGGTTGGATTTTATCGCTAAGGTAGCGAACCTTAATTGTCAAAGTTTCCTGCATTTTCGTTTGCCTCCCAACCAATTTGATAGTTTTTAGTACGGATGATACTGTTCTTTACACATGGGCGCAGTACACAGACTTCCAGTTCGTAAGGGATGTACTGATCCAAAACGACACAAGACCAACATTGCCCTTTGCAATTCTCTGAATAATGAGACCGAATCTCAAAAAAGAACAGTCCACTTTGGATTTGATACGTATTAAGCATTTTTTGCGACAGGTACAACTGCGCAATTCGGAAGTGATTTTTTGAACCCAAGTATCACGATCTTCGTTTAATATGAGAATTTCGATCACAACCATCACCACCTATCCCAGATACTTTTTGAAAAGCTCTGCAAGGGTCAGGTTGTTTTGCCGTGCCAGATCAATCGTGCAAGCGCAAACATTGCGCTCAGTAGAAGCTCCGATTTCATTGCAAAGATAGTTGATGATATCGAGGTAACGATGGCTATGGAAGCATTCGTTCTTATGCTCTTCTGTACCGGGGCAATCGCTGCAATCCTTGCACCACTCCTTACGCTGAAGACCGTCCCATGCCATCAGCTCTTCACCATTGATAACATAGAGGCAGTCAACAGTGCCCAGATTAGAACCATCAGCGTGACGCCACCAGCCCCAATTATCCTTCCAGCTATCGTCGTCGATAGCACAGATATTATCAAAATCCTCTTTGGACAACAGCCAGACCTGATATGCTTCACGATGGTACATAGACTGAGGTTGATAGCGATAAGTACAAACAGCAGATGTCAGGCCAAGACTTTTCACGGCATTGGCAAATTCGCCGCCTGCTAAAATTTCAACAGTTTCCATATTTCCTCCTATTTGTAACGAATGAAGTGTACGGTATTAAACTCTTTACCGGGGAAACTCTTTGAGCCGGATAGAGGAGCACCAACCGCCGACACGGATCTTTTCAACCTCGTAAACCTGACCTTCTGTCAAAAAGCTCATGAGCTTGTTTGGAATCGCTGCTAAACCCGGCGTCCAGATCCACGGCTTTAACCTTACATCCACGTTCGCAGTGCAAAACATCGGATTGATCCTTGGCACATTTGCTACATAACCACTCCAACCGGTAATCCAGCGTAATACCATCCAGGAGCTTCCCACATTTGGGACAGCGAAATTCGATTTTTTCATTCATAGTGTTCACCTTCGTATAGGACAATTTTCTTTTGTCGCAAAGGTTTTCTGTACGTCGATGACCCGCTGATTAGCAGACCCACGCCAGACCAGCATCCGATCAGCCAGCTCAATTTTTGAATGGGCCGTCTACCACAACATCACATTCTGTTAGTAAGGCCATTTGAGCGTCTTTATGGTTATCCATCTCTTCGTGGGGAAAAGAGAAATCGCAAATGTTCTCCCAGATAAATCCTGTCCACAACCATATCGTTTTGCCGATAGAGTGCGTGAAAAAGCATAGATCAATAAGGTCATGAATCCCGCGATAGTCCTGGCAGAGCGGATCTCCACCTAACAATGAAAGGCCGGATATAACAGGGTTGGAAAGCATCTCATGGATTTCCGCAACGGTTTCTTTTGTGAACGGTTCCCCAAAACTGAAATCCTGCTCCTGCGGATTAAAACAACCAGGACAATGGTTTGTGCAGCCGCTCACGAAGAGGGAGGTGCGGACTCCCTCTCCGTTTGCGATGTCATAGTTACGGATCTTCGCGTAGTTCATTCGTCGCCGCCCAGGTGAACATAGCGTTCTTTGATCTCCTGGGTACGGCCCTGATTCCAGTCGTTCAGGCCAATGTAGCCACAGGTTCGACGGGCAATGTTCATCTTGTTCTTATCGGTATTGCCGCAGTTGGGGCACTTCCAGATCAGTTTTCCGCGCTCATCTTCGACAATCTCAATTTCCTTATCCCAGCCGCACACCTGGCAATAATCAGACTTCGTATTCAGCTCTGCATACATGATGTTGTCGTAAATATACTTCAACACCGTCAGAACAGCAGGGATGTTGTCGGACAGATTTGCTACTTCGATGTAGCTAATTGCGCCACCAGGGGAAAGTCGCTGGAACCGGGACTCAAATTTCAGCTTGTCAAAAGCATTGATATGCTCGGTCACATGAACGTGATAGGAGTTGGTGATATAACCCTTATCGGTAATATCCTCAATTACACCAAAGCGCTTTTGCAGACACTTAGCAAATTTATAGGTAGTGCTCTCAATGGGTGTCCCATACAGGGGAGTAGTCGATATCCTCATCGGCTTTCCACTCTGCGCACTTATCGTTCATGTGCTGCATAACCGCCAGAGCGAAGGGTTCGCCATCCGGGTCGGTGTGAGATTTGCCGGTCATTGCCTTGACACACTCATACAAGCCTGCATAGCCGAGGGAGATAGTGGAATATCCGCCGTGCAGCAGCTTGTCGATAGGCTCTCCTTTATTGAGGCGAGCCAAAGCGCCATACTGCCAATGGATAGGAGAGGCATCAGACAGAGTTCCACTCAGACGCTCATGGCGGATCTTCAGTGCCTTGTGGCACAACTCCAACCGCTCGTCGAAGATTTTCCAGAAGATGTTATACAGCTCCTGGATATCATCGCTCTTTCCAGATGCTTTCCATTCTTTCAGAGCACTCAGAGACACATCGGGAAGATTGATTGTGACAACGCCCTGATTAAACCGCCCGTAATACTTCGGCTTATTGGGCTGATAGTTTTTGGCGTTAGCAACATTATCCCAGCCGTTGCCAGATCGGTCAGGCGTAAGGAAGCTACGGCATCCCATACAGGTATAGCAATCGCCATTACCCTCTGCTTCTCCTTTGGATAACTTATACTCACGCATCTTCTTCTCGGAGATGTAATCGGGAACCAGTCGCTTGGCAGAGCACTTTAGCGCACAGCTGCGTCAGATACCAGTACGGAGAATCCTCAGTGATGTTGTCCTCTTCCAGCACGTAGATGAGCTTGGGGAAAGCAGGAGTGATCCAGACACCTTTTTCATTCTTAACGCCCTCATAGCGCTGCCGCACCACCTCTTCAATGACCATTGCAAGGTCTTTCTTTATCTGAGGGTCATCAACCTCGTTCAAATACATGAAGACGGTGATAAAGGGGAGCCTGTCCGTTGGTTGTCATCAGGGTAATTACCTGATACTGGATGGTCTGGACACCCTTCTTGACTTCCTCACGAACACGAGACTCTACGATACTTTCAATGGCTTTTCTGGCTGCATCGGAAAATGTAACCAACTCACCACCATTGATAATGTGGTCAGCTGCGATAAACTCACGCTCAACCTCTGCGCGGATTTTCTGCCGAGACACATCCACAAACGGCGCAAGATGAGCAAGGCTGATAGACTGCCCGCCGTACTGATTGCTGGCTACCTTTGAGCAATGATCTGGGTGGCGACATTGCAAGCGGTGGAAAAAAGAATGGGGCTTCTCAATCAGAGTCCCGGAAATTACCGTACCATTCTGAAGCATATCGTCCAGATTGATAAGGCAACAGTTCATCATGTGCTGCACGAAATAATCACTGTCGTGGAAGTGAATGATACCCTCCTCATGCGCTTGCTTGATATCCTCGGGCATCAGCAGACGGTCTGTAATGTCGCGGCTCACTTCGCCGGCGATATAGTCCCGCTGCGTAGAAAGAATAGTGGGGTTCTTATTACTGTTTTCCTGGATAACCTGCTCATTGACATTATCTGCAATGGACAGGATCTTGCCGTCCAGGGAAGAAGCATTTCGCAGAAGTTCATGTTCATAGCGATACTTGATGTACGCTTTGGCAACTACGAACTCGCCCTCTTTCATCAGCTCGGTTTCCACATCGTCCTGGATCTCCTCAACAGAGATGGCCCGGTTGCGCCGCTGATAACGATGATACAAACGGGCGGAGATTTTCTTGGAGATTTCGTCCTTATCTCCGACGATGTTGAGCTTTTCGACCTCCGTGAATGCTTTGGTAATGGCATTGGCAATCTTTGCCTTATCAAAGATGACTTCACGGCCATCGCGTTTAATTACAACCATAAAAATTCCTCCTCACAAAAGATAATCGTGGATAACCGAGTCGATTTCTTGCCAAGTATGCAGTCGCAACATACCGTTTGCCGCATCGTCATAGTTACGATTGTGCGGGCGATCAAAGAGAATCTTGAAATACTCCCCTCCAACCAGATTGTGCGGGCCGTCATCAATCAAGATATCTCCCCGCACCAGTTGCTTATTGTTGGTGATAATGATGTGCTCCCAATCCAGGAAGGGGAACAGCTCTAAAAAGCCGTTCCACCTTCGTTTTGCAGGTGCGATAGTCAGAAGCTGTAACCATATACAGCTGATGTTCCTCATCATGGAGCTTCTGCAACACTTCGATAGAGCCAGAAAATCGGAGTAATTTTCCGCCAAAGCTCGTCTTCTTGGATTACGCCGAATACTTGCTCCTTTGTTAATGTGGGAAAAGCAAGGGAAATATCCCAGCTATGAACATCCTCTGGTACTACGGAAGTGCCATACCTTTCATTCAGCACGGCAATCCAGCAGTCACACAGGTTTTCCACGGTATCATCAGCATCGAATAGAATTGTCAACTTCTTCTCCATGGGAACCTCCTCTGAGGAAATTGTTTATAAAGAAATGGATCGCCTGTTTGAGATCTTCCAGATTACCGTCATTGGTAATCACGGCATCGTACTGGTAATCATCCAGCGCCGTCTCAGAGGCGTGTTTCTGCTGTTCCTCGGTCAACGGAGAGACAAAGTTAGGACGGACGATGCGCAAAAGAATAGCGTCCATACCATATGCTTCATAAATCTCATACTCGTTAGGAAAACGAGTATCAGGGAGCAGCACATAATCCCATTCGTCATGAAAGATATCGAGGATACTGACGATGAAATCTACCCAGTAATCGGGCGAGGCAGCGCGAATTTTGTCGGTGCCAACACGCTGAAGCAGAGAGCGTCCCTTTTCATCCTTCTTCCCGTCCCAACCGAAGAAAGTCTTGCATACATACTTGACCAGATCTCCGTAGTGGGCAATCAGTACGCGGCTACCCTGGGCTTCCAATACTTCCTTCATAATTTGAGCGGTTGTATCTTTGCCGTTCTGGGCTTTACCGGATATACAGATTACTTTCATTCAGCAACCCTCCGTCCTTTTCTGCCGCAGGACTTCTTTTCCTTGCAGAAGCCAAAGTATTCACACTTCGGCATGAAGTAGTGCTCTACCAGATACGCCCATTCGTCGGAATACTCGCTCAGAGCGTCGCAAAGGTCTTTGAACAGACCACGGTATTCATGATAGGCTCTCGAACACTCTCGCTGGTGAGACATATCAATCAGGTTACGGAGATTGTGTTTGCACACGATCTTAGTACCCATGCCCAAAGGAAGTCCAAGTGCGGAGTCTTCTCTGGGGACGCCAAGCTGCTCCAGCATCTTCAGTCCGGTTTGGATACACTTCATGATCCAGTTATAGACCTTAGTAGCAGCGGGATTGTTCATAATGCTGGGCGGCGTCACATAATCGAAGCCACTTTCGTAGTCGATATAGCGGGTGCTGGCCTGCAGTCTGGTAGGAGATCCGCCAATGTGGGTATACCACTCACGGATTACTCTGGCGGAGTAGCCGTCCAGAATCATGTAGACATCCGGGAACTCGAATGTTCTACCATGCTCGCTTTCCAGACAATCCAAGCCACGCTTGTAGTTCTTGGCCGGATCACTGATATCTGCGCCCCAGCAGACACCAGCCTCCTCGCCAATCATGGAAATAGGGTTCTTGTAGGTGAACCGTTGAATTGTTACCGTTCCCATATTGATCCTCCTTGATTAGTTTTATTTGTTGCTATCAAGTATAAGTACGAAAAACATGATCGCCAATCGTCTTATAATAGCTACCATAGGTCAATGCTCCGGTAGAGAAATACACCACATCGGTGTTCAGATCCAAGACTGGCTCACCGGCAAGCGCAGCCTCTACTGCTTCCATTTGCTCAGGCTCGTAATAACTTCCTACTGCAAACTGATAGGGTGCAAGAAGTATGTCGCTGATGCTGCCCGAATACGCTTCGTGCATATAGCTGTTAAGGGCTACTTGTCCCACGGCTACCTGACCGTCAAAGCATTGATTTCCTGCCTCACTGAAAGCCATACACGCCAGTAGCTCTTTCTCAGCGTCTGTAGGTGTCAGCCCCGCGTAAGGGTTGGGATCTGCTTCGGGTTCTGCCTCGGGTTCCTCCGGTTCTTCCTCAGCAGAAATAACTACGGGTGTGGGTGATACCAGAGTCGGGACAGAATAAGCGCAAAACTCCGTTTCAATAGGAATCTGGGGCGTCTCATCCTCTTTGTCCGGGGCGAAAGTCATAGCACACAGAGCACCGCAGGTGACCACCAGGACACACAGCACTGCCCTGAGAGTTTTCTTAAACCATTTCGTTTTCGTCTCGTACATTGAAAATGCCTCCTAAATTACATAGTCGTAGTTGTACAAATACAGATATCCGCGTCGTTCTCCCCAGCCGTTCATAGGGACATAAATAGTGTCGTAACGTTGGAGTGGTTTACGATCGTAGAGTTCTGAGTAGATTGTCCACCGATTTGTTTTTCCAGTGCCAATCGACCGAACCTGTAGTGCGTAAGCCCAGATTTCTTTTTTGTCTTCTTGCTCCGCAGCGGGGAGATATCCAAGATGATCAGCTTCCGCTGGTCTTCTTTTTTTATTGGTGGTTAAGTCGATGTAGCCCAGGTTTTCCAACTGGATTTGCATTTTATTTTTCAGGTCAAAATCCTGAATGTGCATATTCCTAACCGTCGTTTCCAGATGCCGAAGCAATCCGGGCAAATCGGTAAAGGTGTAACTCTTAGCCGGCTGGCCGCTCTTGGACTTATCGGTTGCATACTGGGTAATTATAGGCTCCAATTCAGCTGTCACCTTGTCTTTGGAGATCTTCTTCATTGTCCCGTTCTTAAAGAAAGAGAAGAGATCTACCATACGTAGCAACTCCTTGGAATTGCCATACTCAGCAAAGTAGTCAATCTTCACCAAGATGTCCCGCTGTCGTGTGTCCAAGTGTGTTTTTCTCGTCCAACTGCATGAGCAAGTCCATAAAGGATTCAGGCTTACCGGCCTTTGCCAGCTCATAGAGTTCATTGGCAACATCAGCGTTCATGTACTTTACAGAAGAAATACCCTTAGCGATAACCTTTTTTTTCGGCATTCAGCAGATATTTGTCTTTAGAAAGTCCAAAACGCGGCGGCACGATCCTGATACCGTAGAGCGTTGCCAGCTCGTTTCCGTTCTTTACATCTTCCTCACCATTGGCATTGTTGAGATAAGCCGTAATGAACTCATAGGGGTGATAGTACCGCAGATAAGCACATAAGTAGCCGATCATGCAGTAACCAACTGAATGGTTATATCCAAACATATAGCTGGAAGCATCTTGGATGATCTGCAAGAACTCCTTTGCCTCCTGCTCTGCAATCTCACGCGGCTGCGGAGACTTTTCGCAATATCCCTCAAGAATCTGGGGAAGAGCCTTTTTCAGCCGCTCTTCGTCTTTTCGTCCGATTGCGCGGCGGGTGTTATCTGCATCTGAACCAGAGAAACCGCATATTTGCTGCAAGAACTTGATAACGTCTTCTTGGTAGATGAGGTATCCGTTGTTGTCTGCCAAAAGCTCATCAATGATAGGGGAGGGATTGCTATGGGGTTTGTGTTGCATAAGATCGTCGCGATATGACGCACCTGACGGGCGGAGCACCGCCGTCACAAGGCTCATGTCGAAAATGTTGTGCGGCTCGTACTGCTTTAGCATTTGGAACGCAAAATCTCCTTCAAACTGGAAAATACCGATGGGGGATCTCAACATATCCTTCCAAACGGCCTCGTCATTCCAGTTGATCTCGTGAGACTTCGGATAGGGTTGACCCAGCAGTTCATATGCGTCCTTGATGATTTCGATATTTTTCAGTCCAAGAATGTCATATTTGACCAAGCTGACCTCATGCACGCACTCCATGTCGATTTGCAGGATCTCCTTGCCCTCAGAGATAAATGTACCGTAGTTATCCCGAAGGGTAATAGGACTTGCCACAATACCGGCAGGGTGCATAGATTGAGAAATCGCTACATCAAGTAACCCGTCATAGTAATAGAATACTTCGGGGTACTTTTTTCGAGCTGCTGCCTCGTCTGCTTCAAACTCCTTCTTGATATTAGCGCTTGCCTTACCAGCCCAGGGGTTCTTGGCAAAAATCTTCTCGTTCTCCTCTTTGAGTTTTGTGTACTCTTTGGAAAACTGCTTGATTAGCTCGGCACGAGGGATATCCTTCATGCGACCAGGTAAGAGAAGATTGCCAGCATCGTCGAAGAAATACAGAGCGAAACTATCTCGTGCATCGCCAAAGACAATCTTCACATTCTCATCTTTGAGCTGCGCCATGACTTTACGGAACTCTTTCTCGTCCCGCTGATGTTCGCGGTTCCAGCGCAATGCGAGAGCACGGCAGATCTCGTCAATGCAGCCTTTGGACTTTATCGTACCGATTGCCAGAATAAATGCAGTCTTCTCCTGACCAAACCGGTTGATAATGTAGTCGTAAACCAGATCGCGCTGGGAGGGAGATACGTCGATATCAATATCGCCAATCTCCTTACGATCTTCATTACAAAAACGGCTGAATACTGTATGCCACGTTTCGGGGTTAAGGTCTGTTGTATTGGTGACATAGGCCACACGAGATCCACCACAAGAGCCACGGTTAAAGCCGATAGGGATACCGTGAGACTTGCACCATGTCACCAGTTCACTCATAAAGAGCATGAAACCGGACATCTCGATTTTGTCGAAAACCCGGCACTCCTCGGCGATGGCCGCTTTGAACAGCTCGATCTGTTCCGGGGTAATAGCCCCTTCTTCAATCTTCGCCTGCAGGTTCTCATCAATGACTTGATGAAGTACCTCTCGATCGCGTTCACCATAGAGGATAGGGTATTTGAAAGAAACATCCAACTCGAACGACTCTACGGAATCAGCCATACGGTTGGTGTTTTCGATAGCCTCCAAATACATTGCTTCCGGCAAGGCATCCTGAGCTGCAAACATCGCCACCAACTCATCGTAGGATTTATAGGTAAGGTCAAATGTATCTTCGTCGGCAAATTCGATGTGTTTACTCAACTGCAAAGATCGTTCGGCACTCAGCCTTGTATTTGTTGAGACTATGAGTATCGGTACCTGCAATGAGCGGGATGCCGTATTTCTGAGACATTTCCGCCAAGTGGCGGTTGTAGGCAACCTGCTCCGGGTGATCGTGCGCTTGGATTTCCAGATAGTCGTAGTGTTTCAGCAGCCGCTCATACATAGGATGGGTAATACTCATGCGATTCAGCGGGGAAGCAAGGCAAGCACTGATTTTGATGACATTATCTGAGAGTCCAAGAAACTCATCAAATGTAATTCTCGGCTTATAATAGAAGTGGTCTTCTTGGCTTGACCGACTGATTAGCTCATTCATTTCCTGAAGGCCAGCGTAGTTTTTGGCAATCAAGATAGTGTGGTAGTTATCGCGTACTTTATGTTGCCCAGTCTCCATCAGTTCTGCAAAACGTTGTTCTGCAAAGTTGTCTGGTTCAAGCTCCGCTGGCTCTATTTCATCAATAAAAAACCGGGATCTGGTTCCTCCTGATAGTTTGCAGCCATCATTTCTTCGTACAACCGCTGAGACAATAATTCCTGAGCGGCACGTGTAAACTCTTTGTCTTTTTTCTCTCAGCGCCATCTCTTCCCTAACCTGTTTTTGGACTTCTTTTTTTTTGGATCAGGGGGCAAAAGGAGGTCTTCTGTCAGATAAACTTCGCAACCATGCAGGTATTTCAAAACCTGCCTTATCACAAGCAATCTTTTTTTGCGACCCACTGATAAATGTTACCATGTTCGGTGAAAGCAATAGCCGTCTGTCCAAGCTCAACAGCCTTTGCGATATAGTCCTCAAACTTCGTTGCACTATCCAGCAAGGATAGTTGGGTGTGAATATGATATGCCGTGTAGTTTTCTGCCATCAAATCACCTCTTGTTACGCCATGGCCCGTCGAAGGTGTCGTCAACGCAAAAGTTTTTCAAACAAATCTCGCATACGAGATGAGAACACGCCCTACGAACCCGTCCTGTTTTACACATAATGCCGTTGATGACTTTTGTTTCTTCTTCCGTAAACCAGACAGGAGCAAGCCTACCACCACAGTAATCACATATTCCGTAATCCATAGTTAGCCCTCTCTGTCATTCACCGCTCCAAATGCTTCGTCTTCGGAAGCACGCTCTTCAGCAAGTAGCTGAGGAGGGAGGGGCAAAGGTTCTTTATATTCCTTCTTATCCCAAGAGAAGCGATGGTCGTACTCATCCATATCGCCGAAGAAACGGCGGGAAGCAGGATCGTAATAGAGGCCAACGTCGATATTCTGCCGGCCAAACATACGGTCTTTGACGATAGTTACGATCACATCGTATTTGAGCAACTGGCGGCGCTTCTCAGAATATTTTGCAGCGTTTTCACGCTCCGCATCCGTCACTCGCCGCAGGCCAATAGTCCGATGTGCCAGGTTCACGATGTTGCTGGTTCCAGCGATATCATAGATGCCTACATTGGTTCCGGCGTCCATCTTTCGAGGGTGGCAAACAAGAATTACAGCCACTTGATATTTCTTAGCAAACTCAATGAGCTTCTTAATCGTATCTGTCTGAGAGCGCAGCTCCTCTTCGCTGGTTTCAGTGTCAATGCACATGAAGTTATCGAGGATCAGGCAGCGGGCACCGTATTTCCGAACGGTATCCGTCATAGAGGCGATGAGTTTATCCAGTGTGTTGTCGTAGTCGTCACGATAGATATGCCAACGCCCTTTATAGGTCTTGTTGATTCGGCAAGCGTCGTCGTGGAAATCTTCTTGTAAGGATTACCCCGACGAGAGATAGCATCTGTGATATTGCGGGGGCCGGCGAAAATGTAGTTAAACCAGGACTTTTCTACACCGTTGGGAAGCTCGCCACTGAAAAGCCATGTGCCGATGTCATTATCGAGAGAGTTACACGCGAGCTGAGTAAGAAGACTGCTCTTACCAGACCCGGGCTGACCACTCACGATAGTAAGCGTTCCAAAAAAGAGCCGCATCAGCTCATCATCAATGGCTTTCAGCCCGGTAGTCACACCGTCAACATCCTCATACTCGGTCGGTTCGACATCGGAAAGATCGGCTACGGAAGGAACAGGAGAGTCCTTAGCGTCCAAAATCAGCTCTAACACCTTGTCTTTACCGCAAACGTAAAGGATCTCATTTAGGTCTTTTGTTACCCGTCCAGTATTTCCAATGGGGATTGCCGGGATATCTACAACCTTTGTTCGCCAGCTACCCAGCCGAGGAACGCACTCTTTTCTGCATTTTCACGCCGGCGTCATCGTTGTCAGCGCAAATGATAATGCTGTCAAACTGATCGAGCCACTCCAAGTTCTCATCGATCCAATGGAGATTCGAGCTGCCCAACGGGACAGACACAGCGTTTTTGAATCCAGCTTCGATTGCGCTTAGACAATCGGGTTCGCCCTCGCAGATCAACAAGGGAGAGTTGACATTGATACGGTTCATGTTGAACAGCAACGGTGCGGTATCGGCCCCAGCTTGGCACCAGCACTTTGCCTGTCCATGCTGAATTTTATGCGACGGTTTGTATTTCACCATCGTCAACACATCGTTGGTATCGTAGTAGTTGAATACTGCATTGCCCTCGGAATCCTGTCGCACATCTGCATAATCCAATGTCTCAGGACTGATCTTGCGCTGTTGGAAATATGCGTACACTTTGGATTTATCGGTACAAGCAACTTTCATGGGGGTATCTGTAATGCCGTTTTGTTTTTACGCCCAGCTCTCCAAAAGAGTAGGGCATTTCAGCAAGCTCAAAGAGCTTCTTGCAGGCTTCGGCATAAGTTGCGCCTTTATACATAAAGACATCCAAAATATCGTAGCTCCGGCCACAACTGCCAAAGCACCGAAAGTTGAATGCTTTCTTGTTATAAATAAATGAAGCGTGGTCTTCATGATGGAAAGGACAGCAGCACTTCATATTTCGCTCGTCAAAATCGGTGATCCCCAGCTCATTGACAATGATACGGGCATTCTCATCTCCGAGCTTTTCTTTTGCCTGCAAAATTGCATCTCGATCAATTTGCACGTTATATCACCTCTACCTTTGGGATAAGCCCGCCCACTTTCGTGGGCGAGGCTTTATTTTTAGATTCAGGGTTAGGAACAAAAGCCGGGCGCGAGAGCGCAAGCGATGAAAAAAATCATATTGAGATCCCTACTTTTTTCTGCATGAAATCAGTCTTTCATTCTTCAAATGACGCCGAATGTTCACAGTGCTCACGCACAGAACAAAGATAGTCACAAAAGAAATGATCGGGTTTGGCCGGAAAACTCCTGGCCTTGTAAATGTCATCAATGGAGCGCAGGAACCAGTCTATATCCTCCTGAGCAGTCGCAATGTTGAACGGTTCTTTATCCAAAATACCCTCACGAAACTTATTGAACCAAAGCTCACGCGGCCATTCGCCGTAGACCTCCTTGACCCTCACTGCATACAGATTCAGTTGGCGGAGATATTTTCGACGTTCCTCTCTGGACTTCCATTTACCCCGGCTTTTGTGATCGCAAACAATCAGCCCAGACTTGTTGCGAGGCACCAAGTCTATAATGCCGACAACCGGCATACCGCCCAGCTTGAGGTATATCGGTCTTCGACCGCCAACACTTCTTCTTCGTCACCCAGTTGTCCATCGAAAGTATCGAAATATTCCATGCCGCGCTCGTAGTAGCTATCCTCCAGCCGGGGAAATGGAAACCGTTCCGTAACTGCTCTTGAATATTCCTTCTCATAGAGGCCGGACAAATCCCACAGTTCGGCCTGCTGGCTGAAATACCGCTCAAAAAGCGAGTGTGCCAGCGACCCCCATTGAGCAAAAGCGTTGTCTACACGATCCATGCACTGGAGGTAAGTAAGGTCGAACATACGTGGGCACTGATCAAAACTGTTGACACGGGAGTATGACCAATCCATAGCGTCCAGGAGAAAAGAATTATCCATCAGAAGGGCAGATCTCCGTCTTCCTCACCGATCTCAGCAAATCCGCTGTTCTGGGAAGTGGGGGCGGGATATCCAGTGGTGGCAGCGGAAGTGTTATCGGAAGTCTCGCTATCCTTCTTGGAGTCACCGAAATAGACACTCTTGGCAATAATGTCCGTAGCGGTACGCTTATTGCCCTCCTTATCGGTGTAGTTGCGCTTCTGCAACCGTCCCACAACGACGATCATGCGCCCCTTTACCGAAATATTTGCCGACGAAATCTGCCGTAGAACGCCAAGCGGTCACATCGAAGAAGTCCGTCTCACGCTCATTGCTCTGCTTGTTCACAATGTCGCGGTCACAAGCGACAGAGAAGCTGCACACGGAAACATCTCCGTTTACCTTCTTGACCTCGGGATCGCGGGTAAGGCGACCCATAATAATTACCTTGTTAAGCATTGGGTTTTACCTCCAGTTTCTTGATCTGCTCGACAACCTTCTGCACCGTAGCAATATCCTTGATAGCGTTGGGATTCTTTACCCCAGCGACACCCTCAATAGCCTTGTAAATGCTATCCTTGGGCACGCCGGCTTCCAGCTTTCCGGCAACGACGCTCAGGATCTCCTGCTTCACGTCGTCCAGATCATTTTCCTTCTTCTTACGGGCGGCGCTGGACAGCTCCTCACCCGTCCAAAGAGACAGTCCCAAACCATGCAGAGCGGCGCACTTGACCAAGCAACGCTTGATGGACTTCTCCCGCATCGGCGGAAGTGATTGACTCGATGGGGATGGACTTGTTGCGGAAGTCCATAACCGCCAGAGACTCTGTTTCGGTCTGGTTGTTTATGGTGATAGACACCTCTACCCAAGCGGTCTTGCCGTCCGAATGGTAGATGCAGCCGTCAGCTGCCTTGTTGATGGTGAACTGAGCGTTGGGGAAGAGGGTTTTCACGATCATCCACGCCTTTGACCAGGGCAGATATACGATCTTGTCCTTCTTCTTGAGATGCTCCGTGATGTCGTACTCGTTCAGAATTTGAAAAACGCTTTTTTCCATGTTGGCCTCCATTGATTTACTTTGTTGCTTTCTGCTCGACAAGATAGGTAGCCTCCATGTCGGCCAAATGCGTCATGACCGCTAATGGACAAATCTCAAAAAAGCATTGCCCATGCCGTAATCGCCGCCCTTTACCGCACAATCGAAACTGCCCATATGCCAACGGATTGCAAAGATTTCGTCGCGTGTGAGCTTAATAAAGCTCTGAAGGATGATGACAGACTTTTCGCCGTGACCAAGTGGGAGCCGATCTTCTGTCTTATAAAACGGTTCCTTATGCCACATACCCGTAGCGTCATCTTTGACATTCCGCGAACTGACAGTGTAATAGTTCACCTTCGTCAGATCGTGGAACAACGCAGTGACCGCCACCGTTTCTGGTGAGATCTCCAGTTCAGGATAGCGAGCCACAAACCCAGAGAGCTTGTCATACACATTGAGGCTATGTTCCAGCAGCCCGCCAGTATAGTTGCCGTGGAAGCGTGTGCTTGCCGGCGCAGTATAGAAGTCAGAACGTTCCAACCACGCCATCAGGTCTTCCATACCCGGACGATTGATAGTAGCGCAAATTTCAACGAACCGTTTTTTCAGATCGTCCAAATTTGCGATTTCTACGTTCATTACATCCATATTGACCACTCCTTTATTATGTTGGTGCCCCGAGGAGGGGACAACGCCCCTCCCTCGTAAGGCGCAGGGATTACTCTTCGATGATTTTGAAAAACACGTCGGTTCTACGGTTCAGGTAGGCATCGGCAGAACCGGGGTCTGCAACCATCTTCGTGTTGCCATTGCCGACCGTAATCAGACGGTTCGGATCAATACCGCAAGCGATGAAATACTTGGCGACAGCCTTTGCACGTTCAGCAGACAGCGCCTGTCCAGAGTCGGAGTAGTTGCGGGCATTGATATTGCCCTCCACCTGGATAATCGCGCCATCCAGAGTATTGGCGATAGAGACGAACTCATCCATGATGGCGTATGCCTCTTCGGGGTTCTTGAACTGAGCGGTATCAGCCACAAACTCAACGGTCATGGATTTGGTCAGCAGCGCCTCATAATTGACGATTTCCTGCTTCTGCTCCTCGGTCAGCTCAACGGGCTTGCTGGTAGAGGTAGAGGTAGAAGAATACTTGCTTGCCAGAGGGAGCAGATACTGGTTATCAAAGAGTGTCATAGCCACCTTGCGATTGACCGTCTCACCCAAAGACTCCCAGATATCACACATATCGAAGTAGACAGAAGGAGCAGTGGAGTCCAGCACTTCCTTATTCTCGGCGTAGCCCATCATTTCGGCATCGCCGCACTGAGCCTTAATCTCCTCGTCGGAAACGCCGGCGAACATAGGCATGACAGAACGGATGTAGTCAAACTCAGTGGTATACATTGCGTTGGCCTGGAAGATACCATCAATAAAGGCGGTCACAACGTCGGGGTGTGCCTGGGCAAAGTCGGAACGGAATACGATACCGTCCATAATCAGGCTCTTAGAGGCTGTGGTAGAGAACATGATGTGCGCATCGCCGTTTTCAGTTGCATAGGACAGGTAAGGCTGCCAAGTCGCTGCCACGTCCAGCTGGCCGGCGAAGAACGCCTCGCCCGTCTCAGACGCATCGTCAAAGAGGATCATATTATCAATGATAGACTGCTTGTCAGCATCGGACAGGTCACTCTTATTAACAAACCATGCCACAAGTGTCTGGGCTTCGCCGAATCGAGGAACGCCGATTTTCTTGCCCAGCAGATCACTTACGGTGTCGATGCCGGTCTTTGCGATAATACCGTCGCCACCAGCGGAGTAGTTGGTGAATACCGGCATAACCACATCCAAACCGGCCTCCTGGAACTTACCAGACAGGAACGCGGTACGGTTGGTGGTATAACCCGCAGCATTCAACTCTCCGGTAATCAAAGCGTTGCTGCTGGCAGTTGCGTCATTGATGATATTGATGTTGACCTTAATACCCAGCTGGTCGAAAATTGAACCAGGGCTGCGTGGTCAAGCCTTGGTTAGGCGTCGATAATAGGCTTCCAGCCCACCCACTCATCCAGAGACAGGTTAATCACGGGATCAGAGGTGTCCGTCTTGCCGGCGGAGGGCTTTGTCGTGGGCTTCTGGGACGTGCTGCCAGACTGGGTGCCCGAACTGATGGGTTTGTCGTCTGCGATGTTGTTCTTGTAGTAGTTGTAGCCGAAGCCGCCGATACCAGCGAGGAGCGCCAGCACGATGACGAAGATCACCACACGGCCAGCGGTAGTGAGTTTCATTCTCTTCATGGTAAATTACTTCCTTTCCTCTTTCACTTTGGATTTAGGAGCGTCGAAGGTGACGCCAGTCCGTGAAGCCTGAATAGCCGGCTTCCCGTTGTATTTTGCGGCAAGAGACTGCAGGTAAGCATCCGACTGAGCTTTCGCCGCATTTTTCTCAGCCATTGACATTTTGGTGGTGGTACGGCTTGCGTGAACGACAATCGCACCATCAACCTCTTTGCGAAGATCCTCCGCTCCGTCCCGGACACTGCCCAAGAGCTTATCAGTGGCAGAGTCCCGGCGCAGCTCGTCCAGATCGCCCAAGAGATCCTTCATGTTGCCACGGAGTTTCATTTCCTCGACAGTCATACGGCTCTGCTTTTTCAGCTCGCGGAGCTTCTTATCGTATGCGTCGTAAACGGTATGAGCCTCTTTCACCATAGGTTCAATCTCTCGCAGGTATCCCTCTTTCTGGGAGATTTCAAACAGGATTTCCTCACGCCTGGTTGAAAAAATGGCAGCATCGGCCATATTGCCAGATCTGACCAGAGACTCACACTTTGATTCAACGTCCTTCAGTTCTCCATATAGCTTGTTGAGGTTCTTCTGGACGGAGGATTGCTCGCCCACAAACCGATTCAGGGTGTCACCAGCCTTGTTGTAACGCTCCTGCACTTCCTCAATGGCTTGCTGGAAAACAGCCTTTGCACCCTCGGGTGTCTTGGCGATATCCTCCACGAAGATGTTGAGGAACCCTCCAACGAGGACTTTCAGCTTACCCCGGACACCGGGGAAGATGATCAGGGCGAGCACAAATACAACCGCTACCGCTCCAATCACAATGCCCATTACTGTGCTCCTTCCTTACCGGCAACGCCGTTCGCAAAACTCCCAGAGTTGACTGATAGCTTCTTTTTCCTTCTGGATGGCGGCGCTGGAATCAAGAGGTCTTTTGTTTGATTCCTCAATTCTGGCCTCCGCCTGCTCGATCAGGGACTTCAGATGTTCGATATCCGCCTCGGTCTCAGCGATCAGCGCATCGTTTTCCGCCCTGATACTATCCTCGGCAGCGTCCAAGGCGCGACCACGCTTCAGACCGTCCTCAATGAGATCATCCACATTGATCCCATTGACGCTGAGAATGCCGGCGATGGACGCCTGTTTCTTGGCCTTAGTCATATCCTGGGGCAGAATGTCGATATACGCTTTGATCTTGAAGATCGAGTTCTCGTCGTCGATATCGCCCTGCTGATAGATGGATGCGATCACATCATCATAGGACACCTGAGTAGCGTCAATTACCGGCGTCTCAGGCGCGTACATAGGCTCGGATACGGGTTGCATAGGGATTTCAGGCATACCTTCGTATTCGGTACGAACCAGTCCCATGCGTTCAAATAAACCTGCCATGGTTTGTTACAGCTCCTCTCGCATCAAATTCGATTTATTCTATCGCACATTTTGAACGCCTCGTCCTGGCTGTGCGTTACCATAATGATTGTGTTGCCTGTCTCAGCATGGACATCCAAAATCAAACGTTGCATTTTGCTACGGGTTTTGTCGTCCAAAGCGGATAATGGTTCATCCATAGTAGGTATTTCGGCTTGACATACAGTGTTCTCGCCAACGCAAGGCGCTGTTGCATACCACCTGATAGCTGAGACGGCCATTTATCTGCATACTGCTCTAACCCAACCGCTGCAAGTACCTTGATAGCGTCATCGCGGCTACGGAGTTTTTTGTCCCGTTGGGCAATCAGCACATTCTCCGTGCAGGAAAGCCATCCGAAGTTGGAATAGCGCTGGTGCATCATGTACACAGGGTTCTTGTCGGCGTTCCGATAGGTAGTGCCATCAATGACAACCTCACCATGAACAGGGTGAAGAAGGCCAGAGATGGTTTTGAGGAGGGTCGTCTTACCGGCACCAGACTTCGCCAAAAATACCGTAAATCAAACCGTCGTCAAATTCCTGGTCGATGTGCTCCAGAATTGCTTCGCCGTTGTACCCAATAGCCAGATCATTCAACTTGATCATCGCAGTACCTCCACTGGAATATCTTTCGGATCAGCAAGTTCCCCAGCTTGTCAAAAACGAAGCTGAACAACATGATTACGATGATTGCCCCGAACACCACGGCGGTACGGCCTCTGGCGGAGCTTACATTGATGATGAAGCCCAAGCCGTACTTAGCGTTGGTTGCCTCTACCACGGCGCAGTATGTCCAGCCAATGCCATACATCATAAGGAACGTACTGAATATTGAAGGGAGCGATGCGGGGGAGCAGGATTTCTTTGATTGTCTCCCAACTGGTCATTCCGATTGTCTTGCCCGTATCCATCAGATCTTGCGGTACGTCGTTAAAGCAAAGCAGGATCGACGGCAGCAAGTAGACAAACGTCGCAATAAATAGGAACGAAATTTTCATCTGCTCCCCAATCCCCAAACCATAGGATCAGGAGCGGAGAAAATGCGGTTACGGGAACATACCGCAGGAAGGAAACAACCGGCATGATAGTTTCCTTTGATAGGCTTCACGCCATAAATCAGAAGGGAGAGGGGAATTGCTACCAGCATAGAAAGAGCAGACGCACCAGTAATCCGCAGAAAAGAGTAGGCAAGTCCTTTTTTGCAACTGGCCTGTCTCTGCCAACCCGACGATTGCTTCCCAGACGGTAGCAGGGGCGGGGATAAACAGCGGTTGGGTGAAGCACGAGGCCACATACCAGACGGCAATGAAACAGGCCAATAAAACCGTTCCCCGTATGCAGTTTTTCGCACGCCGTTTGACTGAAGTTTTCATTTCACGACCTCTTCTCATGGATCATCTTCGCCCAGCGACTTCATCATGAAGCATTCATCACAATAGCAGTCGCCAGTTGTTTGAATTTTGACATAATCGCCGACTATCGGTTCTCCGCAAGCATCGCAAAGGATAGTACCGGGCATAAGCTCCGCCACAGTAAGGACAACCGCTGAAATCCTCATAGGGCGGAGAATCTAACCCATGGCGTTCTTCCCATCGCTTCGGATCGTCAAAGGTTTTGCCACAGTCCAGACAGGTGTATTCTCCATACATCACTGCTTCACCTTCCAGACTGCCGTGTTACATCCAGACTTACCAGGACGCTTGCCGACGATGATTACCTTGCCCTCGGCTTTCATTTCAGTCAACCGAGGCCGTGTGAAGTTCGGACTGTTGGTGGGGATTTTGCCCTCCGAGACCAGCTTCTCGCCAATCTCGTCAGCAGTCATACCGCCAGGATCACCGCTGGTCAGAACATCCAGAATCATAGCCTTACGATTAGGACGCCTCGGCTCGATCTGGTCATATGCTTCACGGCGGTTTCTCAACGCAATGCTCATATGAATCACCTCTTTCTATCCGACAAATGCCGGTTTCTGTTGCAGTGATAGTTGGACAAATCCAACCACCTTCCTGAACTCGACCTCTTCGAGTTTTTACTGGACGGGTAAGATAAATCCGCTACCCCCCCACAGCACACTCGATATAACCTTTTTGGGTGGCCTGCTTAATTCTGACTTTCTCCATGGTCAACCTCCGGGCTTCTCAGAGCATACCATCCAGTCTTGGCTCCGCCCCTCCCGCTTCGGCTTTCAAAGCACGTGCAATGGTTTCGCCATCATATACACGATTGGCGTCTGCATTGTAATCATTGATATATCCGAGCTGCTTCAGTTCATCATTCTTATCAGAATAATTTACTTTGTCGCTAACATCGGTAATATCAAAAGTAGACAGTGCTTTTTCAAATGCGCCAATACCGGAAAAGAAAGAACCAACAGTCATATCTTCAAAGAGATACGGCATAGCACTGTGAAGTTCATCCAAAATGGCACAGAGAACGTCTACCACGATAGAGTTTCCAGCCTGCTTGTAAAGCTGTGACCCGCTCCTATCTGCTCCACCATAGATATTTTCGTTCATGGCGGATTTGGCACGTTCAAAGTCCTGATCTTGGAAACCCATTAAACGCCAACACTCTTTTTTTGCGTAAGTTTACGGACACGAAAACTCGGGCGTATTGCGATAGGTGTTTGTCCGCCGCCCATACCAGCTGCACTATTTATGCATGGGCAAATACCATCGTTTCTTGGAGTCTGGTGCTTTTTGTAAGCCGCCAATCATTGTGATTTTATCTTCTGACGTAGGACTTCTTTCAATCACTCTCTTGTCCCCCCCCATCAATGGTGCGAATAGTGCCGCAGACATTATCTTTGAAAAAACGCACACCTTCATCGCATCGACGCTCACATACGATTTTCACATTAGCTTCCTCGCTTTCATCTATCTCAATCAATACATTGTCTTTTTGAACACCCGTCAAAGTGTTGGTACACATATTAGGGCGAACTTCCAAACGCTGTATTATCTTACCCCCCCGCATATCTTCCACGAATTGCAGCGGGGATAATATATCGCTTACTCATTATGCTCCATAACTCCTGTCATTTGCTGATTTCCAAAGCCCTTATAGTCACGGGCCAGCAAAGTCAAGGCCGTCTCACAGTATCCTTCAAACTGGGTGCCTTTCTTACTCAGCTTCACACCGGCAAGTGAGCAAGTCCCAGCAGTGGTGGTCTGTGGAACCTCTTCCGCTGGTGCGGACGGTGTTACTGATTTGTCTGAACGGGGGGTTATCATGGCAGCTACCTTGTCATCAGGCAGGTAGTATCGCTCGTCAACCTTATCCTCCAGCATATCTACCAGCGCTTTTTTCAAAGGGATAGGAGACGGGAACTTAAACTTCCCATTATCTAAATCCTTACGAATGATGACACAGTAAACACGCTCACGATTCTGGGGGATTCCGTAGTGTTTTGCATTCAGAACCTGCCAATACACATTGTATCCATAGTCCTCCAGCTCTTTGACAAAGAGGTTAAAAAGTGGCATAGAAGCGAGAACCGGTAATATTTTTTAACGTTCTCGTAGATAGCGAAGCGAGGCTTCTTTTCTCTTAGGAAACGCAGCCATTCGACCAGTAAGGAAGAGCGGGTCTTCTCGATTTCAGTTGATCCGCACTTAGGGCAATGGTCGCGTTGATCATAGTGAGCTTCCAGGGGATTATATACGTGGCCGCAATGCTTACAAGTCCATGCAGCCCCCCTGTTTGCCTGCTATGCTGAAATCCTGACACGGACTTCCACCGAACATGACATTGAAATCCGGCACAGCCTTCTCATCGGCTTTGGTAATATCTCCGATGTTAAGGGCGGGATCAACACCATGAACGGCGCAATAGCTTTCTGCGGCGTAACGATCGAACTCGCAGAAAAAGGGCAGTTTGGTAATCCAAATTAGTTCCTCCTTTGTTGGTTTTATTTGTTGCTAAACGGAAGGTTGAGGGATTTACAATCTCCCTCGAACTGCTTTTATTCTATCATACTGTCTCCATAAAGTCAATAATTTTCTTTTGTTGCTATTATGAGGTTTTTTTTGAATTTCTTCAAAAGATAATCTGCTTTGGTAACATTCCTTTGCATACATAGACACTACTGAAAGGCGGGTTTAGAGACGGCTTCTGATCGACATAGCTCTTAAAATAAGATACACGCCGATTGAGATACATGATTTCAAAATCATGCTCACGGAACATCTTAAAGCGTTTCTGACTCTCGAAAAGTCCGACGACCCCTACCAACATAGCAAAGGGGTATATTCAACTGGAATAGTCGCTCAAACACTTCGCCTTTGAGGGAATACGGAGGATTGCTGATGATATAGTCACACTTTGGCGGCTCGATAGCAAAAAAATCTCTGGCCGTTCGCAATATGTGTTGCGATTACAACATAGCCTCGCTGCCGAAATAGCTTTACAAACAGACTATCCTCAGTGTCAAACGGACACCAAATTGTCACGGGGGGGGTGGAAGATACTTGTACAACGGGGCAATCGCATACTCCGGTGTATAGAACTCGTCGTTGCCACTGCCGGCAACCTTATCCATCTTCATAGCTGCACCTCTTGATTTACTTTGTTGCAAATTAAATCCAACGAATGCAAGGTTCGCCGGTATAGCCATGTTCCCATACGAACCAAGCGAAGCACATGGTACTTGACCAGGGGCTTACCATTTTCGTCAACTTCCAATCCGTTTCTCAAAGGATTGACACGTTTTGAAAATACATACACGGCTTTCGGAGGGTGGGTGGCAAAGAAATCCTTACGTTGCCGTCCTTCGAGAAACTGGATCTTGGCGAACAGGATCACCTTGCCAGTGGATACCTCCAGAGCTTTCTCAGCGAACTCTTTCGCCAAAGAGAACGGAGGGTTCGTGATGACGTTGTTGAATTTTTCGGGATAGTTCTCAGTGAGGAAATCCACCCCGCCAACAATACCACATCCGAACCTATCATCTCTCTGAACCAGATCAGTAGAGATAATTTGACTGTTGGGATAATGTTCCCGAAGCCACCTTACTGATATGCCCTTCACCAGCCGCAGGCTCCAAAATGGAGCCGTGCAGCTCTTCTCGGCTAAGGATGGCTTCTGTCGCCTCGAACGGAGTAGCATAGTAGTCGTTCTCCACACGAGAGCGGGTAGGGGACATACCGGCCAAACTGGTGCCGCTCAAATAAGTACGCTCTTCCATTTTCTCACCGCCTATTAAAAAATTGTCGTTCCGTAGGCAGGCATAGAATTGAGCTTGTGAAGGTTGTGATCGTGCATAGAGGCAATCTTCTTGTCGATTTCCTCAATTCCACTGGTGCCATACATGATGTAAGCATCCAGGTGAGCATAGGTAAATCCAAGATTATCCTCATCAGTTTTTCCACACAGCCCATCGGAAGGGGTCTTGCTTATCAGGTTGATAGGCAGAAGAAGCTCGTACCCAATCTGGATGACTTCATGCACCATCAGATTAGCGAGCGGGCTAAAATCGCCGGCGCTATCGCCAAACTTGGTAGAGTATCCAACATAGTCTTCAGAGCGGTTGCAGGTATTGGCAACACGTCCGCCGTGAGGCAACGACTGAGAAATAGCATAGAGGGTCGCCATACGGATACGGGGAGGGAGGTTTATCCTCGTCTGATCGCTGACGTTCATATTGAACGCTACTTGGTCACTTACCGCAGATACTGCTCTGGAGATATCAGTATAGGCGTATCTGATACCCAGAAATCCGATCAGCTGTTCGCTATCGTCCAGATCAGGCTGTTCTCCATTCGGCATCATAACACCCACTACACGCTCTTTTGCCCAGTGCCTCTACGCAAAGAGCGGCGACAACGCTGGAATCTTTACCACCAGAAATACCGACCACCGCATCGCAGCCAGGGCCGTTACTTTCAAAGTAGGAACGAATCCACTGGACAATCTCATCCTTAGTACGCTTTGGGTTAGCTAACATTGTGGCACCTCTTTTCTCAAAAGTTTCCCTCATGAAGATTCTTGCGAACCTCATCCAGGGTATAAATTCTCAGGAGCTTCCCATCCTTGAAAACTGGCTGAAGCCAGTTCCCAGCCTGCGACACCTCCCAAGTCAAACCGTCCTGACAGAAGAAGTTGTGGTACGTATAGTCATATACAACCCTTACAGCAGCCGCGCTGAGACTTCTTGAAATGTCCGCTATCTGTCTTGGGGTTCTTAAAAATCATGATGGGCTTTCCGTCAGCATCTTCTGCATAGGTCGCTTTGACTGCGATACCAAATGTATCACGGGTATACGGCGCATAAGTCTTTTCACCGCCGTCCATCGTCTCCAGACACTGCATAGAGAAAGAACCGACACCCAGAGAAACATTGTTGATAGCGAAGCCATGCTCCATCAGGCTCTTATACACTGCCTCGCACCGCTGCGGGTAATGCTATCGCCATACAATGCCTTGACGTGTGGATCAAGAACTTTGTAACCCTTTGCTATTCACGGTACCACCAAAAATTTCCCACAGTTTGAACACCGTCTCGGTTAACAATCTCCACGGGGTTGCCGCTGTCGCCGCGAATAGCAAGACATCCATGGTGCTCCATCACATCCTCTTTAATTGCGGGGAGAATATTATTGACCAGGTTCCAATAGTCATAGCTGTCACTGACCATAGAGAAGTTTTGGTACGGATAGATTTCTTTCAGCAGACGCCGCACGTGCGTAATCTCATCGCCGTCAACCGCATAGTTGGAGCACATAACACTGTGCTCAGTAGAAAGAGCACCATAAGCTACCGCGTCTTTCTCCACCCGGCAGGCGTAGTTGTGTTCCAGCCAAAGAATAGCCGGCACTGTAGCGGTATTAAGGAAGCTCAGGCAGAACGCAGCAGAACTCTTGGTGGCGCTCTCCACGCTTTCCTGACCACGCATGGAAAAGTCGCCCAGCAGCTTGGCACGTACCACATCATCGTCACAGGTAAGGGCAGCGTACTTATTGACGATCTGCCGGTAACGATATCCAACTTCCGCTGAAATCTGAGTATGCCACATGGTACATGACAGCATTGTTTCGATAGAGTTGACCAACCACACAAAGTTGGGGTTGGTATTCGAGATCTCAATTTGCGGAACATGAATACTGGTACGGGTTCCTTCCGGCACGGCCCGGATTTCCAGAGGCAGATACCCCAACTTATGAAGCGCCGTCAAACGCTCCACACCAACGCCGTCCGTGCCGATGGTGTTATTCAGCACCCGCTTGTATTCGGCAAGCACCTCATCCAATGAGCGATCAAAGAAGTGAGTATTGAACGCCTCAATCAGATACTCCTGAATGAATGCCTGAAGACCGAACATCGTGACCTTATCGGTATCTGGCAGCCGTGTCATACGCGGCGTATAATAGGACACCATCTTGGTCAGGTTTACGGGGTACTGCTCTGCATGGGCTGTCTTATAGAAGTCCAAACAAAGCAAAGGACTATATGAAATCATTGTTTCATTCCTCTTTTCAACATATTATCTGCAAATGGTAATCTTCTCGTGATCAGTGCGAATGATGCTGTTGGTAGTGAATACGCGAGAAATAAGACCATCTGTTAAAACGGTGCCCTTGAGAATGGTGTCTTCGCAATGGGTAACATAGAGCATGATTTCTTCCGCACCGGCATCTTTCAGAGCTTTGGCAGTATGGGTAAACGTACCGCCACGAGAGCAGATATCATCCACGATCAGAATGTTTCTACCTTTGATCTTCTCAGGCTCGGTCAGCTCCAACCGCTCAATCTTGCCGGTGCACCAGTCCCGACGCTTAATGCAGAATACAGACTCCAAATTGCTGTCCAGAGCGAGGAGGTCAGAATACCGCTTGGCAGCACCTTCATCCGGGTAGCAAAGCAGAGGATTCATCTCTTTACTCACCATCCACTGAATGGCATAGTCGATATAGGGCCGAATATCCATAGCCTTAGCCCTATCAATCAGCGCCATAGCCACATTGGAATGAGGATCAAGCACTGTCACCGACTCAAATCCAAGCGAGTTAATGAACTCAGCAAACCATTTGAGCGTGAATACTTCGTCAGGGTTCTTTACCCTATCCATTCGGGCATTGGGGATATACGGCATTTCCAGGTAAAGCGCAGGATCGCCGACGCTTTTAAGATGCTTCACCAGATACCAGAGCTGCATACACTCGGCGTCATTGTCATACAACCACCGAATGAAGTATGCAGTTCTCCCCATGGAGAAAAACGCGAAGTCCATTTTAGGCATGAAGCGAAACGAGGATGTACCATCGGGAAAATTGGTAAACTCGATTTTCTTTTCATCGACAAAGATCATCTTTGACCCTCCCGATTTTCATTTTCCACATTGATCTGGCAGGCTTTCATCGCAGTCAGAGCGTAGGTGTGGCCTGCCGGATCAACTCCAGCGCAACAGGCGGCGTCAACAGTGATCTTTGTCTCAGGCAGGAATGCCTTGACGAGCAGCGCATTGGAAATAACGCAGATATCAGTACAAAGACCAACAAATATGATTTCAACTTCGATACGCTGTTTTCTTCTGACGGAAAGATCGGTCAAATAATCGCCCAGCTCTACGGAGCCAAACGTACCCTTCTTGAACACAGCCACACCTTTCCCAGCGTCGATAGCCGCATGGCTGATAGCCGAGGCGATGGTGTCATCGAGCCGCCAGCCATGAGTACCCCTCAATGCAGTGCTCAACAGGGAGCAGCCGTCCTTCTTGGGTATTCAGGTAGTCATCAGAATAATGAGTATCCTTGGTAACACAAATCAAATCCCCGTCAAACTCAGAGATTTTCTTGGCGACATTACCAACGATGGCCTGAGCTTCCGGGGTTCCAAGTGCGCCATTGATAAAGTCGTTTTGCATATCTACTACTACGAGAATTTTCATCTTAACAACTCCTTAGAATGAGCACTCACACGGCAGATCATCGTCATCCTTGATGAGCTTTCGTGCAGCGGCCCAAAATGTTTGAGGTTTGGCTTTTTCAGTAGGCGGCAACGCTTTTTCTTTTTGAGCTTGGCAAATTCCGCCTCAAAATCTGAAAGATAGCCTTGTTTGAGAATACTGTACCCGATTGTGTCTTCGGCCAGCTTCGCCTTTTCCCCATATTTCAGGATAGAGGCAATAAACAACAAACCAATGTTGTTTGCCGGCTTTCAAACATCCGGTACAATTCGCATGATTGAAAATGCTGTAGGTCTTCGGACGCTCAATCCCAACCTCCTCGATGTCATGGATAGTACGTACTTCCCATGTCAAAGGGTACTCTGTTTGGTACCCCATCGCAGCCATAATGCCAACTCTGCGCCGAATGCGGTGCTGTTCATTGGCGTCAAAACCATAGGCTAATAAGATGTCATCCCCTCACTTCGGGAGGATTTGCGGGATAGTGCTCGGACAGCCATTTATGGAAAGGCTCAGTCTTCAGTCTGTTGGTGCAAAAGGCAGTAGACTGAGCGCCAGCCTTAAATGCCTTGATCTCCATACATACATCAAACTGATGCTTTTCCTCCCATCCGGGCATATTGGCGTAGGTAATAGGAACACCCAGGTAATCCGAAACCTCTTTTTGAAACGCTTGATATCTGCGTCTTCGGTGCGGGGACACAAATCGTGGTTGAGCAAGATTGTGTCCTCTGCTCCGAACTTTCTGACTACTTCCACGGCGGCAATCGCAGAAGAATGCCCGCCGGAAAAACAAACGATGTGCTTCATACCGACCACAACCATCTCGGCTGAGGTCAACCGTCTAATCCTCCCATGCTACCGGCCAATGGCTTTCACGCTGCAACAGACGGTTTTACTCTACACTTATCAATCTTGCAGAAACCCGGTTTACCGGGATTGGTATTAGCTCCTTTCTGACTTATTGTTATTGGTTTGAGAACTCTTGAAATATTTTCCGATAGTTGCGAGGGTCGCGCAGGCCAGCGGAATGAAATCTGGGGTAAAGCGCGTCGTGTTGAACATCAAGTTCATACCATTTGTGATGGCATTTCCGACGCACAAAGTTTCAGAATCCAGCCACCAAACCACGCCAAACCGAACGTGATAACGGGACTAAACACGAGTACCCCGATCATACCGACCACTGCAGTAAAACAGCCGAGATATTCCAGCTTGTCTTTCATGCTATTCCTCCTTTCCTCTGTAATTACAGACCCAAAATCGTATTTGCTAACTGGCGTTTAACAACTGGAACCTGCATTAAAAAAGAGATGGGTGCTACATCTCTCTAACTCTTCTCCGCTATGCAAAGCACCCACCTCCCCAGTTCCCATGATTATTATTGTCGTTTTCCGATCCTACTACATAGATCAACACCAAAGCCACAATCAGTAGGATTACGCTGCGCATGGATTACATCGTGCCTACGGGCAGCGCGGGAATACTGGCATGATTGGCTCGTCCCAGCCACTCATTGATGACTTTGTTAAAGGTGTTGTCATTGCCCATGTACTTCTTCAGCATGGCAGCGGTCAGGCCGGCCTCTTCGCTGAATACATCACACCGGGCTGGCACTTCACAACCGTCTTGTCGCCGTCATCCCAGTACACGATGGTAGCAGGATTGTGGAAGATCACATTGATCGGCATAGGCAGACGACAAGGGGTGGGATGCTCAGCCTGATACTTCATGGCCGCATTCCAACCATTTGCAAAAGGATCTGCGTTGGGCGTGAGCTTAGCCGTGAAGTCATCAGCAAACAGGCCGCTCAACAGTTCGTCAAGAAACCGATCTGCTCTGATCTGAGGGCTTACGCGACGTTCACGGATTGCCGGGGGGTGTCATAGAGACAGTAAAGGGAGCAGGGATAGCATTGGGATTCATAATAATTCCTCCTATTCAGTGTGCATTTCGGTCACAGTCATTCAGCACCATGACCTGTTTCCAGATATCATTACCAAGCAGACGCTTGACTTTGCTAACCGTCTTGCTTGGATTATCTGACTTTTCAACCGCATACGGCCACATATGCCAGCGGATCAAAAGCGCTACTTTGAGGCGCTTTGAGCCGTGTCAAGATCTCCGGTATAACAGAAACTGTCATAAGATCCGACACGCTCATGGTCATAGAAATGGGCAATATCAGACGGATTGCCCTTGGAATCCTGGAACACCTTGGTTTTCTCTTTGCCGATATCATGAAGCAAAGTAGCGCGGGCCAGTGCGGTATCGAAATCCGTGTAGTTGCTGATCAGATACTGCCATGCAACCATGGAGTGCTGGCCTACGGTAAACTCATGATGCGGGTTGTCATGTTCCAGCTTGGAAAGACGGGACATAAGGTTGTCAATCTGAGAGTGACGATCTTCGTCGCCAACAATCATGATTTCGTCCCATCCCTCCGCCATCATGGGGATATCGAATTTAAGGTACATTCTGCGGATTACGGATTCCGGCACAGAACGTTCCCGGTTATTATTACGTTCAATGCACGTCTCATAGGGAACTGCCATGAAGACGCAGACCGTTCGCAAGTCGTGCTTATGGAGAGCCTTAACACGATTTAAGGAAGTTGATGCGCCGCTTGTAGTTGATATTGGTAGCGTCATATACAACATCCTTGCCGTCCGCAAGATCTCGCAAGACTCTTTCGTGAAGCGTTGTAAAAACCATATTCTGCTGAGACTGATCACCCTCATCCCCAAGCAACTCAGCACGAATTGCATCGCTGGAATGAACAATGGCATTATAGACATATTCAGCAAAGAACGATTTGCCGCTCCCAGGAAGACCGACCATCATGTAAAAAATCTGCTTCATCTTTAATCACCCTTTTGGATTTCCTTCAGAAAAGAGCGTTTAAGGATCTCAACAGTAGCCTTTTTCAGCACTTCATTGGCGTGTTCGTTGATAGAAACAGGCACCGTCTCCATATAACGCTGTTTATCCTCGGTCATAGATTTGATAGTGGTGCTCATCAATGCCCGAGCCTCTTCCAGAGTGTAGCAGCCTCGCTTGACATCTTTGAGATAATCACGCTGATTACTGATAAGGCAGTCAGCATAAGGCTCGCCGGCCTCATAACGGGTCATGAACTCCCGCAACCGCAGAGCATGGTGAAGTTGCTTCGGGTCGTATCCAAATGCCTCAATCTTGTCAATTGTGGCAGGGTAGGGGTGTTCCATTGCCTTTTTGCTTTTCCAGAGCCATACCAACAATGCAGTTCATGCCGGCATAGTTGTTGTACCGGGCAATCTCTTCACGAGCGTCCAGAACAGGCTGGAAAAGATCAGCATACTCCTGGTTGATAATGGAGTAAGGGGTAAACAGGATTTCAACGAAATTGACATTCTGCTTCTTGATGCAGTCAAACATAAGGCGGATGTCTTTGAAATCCACGTGCTCGTCATTCTCCATAATATGGGTGGTGCTGAGGGGTTTGGCGTTCAATACAAAGTCAGAAAAGCTGGGGAGCATAATTGCCTTGGTATCAATGTCGCTTCCTTCGTAGTCAAGGTTGTAGTTCTGGGAACCTTGCAGGAAGAGGCCAACCCAGCCTCCCCTGCAATGTTCCAAAACGGGGACAAGATGTTCACGCATACGTGCCATGATCTTTTGGCGCTTCTGCTCATCTTGGGTCAATGTTGTCATCACTGTATTTCTCCTTTTTGATACAGTCTCGGATTAGCCTCCGGTATAGGCTTGAATCAAACTACTCCATATCGCTCCAGCGCATGAGATGTTTCGAGGCTCCATACTGATCTGTCACGTCGCCGGACACATCGTAGAGCCGCCCGCCAATCTCTTGGAGATAGTGGTTTTCTACCGGCTCATACATCATGGTGCCACCGAATCGCTCTTGGAGAATAAATGCGAACCAGAAACAACAGCCGTTCAGAAAAGTCTCCTGGGCGTTTTTGAAATGGTTGATAAAGTCAAGAATGACTCCCTTATCCGTTCTGTTCTCCAACATCTTGAGCCTCTTCCATATCGGGCGCGGCGGCGGTATCTTTAATCAAACCTTCCAGCGCCTTAAACGCAAAGTTCTTGTGCTTGTATGCGGCAAACTTGGGGCGGTTGACAATTCGACATACGACGCCCTCCCTTACGTGTGTCTTGCCGACAGGATCTGGGCCGTCGTAATACTGCTCTGCGTATGCCTTAATCCACTCACCAGGCTCTCCAGGATTCCACTCTCTTTCCTGAATAGCGTTGGTGGGCTTCCCATCAAGATTGGTAGGAACGATGTCGATTGCTCTATCGGGGATGATAGTACGGCAGAAAACAGGGACATACTTTACGCCCATTTGTTCGCAGCGATAGCGCATAAAGTCGGGCGGGTACTCCACCACATCACCGTCTTCGTTGGTCATAGTCATGCGGTAAACGTAAAGATCAGACTGGAGACAATGGACATCGACAGGCTGATTCTGATAACCATAAGTGCTATCATTGTAGTGGGTTTCAGTGCGGGCAAAAAGGAACACAGCCATAAGAGAAAGTGGTAGTTTTACCGTACTGTTTGGTAAACTCTTTATCGTTCAGCTTAGCATTGTTCCCAGGGGTTCATAATGGGCGTGCCGTCGTCCGTGAAACCAACGACTTCGTAGTAGACTGTTTCTCCCTTGTGGAGTTTCCCTTCAAAGACCTTGGCGTGCTTCTCGCGGAAAGCATTGTTGCCGTAGAAACCTCCCTCATCGAAGGTATCCAGAACCACACGACGAGTACCGGTGACATAACCCCAGTCATAGATGGGAGAACGCTTAATTCTGGCGCGAATTGCTTTTGGGGTTTTGGGGTTCTCATAAAACCGCTTCTCCACGCCGTTCCGATATTTGTAGCCCTGCAGTATGGGCAGATATCCGGTGCGCTGGGAGGTTCCGTGCATTTTCAGAGTGATTTCTACCAAATCCCCAGCATGGAACGCGGAGAGATTATAGGCCAGCTGCTCCGTGTCGGCGTGTTCTTGGAAAAGAGGGGAAATAGGATCAGAGCGCTTACGAACACGATTACCACCCCCCCCACTACTGGAGGAACGTTTGACGGCGGGGACATACTTCTCGCAGATGGTGACGCCGTTCAGCACAGAAATCGTGTCACCCTCTTTGAGCTTCTTGATATCGGTAAAAGAAGCCAAACAGGAAAGAGGAAGGAACAGGCCGTCGCTCTTCTCGCCCCGGAGTTTTAGAGCTTTGACATTCCGCTTCTCCGGGTCGAGATAGCCGCCAGCGGGATTCCCGTTCTCATCCTTGCGTCGCAACAGATCATTCTTTTGCGCGAACTCCAAACCGAGTTTGCCATCCGTAGGGAAGTACACACCAAGCGTTTCCGGTTCCATACCCAGATCAACGATGACGGTATTGCCAAAACACTCACCGCAAAGCAGGCGATCGGCATTATTGTGTTTTCGCAGATTATGGATTCTTGTGACATAGGCGTAATACATTTTATCACTCCTCGATGATTTACTTTGTTGCTAAATAGATATTAAGGATACATCGCCTTCAGTTTATGAACGGCTTCTGAGATAGCCCGAGCCGTCTGCTCCATTTCTTCTGGCTTTGTATCATATCCCATGGAAATGCGAACCGTACAAGCCGCATCTTCATCCGACATTCCAATAGCTTTCAGAACATGGGACACCTTTGAGCTGGCAGCACTACAAGCGGAGCCGGCAGAAAGATAAATCCCTTGCTGATCCAGCAGGAGAAGGAGAGATTCACTGTTGACCCCCGGAATAGTAAGGCTAATGATATTGGAAGAGTAGTTCTCAGTATCACCATTGATATAAAACTCTCCCATCATTGCATTAGACAGCCGGGTTAAAAACAGGCTTCGCAAGTAAGACCAGCGAACTTCCCAGTTGCGTAGTTGACTGGTGACAATTTCTGCGGCCTTGCCGATCCCCACGATCCCAGGGACATTTTCAGTGCCTCCACGCATCCCTCGCTCCTGGCCTCCGCCCATAATCCAAGGGTACTTGTGAATAGTGTTGCTGATATAGAGCACCCCTACGCCCAGAGGAGCACCAAACTTGTGACCGGCGATCGAGCATAAGTCAAATACCGCAGTCTTTGACATTCATGCTTACATGGCCTGCTGCTTGGACTGCATCTGCATGAAAAAAGAGCATGATACTTTTTTTACAAAGCGTTCCGATTTCTCTCATGGGATTTACAGTACCAAGTTCATTGTTTACCCACATGATAGAAACAGCTGTAGAACGGCCAGAATTTACGGCATCTGACAGCGCACATTCCAGAGCGTTTAGATTTACGCTACCGTCCTTATAGACATTGATACGTTGGGAGGCAAGCTGGGGGGTAGCTAATCGCCCCATAAATCAACGGTTCCAAAATAGAATCGTGTTCAAGATCGGTCGTCAACACCAGCTCTCCGCCAAAGCATCTAAGCCACGCATTATTGGATTCTGTACCACCGGAGGTAAAGAAGATCTCCGAAGGATCAGCACCAATCATGTCGGCAACTTGGCGGCGAGCATTTTCAACAGCTTTACGGGCTTTAACACCTTGGGTATGGATACTCCCAGGGTTTCCTACATGGTCGGGGCGAAGCCAAGGAAGCATGGCATCCAAAACTGCCGGGAAAACAGGAGCGTTGGCGGCATTGTCCAGATAAATCAAAATATCTCACTCCTTAGATAAAAAGAGGCTCAGATCGCAGACAGCCAGTTGCTACTATCGTTCTGAGCCTCCTTAATGGTTTACTTTGTTACTTACGGGGGATAACAGGGGAAAGGGCGTCTTCCACCGGCTGATACCGCTCCGCATTGATAGCCTCTAAGAGACAATCATAAGGATCGGTCTTGCCGCTCATTACCATCTTGGCAATATTGGGCGAGAAGCCGCTGACCAATGCAACGCCCAAATCGTTTTCCTTCACGGGAATAGTCCCGGAGCGGGAATTGACGTTCCAAAATACCAGCCTGGGGATCTGATATCCGGCGTCTGCATACCGCTGAGCGATCACCTCAAACAGACGGGGAGTAGGGGCGACTGCTCTGCTATATCCCCACCTATCATGGCAGGCTGCGCTGGTGGTTGCACAGCTATCGAACTCCATATCAGAGATGATAAGGATATTTGCAGGGAGATCACTCTGTTCCATATGCTGGTTGATTGCCGTAGTAAGGATCAAGTCGAACACGGCCTCGATGTTGGTATTAGCAACCTCGTTATGGGAAGCCACAATCCGCAGCTTCTCACGCAGATTCTTACCTCTGCTCAAATCGACCAGCTGGGGCCGCTCAGAGAAGGTAATGTACTGATCCTTGAACTGCCCGGAGGAACGCTCAGCAAAATAGATAGCCAGAGAGTTTGCAACCTCCAATGCAGATACACCAGTATTTCCAACCGTCACCCGCATACTGCCAGAGCCATCGGCCACCACAATGGTATTGCCGCATCCCTGAACTGTGTCGGGAAGGTTCTTCCACAACGCTTCCAAATTGGTATCGGTGCTGTTGGCGCGACCGTACTGATGCACGATATCATGCGGGAACAGGACGGAAGCGTTGATTTTGGCCTCGCCTCTTTCTACGGCACCCAGGAACGCACGCCGGCGATCCTCGTCGTGGCGAAGGAAAGCGCTGTTGTACCGGAGATTAGCACGAGAGGGAACACGCTGATAGTCGATCTCGTCCCACTTCTGATCGGTCATCTGCTGCTCAACCACGACCAGATAACGAGAGAGGTTAGCCAGCATATGCTGGTAGTCACGCTCGGTCATGTTAAGAGCTTGACGCAGAATACGGGCATAGTGGCGGGTCTGCTGAGAGGAAGCCTTACAGCGAGGCATCCACTTCGCCAGAATGGAGATCGGATTCTTGGCAGAGCAGTTATAGGCATCGTCGAAAATCTGCTTATTGACCAGATCGGTCACGGTGCCACGAACAGGAGTATCCAACAGGCACCACAAATCATCCCATCGACCGTACTCAGGCACCAGTGCCACCACGGGGGCGACGTACTCGGGAAACTCCTTCGCCAGAGGCACCATGCAGGCACGGAACAGCCGACGCTCGCCCAGTCCACCACGGACATCACGAGCATAAAAGAGCCATTTCATTGCCATCAGCTTGTCCTCGAAGAACGCCTTGGTGAACCGCTTGGCGATCTCCTGCTCGCTGGCGCTGCGGAGCGATGCTACCGCAAAGTTAAGATCCAAAAGCCCTTTGCCAGAAGTACGGAACCCGACAGCGCCATTTTCCGTAACAGAGACGTTGCACTCGTTATTCAGAGTGCTCTTGATCCCATCCATAAAGTTATTCATATCTCTTACCTCCTTATTGAGATACCCGGAACACATTTTCCAAATTGTTGCTGTTTGTGTCCAGAGAATGGAGCGGCAGGTAGGACTCGAACCTACGAATGGCAGCTTGGCTTCCTTGAATATTGCTGTTAGCGAAACTCTCGTTTCGCATTTAATAGGGCTGCTGTGTTTCCACTTCACCACTGCCGCATTGAAGCTCGTCTTTCCGAGCTGTCACAATCCAGTTCAAGATATTTGAATTGATTATCTGGCGTTTTATATCAGCACAAACATAAACGATCCCAAAGCCTTGTGCCTATCCACTCATTAACGGAAGTGGCATCCGTTCGCGCCTTATCGTCCGCGACCACGCCGGTTTGTTTCTTGACGACTCGAAAGAACACCGGAAAATAAAGGAGTCTTGTGCCAGGGGTGGGACTCGAACCCACGACTACGGGATTAACAGTCCATAGAAAGTTGCTGTAAGCGTCTCAACAAGACACGCATTAGTACGCGCTCTATCCGACTGAGCTACCCTGGCATATCGGTAAGGCGGCAAGGGACTTGCACCCTGCATATTCCCTGGGTTCACCAAGCCAGACGATCTCTCGCATACAGCGCTATATGCGAGCCTCTTCAACTTGTCACCCCAGTTATCTTCAACTCTTATTCCAGAAGAACGCCTCATATCGTGCAAGGAGTGGGACTCGAACCCACGACAATCAGTTCCTTTTTACATTGCTGTTAGCGTAACAAATTTGCCGAGATCCCGGCGTCAAGGAGCCGTTACGCATTTTCATACTGGTGCTCTACCGACTGAGCTATCCTTGCATAAAGGGAGGCTTTTTATTTGCTGTCTGCGCTACTGGTGCGCATATGAATACGGAAGCCTCCAAGAAACCGCTATATTCATAAAATGGCTTTGCCATGTGTTCGGAGCACATCTTTGTTTCCATAAAAATTCGGATATATTGCTGTTAGTGCCCCAGAAAAAAGTTACTCATTCATCGTCGTCATTGTGTTTGATCAGAGATTCGACGTAGGCTCGTCTCGTGCTCTATTCATGACATTCCCTCCATATACGGCGCTTTGCGCCGCCGGCAGCCGCTGATTTTAATTCACAGGATAGACAGGAACTTCTTCATGACACACACGACCCTTCTTATAGGATAGTGACGGCTATTAGGAGCTACGGAGTCGAACCGTAAGCAAAAGTTTTGCAGACTTTCAAAGTAAAATTGCTGTGCGTGCCCGCCGTCGATTGCACGTTATACGCTGCCACCGGACGCTCCCATGTCGCCCGTCTTTCCGGGCTGTCAGCGGTCTTTCCCGCCGTCAGAGAGAGGAGGTGATAAAGAGTCGCCGCTTATTGCGGCATGGTGGAAAGAGTAGGAGTTGAACCCACAACCACGGCTCAAAATGCCGTAGCCTTACCAGTTAGGCTTATCTCTCCATACATCTTCACGAGGCGCATTGTGTCAAAGTAAAAGTTTGATGTTGTAAAATTGCTGTTAGCGCCTCAAACTCAGGGAGGGGAGTTATTCACTTACACTCTCGGCGGAGCTGGTGTCCAGGAGTTTGGCGAAATTTGCGATGATAGCGGTGTTACTCTTCCGCTGCTGGAACATGGCGGCACGAGTTGCAGCCAGCTCCTTGGAGTAAGCATCAATCTCTGCCAAATCGTTGTCGATCTGCTGGTTGATACCCTCCAGCTCATTCATCGTTCGGGTCACGATGTCTACTGCCTCGCTCGCCTGCCGAGCCAACCGGGAAACCTCGCTCTGCTTCTCTTGGAGAAGATCACGAGTAACCGGAACAGTAACGGTATTCTTACGGGATCTCATTGGTTTCACTCCTCTTACAGATTGATTTTCTTTGTTGCTCCAAGAACTAAATGGCCGAAGCCATTTAGTAGAATAGTTGCTTATAGAGCTTATAGTCTCTGATTCGGGCCGTGCGTTTGACCTTACCGGACAAGTCTTCGCAGAAGACCTTTGAAGCAAATGCCGGGTCATCCAGATTGAACTCGGTACTCTCACATTCCAGAAGATGAGCACGGTAGAAAACACCAGACTGCCGGATCACATTGTAACGCAGGGAATATGCTCCGTTCATCAGGACATTGAGACGATTGACCAGTCCTTGCATCATGGAAAGCGTGATTGTACTGTTACGCTCTGTCCGAATCAGGTTTTCGGAATTGACATACGTGTGGAAGATTACCCCTCTGGCCTGCTGATAATACCCATCAGCATCCCGCAGCCGTTTGAGAATCTGTAAAACATCGAATGGGACTTCAACCTTCTCGCCGTTGATTACAAGCCCATCATTCAGCACATTCTCTTTGGGGAAGTTGATAATCTGTTCCTCAGATAAACCATACCAGGCCAGGTAGAGGATCGACGCCGGGAGATCAAACAAAGTCTCATCGTAGCACTCAGAAACCTTGATGGATTCCTGAATCGCCTGGTGCAGCATATTCAGATTCTTATAATACTGAACGCCGCTGGATTCATTGATTTTCAGATCGTCCACAGTGACAGAAGCCAAGATATCTTCTTGCTCCTTTGGTAAGACACCATTGGCGATCAGATATCGCACATAGCTCATCACGTGGCTCTTATAGTTGAAGAAAATGCTGGTGTGCCGAATGCGCATGGAATTGAACATAGACACATACTGGTCTTTGGTAAAACCGTCATCCAGAGATTGTCCAGTCTGCTTTTCAAAGGCCAGAACCTTTTTCCAAACACGATCAAAGATTTTCTGGACGCTGATCTTAGCGTATCCACCATTTGGGTCTTCAAAGAATTTGTTACGGATCATATTCCCCACTCCAATCCGTTCAAATCATTTTCTATGTTGCTATCTTACCATAGGTCATCGTGAATGTCAATAGCAAACAAGAAAATTATTTGAAAAATTTTTGGGGACATATCCGTATCTCATTCTGTAGCCGGCATATCCATCAAATTCTTTTTCAAGAACTCCAGATCCGACATAGACAGAGTAGAGAGGATTTCCAGCAGACGATCTGGTTGGGTGCTGATTTTCCGCCACTCGATGTAATGTGCTTGCCACAGGCCAAGCCAGTAGGGAGCCATACCAGTTTCGCTTTGAGACTGATCAAAGAACTTGTCCAACAGGGTAACGATCTCTTCGTTGGTTGCTTCGAGAGGACACTTAATGTCCTTGCCGCTACTCTTTACAACCAGTACCAGCCGAACGCCCTGTACCAACTGCACATTGAAATAGACGTAAGCGCTGGAGGGTACC
>VOFJ01003838.1_pt1 | contig 52920 bp, 57 predicted proteins | sample 5384081 | NCBI WGS metagenome assembly VOFJ01 (sample SAMN12384729, study PRJNA508395) | human gut metagenome | isolation source: healthy gut I | host: Homo sapiens | reverse complement strand
CACTTTGTCCCTTTTTAAATTTTTGCTTCCATTCTATCCTCGTTTTAAAGTATATTAATATCAATCACATCCAGCACATTACTCGTTCTCACAGACCACGATACCGGTCAACGCATCAATCTGGTAGGCGAAAATATTTTCGTCATCATTCAACTCTTTAAGGGTGACAGCAAACAGGTCCATTTCTGCCCAGTCAACGGTTACTTTCAATGCTTTCATTTTCTTCTTTTTATATTTCTCATTGCCACCTCAAGCCTTTTTTGTAGCTTTGGGGCGGTGTTCACACTTTGAACACGCTGCAAATATAGTATGAGATTTTCATACTACAAAATAAAATAGCGTAATTTTTCATACTTTATCAAGATTATGGATGAGAATTTCAGATTTATACAAGTTCTTGACGAATTAAAAGAGAAGGGCATAATAACAGATTATGTTCAGGCTGCGAATGATTTAGGAACAAATAAAGCAGGTATCAGTGATATAAAAAGCGGAAGAAAGAAATTATCAATAGAGCTTCTTCGCCGTCTGAAATTATCATACCCAACGACTAATATAGAATGGATTATAATGGGAGAGGGGGATGCATTTGTCACCTCTAAAACTAATAATTCCAGCAATCCAAGTTCTGAAACTTCATTTTTTATAGAGAAAATAGCCCAACAAGCAGAGGAAATAGGAATACTTAAACAAACAATCGTGCAACTCAAACAGGAAAGCGCGGGGCGTGTTTCAGGTGCGGAAAGTTCAACACTTGCAGGTGTCGGATAAAATGCGTTTTATGGGGTAAAGGGGGCAAAAAGAATTAAAATATTGATTTATAGCACAATATCTTAAATTATAGGGGAGTAAATAAATATTATCAATGTATTGTTTACTCCCTCAAATAGTTTAAAAACAAGCAAAAACAAATCCTATTTATATTGTATAGATAGGTAAATCGCTAAAAAATAACCCCAAAATGTAAACCCAAGTGTAAACCCTACTAAAACGTTTCGTTTTTGTAACGGGAAAAATGTAAACCCAAGTTGTAAACCCAAGTGTAAACCCTTTCCATTTTTCCACCCGTTCAAACCGTTCAAATGAGTAACAGATTCTTTCAGATGTACTACTTGAAAAGGATACCACCCAAAAGACACAAAAAAAGCCGCAAAAAGCGGCTTTATAGACGTTCTAAGGCCGTTTTAGACCTTTCTGGTAGTCTTTATCAAGTGCGACTGGATAATCATCGCACGTTTCGTGTATTTTACGGCTCCATCGGTCAAACCGGCATGTAACAGACTGCTCTTGGTGATACCGACCTCACTCTCCGTCAAAGTATCAAATATGGCGGAAATGCTGCCGAAATAGAGGTTCTTTTTCTCAAAAATCAAATGTACATGGATAACTTTACTCATGATATATAGTATTTATTTCACTGCAAATATACCAAATATCAGCTATATGGAATAATTTTAATAAATAAATAGGAGAGAGTACTATGCACTCCCCCTACTCTATTTGCACAAACCGATCTTTTTGCCTACCTTTATACATGAGAGCCAATCAGAAACAAATCGAAGAGTAAATTGACTGCACGATGTCCAATTTCTCCCCTATCCTACCTTCAATGTAAAGCATTTCATTTGAACGGCGTTCAAACAAGGTTCAAATGTAAGCTCGATGTAAAGCGATGTAAACGCTTCGTTTTTCCAGAGTACTCTCCCCTACTCTACCATAACACTTTGAAAACCAAAGCAATCAAGCTTTTTCAGGCTGACCACATATTGACACGCTTCGTTTTTCCCCCCTTATATTCAAGTTTCGCAGGTTACCTTTGCGCTATCCAAACTATCTTAATTCCCCTCCTCCTGGGAGGAGGGGTGCCCGTAGGGCGGGGTGGTAGGTGAGAAAAGCATTCATTCGTATTCTTTTATAGGTATTTTTATTGTTTCACCTACCACCTCCCCCTAGGTACTCCTCCTCCCGAGGAGGAGAATTCGACTTTAGTGAGATACTATTGTTTGTCAATAATATAAAGAACTTGCGAAACTTCAGTTAAAGTATAATAAATTTGCCCTCCTCTCCCGATAGCTCCAAACATAGATGTTGTATCTTTGTTACTTTGTAAACTAAAATAGCGAAAAGAGTTTTGAAACTACGTATATTTCTTTTATTTCTGTTTCTGTCTTTATTCCGTGCTCAGGCAGATGTCATCGACAGTTTGATGACGCATTCCAGAGACTCCATAGCTCTGACAAGTGACTCCCTTGTATTACGTTTCTTATCGGAGTCAGGGATTCCTATATCCGATAATAACAAGGTCAGGTTACTGAAAAGCGGACGAGAAAAATTCATTGATTTATTCAGCGCCATCCGCGACGCCAAACACCACATTCATCTGGAATACTTCAATTTCCGCAATGACTCTATAGCCAATGCGCTTTTCGACCTGCTGGCCGAAAAGGTAAAAGAAGGCGTGGAAGTACGGGCCATGTTCGATGCGTTCGGCAACTGGTCGAACAATAAACCGCTCAAGAAGAGACATCTCAAAAAAATACGGGAGCAGGGAATCGAGATTGTCAAGTTCGACCCGTTCACCTTTCCCTACATCAATCATGCGGCACACCGTGATCACCGCAAAATAGCCGTCATCGACGGCGAAGTCGCCTATACGGGAGGAATGAACATCGCCGACTACTACATCAACGGACTCCCCAAAATCGGCACATGGCGTGATATGCACATGAGAATAGAAGGCGATGCCGTCAATGACCTGCAAGAAATATTTCTTACCATATGGAACAAGGAGACTAAACAAAACATTGGCGGCGAAGCATACTTCCCCAAGCACAAGGAGCAGTCGGACACCACCAATATAGTCGTCGCCATCGTAGACCGCACACCGAAGAAAAACAGCCGTATGCTCAGTCATGCTTATGCCATGTCGATCTATTCGGCACAGAAAAATGTGCACATTGTCAACCCGTATTTTGTGCCCACATCCTCCATCAACAAAGCGCTTCAACGCACCATCGAACGGGGTGTGGATGTCACGATTATGGTTTCTTCCGCCTCCGATATTCCGTTTACTCCGGACGCCGCCCTCTACAAACTTCACAAACTGATGAAAAGGGGAGCCACCGTCTATATGTACAATGGCGGTTTCCATCATTCCAAAATCATGATGGTCGACGATATTTTCTGCACGGTAGGCACCGCAAACCTGAACAGCCGCAGCCTCCGATACGACTACGAGACGAACGCTTTCATCTTCAACAAGGAAATTACAGGCGAACTGAACGAAATGTTTCAGAACGATATAGAGCACTGTACGCAGCTGACACCAGAATTCTGGAAAAAGCGCTCACCGTGGAAGAAGTTCGTCGGATGGTTTGCCAATTTATTCACGCCATTTTTGTAATTTTGCATCGCACCAACTTATTGGAAAATTATTCGCTATGAAACAATATTTAGATTTACTCAATCGCGTATTAACTGAAGGAACTGAGAAAAGTGACCGTACAGGAACCGGAACGATCAGTGTGTTCGGGCATCAGATGCGTTTCAACCTCGACGAGGGTTTCCCGTGTCTGACCACCAAAAAGCTGCATCTGAAATCAATCATCTACGAGTTACTCTGGTTTCTGCAAGGTGATACGAACGCGAAATATCTGCAGGAACACGGCGTAAGGATCTGGAACGAATGGGCGGACGAGAACGGCGACCTGGGACATATTTACGGGTATCAGTGGCGTTCGTGGCCGGACTACGACGGCGGATCCATCGATCAGATCAGTGAAGCTGTAGAAACCATCAAGCATAATCCCGACTCACGCCGGATTATAGTCAGCGCCTGGAATGTAGGCGATTTGGACAACATGAACCTGCCTCCCTGCCATGCCTTCTTCCAGTTTTACGTGGCAGACGGTCGGCTGAGCCTGCAACTTTACCAGCGCAGCGCGGATATATTTCTCGGAGTCCCGTTCAATATCGCATCATATGCACTGCTGCTACAAATGATGGCGCAGGTGACAGGACTGAAAGCGGGTGAATTTATCCATACACTTGGCGATGCCCATATCTATCTGAACCACTTGGATCAAGTCAAATTGCAGCTTAGCCGCGAACCACGCGCATTGCCTCAAATGAAAATTAATCCGGATGTGAAGAGTATCTATGACTTCCAGTTCGAAGACTTCGAACTGGTGAACTACGACCCGCATCCACATATTGCCGGAATAGTAGCGGTATAAAACCATGAGTAAAATATCAATTATTGCCGCCGTAGACCGCCGAATGGCGATCGGCTTTCAGAATAAACTGCTTTTTCTGGTTGCCCAACGACTTGAAACGCTTCAAGGCATTGACTACCGGAAACACCATCATAATGGGAAGAAAAACCTTCGAATCGCTGCCGAAAGGTGCGCTGCCCAATCGCAGAAACGTTGTATTATCCACCCGTCCGGATACGGTATGTCCCGGTGCGGAAGTCTTCCCGTCGCTGGAAGTCGCCCTGCAAAGCTGCAAGGAAGATGAGCACGTCTATATAATAGGTGGCGCAAGCGTCTACCAGCAGGCACTTCCTCTTGCCGACGAACTTTGTCTGACGGAAATAAATGACGTTGCTCCCGAAGCCGATGCCTTCTTTCCGGAAGTATCTCCGGCTCAATGGCACGAAAAAAAGCAGAGAAGCTCATCCTGTGGATGAGAAACATCTCTGCCCGTATGCTTTTGTAGATTACGTGAAACAGTAAGCTATTTTTATTCTGTACGATTAATCTTCGTCTTCAATGTCGACCATTATCGGCATCTGCCGCTTTATGGCTTCATGGAAAGAGATCAATGTCTCCGTACGCGCCAACCCCAGAGGTTGCAATTTATCATGTATGATACTCAGCAAATGGTGATTGTTCTTAGCGTAAATCTTGATAAACATATCATATTTACCAGTAGTGAAATGACATTCTACTACTTCCGGAATAGCTTCCAAAGCTCTTGTTACCGAATCAAAGGATTCCGGATCTTTCAGATATATACCAATATAGGCGCATGTTTCATATCCTATCTTCTCCGGATCAATCACATATTCAGAACCTTTCAATATTCCCAGATTAGTCAACTTCTGAATGCGCTGGTGGATAGCCGCCCCGGAAACGTTACACGCTCTTGCTACTTCCAAAAAAGGAATACGCGCGTTCCCTGCTATTAATTTCAGGATTTGCTCATCCAAAATATCTATTTGATGATGTCCCATTTTCAAATCAAATTGTTTAAAACGATGAATCTTTTGTGCAAAGTTAGCGATTTTTCGGCAACAAATACTATGATTTATTACTTTTATTTGCAAATATCGAATAAGTCAACAATAGTTTGTACCTTTGTAAAAAAACATAAATATACTATTTATATGAAACAAATTTGCAGTATTCTTCTTTTTTTTCCTGATTTCGGCAGGAAGTTATGCGCAAAACTTTGCAGATTATTTTCAGAATAAGACGTTACGGGTGGATTATATCTTCACCGGAAACAATAAGCAGCAAGCGATCTATCTGGACGAGCTATCTCAGCTTCCCCTCCTGGGCAGGTCGTGAACATCATTTGTCCGAACTTCCGCTCGAAGGCAATGGGCAGGTTATCGTCAGAGATCTCGCCACCCGACAGTGTATCTACAAGACTTCCTTTTCTTCTCTGTTTCAGGAGTGGCTGTCCACCGATGAAGCCAAGGAAACAGCCAAAGGCTTCGAAAATACATTCTTGCTTCCCTACCCCCAAACAGCCGGCAGAGATAGAAATCGTGCTGTTCTCTCCCCGCAAGGAAGTGATGACCAGTTTTAAGCACATTGTCCGTCCGGACGATATCTTGATTCATAAACGGGGAACATCACACGTCACTCCACACGGGTATATACTTCAGAGCGGTAACGAAAAAGAGTGCATAGATGTCGCTATCCTGGCAGAAGGCTACACGGAAAAAGGAAATGGACTTATTCTATCAAGATGCACAGAAAGCCTGCGAAAGCCTGTTTTCACACGAACCGTTCCGGTCGATGAAAAACAAGTTCAACGTAGTGGCTGTAGCCAGTCCGTCGATTGACAGCGGAGTCAGTGTTCCCCGCGAAAATCAATGGAAACATACGGCCGTTCATTCTCATTTCGATACTTTTTACTCGGACCGTTACCTGACTACAAGTCGGGTGAAGGCCATCCACAACGCTTTGGCCGGCATTCCTTATGAGCATATTATTATCCTCGCCAACACGGATGTATACGGCGGAGGAGGAATCTACAATTCCTACACGCTGACCACTGCGCATCATCCCATGTTCAAACCGGTGGTCGTCCATGAATTCGGACATAGCTTCGGAGGCTTGGCGGATGAGTATTTTTATGATGACGATGTAATGACGGACACGTATCCGCTGGATGTAGAGCCGTGGGAACAGAACATCAGTACACGAGTAAATTTTGCCTCGAAATGGGAAGATATGCTTGCACCGAATACGCCTGTCCCCACACCTATAGCACAACATCAAAACTATCCGGTAGGTGTATATGAAGGCGGCGGTTACTCAGCCAAAGGTATTTATCGGCCGGCATTCAATTGTCGCATGAAAACAAACGAATATCCTGAGTTCTGCCCGGTATGCCAGCGTGCTATCCAGCGGATTATTGAGTTCTATGTACCTTAACTAAAGGCAGTAACATCTCATAGTATCATATAACTGATATATTCACCCGATAAAAGTATACACATTTGATATAACATTTGGTATAGTAATATCCGGTACAACAACAAAAACAATATTGTCAAACTTAAAACCCAAACCGTATGATCAGATTTCAACCGATCACCACATCGGACGTACAACATTACAAATTTATGGAAGAGCTTCTCGTCGAATCGTTTCCACCTGAAGAATATCGCGAACTGGAACATCTTCGTGAATATACAGACCGGATAGGCAACTTCCATAATAATATCATTTTTGACGATGACCTGCCCATTGGCTTTATTACATATTGGGATTTCGACGGATTCTATTACGTAGAACACTTCGCTACCAATCCGGCATTGCGCAACGGAGGCTACGGAAAACGCACATTAGAGCATTTATGTGAGTTCCTGAAACGCCCCATTGTATTGGAAGTAGAACGTCCGGTAGAGGAAATGGCCAAACGCCGTATCAACTTTACCAACGGCACGGATTTACACTGTGGGAAAAAGACTATTACCAGCCGCCGTATAAAGAAGGAGACGATTTCCTGCCTATGTATCTCATGGTACACGGCAACCTGGATGCAGAAAAGGATTATGAAGGGATAAGACATAAACTCCATACAATCGTTTACGGAGTCAAGGAATAAAGGAACAAAGGAATCGGAAGAAACATACTTCGGATAGATTTTAGATCATATCCGGCAGACGAAGTTCAGACATAAAGTCTGCCTCTGCCGGAGAATAATAAACAGAGAGGCTAAAGAAGCTAAAAAGAAAGGGCGTCCAATTGCTTGGACGCCCTTCTCTATATATCAAATTAACTAATTATTTCTCACCACGTTTAGTAGCAGAATAGTTAATCTTCAAAGCATAAGATTTTCTAAGAGCATTTTTTACGTCAGTAACAATACCCATTTTAGTCTTTTGGTCTACTTTCAGAGACACAGTCATTTTGGCAGCGTCACCCTCACTCATACTAGCACGTTCCTGGAAGATGAAGTCCTGTACTTCGCCCACTTCAGCATAGCTGTCGTTGAGCTGAATACGGCTTTCAGTACCCATTTTCGCACGATATTCCTGAGTCGGTTCGCCCACATAAATGAATGTCACCAGTGATTTCTTCTCCAGTTTTTCGAGTTCAGTACCTTGCGGAAGTGTAAACTGTACCTTTAATGTTACCTCGCGCATCGTTGTTACAATCATAAAGAAGAACAACAAGGTAAAGATAAGATCAGGCAATGAAGAAGTATTCAAAGCCGGCATTTCACGTTTACCAGTTTTATTAAATTTTCCCATTACTTACTACTTTTTTTCTCCGTATTTTTTTAGGTTCCCTGCTTCAGAAATTCGTTGCGGATAAACTTCACGAACAGCTTTCTGCTGTTCGTCGTTCAATTCCGCATAAGGTCTTTGAACCCATTTTTTCTGAAGGGCCAGTTCATCTCTCAATTCATTGTATGCAGCAACAAGTTCGTTCTGCACGCTGATATATGCCTGATAAGAAGATCCACGGTCATTCTGCAAAGAAATTACATGCTTGTCGTTAACGAGAGTCGTACCGAAAAACTCCACATTCTTCTGTGTCTTTTCAGGCATGTGCTCTGCGTTGCCGGCGTTAGCAATAAATTCTTTGGCTTTCTCCCTTAACTTGATCAACTCCGATATAATCATTTCCGCACATCAAAGCATCATCCTTATTCAGGTATACCTGCAAAATGTTACGTTCTTTGATCTTATCCGTATTCTGTTGATCTTGATCTTCGGGTGGTGGAGGCAAAAGTCTTGCCAAACCACGGTCCGTATCCATAGATGTTGTAATCAAGAAGAAAATCAGCAACAAGAAAGCGATGTCCGCAGTAGAACTTGAGTTAATTTCAGGAACTTCTCTTTTCTCTTTAGCCATTGTAATTATATCTTAAATTGAGTTACCTCAATTGATTATGATATTTTTTTTTTATGCCACTCGCGATGATTGCAACAACAGTCACAAACAACAGAATGTAAATAGAATAAAGGAACATATCAGTCATTTTCAGCCAGAAAGGAACGTTGTCACTACCGTCATAACCTTGGATATTCATCGGTGTTCCATCACCCATAGCCCAAGCTACAACTAAAACAACAACCAAAAGAACCAAACCAAGCAAAGACTTGATGGCATTTGCAGGGTATCTTTCAAAGCTGCACCAAATTGGAATACAGCAGCAACTACTGTAGCAGCAACAGCCAAACCAAATAACCCATAAATGAGCATCAGTAAGGCATTTGTGTTTGCCGGTTGCCACATTTCAGGATCTACTCCCGCAATGACATCTGCTCGCTTGAGCATCACCACCCAGGTAGAAGAGCCCCAGGACGATCAGGATAATAGCAAACATCGCATACAATGCGTAATACGATATTCTATATGTTAACTTACTCATTTTAGATTATTTTTTGTATTTCAAGTTATATTTGATTACCATATCAAGCAAAGAGATAGAAGAGTCTTCCATTTCACTTGTAAGAGCTTCAATCTTAGCAAGTACGTAGTTGTAGAATACCTGAAGAATCAAAGCAACGATCAAACCGAAGATAGTTGTAATCAAGGCTACTTTCATACCACCTGCAACAACCGTCGGAGAGATATCACCTACCTGCTGGATCTTATCAAATGCCTGCACCATACCGATTACAGTACCCAAGAATCCGAGTGACGGAGCCATTGCGATAAACAGTGTGATCCAAGAACATCCTTTTTCAAGGTAACCTGCCTGTACGCCACCGTAAGATACAACTGACTTCTCAACTACATCGATACCTTGATCGATTCTCATCAAACCCTGGTAGTAGTAGTAGATAGAAGCAACAGGACCTCTGGTGTTACGTGCGATGTCTTTAGCAGCTTCAACATCACCTTTTTCCAAAGCAGCTTCGATAGATGCCATGAATTTTTTTGTGTTGATTTCAGCCAAACTCAAATAAATGATACGTTCAATACAGAAAGCCAAACCGATTACCAAAGCAATAGCAACCAAACTCATGAAAGATGCAGTACCTTCGATGAATTTAACTTTGATTTCTTTGTGAATACCACCTTCTTCTGCAGCAGGAGCAGCGGCCGGAGCAGCTTGAGCAGCAGCAGGAGCAGCTTGTTGTTCAGTTTGTTCTGCTGCAGGAGCGTCTTGAGCCTGAGCAAGTTGAATTGAGCCAAATGTGAAGGCCCCAATCACAGCAACAATTGCAAATAACTTTTTCATTGTGTGTCTAATTTTTAAGATTAATTAATTGATTATTATTTATTGTATTTACTTCACGTTTCAACTTTTGTTCTGCGGAGAGACGGGGATTCGAACCCCGGATACACTTTTGGCGTATACACGCTTTCCAGGCGTGCCTCTTCAACCACTCGAGCACCTCTCCCTATGGGTTTTCTGCATTTTCAGCTACAAATGTATCCTTTTTTTTTTTTCTTGAAGCATTATCCCTTTTTTATCTTAAATAAATACTGCAAATTAATATAATTTAAAACCTTTGGAACCTTATTTGACCATTCCGAACACTTTTAGCGCATTTTCGGAAGTGGCTTGTGAAAGGTGCTCCGGGGTGGTCCGATAAATTTCTACCAGTTTCAGGAACGTATCATGCACATTCGCACTTTCATTCCTCTTCCCCCGATTGGGGGCCGGGGTCAGATACGGTGAGTCCGTTTCGAGCACAATCCGCTCCAAAGGCACTGTCAGCAAGGTATCCGGCAGTGAGGACTTTTTAAATGTGACCACTCCGTTGATTCCCAACATGAAACCGCCAAATTCAAGCAACCGGGCCGCTTCTTCGGCATTTCCGGTGAAACTATGAAAAATACCGGTCAAAGCAGTGTTTTTATAGGGCTCCATTACCTTATATATATAGTCGAATGCCTCCCGCGAATGAACCACGATGGGCAATTTATATTCGAGCGCCCATTCTATCTGTTTCTCAAAAACGTACAGTTGTTCGTTCAGAAAGGTTTTATCCCAATACAAATCAAGCCCAATTTCGCCAATGGCTACAAAATTATTGGGTGCTTCCAGACGCTCCCGGACAATTGACAGTTCCTGCCGGTATGACTCGTTCACCGAGGTAGGATGCAATCCGATCATCGGATAACAGAAATCAGGATAATCCGCACAAACCGACAGCATGGATTCAATCGTCGTACTGTCAATATTGGGCATGAAAATATGGGAAACACCTGCCTGACGTGCACGTTCCATTACCTGTGGCAAATCTTCGGAAAATTCTTCTAAAAAAAGATGAGAATGGGTATCTATCAGCATGTCAGTTCGTTTTCTTCTTTTACTTTTTCGTTGGAACGGTAGTAATATACCAGTCCATAGTCACGACATTTTGCCAACCGGGCTTCATTAGGATTCACTTCCTGAAACTTCGCTTCCACCTGATTCCAGATATCCAGAATCAGTTCATCCGCCCGGTCACGCATCGAAGCCAGTTCATCCAGACTCCGGTTGGTGGCGGACTGGTAACTCTTCTGACGTTCGTAGCTATCCAGAAAAATATCATAATGCACTTTTTACGCGCGCAATAGTCGGGTTATAAATGGGGATTCCCCCTTGAGAGGTTCTCCGCTGCTCTCCTTCAATGATTTTTTCTCCCCCACTCTACCAAAGCTGCTTCGCTTAATAAATCCGGTACCACATTCGCTTCCGGAAGATCATAAAGTTCTTTATGCACCGGTTTGATTTCATCGCGAAGCACCGCGAGGTTGAGCACTTGAATAAAATGGGATATATACAGCCGTGCCATCCGCACATTCGCCTGATGCTTGCGACTGGCTCTCGACTGGTTGTCATAACATTGGGTATAGTAAATCTGCGCAGCTTCAAACTTCAGCAGAAAATTACGGGCTTCGAATAATGTTTTCAGTGAGATAGCCAAGTCCCGCACATTATACACGTCACCCTTCTCGACCGCTGCTTTCAGCGCCCGTACTCTGGCTTGATCCGTATTTGGCAATCGTCTGTAAGGCATTTCCCACCAACTTTACTACATTTCCCGATACATCAGTAATTTCACTAAATTCTTAAGTTCTTTCTTCTTCTCTTCGGCAACCGCAACTGCTTCAAGGCTCTCCATAGCCAGCGTATAATATTCACGCATTTTGTTTTCACAAACGCTACGGATAGTCAACTGATTATAGATCTCCGTCACTGCCGCTATCTTTTCTGCCGACTGACAGTTGTCGGCATTCAGCCAGCGGTTCAGTTCTTCCAGCTGTTCTCCGTTTGCACGTTCCAGTGCTTTGATCAGCATATATGTCTTTTTATTGCAGAGGATGTCTCCACCTATCTTCTTCCCGAACACTTCCGGATCACCATATACATCCAACAAATCATCCTGTAACTGGAATGCTACTCCAATATGCATTCCAAAATTATAAAGATTCTCCGCATCAACAGCAGACGCTCCTGCCAGAATCGCTCCGATCTTCAGACTTGCGGCAAGCAATACAGCCGTTTTCAGACGAATCATTTCAATATATTCGTCTTCCGCCACATCGTTGCGCGACTCAAATTCCATATCCAACTGCTGCCCTTCACAAATTTCCAACGCAGTCAGACTAAACAAATCAATGACTTCTTTCAAATGCTCGGGCGCACAACCGGCTACATACCGGAAAGCCAGTATCAGCATGGTATCACCCGACAAAATAGCTGTGTTATCGTTCCAGACCTTATGCACAGTCGGCTTTCCTCTGCGCATATCCGAACGATCCATCAGATCATCATGCAACAAGGTGTGATTATGATAAACTTCGATACCGGTAGCAGGATCGTAAATTGGATGAAACATCTTCCTTATACAAGTTATATGCCATCAGCATCAATACAGGACGAATCCGCTTTCCCCCCAGAGAAAGGATGTATTCGATTGGTTCGTAGAGTCCTTCCGGAGTCCGGGTTATCTGAATTTCAGATAGGTGGTTGTTTATTTTATCAAGTAATTGAGAAGCTGTAAACATGATGAAAAACAAAGATTAATGAATAAAAAAGAGGCTGCATTCGCAGCCTCTTAAATGTATGAGTGTTACAAATTACTGCAATCTAAACATTACAGGCACGGTATACTTAACGCGAACGGGTTTACCACGCTGCATACCGGGTTTCCACTTCGGCATCGTGTTGATCACACGGAGAGCTTCTTTATCCAGATACGGGTCTACACTGCGTACTACTTTTTTGCATCTACGATACTACCGTCTTTGTTAACAACGAACTGTACGATAACACGGCCTTGAGTACCATTTTCCTGTGCGATAGTCGGATATTTGATATTTTTAGCCAGATACTGCATCAATGCTGCCTGTCCACCCGGGAAGTCCGGCATGTTTTCTACAACTTCGAAGATAGTCTGTTCTTCCGGCTCTTCCTCAACTACTTGTACCGGTACGTATTTTACTTCCACTTTAGGTGTGTTATCCTCATTAAGGATGGTAGTTGATTCTTCAATATCTGCCTGGTCATCGACAATTTCCAGCAATTCGGCCACCTTCGGAGCCTCGGGTGGTGGTGGAGTCGCTTGTTCAGGGGTTTCGGTAATAGGAATGATTTCCTCTTCAAAAACAACATCAGCTACAGCCTGGCTTGTATCGATTTTCACGTCACGCTGGGTCCATTCGAACGCCACGAACATAAAAGCCAATACCACCACGTAACCGATCAGCAGCCATGTGGATTTCTTTCCTTCCAGGTCTGCCTTGGGTGATTTTTTAACTTCCATAATTTTGTTAATATAATGATTAATAAAAAAAAAAAGTGTCTTCCTATGTGTCTCTGGGCAAATATATACTACATTTTCAGATAACCGTCCGTTTCTTCGTATCTTTTTATCCGGCTTTTTAACTTTTTAATTCTTTCATACTCATTCAGTTGCTTTTACAGTCAAATTTATGGCTGATTTTCAAAATAAGCGTATCTTTGGCGGACAAATATAAGAAGCAGATAATATGAAAAAAAGATAACAATCGCAATCGACGGCTTTTCCTCCTGCGGAAAAAGTACAATGGCCAAAGATCTCGCCCGCGAAGTAGGATACATTTATATAGATAGTGGGGCAATGTATCGCGCAGTCACCTTATATAGTATTGAAAATGGGATATTTAACGGAGACGTTATCGATACGGAGAAGCTGAAAGAAGCAATCCGGGATATCCGGATTACTTTCCGCCCAAATCCGGAGACGGGACGTCCGGACACCTACCTCAACGGGGTGAACGTAGAGAATAAAATCCGTACAATGGGGGTTTCGTCCAAAGTCAGCCCTATCAGCGCACTCGATTTTGTACGCGAAGCGATGGTAGCACAGCAACAGGCCATGGGTAAAGAAAAAGGGATTGTGATGGACGGACGGGACATCGGAACCACGGTTTTCCCGGATGCGGAACTGAAAATATTTGTTACGGCCACACCGGAGATTCGTGCCCAACGCCGTTTTGACGAACTAAAAGCAAAAGGCCAGGAAGGCAGCTTCGAAGAAATTCTTGAGAACGTAAAGCAACGGGATTACATCGACCAGCATCGTGAAGTGAGCCCATTGCGCAAAGCGGACGACGCTCTGCTGCTCGACAATTCCAATCTGAGCATCGAACAGCAGAAGGAATGGCTGTCGGAACAGTTCGGAAAAGTAGTAAAGGAATAGAGGATAGAAATCGAGTGTATGATTAAAGTAGAGATAGATGAAGGTTCCGGCTTCTGCTTCGGCGTGGTCACAGCCATCCACAAGGCGGAAGAAGAACTGGCAAAAGGAGAAACGCTCTATTGCCTGGGAGATATTGTACACAACAGCCGGGAGGTAGAAAGGCTGAAGGCAATGGGACTGATTACGATCAACCGTGATGAATTCAGACAATTGCGCAATGCCAAAGTGTTGCTTCGCGCACACGGAGAGCCACCGGAGACTTACCAGATCGCCCACAAGAATAATATCGAAATCATCGACGCAACCTGTCCGGTCGTACTGCGGCTTCAAAAGCGCATCAAACAAGAGTTCCGGAAGGAAGATTTTGAAGAGCAAATTGTGATCTACGGCAAGAACGGCCATGCTGAAGTGCTGGGACTGGTAGGGCAGACCGGCGGTCAAGCCATTGTCATCGAAAGTGCAGAAGAAGCCAAAAAGCTAGATTTAAACAAAAGTATCCGCCTTTTCTCACAGACAACAAAGTCTCTGGACGAATTTCAAGAGATTGTAGAATACTTCAAACAACATATTTCACCGGAGGCGACTTTCGAATATTACGATACAATCTGCCGGCAGGTAGCTAACCGTATGCCCAATCTTAGGGAATTTGCGGCAACGCATGATCTGATTTTCTTCGTCAGCGGGAAAGAGAGTTCGAACGGAAAGATGCTTTTTGAAGAATGCTTGAAAGTAAACGCTAACTCACATCTGATTGATAATGAGAAAGAAATCGATCCCACTTTACTCCGGAATGTGGAATCCATCGGCGTATGTGGAGCGACTTCCACCCCCAAATGGCTGATGGAAAAAATACATGACCATATCCAGCTATTGATAAAAGATTAAAAAGAAAGATAGAAAAGACAATTTGAATATTTTTAATGGTTTCGACACACGAAAAAAACTTATGAAACACTGCTTTCAACTTTTTGTTGTACATTTGCCACGTCAAACTAATTAATGAAAGATTGTTATGGGAACAGTTAAATGTATCGGTATTTTGACTTCGGGAGGTGATGCTCCGGGAATGAATGCGGCCATCCGCGCAGTGACACGTGCAGCTATCTACAATGGATTGCAAGTCAAAGGTATATACAGAGGCTATAAAGGTCTGGTGACAGGCGAAATCAAAGAGTTCAAGAGCCAGAACGTAAGTAATATCATCCAACTGGGTGGAACCATCCTGAAAACAGCCCGCTGTAAGGAGTTCACCACACCGGAAGGCCGCCAGCTGGCTTATGATAATATGAAAAGAGAAGGCATTGATGCTTTGGTGATCATCGGTGGTGACGGTTCGCTGACAGGCGCCCGAATCTTCGCACAGGAATTCGATGTTCCATGTATCGGACTTCCGGGAACGATTGACAACGACCTTTACGGCACAGACACCACTATCGGATATGATACGGCATTGAACACCATTCTGGATGCAGTAGATAAAATCCGTGACACCGCCACTTCACACGAACGTCTGTTCTTTGTAGAGGTGATGGGGCGTGATGCCGGATTCCTCGCTCTGAACGGCGCCATTGCTTCGGGAGCCGAAGCAGCCATTATTCCGGAGTTCAGCACGGAAGTCGACCAACTGGAAGAATTTATCAAGAACGGATTCCGTAAATCCAAGAACAGCAGTATTGTACTGGTAGCCGAGAGTGAACTGACCGGCGGTGCAATGCACTATGCAGAGCGTGTGAAGAACGAATACCCCCAATACGATGTACGTGTGACAATCTTAGGACACTTGCAGCGCGGTGGAAGCCCTACAGCTCACGACCGCATTCTGGCAAGCCGTTTGGGTGCCGCTGCCATCGACGCTATCATGGAAGGCCAGCGCAACGTGATGATAGGTATCGAGCACGATGAAATCGTTTATGTACCATTCAGCAAAGCTATCAAGAATGATAAGCCGGTCAAGAGAGATCTGGTCAATGTATTGAAAGAACTTTCTATATAATAAAGGTAATACATTCATATAAGGTAATATAAAGAACGGTGGACGCAATGAGAGATTCAATGGTCCACCGTTCTTGTTTCAATAAAGCTATCACTATTTCCAGGAGTCCGGACCGATATACCGGCATTCTTTCAAGCAATATCTCTTTTCCCCGCAGCAGATAAAGCGATCGTCTTTTCACGCTTTCTCTTATTCATCATTTTCTTAATCCACAAATAATAACCGGTCAACGGCAAGGAAGCGCCCACTAATGCAGCCCAAAAAAGTAAGTATACGTGTCGTCATACCTCCCCAGTTGCCTACATGAACAGAGTAAATCCAACCGCGTATTTTTCCTGCCTTATCCTGATGCTGATAAAGACTCGTCTCTGTAAATTCACCATTTTCCGTATTAAATGAATAACGGTCAGCAGCACGTTGATTCCCCAAACGGTCGAAAGCAACGCTAGCCGTACCGGAGGAAACACTGATCTGTTTGTATGCCGGATTCTGAAGACTCAGCTTGTCATATATTTCCTGCCAATAAGCAAAGGCAGAAACAACAGGCTTTGGCTGTTCAGTTTGCTGGTGTTTCCAATGTCTGCCGCCCTCATGCAGGTTGCCTTCCTGCCATTCACTTTGTGAATAATAATCTGCGGATAAGCCTTCCTGTTTTTCTCGATGCGGCCTGTCCGGACGACCTCTTCTGCCACTTCCACGTTCTTCGGCATTCTCCCGTCCTTCAGTTTCAGCCTTCGGCTTTCCATCCTGCAAAGCCAGTCGGGCATCTCCTTTGGAAGTGCTTTCTTTCTGCCCGTGCCCGTGCCCATGCCCGCCCTGCTGCTGCACTTCCACGCCAAAAAACTTTATAAAAGGCTGTCCGATACCAAGTGAAAGACCACGTCAGTCCGGTCAGCGACATAGCCAGCAGAAGAACCAGCGCATACATTCCTCCCGCCACATGCAAGTCATACCAAAACCGCTTCCAGCCTTTCGTGCCCGATATCTTCAGACTATTTTTCAATGCCTTACGTGTACGCGGCCACCAGACAATGATTCCGGAAATCAAGACTACGACAAACATCAAAGTGCTGACGCCTACAATCATCTTTCCCCAGAAAATCCCTCACCTCCCGGATTCATACTATCCAGCAACCAGCGGTGCATCCGAAACATAAACGCAAAGAAACCGCTGCGCTGATTCTTTCCGGTAATCTCGCCCGTATACTGATCGACATACACCGAAGAACGGCGGGGTTTGGAAAGACTCACCTGATAAGTGCGTTCCGGATCAGAGGAAATGCTGACACCCGACACAGAAACATCATCGGGCAACGTGGCAGCCACCTTTTCCAACAACTGATCAACCGGTAGCGGAGCTGCCTCAACTTGTTTCACAAAGTAAAGTTCCGGCCACATCAGTTCATTTACCTCATTCTCGAACACCAGCATGGCGCCGGAGAAACAGATAAGCGTGATTATTATTCCAAAGGGGACTGAGAGCCACAAATGAATTTTTCGAAAAAACTTTCTCATTGTATTTGTATGGGTTACTTTTGGCACAACCTTGCTGATTTCATGATTGGCAAAGAATATTCAACATTTAGTCTGTGAAAGTAGCGTCAACAGCTGATGAAGAGATGATATTTTCTCCAAAAATACCGTAAGTGGTAAAGCGGGTAATCGTATATTCGTTCGAACGTTTCGCAATACCGCCGTTTGTATTCAGTTCATAAGCTGTGGTTACACCTTCATTTCCCTGATTGTATTGGAGGCGATACAGATATTGGTCTTTGTAGAAAATCCAGGCAGTACCGGTAGCAGTTTCAAATCCGTTATTGTTGCCGGGAGTTACACTGCCACTTTCGAGAGTCGAGGTAGCCAGTAAGTAGTTGGCTGTACTGTTGGCCGATGTTACGGTAGCCGATACGACGTAAGTTGAGTGCGAATCCTTGGCAAGTCTACCTATCGCAGTGATTCCGGTAGCGTTGACAGTCAGCCCTTTTGTTGCCGTATGAGTAACCGGATCAATTTTATAAATAGCCGGATGATTGGTTTCTCCGTCTGCAGTAATGGGAATGACGCCGACATAAGCCACGCCGTTCTCACAAAACGGGGTACCGGAGAAAGAAGAGATACGATCCGGTTCAGGCAGTCCGTCTACATAGTGCAGTTCTCCCTTATCCCCATTTCCTGTCGCCTTGAAGACAGCCATTCGCGTAGCTCCCGTGCCACGTGAGTTGATTTCGCCTTGTGTACATCTGTAACAGAAAATAGTCTCCGGCGATGTGCCAGCAGCGCAGGAATGACTTGCCGCCCGAGAGTTCTTCCAGATTACAGTAATAGCTGTCAAAGTCAGTCGCGCCAGCTTTGATGCGGACCACTCCTGCCGGTAAGTTGGTTTTCTGTACGTCGGCATCCATGATCTTGGCATAACTCGGGGAAAACACATATACGTCTCCATTGTCGGCAGCCCAAATCGTCTGATAATACTGTGAACGCATACGTCCGCAAGCATAACTGATTTTGTCCGTCCTGATCAGCGTCGGGTTGTTGAAGTTTTCATCGTTGTAGATAGCCACCCATGCTTCGTTGGGGTACTGAGTCCACTGCAGTTCCCCTTTCTCATAGCTGGAGCTGTTGCTGCCTCCGTCTTCGGTTTTCACCAGTTCCGGATATTTCACCCACTTGCCATCTTCAAAAGCCGACCCGTATACACTTAGTCCCATAGGAATAGGAGCGGTATAAATTTTATTGTTGGCTTCAAGAATACCTGCGAAAGTAACGTACTCGCCATTTCTCAAAAAGTTTTCGCCACGGATGACATCTCTGTTTTTTCATGATCTGGTCAGTCACATGCAGATAGGTAATAGCTATTCCCTTCTGTACGGATTGCGTTTCTTCCGGAGCAACGGCTCCCTCAGTTTCATCACAAGAGGTACAAAGCGTACCTGTCAACAGAGCCATTGCAAAGCTCCACATCAAAAAAATCTTTTTCATCTTTTTTTGAATATTTGTAGTTAATCAAATTGTTTTTATTTCTCTCAGGTTTAAAATTCTTTCTGTTTCAATTTCCGCCGAAGTACACTCTCACTTTCCCATAGAAGGCACGACCGGCTTTCTGGAGACTGAAGTTATCATAGAGTTTTTCGTCAGTGAAGTTTTTACATTCGAACGATACGTTATATCGTCCATTCTTCAGACTGTAGGTGATGCCCAGATTATGTGAAAACTGTGTAGGCACTATATCTTTGGTTTCCACCGCTCCCAATGCTTCGGAGTAAAGCGGAAAACCATGTACATACATATTGTCATAGGTAACGGTCAGCGTATTTCCTTTCTTCCAGAGGTTCCGCCAGAAGAAAGAGATGTCCGAATTGGCAAAACGGTAAGGCAGATTCGGCATACGTGCGCCATAAGTCAGACTTTCCTGCCCGGTCTGCGTTTTCTCCACATTGTCACGCACGTCCATTTGTGTAAAGTTTCCGCCGATACTGACCCAGCAGGAGTAATTATAACGCGCGGAAATATGATAGCCTTTTGTTTCAACACTTCCATAGTTGCTGTAAGAGCCGTATGAACGGTTGCTCGTTGTTTCGATACTGCGATAGATATAATCGGAAGTATTCCGGTAAATCAGTCCGGTTTCCACATACAGACCGTGTTTACCCAATTGGCGGTTATAGCTCAAATTAAAATTGAGGTTATCACTTTTTTCCGGATTCAGTCCTATTTTTCCCAGTTCAAGGTCTTCGTCACCAAAAAGTTCTTCGTTCGTAGGCAGTCGGTAAGCCTTCTCATAAGAAAGTTTTGCCTGCAATCCCGAGAGGATGAAATAAGTACCGGCCGCGCCATATCCCACAGAGCTTACATTATTGGTGAGACGGACGTAGTTACTGTTCCACTGGTCGATGCGGACACGGGCCCCGCATTATATTGGTTGTAATATTTCCCGAATACGGATAAATTCCAGTGCTCCGAAGGCATCAGCCTGTATGAAAATCCGGTTATATTTTTGCGGGTCACTTTGGCGATAGTGTTCGATTCATCGACAGAAACGGAGTTGTGGTTTTCACGATGAAAGGCGTTCAAGACGTGATTCAGCACAAATGTATGCGCAGTGCCGATGTGGTAGTTGGCGGTAAAAGTAGCGTTCCAGTTGTCGTTGTCGGACTTCATATCCTGATATGACTGTTCTCCTTTTCTCCCTTTCAGAGAGGTTTTCTCACCAAGCCAGTTGAAACGGTACGTTGCCGTATCGACATTATTTGTAAAGTTCCGGTTGTAATTGGCTGTGAATGCTACGTCCAGATTCCTGACGAATAAATTACGTTTACGATATTCCAGAGAAGGCATCAGAGAGTTTCCCTTACGATATTTTTCACCAAATACGACCTTTTGTACCACTCCTGTCTGGATTTCTTTGTACATACGCGAGTACGCCAGTCCGATCATCAGACGATCCGCCCATTTCTTGTCAACCAGCCCTACTTTGCCGACAACAGCCTCGTTGTGATAGTTGTCATGAAAGCGTTTCACATGTTCTACCTTGTCCGTATTGATAGCCGAGCCGCCGCCTTCATAAAACTCTTCGACAGGGGTATCCACATAGTAACTGTTGTCAGAATAGTTTTGGAAAGCGTTGATTTCGTAAGTCAGTCCATTCTTGAAGGTCTGTCCGAAGTTGACGTACGATTTATGTGTATTGAACGAGCCGTAAGAGTAGGATGCGTCCAGAAACCAGTTTTTCCGGTTTTTTATTGGTTACGATATTGATAACTCCGCCCAAGGCATCCGTCCCGAACCCGACAGGCACTACACCACGGTACACTTCGATGCGGTCAGCAAAGTTAATGGGAATGTTGTTCAGTCCGAAAGAACTTCCTACGCCCTCCTGCGGCACTCCGTCAATAAACAGCTTGACGTGCTTGCCGGAAAATCCGTCCAGCGAAAGAATCATATCCGACCCCACTCCTCCGGCTTCCCTAAGTTTGAGTCCCGGAACTTTTGCCAAGGCATCAGAAAGGTTTTGTGTACTATTATGCAGACCTTTCGCATCAATTGCCACCGCATTAAAGGCAGATTTATTCACCCGGCTCACTGCAGAAGTGGACACTACCACTTCATTCAGTTCCGTCACCTGCGGAGCAATCGTTACATTGACCCTTATTCTTTCACCGGCTTTCAGTGTCACTTTTTTTTCTACTGTCGTATACCCAATGGCCGATACAACCAGTGTGTAGTCACCTGCTGCCGCTTTCAAGTGATACAATCCCTTTTCATCTGTAGTCGCTCCTCTGTTCGTCCCTTTCAGATATACAGTCGCAAAGTCCACCACTTCTTTTTCTACAGTAGAAATCACTCTTCCGGAAATCATCCCTCCGGATCGCCCATGTTGAGAAAATGCTGACACTGAAAATAAGAACGCAAGAAAAACCAGAAAACTTTTATTGTTCATCTCTTTTTACTCTATTTACTTAATACCTACTATATAGTTCCGATAACGAATTCTAAAACGATACAAAGGTAGTGACAAATAGAGATGCGGGACAATCCCCATCTATTGGTAAAAATAGATCAACAAAAAGAAGATATCCGGAGATATACAATACCTAAAAATAAGTAATCACAGCATAAATTAAATAAAAAACAGTATTATTTCAACCAGCGTTCCAAAAGCCTGTTCCGTTTCCTGCCACAGTTGTTTTTGCTGCACATGGCAGAGGTATTTTTCGGACAGCCGCTTCCTGTGGCTGCTCGCATAAAGCTGTCCGCTGACTCCGGCCACTGCCTCATCCAGCAAGAGGCCGACGGCAGTGGAAGCCCCTTTCTTCGGCGTGCGGATAAAGGGGCGGAAAAAGATATCCGTCAGAGGGTCAAACCACTGGTGCATAGTGATGATGTCGGTAGAAACAATGCCGGGATCGGCGGCATTGACAGTGATTCCTTTTTCACGGAGGCGTTCCGAAAGTTCGATCGTAAACAGCATCAAAGCCAGTTTGGTATTGCTGTAAACAGGGATTCGCCAAAAACTTCCCTTTCTTCCCTGCCGGAAGAAATCGGGAAAATCGAGGTGTCCGATCGCATACGTGCAAGAAACCATGTTTACAATACGGGCTCCGCATGTCAATGCCGGAAGGAGTTTCCGGGTAAGCAGGTACGGCCCCAGATAGTTCACACTGACCGTTCGTTCAAAGCCGTCGTCGGTGATGTGAAGTCCGGTTTCCATTGTTCCGGCGTTATTCATCAGCAGGGAAACGGGGAGATGACGCTCCACAATCCGATCGGCAAAAGAAGCTGTCGATGCCATAGAAGACAGATCGACTGCCATGACTTCCATGTTTGCGTTTCCTGTCTCGTTCACTAGACGCTGCCGTATCGGTTCCGCTTTGGACGGACGATAGCAAGCCATAATAATATGGTAACCGGCTTCGGCTACGGCACGGGTTATTTCCGTTCCCATGCCGCCGTCGGCACCGGTGATGATTGCCCATTTCTCTTCACTCATTGCTTTTCCAGTTTTTCAATCTCCCGTTGCAGGCAGGGAGGCAGTTTTTCTTTCAGATGTTGGTGGCAGGCCATTTCGATTGTGTACATCCGCCCGATGCAGTAGTTGCTGTGTCCGCAGTTACAGCGCGCCTGCTCTTCCCGCCTCATCCGGTTGACAAACTCCGGTTCGTTGAGCAACGCACGTGCCATCTGGACGGCATCGAAGCCGGCATCCAATACTTCGTCTATCTTTTCGCGGGACACCAGTCCGCCCACATAAATCAACGGGGCTTCCGGAAGTGCCGCCCGAAATTTCAGTGCATCCTCCAGGAAATAGGCTTCCCGGAAAGGAACGGTCGGAATCATCCACTTTCCAAACATCCGGACTCCGTATTTCAGCCACCAGCAGTCCATGTAGTAAGCCATCGAACGAATCGGCATCGCTCCCCGCATGACGTACATCGGAGCCTTACTGACGAATCCTCCGCTCAGTACCAATGCGTGCGCGCCCAATGCCAGCAGGCGTTTGGCCACTTGCAGAGATTCATCGGTTTCCATGCCGCCTTTGAAGCCATCGCGCATATTCATTTTTACAATGACTGCCATGTCGCTTCCCGCCGCTGTCATCACCTCGTCCATCACCATTTTCATAAAGCGCATCCGGTTTTGCAAGCTACCGCCATATTCGTCTTTCCGATGATTGGTATAGGGAGAAAGAAACTGGCTGATCAGATAGCCGTGACCGGCATGCACCTCCACGGCGTCGAAGCCGGCTTCCCGTGCCAAGTGGACAGCCCGTCCGTAGGCTCTGGCCATCTCCGGCAACTCTTCTCTCTTCATGCCACGCACGAATGTAGGAGAATAGAGATTGAAACCGGTAGAAGCTGAAATGGGAGTGGTTCCGCAAATCTTTTTATGGGACATATTTCCGCAGTGCCCTATCTGGATGCCTGCTGCCGCACCTTCCGTGTGTATAGCTCCGGTCACTTCACGTAAACCGGAAATGATTTCCGGACGCAGCCACAACTGACGGTCGAAAGAAAGTCCGCTTTGCGTCACGGCTGCATAGGCTACAGTCGTCATCCCGACTCCGCCCGCAGCCACCGAGCGGTGGTAATCGAGCAGCATTTGTGAAGGGGCGTTACCGGGACACATGCTTTCAAAAGCGGCAGAGCGGATCGTACGATTCCGCAGCGTCAATGGACCGAAAGTGACAGGGGTGAAAAGTTTAGATTCCATAGTACGCTATTTTATGTCAATAGATAATTTATTTCAAGTCAATAGATAAAAGGAAATACACGTTTGCGTTCGCCTACTTCCGAGCCAAATTCTTCACGGTAGCGATGCCAGATTGCATTGGCACGGGGGACGAGATTGGCCACTGTCCACCAGAAGAATACAAATCCGGATAGTGAACAGGTCAGTATTGCCCAGCCTGCCCATTCAATCATTTCGCCCAGATAATTGGCGGAAGTGACATAGCGGTACATCCCTTTTTGTGGCAGATAATGACGGGTATCCCCCGGTTTGCGCAAATGACGGATGATATAGTCCGAATGCCAGTTCATCAACATACCTGCAAAGAAAAGCAGACTGCCCGCAATAAACCATGCGGAAGTGAACCAGCCGGAATGATACATTCCCTCGGGTGAGAGATAAAATATCCATTCACCCTGCATATAGCCGTTCAATAGATTGAACAGGATTCCCATCGACATGATTGCCAGCGGCATTTTACTCTTTCCGGTCAGTAGCAGGGGAAAGACGAAGGCGCGCTGAAAATAATGAATCTGAAAGAAGACAAAGAATGTCAGTATGACCGGATCAAAACGACGTTCCGAGTGTATCCACATCCAGCACATGACCAGAAATACGGGGGCTTCCATCAGTATCCACGCCAGCTTGTTGGAAATGGCGACTCCCCAGGAGGCAGTGCGAAATATCCCGTAACCGGCTTTCACAAAGTAGAGGGCGATGAAAACAATCAGAGCGATCAGACTCATGACGCCCAAAAATAGATTAAAGGCAGCTATACTCATCTTGATTTTCTTTTGAGATTCACAAAAATAACAAAAAAAGAAAAGAATGGTCACAAAAATAACTCAAATAAAAAACAGATCAAACGACAACAGACTTCCGGCATTCTTTGTTTATTCATTAAAAATCAGCTATCTTTGCAGTTGGTTATGAACTAAATAATAGAAAAAGCAATGGCAATGGAAATTAAAGCCATACCGACCTTAAAAGGAAAAGAAGCGGAACACTTCGTTAAGGCAGCGGACAAGGCTTATAAAAAATCAAAAACAAACAAGACTTCAGCAAACATGTGCTGGAAGCCCGTGCTGTGCTCAAAAAGGCTAAAATGTTATAAAACATGGGATTTCTTTTTGAGAAATGTACTTTTGCCGTACTTGATGAAGATACGATTAAAGAATGTGACCCTTTCTCATGTGGGCACCAAGACTTAGACGACTTCTTTCATAACGATGCTCCTCTCTATAATGCACAGCTATTAGGAAAAAGTTACTGTTTTTCGTTCAGATAAAAAGCCTTCGGACATAGTATGTGCCTTCACTGTTTCTAACGATAGTATCAGAGTAAATATCCTCCCCAACAGCAGGGAAAAGAAAGTTCAGAAAGACATTCCCCGAGCCAAACAAATGCGCCGCTATCCGGGTGTATTAATCGGCAGACTTGGAATCAATAAAGAATACAAGCATCAGGGCATAGGCAGTGATCTGATGACTTTCATAAAATCATGGTTCATTGATGCGGGAAACAAAACAGGGTGTCGCTTTTTAATTGTTGACGCTTACAATGAAAATATTCCTCTGAACTATTATCTGAAAAACGGTTTCAAATACCTTTTCTCTACGGAAGCGCAAGAAGTGGAATATACAGGCTTTGAAACCGGAACGCATCTAAAAACACGCTTAATGTATTTTGATTTAATAGACATTATACCTTATCCCAATAATAGCAGCAAAGACGCAATCGACGGTAATTATTAAAATAACAAGTTTGTTCTCAACAGGTCACCTGTCCATAATCTCTCCTCCAGCAAAGGGAAAGATCATAGTTCACTGATATCCAAAGAAATAGAATATATAATTCATCGGTTGTAGAAACGCCCTTTTTAACGTAGCGTTAAAGGGCGTTTCTACCTGCCGCTGTGCCCTTTCTACCAACGATAAATGCCTTAGCCTCCATCGGATGAAAAATACAGCAACCGCAAAGTGTTAAATGTTAAATGAACATCGGATGTTCTTCCTGAAACAAGTCACCCCAGACGTACAACCGGGTACTACCAAGATGTACAACTGGGGATTACCAAGACGTACATGCAGGGATTACCGAGATGTACGTCTGAGGTTAGTTATTATTGCATAAAAGGATTTGTTCTTATCAGCGTTTCTTGATGGGGATATAAGCCAGATCATCAAGAACATTTTTATAAGCCGGACGGATAATGCGTTTGCCCTCGAAGTTCAGTTCTTCATTGCGGTGCGCACACCAGCCGACGATACGAGCCATGGCAAACAGCGGAGTGAAAATCTCCTGCGGCAAACCAATCATCTCATATACGAAGCCCGAATAGAAGTCGATATTGCTGGAAACCGTCTTTCCGTTGTTCTTCACACGTCCGAAAGTAGCGATGGCACGCTCTTCAAGCAGTTCGAGGAAAGCGAACTCCTCTTCTTTTTTCCTTTCTCACGGGCAAGGTCACGAGCCAGTTCTTTCAGCAACAGCGCGCGAGGATCAGAAATCGTGTAAACAGCATGACCGATACCATAAATCAATCCGGTCTTATTATACACTTCCTTATTCAGCATCCGTGTGAAATAGGTATCTATCTCGTCCACGCTCTTCCAGTCCTTGATGTTCTCCTGCAAGTGATGGAACATATCGGCCACCTGGATATTCGCGCCTCCGTGAAGCGGGCCTTTCAACGAACCGATACCTGCAGCGATGGCCGAATATGTATCTGTTCCGGTAGAAGAAGTCACACGAACCGTAAAAGTCGAGTTGTTACCACCGCCGTGTTCTGCCTGCAAAATCAATAGCAAGTCGAGCGTACGAGCATCCAGTTCCGTATAATCTTTTTTTTTGAGCATATAGAGGAAATTCTCGGCAATAGAGAGTTTCTCCTGCGGATGACGGATGTGCAGGGAACGACCGAATGTAGCATGGCGGAGCATATTATAAGCATACGCAATGATGGTCGGGAACTTGGAGATAAGATCGATACTCTGGCGCATCAGATTATCACGGGAAGTATCGTCGGCATCGGGATCGAAACGATACATTTCGAGTACGCTGCGCGAAAGAATATTCATGATATTATTTCCCTCCAGCTCGATAATATTCATTTTCGTCTTCTGTTCGAGCGCCATATTGTCATTGATCAGTTCGCGGAAAGAAGCCAGTTCTTCCTTGTCCGGCAGGCGACCGGAAAGCAGCAGATAAGCCACTTCTTCGAAGCCGAAACGTTTTTCCTTGATGATGGCGTGGGAAATGTCTTCCACATCGTAGCCCCGATAGAACAATTTTCCCGGAATAGGCTTCAGACCACCGCCGGGGATACGTTCGTAACCTACCACATTACCAATCTTTGTCAGACCTACCAATACACCGGTGCCGTCTTCATTACGCAGTCCACGCTTCACGTCAAACTTGGGGAACAATTCATTGTCAATCCGGGTTGCCTCTTTCATCTCCTCGGAGAGCTTGTAAATCAAATACTCTTTCTTCATAATACTTCGTTTTTAATCGTTACATTTACTTTTCGATTCTTTCCACAATTTCGCGTGTGAAAGCGGTGGTAGACAGGGATGTACCTCCCGGCATAAAGCGAGCCAGATCGTGCGTGGCACGGGCATCGAGGAAACTCTGTTCCAACGCCTTTTCGATAAGCGCGGCCGCTTCCTTCCAACCCAGATATTCAAGCATCATCACAGCGGAAAGGATGATGGAACAAGGATTCACGACATCCTTTCCGGCAATGTTGGGGGCGGTTCCATGAGTCGCTTCAAAAATGGCATGCCCCGTTTTATAGTTGATATTCGCACCCGGTGCAATGCCGATGCCGCCTACCATGGCAGCCAGTTGGTCGGACACATAATCGCCGTTCAGATTCAACGTGGCAATCACGGAATATTCTTCGGGAATCAGTAATGTATTTTGCAGGAAAGCATCGGCGATGCAGTCCTTTATCACCAGCCGGCCGTCTGCCAGCACGTCGCCAAACTCACGTTCTGCCAGTTCGTACCCCCACTTCTTGAAGCCGCCTTCCGTAAATTTCATGATGTTTCCTTTGTGTACCAAGGTCACGGAAGGCAGATGATGGTCGAGCGCATACTGGCAGGCAGCCCGCACAAGACGTTCCGTGCCCTCACGGGAAACAGGTTTCACCCCAAAAGAAGAGGTCTCGGGGAAGCGGACTTTCGTCACTCCCATCTCGTTTTTCAGGAATTGATAGAACTTCTCAGCTTCGGGAGTACCTGCCTCCCACTCGATTCCTGCATATATATCCTCCGTATTTTCACGGAACACGCACATGTTCACTTTTTCCGGTGCTTTCACCGGAGAATGAACGCCTTGATACCAACGAACCGGACGCAAACAAACATATAAATCCAAGGTTTGGCGCAAAGCTACGTTCAAAGAACGGATACCGCCGCCCACGGGGGTCGTCAGCGGACCCTTGATGCCGATCAGATATTCTTGGAAAGCCTTCATCGTTTCATCCGGCAACCACGAACCTGTCTCGTTGAAAGCGCGTTCGCCCGCCAGCACTTCTTTCCATTCAATCCGGCGTTTGCCGCCATATGCTTTCTGAACAGCCGCGTTCACAACGGCTTGCATTGACGGAGTCACTTCCGCTCCTACTCCGTCTCCGGTAATATAAGGTACGACAGGCACATCGGGCACCGATAGCGTACCATCTTTTTGCATGGTTATTTTGTTCATTTCTATCATTTTAATTATCTGGCATTCAAGGCAGAACCGGCACGGAACCAAGCTATCTGCTGTTCGTTGTATGTATGTTGCACTTCAAAACTTTCTTTTGTTCCGTCTTCGTGGTGAAGAACGACTGTCAGATTCCGTCCCGGAGCAAAGTCCCGGCAAACCGATGACTGAAAGGAGGTCGTGCTCCTGTATCTTGTCATAATCCGCTTTGTCCGCAAAGGTAAGAGCAAGCATGCCCTGCTTTTTCAGATTCGTTTCGTGGATACGGGCGAAGCTCTTGGCGAGAATCACACGCACATTCAGGAAACGGGGTTCCATTGCCGCGTGCTCGCGACTGGAGCCTTCTCCATAATTTTCTTCAGCCACGACAATGGAGGGGATTCCTTCGGATTTATACATTTTGGCTGTGCCCGAAACGGTTCCGTAAGTGTTTGTTGAACGGTTCCACACGTTGTTCGTTTCGCCATTGAAAGCATTCACGGCTCCCATCAGCATATTATCCGAAATATTCTCCAAATGGCCGCGGAAACGCAGCCACGGTCCCGCCATCGAAATATGGTCGGTAGTACATTTGCCCTGCGCCTTAATCAGCAGGGGCATATTGAGTATATCTTGTCCGTCCCAAGCAGGGAAAGGAGTCAGCAGTTGCAGGCGTTGGGAAGCCGGGTTGACGTTGATCGCTGTTTTCGTCCCGCCGGGGGTGATATAGCCTTCATTGCCGGAGGTGAAACCTCTCAAGGGGAGTTCATCTCCTACGGGTTCGGCCAGTTTCACTTTCTCGCCGTCATGGTTCATCAGTCTGTCTTTCAGCGGATTGAAGCAAAGATCACCGGCAATGGTCAGTGCCATCGTCAGTTCGGGAGAAGCAACAAAGGCGTATGTGTTCGGATTACCGTCCGCACGTTTGGCAAAGTTACGGTTGAAGGAAGTGACGATTGAGTTCTTCCGCGTCGGGTCATCCGTATGACGTTTCCACTGACCAATGCAAGGACCGCAGGCATTTGCCATGATCACGGCGCCGATCTGCATGAATTCATCCATCATTCCGTCTCTTTCGGCAGTGGCGCGAATTTGTTCGGAACCCGGATTGATGATCAGCGGGGAAGCCACACTCAGATTCTTTTCCTTCACCTGCCTTGCAAGGGATGCGGCACGGCTGAGATCTTGGTAAGAAGAGTTGGTACACGAACCGATCAGCCCGACTTCCATCTTACGCGGATAGCCGTTCAGTAATACTTTTTCTGCAAATTCAGAGATAGGGGTAGCGGCATCCGGTGTGAAAGGGCCGTTGATATAAGGTTCGAGCGTAGACAAATCGATGTCGATGACACGGTCGTAGTACTTTTCCGGTTCGTCCGTCACCTGTTGGTCCGCACGGAGTTCACAGTCCACGGCTTCCGCCAGTTCCACGATACGATCTCTGCCGGTGGCTCTCAGATAAGTAGCCATGCGCCCGTCGAACGGGAAAAGCGAAGTGGTAGCTCCTACTTCCGCACCCATATTGCAAATGGTAGCTTTGCCGGTAGCCGACAGGGAAGCTGTTCCCGGTCCGAAATATTCGATGATGGAGTTCGTTCCTCCTTTTACGGTCAGAATCCCTGCAAGTTTCAGGATCACATCTTTCGGCGAAGCCCAGCCGCTCAGTTTTCCGGTTAGGCGGACACCGATAATCCTTGGCATTTTCAGTTCCCATTCCATACCCGTCATCACGTCTACGGCATCCGCACCGCCGACGCCGATGGCCACCATGCCCAGTCCTCCGGCATTCGGAGTGTGAGAGTCGGTTCCTACCATCATGCCGCCGGGGAAAGCGTAATTTTCGAGCACTACCTGGTGAATGATCCCGGCGCCGGGCTTCCAGAAGCCGATGCCGTAACGAGAGGATACATCGCGCAAAAAGTCGTAAACTTCTTCGTTTGTTTTGGTTGCCGTAGCAATGTCCTCCTTTGCTCCTTTGTACGCCTGTATCAAGTGGTCACAGTGCACGGTGGAGGGAACAGCCACTTTTTCTTTTCCTGCATTCATGAATTGCAGCAGCGCCATCTGCGCCGTCGCGTCCTGCATCGCCACGCGGTCGGGACGGAAATTTACGTAGTCTTCACCCCGCTTGTAGTTTTTCAGATCGCCCTCATTGAACAGATGGGCATACAGAATCTTCTCGGCTAACGTCAATGGGCGTTTCAAAACAGCCCGCACGTGTTCCACTTTTCCTTTATAAGCAGAATAAAAAGCCTCTAACATAGTCAAATCATACACCATATTGCTTTTATTTTTTTTAGTCTATCTATAAAAATAACGAACGGCGTTCGAGGAATGTTTAACAAAATGAAATATATTTTCGTCTCAGGAAGAAGATTTATTACCTTTGCATCTATTATGAATAATCATCCGAAAAGTCCAATCATCGACCTTCAGCAACAGCAACTCCTGCTACGCATGGAGTATGAACACGAAAAGGAGGAATTCAAGCGGCAGACTGAAACAATGGGTGTCGCCCGCAAAGTGAAACGTGGTCTGTGCTGGTATCCCGCCTCTCCCGGTCGAAGTTACTACAATTCTCTAAATCAACTTGTAATAGATATTACACGCACCGAAAATAAAGAAATCGAGCATTCCTTCGAATTCGGTCGTCCCGTCTGCTTTTTCCGGCAGTCATTTGACGGGAAAGTGAATTATATGAATTTCATTGCAACGGTGAGTTATGCGGACGATGAACGGATGGTGGTCGTGCTTCCCAGTGCGGGCGCATTGCTGGAACTGCAAACGGAAGAGGTGCTGGGTGTACAACTTTATTTCGATGAAACGTCCTATCGTGCCATGTTCGAAGCGCTGGAAGACACGATCCGCGCCAAAGGCAACCGCCTTGCCGAACTCCGGGACACCTTGCTGGGAACACAAAAGCCGGGATTCCGCGAATTATATCCCGTCCGTTTCCCGTGGCTGAACAGCACGCAGGAAACAGCCGTAAACAAAGTGTTATGCACACGCGATGTCGCCATCGTACACGGCCCTCCGGGAACGGGAAAGACAACCACGCTTGTGGAAGCCATTTACGAAACGCTTCACCGCGAACCGCAGGTGCTGGTCTGCGCCCAAAGTAATACGGCCGTGGACTGGATTTGTGAGAAACTGGTGGACCGGGGTGTTCCTGTGCTCCGCATTGGTAATCCTACGCGTGTTAATGATAAAATGCTCTCTTTCACCTACGAACGCCGCTTTGAGAATCATCCTGCCTACCCCGAACTTTGGGGAATCCGAAAATCAATCCGTGAAATGGGCAGCCGGATGCGTCGGGGAAGTTACTCCGAAAGGGAAGGAATGCGCAGCCGGATGAGCCGCCTCCGCGACCGTGCCACCGAACTGGAAATCCTGATCAACGCCGATCTTTTCGACAGTGCCCGTGTGATTGCTTCTACGCTGGTCAGCAGCAATCACCGTTTGCTCAACGGAAGGCGTTTCCCCACCTTATTTATCGATGAAGCCGCCCAGGCACTCGAAGCCGCCTGTTGGATCGCCATCCGAAAGGCCGACCGTGTGATTCTTGCCGGAGACCACTGTCAACTCCCTCCTACTATCAAATGTATCGAAGCCGCCCGTAGCGGACTGGATCATACTTTAATGGAAAAAGTCGTGCAGCAAAAACCTTCTGCCGTCTCGCTGCTCAAAATGCAATACCGGATGCACGAAGCAATCATGCGCTTTCCCTCCGAATGGTTCTACAACGGAGAACTGGAAGCCGCACCGGAAGTGCGCAATCGGGGTATCCTTGACTTCGACACTCCCATGAACTGGATAGATACCTCGGAAATGGACTTCCACGAAGAGTTTGTAGGCGAGAGCTTCGGACGCATCAACAAGCAGGAAGCCAACCTGTTACTACAAGAACTGGAAGCCTATATCAACCGGATCGGCAAAGCACGCATCCTGAACGAGAGCATCGACTTCGGTCTGATTTCGCCCTACAAGGCGCAAGTGCAATATCTGAGAAGTAAAATCAGGGGAAGCAGTTTTCTACGCCCTTTCCGCAGCCTTATCACGGTCAACACAGTAGACGGCTTTCAAGGACAAGAACGGGATGTTATCTTTATCAGCCTTGTTCGTGCAAACGAGGACGGACAGATCGGTTTTCTGAATGATTTTAAGACGAATGAACGTAGCCATTACCCGCGCCCGGATGAAACTCGTGATTTTAGGGGATGCAACGACGCTTGCCAAGCATGCGTTCTACCGGAAACTGATACAGTATATCCGGCAGGAAGCGGTATCTTCCTGAATCATAGGGATAAAATACAAGGAAGCCCCCTTTCTCACGAAAGAGGACTCCCACTTACAAACAAAACAAACAATGTTATTTTCCCACTAAATTCTGTTCCAAAAGCTCTGTCTTAAATTCAATTTAACGCATACTTTTTCCTGCTACAGAATAAAATTCTGCATCATATCAACGAATCACTAATGGAACACGAAATATAAAAAGGACTTGAAATGGCATTACTCCTACCATTCGGTAGAGAATAACTTAAATATCTTTTGATGTAACGTTCTGATATACTATTTATTAAAGAAGAAATCATCTGCACACGTACCGATCTTCTGAAAGTAAAAAGTGTCTTCATTGCTCATTCTGTTTTATTTTTTGTTGACGCAAAGGTAACAATAAATGCTTTTTTTTTTCATCCATACTACCCATGTCTTTTTAATCTTTTTTTGCTACTTTCATCCTTATTCTGTCGTTCAAAAGAGTGGTATACACATAGAAGAGGCGGGAAAAGATGATTTTCCCGCCTCTTGAAAAACTTATATAGTATAAGTCTGATTAGTTATTTTCAGGGCGAAGTTTGCGTACTGTTACAGCAGTCTGCCACATCTCGCTTTCGCGCAATGCTTTCAGTTCCACTTCCAGTTTCTCACGATAATCCGGTTTAGAGTTGGAATCAATAGAAATCTGTGCTTCGTTACCAGTCTTAACACTGTGATACAACTTTTCAACTACCGGTTTGATAGCATCGTGGAAGGGCCCCATCCAGTCGAGGGCACCACGTTGAGCAGTAGTAGAGCAGTTAGCGTACATCCAGTCCATACCGTTCTTTGCAAACAACGGCATCAATGACTGAGTCAGTTCTTCTACAGTTTCGTTGAATGCTTCGGAAGGAGTGTGACCGTTTTCACGTAACACTTCGTATTGTGCCAGCAACAGACCTTGGATAGCACCCATCAACGAACCACGTTCGCCTGTCAAGTCGGAAGTAGCTTCTCGTTGGAAAGTTGTTTCGAACAGATAACCAGAACCGATACCAATGCCCAGTGCGATTGTCTTTCCATAGCTTTGCCTGTAGCATCCTGATAGATAGCGTAAGAAGAGTTCAAGCCGCGACCTTCGAGGAACATAGTACGCAATGAAGTACCCGAACCTTTAGGAGCAACCATGATTACGTCGATATCAGCAGGAGGAACTACACCTGTACGATCGTTCCAAGTGATAGCAAAACCATGAGAGAAATAAAGAGCTTTTCCTGCAGTCAGGTAAGGCTTGATAGTAGGCCATACAGACATTACTGCTGCATCAGACAACAGGCACATAATGATCGTACCTTTTTCGCAAGCTTCTTCAATTCCGAACAAAGTTTCACCCGGAACCCATCCGTCAGCTACTGCTTTATCATATGTCTTTCCCTGGCGTTGACCAACGATTACATTGAAACCGTTATCACGCAGGTTCAATGCCTGTCCGGGACCTTGTACGCCATAACCGATTACAGCGATTGTTTCATCTTTCAATACTTCACGAGCCTTTTCCAATGGAAATTCGTCACGGATCACTACATTTTCAATAGTACCGCCAAAATTCAACTGTGCCATTTTCCTTGTTGTTTTGTTAGTTTTGATGGCTTACGCCATCCGTTATTAATTGATTTTATATTCTATTTTATTCAAATATCACTTTCGAACGACAAACGACCTCGCTGCCGTTTTTCTTCACTTCTACATGAAACTCGTTTGCATTCGCTTCATCGCAGAAGAAAGAGAGTTCATCACCAAAATAACTTTCAGCCACATACGCCATTTCAAACCGGCGGATGCGTTTCGTCTGATACAGTTCTATCGGAAACAAGTCGAGTATGTGCTCGATATAACGAATACTGTTTACGTGTCCGTTAATATCGATATCACTGTATTTTGCCGTCAGCGTCGCAACAGGCTGATTGCTTGTCACCTTGATACGCGAAGGCTTTTCTATCGGGCAGGGTTCATCGCATATATAATCGACGATGCTTCCTCCATGCAATGCCAACAGATCGGCAGGCTTACGGGTATTCAGATTGATCATCGCCCATACGGAACGGGCATAGCCGATCTTCTTTCCATCCTTGTCAATGACGGCAAAGTTACGGTCGGTAAACAGACGATAGACATTTTCCACCCATGTCTGAACCGAGAACTTCTCGTACTGGTAAGGCATCTCATCCAGCTCGATAGCCAGGCGGGAAAGCACCCATGTGTAATTGTCCTCGTTCAGCGTAGCAATACCAAATCCACGGTCGCTGGCATGAAAACCTGCGCAATTCAACAGATGATTTCCCAGCACGCCCATGGTCAGGCGGCCGTTAAAATCTACGTGGAACGGCTCTGCCACAAACTTGATAAGTCCCTATTTTATTTTCTTCACTCATTACTCCTGTTCCTTTTTACTTTGCTTATACTTCGCTTCCTGTCCGTCCAGGAACTCATTCACACGTTCGAAACAGCTGGTAGTAATAGCCACACGACCCGAACGGACAAATTGCAGAACGCATTTCAAAGCCCGAAGTTCTTCGTAAAGGGAAGTAATCTCTTCACTCATGCCGTTCTTCTCAACGATAGAGAATACCGGATTCACCTCTACAATGCGGGCATTATATCTGCGGATCACTTTAGATGCTTCCGGAGTCTCCTGAAAAGCAGGAGTAGATACCTTATATAAGGCTATCTCATGGAAATAAATCTCGTCTTCCGTAAAATAGTGCGCCTGAATCACATCAATCTTCTTTTTTCGATCTGCTTCACCACCTTTTCAATAGTGTCCTTATCAGTCCACGCTGTGATCGTATATTTATGTACTCCTTTAATGGAAGAAGCAGAAACGTTCAAACTCTCGATGTTTATTTGCCGACGGGTAAATACAGCGGTCACCTGATTCAGCAATCCGGCTATATTTTCAGAATGAACTATAATCGTATATAATGTCTTATCACTCATAACTTTCTAAATTAAGGATTAACATTCCAGCAACATCTGATTCCCTGAACCGCCCGGAGGGGTCATCGGGAGGACATTGCCTTCTTCTACCACACAAAGGCTTCGAGCAGGAACGGCCCGTCTGTCGAGAGCATTTCGTCGATGGCCACTTTCAATTCTTCACGGGAATAGACACGTTTGGAAGGAATGTCATATGCGGAAGCTATTTTCATGTAGTCCGGATTCAACATCGGAGTAAATGAATAACGGCGGTTGAAGAACATAGCCTGCCACTGGCGCACGTTTCCGAGGAAGTTGTTATTCAGGCAGATGATTTTCACCGGAGCTTTCTGTTCCATGATCGTACCCAGTTCCTGAATGTTCATTTGCAGTCCGCCGTCACCCATAAATACACATACAATGCGGTCAGGACGGCCGAAAGTAGCTCCGATAGCTGCCGGAAGGCCAAAACCCATCGTGCCGAGTCCACCCGAAGTAACGATACTACGTTCCCTGGTATATTTAAAGTAGCGGGCAGAGATCATCTGATTCTGACCTACATCTGTCACCAATATGGCTTCGTGACGGGTCGCTTCGCTTACCGCACGCACCACTTCGCCCATACTCAGTGAATCCGTTGCAGGATGAAGTTCGGGACGAATGACTTTTTCTTCCTCTACCGCTTCATATTCCTTGAAACTATCGACCCACTCAGTGTGCCGGTTCTTTTTCAGCAGTCCGGTCACAGCAGCCAGCGTCTTTTTGCAGTCGCCCAAAACGGCAATGTCTACCTTTACATTCTTATTTACTTCCGCCGGATCAATATCAAAATGGATCACTTTCGCCTGTTTGGCATAAGTAGCCAAATTACCTGTCACACGGTCATCAAAACGCATACCAACAGCAATCAGGACATCACATTTGTTGGTATTGATATTCGGTCCCAGATTACCGTGCATACCCAGCATTCCTTTATTCAACGGATGATCGGTAGGCAATGCGGAAAGTCCGAGCAAGGTACAACCTGCGGGCATATCCGCCTTTTCGATAAAGATACGCAGTTCTTCCTGAGCGCTTCCCAGTTCCACTCCCTGTCCTACCAAGACAAGCGGGCGTTCGGCGTTATTGATCAGTTCGGCGGCAGCCTTTACCGATTCTTCGTCTGTATCGGGAACCGGAACATAGCTGCGGATAAACTCCTGCTTTGTCGGCTCGTATTTCGTTTTTTCAACCTGCGCATTCTTGGCAAAGTCGAGTACCACCGGACCGGGACGACCACTACTGGCAATGTAGAATGCACGTGCTACCGCCCACGCTACATCTTCCGCACGGCGAATCTGATAACTCCATTTAGCGATAGGCTGGGTGATACCTACGAGATCGACTTCCTGAAAAGCGTCTGTTCCGAGAAAACCCGTCCCTACCTGTCCGGCAATGACAACGATAGGCGTACTGTCTATCATTGCATCTGCAATACCTGTGATCGTATTGGTTGCTCCGGGGCCGCTTGTCACCAAGCAAACACCGACTTTACCCGATACACGGGCGTAGCCTTGTGCGGCATGGGCAGCTCCCTGTTCATGGCGAACCAAGATATGGTTCAATATATTTTGATGATCGTACAAGGCATCGAATACCGGCATGATAGAACCGCCGGGATAACCGAAGATGGTAGTCACTCCCTGATGTTCCAGAGAACGCATCAATGCCTCCGCACCTGTTATTAAGTCTTTACTCATAGTTCTTTAATGGATAATGGATGATTCATAATGGATAATGAAGTGGATCAGTCTATTAATCTCACTGCTCCCTTATCGGCGGAACTTACCATGCTGGCGTATGCTTTCAGGCTCTTCGGCACGTAACGGTCACGAGTGACGGGAGTCATCGGGCGGGCAGCCAGTTCTTCATCTGTTAGTCGCACGTTAATCGTCCGGGCGGGAATGTCAATTTCGATAATATCTCCGTCTACAATTTTTCCGATATTACCTCCGGCAGCCGCTTCGGGAGATATATGTCCGATACTCAATCCGGAAGTTCCACCACTGAAACGTCCATCGGTAATCAAAGCACATTCTTTGCCGAGGTGACGGGATTTTATATAAGAGGTAGGATAAAGCATTTCCTGCATACCGGGGCCACCCTTCGGACCTTCGTGCGTGATGACGACGACGTCTCCACTGACGACTCGACCTCCGAGGATGCCTTCACAGGCTGCTTCTTGCGAATCAAATACTTTGGCAGGTCCGGTAAACTTCCAGATACTTTCGTCTACCCCTGCCGTTTTTACCACACAACCGTCTTGAGCAATGTTACCTTTCAATACGGCCAGGCCTCCGTCCTTGCTATAGGCGTGCTCCAGATCACGGATACATCCGTTCGCACGATCTTTATCTAATTCCTTATAATAAGCTCCCTTGAGAACCAAGTACGAGATTGAATCTATTTCCCGCCGCACTTGAATACTTACTCATTGCTTTTTCTGTTACGTTCGGGCTGGTAATCGAATATTGATCGATCGCTTCCGCCAGCGACATGCCATCCACACGGAGAACGGAAGTATCAATCAGACCACCTTTTGCCAACTCTGCCAGGATAGCAATGATGCCACCCGCACGGTTAACGTCTTGAATATGATATTTTTGAGTATTCGGAGCAACTTTACACAGGCAGGGGGCCTTGCGTGACAGCATATCGATGTCGTCCATCTTGAAATCGACTCCTGCCTCATGTGCCACAGCCAGCAGGTGAAGCACCGTATTGGTAGAACCGCCCATCGCAATATCCAGCGTCATGGCATTGAGGAATGCCTGACGGGTAGCTATGCTGCGGGGAAGTAGACTTTCGTCACCTACTTCATAATATTTCATTGCATTTTCCACAATCAGTTTGGCTGCATCTTCAAACAGTTTCGTACGATTTTTCGTGCGTAGCCACGATTGTGCCGTTTCCCGGAAGAGCCAGGCCGATAGCTTCATTCAGACAGTTCATCGAGTTTGCCGTAAACATACCGGAACAACATCCGCAAGTAGGACAAGCATTTTGTTCGATATTCGCTACTTCCTGATCGCTTACACTTTCGTCGGCCGATTTAATCATAGCATCGATCAAGTCCAGATGCTGGCCGTTCCACTCTCCGGCTTCCATTGGTCCGCCGGATACGAATACGGTAGGGATATTCAAGCGCATGGCAGCCATCAACATCCCCGGGGTAATCTTATCGCAGTTGCTGATACATACCATTGCATCCGCCTTGTGCGCATTGACCATATATTCTACGCTGTCTGCAATGATGTCACGTGAAGGAAGTGAATAAAGCATTCCGTCATGCCCCATAGCAATACCATCATCGATAGCTATTGTATTAAACTCCGCAGCGAAGCATCCCAGCTTTTCAATTTCCGCCTTCACCTGCTGACCGATTTCATGTAGATGTACATGCCCCGGAACAAACTGTGTGAATGAATTTACGATCGCTATAATGGGTTTTCCCATCTGACTCTTCTTCATACCGTTGGCTGCCCACAATGCACGGGCTCCCGCCATCCGACGGCCTTGCGTACTAAACGAACTGCGTAATTGCTTTTTCATTTCAATCTATCTTTTAATTAAAGAGCCTTCCTCACACAAGTGAGAAAGGCTCTAAATTCTATCTTTTATGGTACGAACACATACAACACAAAAACCTTTCTCACGCTCTTGATGGGACCACCACGACGCGAATAATATGCAGAACTGCTAGGTTAATAGATGTATGTAACATATTCATATCTTCTTTTCTTTATTTTCGTGCTGCAAAGGTAAGGGCTTTTTTATTATATCCAAACAAATCGAAGAAAAAAATCACTTAAAAGCGAATAATCGTAAGAAAAGAGCGGTAATAAACCTAAATTTTATCACTTAAAGGTTGAATTTGCAACTATCAGTTAGTAGAGAATGACTGTCCATTTCTGACAAAAGCGCTTAATAATCTGAAATTTACTCCGTATGCACCCGGTAGCAAGCAAATTATTCGTATCTTTGTCCACCCTAAAAATAAGGGATTTATTAATTTAGAAACTATAAATATCAGATGGAAACAGTAGAAAACAAGTACATCACCGTTGCATATAAGCTATATACAGTGGAAGATGGTGAAAAAGAATTGTTCGAAGAAACAAATGCAGAACATCCTTTTCAGTTCATTTCAGGATTAGGCACTACGCTCGAAAGCTTCGAGAACCAGATAACAGCTCTTTCTAAGGGTGATAAATTCGATTTTACCATTCCGGCAGATGAAGCTTACGGAGCCTACGATGAGCAACATGTATTTGATCTTCCTAAAAATATCTTTGAAATAGATGGCAAGTTCGACAGCGAACGCGTAACAGAAGGCAGCATTGTACCTTTGATGACCGGAGACGGTCAACGCGTAAACGCCAGCGCGTCGTAGAAATCAAACCGGATGTAGTAGTAGTTGACCTTAACCACCCATTGGCAGGCGCTGACCTGATCTTTGAAGGTGAAGTAATCGAAAGCCGTCCTGCTACCAACGAAGAAATTCAGGAACTGGTGAAGATGATGAGCGGTGAAGGTTGCGGTTGCGGATGCGACAGCTGCGGCAGCGACTGTGGCGATGACTGCGGTTGCGAAGGCGGACACTGTCACTAATTTTAAGTAATAGGTAATAAGTATTAAGTATTAATTCCATGCGGATATAAGCGGAAGTTAATACTTAATACTTTTTTATGCCGTTATTCCGAATATTACTTATTACTTGTTACTTATTACTTATTACCTGTCAACATCCTCCTTTGTGCGTCATGATATCAAGCACCATCTTATCCGTTTCGTTCATGGCTTGCGAGCCGATTCTTGTCAGGTTACGGATGCTCTGATCGACATCTTCGTCAATAATGCCTTCTACAGAAGTCACACAACGGTCCCTCCATTGCCATCATGGCAGATAATACGGCTGTTGAGACTCCGGTTGTTACTTTGAGTGCGCAGCTCGGTTTTGCACCGTCACAAATCATTCCCGTCAGATTGGCAATCATGTTTTGAACGGCAAAGGCTACCTGATTATAGTTTCCACCCATCAGCCGTGATTCCGCAACTGGAACCCGTGGCAGCTACTACACAGCCACACAAGGCAGAGAGACGTCCCAAACTTTGTTTAATATAGATTACAGTGAGATGACTCAACATTAAGGCGCGAATCAGTTCCTCTTCGGTTTTACCATTTTCTTCGGCAAATACGACAACGGGAAGTGTGGCGGATATGCCCTGATTGCCACTGCCGGAGTTACTCATGACGGGAATCATTGCACCAGCCATTCTGGCGTCGCAAGCGGCGGAAGTATAAGAAAGAATATGGGAGAAAACGCTGTCACCCATCACTTTATGTTCATACGTTCCACGGAGCATCTTACCTAAAGAATGCCCATAATTGCCTTTAAAGGCTTGCTCGGCGGCTGCTTTGTTCAGACGTGCCGTATCGAGAATAAAACGGATTTCATCCAGAGGGGATGTCAGGGCAAAATCATAGACTTTGCGCAGATTCAGTTCCAGTGAAGTGTCTTCTTCCTCTTCATTGGCAGTCTGTTGCTTGTCAAGCAGTACTTTTTCATCCGTAGCTATATAGACAAAGGTAGTATGTCCGCCGGCAATCACAGCCGTCGCTTTTTGGCTGCCGGCTGTGCAGATTACTTCGATGTACAGTTTTTCCGTAATATCTTCTTTGAGAGAAATGCAAATTCGCTTCTCTGCGATAAACAGTTTGCCTTGTTCTACTGCCTCCGGTGTGCAGTCTCTCAACACTTCCAGTTGATATTCCGATCGGCCGATCAACGCACCCAAAGCAACGGCAATAGGAAGTCCCACCATGCCTGTGCCGGGAATACCTACTCCCATTGCATTTTTTAAGATATTGGCACTCAATAACACTTCAATTTTTTCCGGTTTCACTCCTAACGTTTCGGCAGCTTTAGCCACACAAAGCGCTACCGCAATGGGTTCCGTACATCCTATCGCCGGAATCACCTCTTTTTTGATCAAGTCTATTATCTGTTTTCTTTCCGATTCAATCATACCCTATAAGGCTTTAGTTTCCACAAAAGTAGAAAATTCTTTTTTATCAAACATCCATTAGTGAACAAATAAAATTGCAGATTGTTATAAAAAATCTTCCAAGAACCGAACTTTAACAGTTAGAATAGTAGAAAAAAATGAAAGCAAAACACGGTATTCTTTATTTGCTGCTAGCCATTTTCTCTTCTTCTTGCATTCGTGAAGAAGCTCCCAATGGAGAGGCAGACATACTCAGTTGCAGATTGCCGGGAGTAGTCATGACAACGAGTCCGATTATCACTAATAATTCCATCAATATATTTGTAGGACCGGGAACAGATATTTCATCCCTTGCACCCGAATTTACATTGACTCCGGGAGCCACTATCGATCCTCCCAGCGGGACGGCTAGAGATTTCCATTCGCCTCAGCAATATACCGTTACGGCTGCCGATGGCTTTTGGAAGAAGAAGTACACCGTATCCGTTATTGATACGGAACTTGCTACTATTTACAATTTTGAGGATACGCTCGGCGGACAGAAATACTACATCTTCGTAGAACGGGAAGGAGAAAAAGTGGTGATGGAATGGGCCAGCGGAAACGCAGGTTATGCAATGACCGGCGTTCCTAAAACAGCCGACGACTATCCGACTTTTCAGTTTGCAAACGGAAAAACCGGAAAATGCCTGTCCTTAGTAACCCGCAGTACCGGATTCTTCGGTAGCATCATGGGAATGCCTATCGCAGCCGGAAACCTGTTTATCGGTTCTTTCGATGTAGGAAATGCAATGAGCAATCCGCTGAAAGCGACCAAATTCGGTCTGCCTTTCCGACATGTACCTACTTATCTGGCAGGCTATTACAAGTACAAAGCCGGAGATCAGTTTACAGAAGGCGGCAAACCCGTCAGTGGCAAACGGGATATATGCGATATTTATGCCATCATGTATGAAACCAGTGAATCTGTGCCGACTCTTGACGGAACGAATGCTTTCACCAGTCCCAACTTGGTTTCAATAGCACGCATTGACGACGCCAAAGAAACGGATGAGTGGACATACTTTAAACTTCCCTTCCATATGTTATCCGGAAAATACATCGATAAAGAGAAGCTAACGGCAGGAAAGTATAATGTAGCTATCGTATTCACTTCCAGCCTGGAAGGAGATCATTTCAACGGAGCTATCGGAAGTACATTGCTGATTGATGAAGTCGAACTAATCTATCGCTCGGAAGACTGATTCCATTCGACCAATGATCTGATAGCAGCTATGGAAGGCAGAACAGAGCAACTATAATGAAATAACTAATGATTTAATAATAATGAAAAGATGAAAATCCATTCCTATATATTCAGTTTACTCGCCTGGTCTGGTAATAGCCCTCCCCGGCTATTCACAGGTTGACAGAAACGAAACGCTTATCCGTTCCGCTCTTCACGGACTGGAATATGAAATCAAAGCAGGGTTCAGCATCGGCGGTACAGCCCCCGCTCCCGCTGCCTGTCGAAATCCGTTCGATTGACGGCTACAACCCAACGCTGGCTATCAGCATCGGAGGAGAAGTAACCAAATGGTTTGCCGTTCAAAACAAGCTCGGAGTCATTGTAGGGCTGCGGCTGGAGAATAAAGCCATGACAACGGAAGCCACCGTCAAAAACTATAATATGGAAATCCTCGGACAGGGAGGAGAAAGAATCAGCGGTGTCTGGACAGGAGGAGTCAAAACCAAAGTCCACACTTCCGGACTCACCATTCCTCTAATGGCTACTTACAAGTTGAACAATCGCTGGAACATTAAAGCCGGTCCTTATTTCTCATACATCCTTTCAAGAGAATTTTCGGGGCACGTATATGAAGGATACCTGCGTGAAGGCGACCCCGTAGGCCCCAAAGTCGAATTTACGGATGGTAAAATCGCTACTTATGACTTCTCGGACGACCTGAGACATTTTCAGTGGGGCCTGCAAATAGGAGCCGGATGGAGAGCATTCAAACATCTCAATATATATGCAGACCTCACCTGGGGATTGAATGATATCTTCAGAAATGACTTTCAGACCATTACTTTTGCTATGTATCCGATCTACTTGAATATCGGATTCGGATATGCTTTCTAGCTGACCAAAGACGGATTAATCCTTACCGGATTCCTCCACCTGCTTCACACCGGAGAAAGCAACTTTCACGGTCTGCTTCAATGCAGGTACTTTTACCTGAATATTCATTGTAGCATTTCCACTTTGCACCGTTCCTTCTATACTGGTGGCACAGGTACCCAGAGCAGCGGCATCCCCTGAAAAGTAAGGTCTTGCTGTCCGGTGAAAGTCGAAACGTCCGTTTCCTTTTTCACTGCACACTTGTCTATCACGATATCGCCGAACTTTAATATGTTTCCGTTTATAAACAGTTCAAATTCCTTCAGTTCCATCTTTACTTCCGTATCACTGACCTGGGAGAAAGTAATAAACTTCGGAAGTCCGTCGGCAATCACAACTTCCTGGTCAGAGCCATCGGGCAGCATTGAAATATCGAGATTTCCCCAATACGTTCCCACCACATCGGGAGCAGTCACCACAGCCTCTTCTTCCGGAGGAGTCGTTTCATCATTGACCGTATTATCATCATCACTGCTACAAGCCGTCAAAAGAGAGACAGAGCATATCAATGCCCACAAATACAATAGATTCTTTTTCATAATTTTCGGGTTTAGTTATTAAATAATCGTCATTTATAAACTAAAAAGGAGGAAAAAAGGTTCAATTTGGTTCGTTTTTTGAAGATATTTTGAGATCGCAACATTCTTACCGAAAACTTTGTTATATTTGCATAGAGTAATTTTAAAAAAGCCACAACTATGTTTAATTCATTTTGGCAACATCTTTCGGCTCACCAGCTTCGGCGAGTCTCATGGAAAAGGAGTTGGGGGAGTAATTGACGGATTTCCTTCCGGAATCACAATCGACGAAGAATTTGTACAACAAGAACTAAATCGACGCCGTCCGGGACAATCCATCCTCACCACACCACGCAAGGAAGCGGATAAAGTGGAGTTTCTTTCAGGCATCTTCGAAGGCAAATCAACCGGATGTCCTATCGGATTTATCGTTTGGAACGAGAATCAACATTCCAATGACTACAATAACCTGAAAGAGGTATACCGCCCTTCACACGCGGATTACACCTACAAAGTGAAGTACGGCATCCGTGATCATCGCGGCGGCGGACGTTCTTCTGCCCGCGAGACTATTTCACGCGTAGTAGCCGGCGCATTGGCTAAATTAGCCCTTCGCCAGTTAGGAATCAGCATCACAGCTTATACATCGCAAGTCGGTGCCATCAAATTGGAAGGCACTTATTCCGACTATGATCTCGACCTGATCGAAACAAACGACGTACGCTGTCCGGACCCTGAAAAGGCGAAGGAAATGGCAGACCTTATATATAAGGTAAAAGGCGAAGGCGATACCATCGGAGGTACGCTGACCTGTGTCATCAAAGGATGTCCTATCGGACTGGGGCAACCCGTTTTCGGCAAGCTGCACGCCGCCTTGGGCAACGCCATGTTAAGTATCAATGCCGCCAAAGCATTCGAATATGGCGAAGGATTCAAAGGACTGAAAATGAAAGGTTCCGAACAGAACGATGTTTTCTACAATAACAACGGACGGATTGAAACGCATACCAACCACTCCGGAGGTATTCAGGGAGGAATCAGTAACGGACAGGATATTTACTTCCGTGTAGTATTCAAACCGATTGCTACCCTGCTGATGGAGCAGGAAACGGTGAACATCGACGGCGTAGATACGACACTGAAAGCCCGCGGACGTCATGACGCCTGTGTACTGCCACGTGCCGTGCCTATCGTAGAAGCAATGGCTGCCATGACCATCCTTGATTATTATCTGTTGGATAAGACAACGCAGCTTTAATAAGTATCAATATGTCAATCTACCCATGTGCCAATACCTGCACTAAAAATCTGTCAGGCTATTGGCACATAGGCTAAATAACCGCCAGTAAACTATTCATTATGAACGAAATTCAAAAATATATCGCAGCGAACGAACCGAAGATTATGGAGGACTTGTTCAGCCTCATCCGTATTCCCAGTATCAGCGCCCTGCCCGAACATCACGACGATATGCTGGCTTGCGCCCAACGCTGGGCACAACTACTACTCGAAGCCGGAGTGGATGAAGCATTGGTGATGCCTTCCAAGGGTAACCCGATTGTTTTCGCACAAAAGATCGTTGACCCGAATGCCAAAACAGTATTGGTCTACGCCCACTACGACGTAATGCCTGCCGAACCGCTGGAACTGTGGAAAAGCCAGCCCTTCGAACCCGAAGTACGGGACGGATACATCTGGGCACGCGGAGCGGATGATGACAAAGGACAATCCTTTATCCAGGTCAAAGCCTTCGAATATCTCCTCAAGAACGAACTGCTGAAAAATAACGTCAAGTTTATCTTCGAAGGAGAAGAGGAAATCGGTTCTCCCAGCCTGGAAGCCTTCTGCGAAGAGCATAAAGAGCTGTTGAAAGCAGACGTTATCCTGGTTTCGGATACCAGCATGCTGGGTGCCGAACTTCCATCCCTCACCACCGGTCTGCGCGGACTGGCTTACTGGGAAATAGAAGTGACCGGACCGAACCGTGACCTGCATTCGGGACACTTCGGAGGTGCGGTAGCTAATCCGATCAATGTGCTTTGCGAAATAATCAGCAAAGTAACAGATAAAGACGGAAGAATCACCGTCCCCGGATTCTACGATGACGTAGAAGAAGTACCGCAAGCAGAACGGGAAATGATCGCCCATATTCCGTTCGATGAGAAGAAATACAAAGAAGCCATCGGAGTGAAAGAACTCTTCGGAGAAAAGGGATACAGCACACTGGAACGCAACAGTTGCCGCCCGTCTTTCGATGTATGCGGCATTTGGGGAGGATATACAGGTGAAGGCTCCAAGACAGTCCTTCCCTCGAAAGCGTATGCGAAAGTTTCCTGCCGACTGGTTGCGCATCAGGATCATCACAAGATTTCGCAGATGTTTGCAGATTATATCTTACAAATGGCTCCCGATACCGTACAGGGTAAAAGTAACCCCAATGCACGGAGGACAGGGATATGTCTGCCCGATTTCCCTTCCTGCCTATCAGGCTGCGGAAAAAGGTTTTGAGATAGCTTTCGGCAAAAAACCGCTGGCAGTACGTCGTGGCGGAAGTATTCCTATCATTTCGACATTCGAACAGGTATTAGGAACCAAAACCGTATTGATGGGCTTCGGACTTGAATCGGATGCGATCCATTCACCCAACGAAAACTTCTCGCTGGACATATTCCGGAAAGGAATAGAGGCAGTGATTGAGTTCCATCAGGAATATGCGAAAAGATAAAGGCTGCCTATAGCCGCACGCAGGACACGAAGATAAAAGGAGAACGGTAGACAAGCGGATAAATCCTTTGCCTACCGTTCCTTTTTATTCAAAAAAAGACATCTTACCACATAACTAACAATTACATCACCGGAGTTTCGAAAAGGAAAGTAAATGATTGACTATCCTTCAAATCCTTCACGGCATCTCCTGCGTAAATTTCTCCTTTGGTCAAGGACAGTTTCTTCACCCCAGCCTTCGGACTAAAATCAATTTTCTTCAAATCCAGCCAAAACAGGTTCGGAGTTAAAGTAGATTCAAAGTAATATACTTTATTCTTCTGATCGGAAACGGAACGCCAGCGAGTAGAAGAAATATGAGGCTTCTCCGGTGTATTGATACCAAACGGAACGGAGACATTGCGCATCACACTCAGTACACTGGGGACGGCTATCTTTGCATCGGCAGTCTGCGGAATGGCGTGAATGTAGAAAGAGGCACGCACAAAACGGTCGCTCGAACGGTTCGTTCCCGGCAACATCTGTAATCCGCCCACTTCTTTCCAGTAATCATTGACAGCCAACTGCAATTCATAACGCGGAGAATTGGTCATCACCTGATATTCTTTCCCCTCATGGATACTCAGTTTGCCATCCAGGTATTCAATCACTGCCGTGTTGCCTGTTTCATCAGTAATAGCCATGTGCAAAGTAGATTCCGGTCCACCGTTCGGCATACGGGGAGCGTCAATGCGGAAAGTCTCTTTTTTCATTTCATCTACCGCTTCACGTACTGTTGCAAAATTATCAAGTACATACTGTGTCCAGATACTAATTCCCATTGCCGGACGGGTATCTCCGGGAAGTGAATAAACAGATTCCGGCAGGAAAAGCAGGCTTGCCACCAGCCCTTTTTCATTCATTCCGTCACAAGTACCTATATCATAGCCTGTTGCGATTACGCTTCCATATTTGGAAGTCCAGTTTACTGTTTTTTCTTTATTGTGTCCCGCACGCTGCATTCCACGTGGAAACACATAGATATTTGACATAATGTCTTCTTTCCAGTCCATCGTGCGACCAGTGACCACCATTCCGTCCGGTCCCAGATATACGGCACGCGTACATGCTTCCGCCGGCTGTATGCCCATCAAAGAGACGGCAGCTAACACCAATGCAACACCCGTAAGTTTTTTCTTCATATTCCTTCCAAATTAAATAGTTGATACTCTTATATCTATAATAACAAATATACAACGAATATTGCCTGAGAGAGAGAAGAATTTAAGGGAAAAAAGGGAATTTATTCAGAAAAAAATCTTATCTGCTCTTATTTGAGTTAAAAAAGCCTGCGGATGGAAGGAAACATTACACATTATTTGCTTTTCAAATGGGATTTCATTATTTTTGTACATAACCTATCATAAAAACTAAGGAGGGCAAATGCGTATGAGACAAAAAGTTAGCATATCACAGCTTCCAATTCGTTTGGGAATCTTTCTTTTGCTGTATTTGGTTCCGCAATTACTCTCTGCGCAAGAAAACAACGACAGTACGCACATACTTCGTAACGGTGCATCCATAACGCCGGACGACGTACTAAAACAGGCCAACATTAACTTGTTTCCAGAAAAGAGCACTACATATTCTTTATATTCACCCGGACAGTTGGAGCATATACCCCGCTTTTCACTCAAAAGGGATATTTCCCTACCTTATCAGACCAATCCTTCCCTACTCTTCCGAGGTGATTACAGTACGGGCGGGGTATTGCATCAATTCGATCGTGGAGCACTGTTCGGTTCCGGAAGTCAGACAAGTATGGCAGGCATCGGGCGTTTCAACAGTGCTTCACTAGGTTATCAGCATATTTTCAATGAGCAATTCGAGTTACAAGTCCGTGCCAATGCGCTGAAGGTCAACATGTCCCATATCACCGGACAGGCTTTCAGCACTTCGGGCGCCTTCCTTTACCATCCTTCCGACCGTGTCACCTTGAAGGTCTTCGGGTCATACGACATCGGAAATTCTTACGGAATGAGTACCCATAGCTACGGAGCTACGATGTCCGTCGATATGTCCGACCGCTTCGGGATGGAAATGGGAGTACAGCGATACTATGACGCGATGAGCGGACGTTGGGAAACGGTTCCCGTTATGATTCCTTACTACCATTTCGATAAGTTCACACTGGGTTTGGATGTGGGTGGTATTATATATGAGATTCTCCGCAATGCCGTTTTTGATAAAAACAGAGGTATAGGTGGTCCATCCGGCCCGACAATCGGACCACCCCGGATGCATATACCTATACGGTAAAATCCCGTTATCATAATACTGGTTTACATAGATCAATCACCAGTTTCAACCTTTGAAACTTTTTAGTTTCAAGCGTTGGAACTAATAGTTTCATGCCTTGAAACCATTGGTTTCAAAGGTTGAAACCAAAAAGTTTCAAGCGTCTGAAACTATCTGAATGTACTGTTGATTTGATTGACTTGACTGCACGTTTCAATCACATTAACCATATCAGTTATTCCGATTGAGCTGTTCTCTTAGGAAGCATAAAAATCAATTATTGGTCAATAATACATGATTTCTCAGTCTTTAATACCTGATTTCTCAGTTATTAATGGTTGAGAAATCAAACGTTAATAACTGACACATCAGACATTAACATCCTGTAAATCAAAAGATAACATTACAAAAACGATACTAATCAGGACGAGACAGAGTGAGAGCAACCGTTTGCTCTCATACTTGCCACCACGCTTGCTACCATCCCTGAAACATCGATGAATAAAGGGGATACAAGTGGATAGTGAGAGCGTGATAGCAAAACGGCTATCTAATTCCTTATGGTGCGAACAGAAAAGAAGGGACTCTTTTTCTTTGAAAAAAGAGAAATCACTGTTATGTGAGACACTGTCCACAAACTATTCGAAATTCTTTCGGTAAGTACATCCATTTCTCCATTCCGAACATCCGTAAGCTGTCTTCCCTTTAATGATGGTTCCCTTACCACAAACCGGACACGGTTGTCCGACAAAAGTATCTGCATTACCGGTAGCCGGAGCAGAGGCAGGAGCAGAAGGAGTCAGAGCAGGAGACGGAGAAGATGCAGGAACTTTCGGTTCTGCTTTCGCCTTCTTTTCTTTGGGAGCACTTGCTTTACGCTCACGCTTCTTAGGTTCTTTTTCTTTGCCTTTTCTTCCGTTTGGGCAACTGCCTCCTGAATAGTGATACGTCGGTTCGTATTATCTGAAAGTACGCTCATCACGATTTCAGATACCATTTGCTTCAGTTCTTCAAGGAATTGACGGGCATCGTATGTCTTCTTTTCAATCTCACGTAGTTTCTTTTCCCATATACCGGTCAGTTCCGCAGATTTCAGCAGTTCTTCGTGGATGATCTGTACCAGTTCCACTCCCGTAGGGGTGGCTATCAGGTTCTTTCTTTCCTTGCGGATATAGTTTCGCTTGAACAACGTCTCGATAATGGCGGCACGGGTAGACGGCCGACCGATACCATTCTCCTTCAGAGCATCACGGAGTTCGTCATTATCCACCAACTTTCCGGCTGTTTCCATCGCACGAAGCAATGTTGCTTCCGTATAAGGTCTGGGCGGTTGCGTCCACTTCTCATTCAAGTCCGGAACATGAGGACCACTCTCCCCCTTTGACAAAAGCAGGAAGTACATTTTCATCCTCTTCCTCTTTTTTCTTCGGAAGTATCTTTCACATCTTTGGCAAAAACGACACGCCATCCCGGCTCCAGAATCTGTTTGCCGGTGACTTTAAATTCTATTTTATCCACTTCACCCATCACGGTAGTAGTCGAAATCTTACAATCAGGATAGAACACTGCTATAAAACGGCGCGCTATTAAGTCATAGACACGACGTTCCATATCCGTCAGATTCTGTGCATAAACGCCTGTAGGGATAATGGCATGGTGATCTGTTACCTTCGAATTATCAAATACCTTTTTCGATTTAGGCAATGAAGCACCCGCCAAAGGAGCAGTCAGCACCTCGTAGTCCCGAAGACCTTTCAATATTCCGGGACACTTCGGATAAATATCGTCACTCAGGAAAGTAGTATCAACACGCGGATAAGTAGCCACTTTCTTTTCATAAAGAGATTGGATCAGTTTCAGTGTTTCATCGGCAGAATAGGCGAATTTCTTGTTACACTCTACCTGAAGGGAAGTCAAGTCAAACAAACGCGGAGCATATTCCTTTCCATCCTTCTTGCCGACATTGGTGACAATGAACGGAAGGTCTTTTATGCGTTCCACCAGCGCTTCCCCCTCCTCCCGGTTGGCGATAGGGTCGATGCCGGGATTGTCTATCTTCTTCTTTCCGCCACTCTTTTCTTCTTCCGCAGCAATTTCTTCATCGCTTTTACGGATCAGAGCAGAAAAGGTGGTATCACGATAATTCGTTTTCAGCTCCCAGTATTGTTTCGGCTGGAAGTTGGCGATCTCCAGTTGGCGGTTGACAATCAATGCCAGCGTGGGAGTCTGCACACGACCGATGGAAAGCACTTGTTTGTTCTGACCGTATTTGATGGTATAAAGACGGGTGGCATTCATCCCCAGCAACCAGTCCCCCATTGCACGGGAAAGTCCCGCTTCATACAAAGATTGAAAATCCGACTGGTCTTTCAACTTCGCAAATCCTTCGCGGATCGCCTCTTCTGTCAGCGAAGAAATCCAAAGACGTTTCACCGGACAGCGGGCACCTGCTTTCTGCATCACCCAACGCTGGATCAATTCTCCTTCCTGGCCGGCATCACCGCAGTTGATGATTTCATCTGCATTCTGCATCAGTCCCTCGATAATGTGAAACTGCTTTTCGTAAGTAGGGTTCTCTATCAGCTTGATGCCGAACCGTGGCGGAATCATCGGTAAGCTACCCAAGTTCCATGATTTCCAGTTAGGGGTGTATTCATGCGGCTCTTTCAAGGTACAAAGATGACCGAATGTCCAGAGTTACCTGGTATCCGTTTCCTTCTATATACCCTTCTTTTTCTTGTATGAGCGCCGAGTACTTCGGCTATATCACGTGCTACAGACGGCTTTTCGGCTATGCAAACTATCATTTTTTCTCTTCTTGTTTTTATACTAACAGTCTACAAAGTTACATGATTATTTCTCACTGACCGCATAAAGACGAAAAAAACATCCGCCTTCAGCCCGAATGGAGCTATAAGGCGGGATAAAAAAAATAGAAAAAATGATTAAATTCCGTGTTTATTCTTCATCCATCAGGATTTCCAGAATCTGGCAAGCAGCCTTCGCTACCGGAGTACCGGGACCGAAAATAGCAGCTACACCTGCCTTGTACAGGAAGTCATAATCCTGTGCAGGGATAACACCGCCGGCAATTACCACGATATCTTCACGACCCAGCTTTTTCAGTTCTTCCGTAATCTGCGGAATCAATGTCTTGTGTCCGGCAGCC